>QMCE01769413.1_pt1 | contig 38951 bp, 48 predicted proteins | sample 1821851 | NCBI WGS metagenome assembly QMCE01 (sample SAMN09453174, study PRJNA476694) | Termite gut metagenome, whole genome shotgun sequencing project. | isolation source: worker | host: Odontotermes sp. | place: South Africa:Pretoria | collected 2016-01-28 | reverse complement strand
GGCCATCCTTTAGCACCGATGCCCGGCCTTCGTGGAAGTTCCACGCATTATCGAACGTTTCCGTGCCGACACGGTTCATGTCTCGGTCGACGAAGAACCATCGACCATCCTGTTTCACCACTGCACGGCCTTCGTAGAAGCTACACGCATTGTCAAACGTTTCCGTGCCTATATGGTTTCCTTCTAGGTCGACGTAGAACCAGCGGCAATTCTGTTTCACCGCTGCACAACCTTCGTGGAAATTACTAGCATAGTCGAACGTTTCCGTTCCGACGCGGTTCATGTCAAGGTCGACGTAGAACCAGCGGCCATCCTGTAGCACCGATGCCCGGCCTTCGTGGAAATTACTAGCAAAGTCGAACGTTTCCGTGCCGATGCGGTTTCCTTCGAGGTCCACGTAGAACCATCGGACATACTTCATTACCGATGCCCGGCCTTCGTGGAAATCACAAGCATCGTCAAATATTTCCGTACCTACACGGTTCATGTCGCGGTCGACGAAGAACCAGCTGCCATTCTGTTCCACAGCTGCCCGGCCTTCGTGGAAATTACCAGCAAAGTCAAACGTGTCCGTGCCGATACGGTTCATGTTGCGGTCGACGAAGAACCAGCGGAAATCCTTCATTACCTTTGCCATGCCTTCATAATAATCACCCTTGAAATCATAGTATTTCATTTTTTTCCTTTCAATCTTTTCTGTGGTCTCTACCGGTTAATTCGACGCGATCTAGCATTCCAGAAAGTCGGCTGAAAATTCTTGTTCCGTATTTACGACGAATTGTCATTAATTCTTTATTAGGAGAATCTAAAACCATATTTGACGTAACTATCGTTGGTATTCCATATCGTTCCCAAGTCTTTGAACGTTCGTACAGTAGCTCTGAAATAGGTATTTCATTTCCATATCGCTTTGCATCAGACTCGGCCCCCAAATCATCGATAATTATTGGACTTTTCCTGTTTTTTTCTATGAAGTCAAGAAACCACTCATTTCCTTTTTTTGAAAGATAAATCGTAACGAGCTCCGTCATGTCAAGCATTTCTATGTCAAACATGGAAGAAAGTATCCTGCAAAAAAGAGTCTTTCCTGTACCACACGGTCCTGAAACAAATAATCCTTTTGGATAACGAATTCTTTTTTTATCGTCTCCATTTCTTGATAAAAGTTCGCGTATTTTTTCATTTTCTAACTCTTGGCTTTTCTTTGACATATATGCTGCATCAAAACGTCCTGAAAAGTTAGAAAATGAATCTTCAACAAATTCGCTACCGAAATCATAACCACACTTAGTAAATACCGCTAATGTCCTTTTCTTAGCTGCATTTATCAGTTCTATGGAAGGATCGGCAAAATACGTCGGCTTAACATTATTTATGATGTAACTAAAATCTCTCATTGTTATTCATTGTAAAAATCACCTGTTTTATAATCAATTTTTGAGTAATCAACAAATCGGTAGTCATCATGTTCTTTTTCGTCTTTTTTCCTTTTGTAAAATTTTGCCCATCCTCCTAGTGTTGCGTCTTTTACGCACTCTATTTTTTCTTCGTCGTTTAATCCAAGAGAAAAAAGCTCTTTTAACGCAAGTTGAATCTGGATTGGTCCGATAATTTTCCCATAGTCAAACCGAACGGTAACCCAAGATCGTATTGCTTCAACCAAATTTTCATTTTTCACATATTCACGGATGGCATCCATTGTCTGAGAACCGTCTTCGTATGGAAGTTGAGTTTGAGGCTGTTTTCCGTCGATCTCACGCACTTTAATTTTTTTTACTGTTTCTTCTCTAACTCCTTTTAATTGAGCATCGTATGATTTTGTACACGCTTCAAAGTTTGTTTCTGTTGTTTCTTTTGGTTCAACATTTTCTACTGAAGAAATTTCAGAAATAAAAATATCAGAGCATTCTATCTCTTTTTCTTTATTTTCTTTTCTTTTTATTTTCTTTCTTTTCTTTTGTGGCATTTCTACAGCAATAACCGGGGGTTTATGCGCAATAACCGGGGGTTTATGCGCAATAACCGGGGGTTTTTCCTGCAATAACTCATCATCAAGTACGCAAAACTCCCTCCTGATCTGCCAAACGCTTTTCGAGCAACGCTTTGCAGCCAACCATTTTTTCTGAATCGAACGTGAGGTGAGTATTCCATTACTCTCCTTTTGTCTGACATCAAACAAGCCAATGTTTGAGCATTCCTTGACCACTTTACTCACGAATGTCTCGGTGACATAGCAAAAATCGGCAGTGTCACCGATAAGGCTCTCGCTATATTCGACGTAGTAACCATCGTTACCCATGATCTCTCGAAAAAGATAATCGAATACGAAAAACGCATTGTTCGCGTCCCCGCTCTCTTTGAACGCTCTTCGGAGTGCCTTTATTTTAGTATCATAGAGAAGCTTTGCGTCCGTTGGGAAGTATTCGAGGGACTTCTTAGGCGGACGTGCCATTTATCATTTTCCCCCTATAAGAAAAGGAAAAAGCCTAAGATAAGGCCACGCAACGACCCTAAAATAGGCTTTTCCATAATTCGATTGATCCCCGTTGCGTGAGGAATAAAAAATATAAACGAATTTATTTTTTTGTCAAGCTAATTCATTTTTTTCTGTTTCTGCATTTTTCACAATAACTGTACGAATTAATCATCCCTAAAATTCGCTCTCTCATTCTCAATGTACCGAATTTGTCCGGTGAAATGACGAAGCACACGCCATTCATTCCGTTTATCTTTTTTTGCATTTCAATCTGCAAAGAAGATTGCTTTCCTCCGTCTGCTTTACATTCGATCCCGACAAATGTACCATTCATCGTTTCTCGACCGCATGAAGGGCAACATCGATGATCGACGATCCCGATAAAGTCGGGCATTCCAGCTACGCCCATCGGTAAGCGGATTTCTTTTCCACCCTTTCCGATTACCGATGGGCGACCTACCTGATAACGAGTAATCCAAACGCCATCATTATTTCCTTCAGGGAAAGCATCCTTAACAGCCTTAACTACTTCTTTCTCAAGTATCTTTTGTTTCATTTTTCAAAAAAGTTTTTTTTGTTCTTTTGAAACGACATTTTTATTTTTTCGTTTCCAGTTTCGGCAATCCTCGCATCCTTCTTTCGCGACACGTTCGCAAACCTCAACTGTATGGTTAGCCGGATAATATTCATTACCAGCCCAAAATTTATCGCACAAAAGAACATATTTGTTACCTTGGTAAACCCACCATCCATATTTACAATTTTCGCATGTTTTCATTTTTTCATTGTGTTAATTTTTACGCGACATTCTTTTGTGTCGCTCGTTATGTCCCAAGTATACACGAATTTCGTCGCGTGTTTGATATTATTCCATATCTTCTTCGCATATTCTTATTTCATTTTCAATGCTAATATTAAGTGCTTCGTCTACTTTATCAATCGGAAACGATTCATGTTTGTTTTGTTCGTCAAAACTTTTGTACGTTAATGAATCGTCATGTTGGATTGCTTCTTTCGCCTCAACTGTCAGAGGAAGAGTCTTGCAAAGTCTGCGTATGGCGACCTTTTTTGCCATCTCTCCCAAAAAGTTTTTCCAAGCAGGGCTATTAGGTGACTTGCTGGTCAATTTGCGAATTCTGTCCACTTCATCATATCTAAGAACAGTGTACTCAAAATGACCGTCATCAAATGTTGCAATGGCATAAACAAAATTGAATGAGTCAGAATCCACGTTGAATTTCGGTCGATGAATGAATCTTTGGTTACTTCCAAGTTCAACCTCAAAATAGTCGCCTTCACGAACAAGCTCCGATATAATCGACTTTATTTCCTTGCTACGTTTGACAAGGTCGATCAATGCCAAGTAACCAAGATGTAACTCTACTTGGTTTCCATACGCAATTAGGTGTCCCCTTCCAAATGATGGGTCTATTCCATAACGAGCGCACTCCGTTATTGCCTTAAGCATACTCATAGGGTCGCAAGACGATAGCTTTGAAGCGTTTTCCTTGCTTTTCACAAGAAGGCAAGCTGTTTTTATCAGCATTTGTGGATCAATGCCACACGTACACGCCTCTGATATGGTTGAAATATTTTTTTCCAAAAATGCACGCATATTTGTTTTACCGATGGTCATAACTTCGTTTGACATGTTCAATTCCTTTCTCTTGGGATGTTTAACCGGCGCGAACCAGCTATCTCTTTTGTATAACTTTTAATGACGCTTTCTGTTGGGTTGAAAGATTTAGCGATGCTTTCCCAGTCAACCTTCATTGTTGGTTTCGACTGACGGTACGTGATACGACCGAATTCAGATTCATAACCCTCTGCGTCTCCAAGTGCTTCGACAAGACGCATCCTTGCAGTTTCAAGACGATCCTTTGTTGAATCATCTTGTTGCTTTGCTTCAAGGTATTCTGCAACTATTTCGTCTATTTCTTTTGTTCTTTCGGCCCAAACACCTACTTTGTGTGACGGGTATTTGTTTCTCAGATAATTGACCGTGTGCAAGTCAGACTTCGTGATTTTCGGCGGTACTCCAGTTTCAACGTGTGTTTCCCAAAATACAACTGCTGCCCTGATAAGTTTTTCGTAACGGACTTTGTCAAATTGAATTGAATACTCTCTGTGTTCAACCATTTCAAGAGTTCCGGGTCGAACGAAAGCGACAGCCAGATTCCAATCTGATACTCCAAGCAATCCTGCATACCACTGGCATTGAACCCAGTAATGTATTGGAATATCATTTGTTCCTTCATCGCCCCACTCGTCTATTTTGACTATGTTCACAGTCTTAATTTCAAGGCCCGCTTCAAGATTTCCGCTCTCTGTTCCAATGAGAATCCTATCTGGGCTTCCCATGATGTATTGGAACCTTTCGTGAAAAACTGGAACGTGTTCCATGACCTGATATTCAGGATGTCTCATCGCGTAGTATTCTGCAATCCACGGCTCCATCTTGTTTCCACGGTCAACAGATTCATTTTGAACATCAATGTTCGATTGTCCTGTCAGTTGTGCCCAAACGCCGAAAGCGGAATTGTATGGAGAAAGACCGATAATCGCGGAAATAGTCGAACCTCCGATCACCTTCATTTTTCCTCGGTCATTCATCGTATTCCCTCCTTAGTGATTCATCTTTGCGAATTGTGTCCCAGTCTTGTTCTTCAGATTCGTTGTCGTCGTCGAACCATGAATCATCATCAGAAATTGCACAATCGTGCCACCATGTTCCTGTATATTGCGCTGTCATTGTCATTTTTAACATTATGTAAAAGTGAAAAAAGGAATCGAGGCGTTATCATTTTGAATGTATTTACACATACAAAATGACTCTCTATGGATACCTCGAAAACACCATTAGGAACACCATTTTTGTTCTCTAAAATCTTCAATAGCTTTTATCAAGGACTTATCTGATACGGTTATTTCTCCGCCATACTTTCGACCGTCAATCCAATGGATGCAAAGATGCAACAGTATTTTCAATTCTTCTATCGAATTTATTCCGGCATCAAATCCTTCCTCGAAGGCATTGCTTATTTCGTTTTCAATGACGTTTTCCATCTCACTTTTTAGAACACTCGAATACTCTTCAATTTGTTCAAAAGCAGAAATAACATCTTTTTTGTTTTTAACTTTCATATCAGCATACTCCGTCTAAAATTGAAAAATTTAGCATCAATTCCCCACCTGCCTCGGTCGGAAAAATGGATTGTCGATTTTCTTTTATGAAATTTCCAAGCAAATCCTCAAGCATCGTTTTAAGATTACCGTGCTCATTTAGGAGCCAGTTTTTTTCTTCGTCAACAATATCTTGCGAATGATGTATTGACGTTTCAATGTCGATAATTTTTTGGTCGACCATGCGATAAATTCGCGTCAACTGTTCGATTTGGTTCGCGTTCATAGTAGTGTCCTTTGTTAAAAAAAGCCGGGAATCTTTCGAGAAAATGACACAGAGACATAAAGATGATTTCCCGGCTGTTTTTTATGTCAATGTATCTCTGTGCAAGAACCTGTTTTTGAAATTACTTTTCAAGCCCTTTTTTCTTTTTCTGGACCCATTTTTCTGCTTGTTCCTTCAAAAATAAAGGAACAACAACAAATCCATCGGACTTTTCGGCCCTGTTTATTTCCTCTGCAAATTCCAAAATAATTTCCCTGTTTTTTTTAGGGACACGTACAGACGTTGTTTCGCAGCCAAATTTTCCAGTTCCCTTTGGACGACCAGCTCCTTCACGTTTTCCACCGCGTCCTGTAACTTTTTCTTTCATTTTTTTACTCCATTTATTTTGATGTTTCACATGAGCAACGTTACTCATAATGTATAATTTATATGATTATCGTGTATTGTCAACCACAGAAATTGTTTATATTATCTTAATCATACGATACGGTTCATGTTGCGGTCGACGAAGAACCAGCGGTCACCCTGTAGCACCTTTGCCATTCCTTCGTGGAAATCACACGCCTCGTCAAACGTTTCCGTGCCGACACGGTTTATGTCGCGGTCGACGAAGAACCAGCGGTCATCCTGTTTCACCACTGCCCGGCCTTCGTGGAAGTTCCACGCATTATCGAACGTGTCCGTGCCAACACGATTCATGTTGCGGTCGATGAAGAACCATCGACCATGCTGTTTCACCCGTGCCCGGCCTTCGTGGAAATCACACGCATAGTCGAACGTTTCCGTGCCGATACGGTTCATGTTGCGGTCGACGAAGAACCAGCGGTCATCCTGTAGCACCAATGACCTACCTTCGTGGAAGCTATACGCTTTATCGAACGTTTCCGTGCCAACACGATTCATGTTGCGGTCGATGAAGAACCATCGACCATGCTGTCTCACCGATGCCCGTCCTTCGTGGAAATCCCACGCATAATCAAATGTTTCCGTGCCGATACGGTTCATGTTGCGGTCGACGAAGAACCAGCGGCCATCCTGTTTCACCACTGCCCGGCCTTCGTGGAAGTTCCACGCATTATCGAACGTGTCCGTTCCTACGTGGTTCATGTTAATGTCGATGAAGAACCATCGTTCATGCTGTCTCACCACTGCCAGTCCTTCATAATAATCACCCTTGAAATCATAGTATTTCATTTTTTTCTCCAAAAACATTGTTTAGTATTGCAAATATTCAATCTTCACCGACACGGTTCATATCTCGGTCAACGGAAAACCAGCGGCCATCCTGTTTCACCGATGCACAGCCTTCGTGGAAATCAAAAGCATTTTCGAACGTTTCCGTGCCAACACGGTTCATGTCAAGGTCGACGTAGAACCATCGGCCATGCTGTCTCACCCTTGCCCGTCCTTCGTGGAAGCTACACGCATAGTCGAACGTTTCCGTACCGACTCGGTTCATGTCGCGGTCAACGTAGAACCATCGACCATCCTGTTTCACCCGCGCACGTCCTTCGTGGAAATTCCACGCCTCGTCAAACGTTTCCGTACCGACACGGTTCATGTTGCGTTCGACGTAGAACCAGCAGCCATCCTGTAGCACCCTTGCACGGCCTTCGTAGAAATCCCACTCCTCGTCGAACGTTTCCGTGCCGACGCGGTTTCCATCGAGGTCGATGAAGAACCAGCGGCCATCCTGTTTCACCCTTGCCCGTCCTTCGTGGAAATTCCACGCATAGTCGAACGACTCCGTGCCGACGCGGTTTCCATCGAGATCGATGAAGAACAAGCGGCCATCCTTTATCACCGATGCCCGGCCTTCGTGGAAACTCCACGCAAAGTCGAACGACTCCGTGCCGACGCGGTTTCCATCGAGATCGATGAAGAACCAGCGGTCATCCCATTTCACCGATGCCCGTCCTTCGTGGAAATCCCACGCCTCGTCGAACGTGTCCGTGCCAACACGGTTCATGTCAAGGTCGACGAAGAACCAGCGTCCATCCTGTTTCACCCGTGCACGGACTTCGTGGAAATCCCACGCCTCGTCAAATGTTTCAGTTCCGATATGGTTTCCTTCGAGGTCGACGTAGAAACATATGCCATCCTGTTTCACCCGTGCACGGCCTTCGTGGAAGTTCCACGCATAATCAAATGTTTCCGTTCCGACACGGTTTCCATCGAGATCGATGAAGAACAAGCGGCTATCCTGTTTCACCCTTGCCCGTCCTTCATAATATCCACCCTTGAAATCATAGTGTTGCATTTTTTTCTCCAAAAACATTGTTTAGTATTGCAAATATTCAATCTTCACCGACACGGTTCATATCTCGGTCAACGTAGAACCAGCGGCCATCCTGTTGCACCCGTGCACGGCCTTCGTAGAAATCACACACCTCGTCAAACGTTTCCGTGCCAACACGGTTTCCTTCTAAGTCGATGTAGAACCATCGTTCACCCTTCATTACCGCTGCACGGCCTTCTTGGAAATCAAAAGCATAGTCGAACGTTTCCGTACCTACGCGGTTTCCATCGAGATCGATGAAGAACAAGCGGTCATCCTGTTCCACCCGTGCACGGCCTTCGTAGAAATCAAAAGCATTTTCGAACGTTTCCGTGCCAACACGGTTCATGTCAAGGTCGACGTAGAACCATCGGCCATGCTGTCTCACCCTTGCCCGGCCTTCGTGGAAGCTACAAGCATCGTCAAATGTTTCCGTGCCGACGCGGTTTCCATCGAGATCGATGAAGAACAAGCGGTCATCCTGTAGCACCCGCGCACGTCCTTCTTGGAAATCACACGCATCGTCGAATGTTTCCGTGCCAACACGGTTCATATCAAGGTCTATGTAGAACCATCGACCATCCTGTTTCACCCGTGCCCGGCCTTCGTGGAAATTACAAGCATATTCGAACGTATCCGTACCGACTCGGTTTCCATCGAGATCGATGAAGAACCATCGACCATCCTGTTTCACCCTTGCACGGCCTTCGTAGAAATCACAAGCATTATCGAACGTTTCCGTGCCGACACGGTTCATGTTGCGGTCGACGAAGAACCAGCGGCAATTCTGTTCCACCACTGCCCGGCCTTCGTGGAAATTACAAGCCTCGTCGAACGTTTCCGTTCCGATATGGTTTCCTTCGAGGTCGACGTAGAACCAGCGTGCATACTTTTTCACCACTGCACAGCCTTCATAATAATCACCCTTGAAATCATAGTGTTTCATTTTTTTCTCCAAAAACATTGTTTAGTACAACAAAAATTCAATCGGCGACGATATGGTTCATGTCGAGATCAATGAAGAACAAGCGACCATCCTGTAGCACCGATGCCCGGCCTTCGTGGAAATCAAATTTCCAATCATAAGTTTCAATCTTCTTATACATCATAGTCGATAAAATCTACTATATCAGATTTTTTTTGTGATTTTAATTTCATAATATCACGCTTTCGCATTTTTTCGGCGCAGTCTAGTGCATTATTGACAAGTTTTATGCCTCTTTTACTAAGCAAATCTATCCATTGTCTTTCTTTTTCGTCTGAATGAAATACAAAATAAGGAAATGCTTTCTCATCTATATGCGAGCACGGTACTTCATATGAAGTAAACCTTGATTCATTCAATAATGATCGATGTTCAGGATTTTTCCAATCATTGATCCAATCTGGATCACGAATCATCTTATACCAAACTATATTACATCCAGAATCATCATAAAACATATTGATAAAAGCACTCGTTATTTGCTCAAAGAATCTTAGTTCATCTGAATACTGTCTATTATTATCTATATCACAATAGCTTACGCCAGATTTTGAAAATAATTTACAAACGAGCCATCTTTCCATACTAATGATTCTCTTAAAAACACCATCGTCTTTATTCCAACAGTATTCTATTGATTCTTTAATATGATTTATTCTTCTATTTGATTGATATGATACTATTTCTTTTAGTTTATCAAAATTAAAATTCATTTTATTCCCCCATTTTATTATTGTTCCGTTTCAGATACTTAAATCAACATAACACGAAATTCAACATGTGCCGATATGGTTCATGTCGAGGTCTACATAGAAACAGATGTCATCCTGTTGAACCTGTGCACGGCCTTCGTGGAAATTACCAGCATAGTCGAACGTTTCCGTGCCTACACGGTTTCCTTCTAGGTCGATGAAGAACCAGATGTCATCCTTCATTACCGATGCCCGTCCTTCATGGAAATCCCACGCCTCGTCGAACGTTTCCATGCCGATATGGTTCATGTCTCGGTCGACGTAGAACCAGCGGCAATTCTGTTTCACCCGTGCACGGCCTTCTTGGAAATACCACGCATAATCAAATGTTTCCGTTCCTACGTGGTTCATGTCACTGTCGACGAAGAACCAGCGACCATCCTGTTTCACCCTCGCCCGTCCTTCGTGGAAGCTATACGCTTCATCGAACGACTCCGTTCCTACGTGGTTCATGTCGAGGTCGATGAAGAACCAGCGGCCATACTGTTTCACCCGTGCACGTCCTTCATGGAAATCCCACGCCTCGTCGAACGTTTCCGTGCCAACACGCTTCATGTCGAGGTCGACGTAGAACCAGCGTCCATACTTTTTCACCACTGCACAGCCTTCATAATAATCACCCTTGAAATCATAGTGTTGCATTGACATGGTGATTCTCCTTTAATTATCGTGTTAATTTTTACGCGACATTCTTTTGTGTCGCTCGTTATGTCCTAAGTATATATGAATTTCGTCGCGTGTCAACCACAAAATTCATATTTTCTGGAAATTTCCAAAAAAATATCCATTCAAGAGTCAAAATGGGTAAAATATAGACACAAAAAAGCCCCAAAAGATAGAAATTTCTTTTGGGGCTTAAATAAGGATATTTAATGAGCTTTCTTATTTTATGATATTTTATATGTTTTCTTTATAAAAATGCGTAAAAAGTTACGTACAAAAATTATTTTTCATTTCATCTTCAAAAAATCGTTCGAAACTACCCAATTTCCATCCGATCCCAGCTTTCCGGGCAATTCTCCACTAAAACAGTGACGATTTATCATGTCTTGCGAAAGACCAAGCGCCTTGCATTGGTCAATAGTTTTTTTTTCTATAATCGCAACAGGAAAAAACACGGTTGTATTTATTTCGTCACGCTTTTTTGTTACCTGAATTGTTTGTGCTGATAATGGAGAAGAAACGCTCGGAGGATCACATTTTGTTATGGCACAAAAAAAAGCGCCAGTAAAAAAAATAATGGACATGGACAAAAAGAAATAGTTTGCGATACAATAAGTAGTCTTTGTGCTCATTATCGTCCCTCGATGAATCGATCAATCCTGTCCAAACGTTCGCGAGTTTTTTCGTCATGGGAATTAAAACGCTCACTCAAAAGGATAATAGACTCTGTATTTTTTGAAACAATATCTGTATTTTTTTCAACTGCATCGCCAACCTTCCTCATTGTTTCGTTATGGTCTTTCGTGTCGGCTTCCTGCCTCTTGAATATCATCCTGAAAACGACACACGAAAACCCTAAAATCACCATGAGTCCCGCTATGACTCCGTAAAGCTCCCACTCTCCACCATCTGCGAGAGGCTGTAGAAGGCTTGTGTCCACCTGAGAAAAAATTGTTTCATTCATCGTTTTTTCCCCTGCAACACTTTCTCTTCACTGCATTTCGCTCCTTTCTCCTACGTCGTGAATCACGATCTAATCGCCTAAAAACAATTTCCATTATGTAAATTGAAAAGTGTAGGCATTGGATCGCTATCACAAAAAATAGAATGAATGAGTTTAGATTAGGAATCAACGGAACCTCCGAAACAATCTCTTTACTGGCCGTTCATTACGAAAAATCTTCGGATTTTTGGGTTTACAAACTCCCTGTGCGCATTCAAAGTCAGTTTCAGACCCTGACTCTTTAACCGTATCGATCAATTCAAGACGATGCTCCAAATCAGTAACTCGACATTCCAGTTCGACCAAACGAACATCGTTGTTCGATTCGATATTAGGCTCGGCCACGACCCGATTTTCCGATTCTGGGAAAAATGCTAACGCGCTCCCAACAAAAATTCCCAAAAAAACAAAAATTGTTTTGTTCATATTTTACCTTTCATGTTTCTATATTCAACATGGCCAACATAGACTGATATTTTTTGAAGTAAGGGAACTGCTTTTTCAGTGTATCCTTTGACACGTTAGCGATGTTGTCACCGTAACTGTTTCCCCAACGGTAATCTTTGTTGTCTGGTGGCAATGCCACCATCGCGTGATTAGTCCTGCCTCCGGCCACGTAGTAACCAGACTTTTTGTCGAGTGTCATTTTCAGCTTGGTTCCTATTTCTATTGGATACCCGGCATCCAAAACAGCCAAAAAATCGTCAAACGTTTCTGGAAATGTTGTGACCACCTGATAAAGTTCGGCCAACGCTGCGTATTTCTCAAAAGCCTTGTTAAATCCATCACGACGATTCCAGCCCAAATTTACCATGTTGGCGTCGGAAATCGTTGAACGGGATACGGCCTCATAAGGCAATAGCCCAAACGTGTTAATCGCCTCGCATGTTCCGCTTATCGAGCATCCTCCATAACCGTAATCGCAGGCAATGCGGGCATGGTAAACGGCATACGTCCAACCCTCAAAATATCTGGTAGGATTCGTTTTCTTCCCACGTCGAATCTGCATTTCCTGAAGACACGCAAGACCGCGCATGCAATTGATAGCCGCACATCCATTCGACGAATTTTGCATGTAATTGTAATTCGACCAAGTGAACGGGTCTTTTATGTAGGCCGGCGGATCGTTTGCAATCGAGTAAATCGCATCTTTCACGTCGGCCCAATCTCGATGCCAAGGTTTATCGCTCGCAAGAGACCGTTTTACCATACGGTCGTAGTCGACGGACTCGGACTCTGCATTCCATCCTTTGTATCTTGACCAGTCCATTTTTTCCTCACTTCAAAATATCAGGAAGTTTATCGTAATCTGTTACAACATTAGGTTTAGGGATGATGTCTGGCCCTATCTTAAAATCAAAAGATGAAATGTATCTAACAGCAAAGAAAGCGATGGCGGCCAATGCAACGTATGGTAATGCCTTCGTAATCACTTCATTGACACTTCCAAAAAGTCCCGTTAAGAATGATTTTTTCAACGGATATGAATCAGATTCACCATCATCGGGCAAAATAGATTCATAATCAGCCACAACGGACTCAAGACGCGCGACTTCAGATTCGAGAAATTTTATCCGTTCAACAATCTTTTTTTTCGACATTATTATTTTCCATATTGAAATAGGCCGGGTAATTTTACACCCAGCCTATGAATTTTTTTACTTATCTGCATATTCTGCATACGTACAAGATATGCAAAAATACTGATTTAGCAGCGCTTTGTCTGTCAAATGAGTATAACCGTCAACATCGTGGAAATATCCAGCAGCTCCCTCTACAACCCATTCCGCGTCCCAAGCCTCATGCCATTCATACCACTCAAGAAGCTCTGGATCTTCTGTTATTTTTCTTTGAGAATGACAATACAATCCTATGTGACCGCATCCATTGCAAAAATCTCCCAAAATTTCCTGATGGATGCAAGTCTCGCCGGACTGTCGAAGAACAACCGGTATCGCTTCCTCCGGTTTAGAATTTTTAATCCCTAAAATATATTTTTTTTCTGTCATTTTGTTTTCCTTATTACTATGTTTGTGTTCTACGAATAGCCCATAAATGGTTCATTGTAGCCCCTCCAAAATAATCTATAGACGTACTGTACGGGAATAGGTGTAATCGTAGAAGAATCTTCCCATTACTTCCGGTATACAGGTCTAAACTAGTGTAAGACCCTACGAAGGAGAAGGTTGAGCTTGATGTTGAGGTATTTGTTTTGGGACCTTGTCCGAACGTTTTCAAAGTTGTTGAAATAGAATTAAAATTCATCGGAGTACCTTGAGAGGACAGTGTTATTTCTGGTACTATGCATAACGAGTGACTCCATATATTGCTGGCGACTGTTCCCCATGAAAAATTACATTGTAATGAATATAACTTTGTTCCCACATTTAATCCTCCTTGGAAGGAGTCCATATCGAAAGACATGGTTATCCGAGTAGCGTTAGCTTGAGCAGGTGCGATTACTGGTTGTCTATACACGACGTTAAAATCGGCTCCTATTGAACCAGATTGTATTTGCGAAATCTTGTCTGCCAAGTCTACAATGTTCTCGGTTGACGATGCTTGCACTCCTTTTGCTGTCAAGTTAGACGCTGCTCGTAGCTTTGACTCTTGTATTTCAGAATAAATTCCGTTTAGCCGAGATTCTAGTGAAGGCATCGCTACGCTCCGTAAACTATGTTTTCAATCTCTGTAACGACTTGAACAACTCCGGTCAAGTCGCTCTGAAGTGCGGCAATATCGCTCTTCATTGTACTTATGTCACTTTTTACAACATCCCAACCAATGACGGATGCTCTTCCTGTCGCTTCGACGTAAACTCCTCCATCAACAACAGATGACAATATCATACCCAGTTCATCTGTTGTTGCAACGGAATACGGCACTTCCTGAAGAACAATTCCGAAAATAAATCCATTCCCCGTTTTTGATGGGTCGGTGCTATCAGGAATGTAGTGGTATGCTGTTGAGCTTCCGTTGTGATTTTCGTCGGCCCTGACAATCACCTGCTGATTCAACACCCATCCAGATGTTGTGTCGATGGCCAGCAAATCGGCGTACGTGTCTACGTAAACGCTCCCGACCGCGCCCGATTCAAGATTCGCAATGCGAGTAATGAAAGAGGCCATCGCTATCTTGTCCTCTTTGGACATAATGCCCGCCTGCGTCTCGTCAGCGAAAGGAATGTTTACGCTTCCATTATTGAATTCACCGGTCACCGGCTTGTATCCGGCGTAGTCGATATTGATAAAGTCCGATTGGTGATCGATCTCCATCCATAGCATGACTAAACCGTTTGGGTTTGTGACCGAATCGGTGAAGTCTGTTTTGGAAATATGGGTCGAGTCAATTGCATCCTGTTCCGAAGCGGTTCGGTACCCAATCAAGCTCGTCGAGTCCAAAAGACCCAAATCAGAAGAGGATAGATTTCCCACCAATTCAATCGAGTTGATGCTTGGCTTATTTTCCAATTCCAAATAGTCTTTCGAGACAACTCCAGAAACAGCCGTATTATTTACCTTGACAACTATCTTTTTTTCTGGTTTCAACAGAGCTTTCATTTTATGCGTTTGGGTAAAATGTTACATCGAGCGCCTCGCCGACACCGACCAAACCGGTCGATGTTACAACTTGGCCCGTATTGACACGGATCGGATCGGATGGGCTTTTTGTCGTGCTTGCGCCTAGAAGCGATAAAACAGCGCTCCAAACAACATCTCCGTCGACCAAAATAGACTTCGCGGCCCCAACCAAAGCCGAATAGGTCACGATAAGACAACCATTTTGGGGCACCGTAAATCCTTCTGAACCGCCGAGAGTTATCAATCCGCCCGTGCCCATTACCTTTGTTGGTTGAGTCATGTCATAATTAAGACTTCCTGTACCCTCATAAATCTCCTTGGCCGAATTGACAGCGGCGGCATACACATCCGAAATGTTTGACGTCAACTGGGCAACGATCTTGGCCAATTGACTGTCCGGGTCTGGGACAAGATATTCGACGGTCACATTCGTTTCTCGCGATGCGCTCATCGTGTCGCCCGGGAAAAGGTAAAACGTCTTTCTCACGGTTGAACCGGGATAAAGACCCTCTGTCGAGTATACTTCCTGTCCATTTACCGTGATAACGGTAAACGTGTTTTCTTCTGGGTTCGTAAATTCTGCGGTTATGAGGACGTTGTATTCTGTCCCAGTGATCTCAAAAGCAGAGTTGGTGACTGTGTACGGTACACTTGTCCCGGACAATTTGAATCCCATCGCACCTGCGTTTGCGATGTACATCTCTCGCTCCTTGTCGTACTCTCCCTGCCACTTGAACGCATCGGTCGAAATATGTCTACTTAAGCCTGACTGGAGCGCGTATGGTGTCAAGTCTGGAGGAGTATCTACACCGGCCAATTGAGCGGCGGCAATCTTGGCGTCGGCGTAATCCTTGGCTGCCTGCAATGCAATTGCGTCTTTCGAGTCAATTTCGTTCTGACCCATTGCTGGATTCAAAACTGTGGCCTGCGCAGAAATTCTCGCATCTATATCGCCGAGCATTATCTCAACGTCATCCAATTCGCTTTGCAGTGCGAATGCGTCACCTTCTGGATTGAGTGGGAATTCAATAGGCATTATTTATTCTCCTTAAATTGCGTATGTTACCTTGATCTTATCGCCCGTGTTGAGAGTAACGTTCTTGACAGTAAATTGGTCTCCCGAAACGTCATAATCCGTCGTCTGAAGGTAAAAGAATGAGTTCGAGGTCAAAACCATCGCCTCTACGATGAATTTAGGTCGTGCAGCAAGCGTAAACGTGTACACGCCATCGAAATCAATTACCTCGGGCTGCATAACGTACCCTGCACGAGTGTTAGGAGGTTCAGACGAACCGCTACCGACAACACCAAGCGGGCTGCTCGTTGTTCCGTTTCCAGTCAATGTATCGTCGTGGGCTACCTGTGTTAGGCCGAGGGTTCCTCCACCACTACCTCCAACAGCGTCCACCAATTCCTGCACAGTTGCATTCGGAATCAGCTTTGACGTTGTACCTCCAATGTCAGAAAGTGTAGCGTTTGGAATCAATTTATCTTCGCTCATGTCATTTCCTCAAAATGGTTTATTCCGAAATTCAAGCGGCAAGTCACGACGATCTCGCTCCCACCAGTAGCACTGCTCGCAGTGGTTGAAAATTATCTTGACGCCTGTCCAGTCACTTTTTATCTGTAAACGATACTGCCAAAAAAACATCAAGTCAATTGGTGTACGATACCATGCATTTGTTCGGAATGCACGGCTGCTCAGCGTTTCGTCACACCAACCGCCGAGAATCGTATTCAGCAATTGGTCAATCGAAATCAGGATGTTTTTTAAGTACAGCTTCATTCCAGACCATCCTCGCTTGAAATAGACTTCGACACCACAAACGGTGCCTGTGGAACCGGGATAGCAACTAGTCCTTCCCGTGGTATTCCAGAATCGTCCAGAATGGCGTTTCTGTAAACTGACAGACCCCATTTGTAAATCCCGGGTGTCAATTCAGTTTCACTGACAACGTGGTCGATCTCGATGTGGAAGTCGCACTTTGTCGGGTTGGTAGGGTATGGAACTACGTTCCCTGTTCTCCATAGGATACGGTGTCCACAAGCACTACGAACCACGAAAAGAATCATGTCGCCCGGAACAAGCGGCTGCTCCTCGCTCGAAATCAGCGTGATTGTCTTGGTTATCGTTTCGCCGTAGGCAACATCAATTTGCAAGTTATTATACATGTTTATTGTCCTTTCTTTTTCCACCACATGTAATGCAACCAGATACCGACTTATCGCGATACGTTGCCCAATTGTATGACTGATTCACAGGCTCGAAGTGACTGCACTTTGAGCCGCAATCAAGCAAACACCCTGTCTTTGAGTATTCACACGATATTTCACGCGAGTACCCATTTTTGCAAGGGTTTCCAGTTAATTTTTCTTTTCTGCAAATCATGAAATTCTCGAAATAGTTTCTTCCAATTCTTTATCATCCCAGCCAATAATCTTTATTACATTTGAACGATGGTGAGTATATTTTATACTTAAGTATGCAATTGCAATTATTGCAAGTCTCCAATCCAATTTTATTCACTCGGTATTCCTCACATGTTTTACAAATTCTGTATCTACGATCTCTTTCATCCTCCGAGTTTATTGGAAAGCCCTCTGTAACCCATCCAACCATAGATGTAGTGAATCCTGCTAATTCTATTATCATTGGATAGACTGCTCCTTAAATCTGGAATTATATTTCTTTAGCCCTGTTGATTCAGTGAACACGTATACTGAACTATCTGCTATTTGTATAAATCCTATAGTAATAGGATTTATTTGAGGGTCTGTGCTATCTAAGTCTTTTACCGACTCTATACCATACTCAATGTAATTTCCATCATATATTTTGATGCCATCTAAAAATATAACTACAAACTTCGATGTCGGCTGAATGAGTGTACAGAAATTTCCAGATGAAAAGTATATTGGACCATAATTTGTGTTGCTGTATTCGTTAGTAAGTCCGCTAGCTATTATCGAGCCTAAATGCGATATTACGTATCTATGTATGTACGCACTGCTATTACGATATACCTGCCTATAAATTACATATTCTGTCCGAAAAACTCGCGGGACATCCTCATTCCCTAAAATCAATAGTTCTGACAGGAACGTGGTGTAGCCGTCAGGGATCGCTCTATCTGTTCCTATTATCGCTCTCTCTTCCCCAGAATAAAGTATTTTAATTTCCCCGCCTTCCCTAAGAATCAGCACTTCCTCCGGTTGTGGGTCTTGTGCTATCGGGGTTACTTCAGGTTCTAAAGTCCTTATGAAAGTAAGACCATAATATATGTCCCGTAGTCCTGCGTATACTGGTGAAATTATGTAATCCCCTCTTATTGTAGAGAATGCTATGCGATTATCATCCGACTGCTTGTTCCAGTTTATAGGCTGCTTATTAAAAAATTGATATGCCAGATATGTATATCCTACTTGAGTCCTCCACTCCAGCACCGCTGTGCATAACTTACTAGGGCCATTTGAAGTTATGCTATAGCATCGAGCAGCTGCGTAGTTACCCGTTGGCGGCTCACCTGTTCCTATTAAATCACCGCCTACATAAAAGTCGAAGCTATAAGGACTTCGATATATTGCATAAAAGGAGCCAGATGTTGCCGAATTATCTTGATTGCTGAAGAATGTTAAATCTTGTATCTCTCCCCCCTCCAAAATTGCTTTATAATCCCCAGCCTGTGTTCTTATTATTGGAGCATTCCCCTGTGTATTGATAAATGTTATATTGTCAAAGAGTTGATATAGACCGTTTTCTGTTATATGATATATTTTACCTACCGTTTGCTGTGCGGGGTTTCTAGCGGGAATTATTAGGTATTCGTTGTACAATTCGTAAGAGGTAGAACTAACATCAATTATTTCACCACAAATTAGTAGTTTACTTATTGGACTAGAGGTGGATGGTGGAGTGATTACTACGTATTGGACATAATCAGTTGAGTATATTCTTGCTGCCTCTTGACTATTATCAGCTACGTATACCGTAATACCGTCATAATCTACTATTGTTTGTGATCCTGTTGAAATTATCACCCACCTAGAGTTTACTTTTACTCCGTATTGTAGGGGGTTGTTTGAATTTGCTAAAGCAATTCTGTCGGTCCTTTCGCTACCTCGATACTTCCATATTTCATTGCTGCCATTTGTCGGTGCGTAAAAATAATTATTGTAAATTTCAGGCGGGACATTCCCTTGATAAACTAAAACTCCGCCTTTGTATAAAAAATACACGTATTGGTATGTTATGCCTACGCGTCTTTGCACCGAGTACAAAAGGAAGTCGCCTTTAACCGACAGTGAATAGGGGGTGGCTCCTGTGATAAGCTGCCCGACCTCTATAATTTCCTGCTCTTTGTAAAAGGCTATAGCCCTTCTTACTAAAGTTCCACTCTCTGTCCATATAGCCGATGCATAATTTTGCGAGGTAACGATAGACACTGAAGAGGTTCCCGTTAAATCAAATAACTTAATTCCATTAAAGCCTAGTGATGATGGCAAGGTATAGTCTGTTTTTAAGATACTATATGCGTACGGCTGGTTTCGATCCACTCCGGTTCCTACTGATATGCCACTGATATTTTCACCCGCTGCTAAAACCGTGCCACGTTCCAAGACTGTTCGATATGTTCCATCTACGATAGACCCTGCTGTAACACCTGATCCTCGATATGAATTCCAAATTCCATTGTATAAGACATGAGTTAAATTCGCATTTACGTCTATAATGTACAAAGTATCCTGATATAGTATTATTCCACAATTTGCGTATGTTATCTGTAGGGTAGCTAAAAATGTATCTGAAGCAACTCCAGACCTATAAGTTGTTACTGTACACTCAAAATATGCGGGTGTTCCCTGACTGTTTGCAGGTTGGTAGGGCTCTATCAAGTTTGATTCTATTATTACTACAACATCAGGACTACTTGCTATCTCTGCTAATAGCACTATATTGGTAGTTTTCTTTATAATTTCACCTTGATATAATAAAAACCCACCACTTTCAATAGAGCCATCTGTATTTATCCATTCACCAATGAGCCAGCAAAAATCGCCAGCACCCTCCATTGGTTTAACCGCTATATTTGTTGTACTTACAGTTTGCAAAGACTTAAACTTATTGCCGGATTGTCCTGAAAAATAGCATTCCCAATATCCAACATGCTCTATTCCATTTATTTCCAAAGTTTCATTTGTTTTTACAAATAGATATTTTCCGCATACATATTTTTGATTGAATACATCTCTAATTTGTACTTGCTTTATACCTTTGTAAAAATGTATTATATCCCCCCTACATGTTATCCAATTTCCACCCCTTTGGAAATTTGTGGATTCTACTATGTTTGATGATATGTCGTAACCACCTTCCAATAGCACAATACCTTCATACAGAATGCTATTTTGTAGAAATAGATAACCTATTGTTGTATTTGTTGGGAATGAATGTCTAAATCTACCATTTTCGATAGTTAACGGACTGCGAATCCGCTGCAACGCAGAAAATGCTGGTATTTCGTCACTATTAACGTAATTACCAGAATAAAAGTATGTTCCTAGATTAGTGGCTTGTCGCAATAACGCTGTATTTCCATATAGAGTAGGGGCCGCTATCGCCTCAGTATACTTTGGGAATCTGTATACCTGACTGCCCGCATCAAACACGAGCCACTCTTGCGGTGTTGAGCATACGCACACTTCAGCGGACAAACTCACACACATTAGTTGTAAATTCTTAGCAATACTTATTCCTTCGTAGAGGAGTTGGTTTCCTCCTATTGTTTGTACCCTAGATATACAGTATTTGTTTGTTGAGGTTTGATTACTCGATGAGGGTAAACTCAAGTATGGGTCTATAGGAGTATCTGTTATTTGTCCATCAAAAATTATGTAGACCCATAAACTTTGCCGGATTACTAACGTCCTGCCACCGTCCTGAACAGCCTCCGCTTTATTCTCTAAAAATATGCTATTACCGTCTGAATAGTTTCCTAAATTTTCCAACGGTGCATAAAGATATACACAATCCCCCACACTTTTCATTCTAGCAGTAGTTCCGGGATTGGGCACTGTCCCTATGTAACTGCCCATCCACATTAGACCCGCTGTACCTACTGCAGTACCACATGTTGTATACCCATCCGCTTGCCATCGTGGCCCTAGTGTGCTAGGTATACTGATTCCAGTGCTATCATACACTGGATTATAAGACCATATTGCTACTATACCGTCTGCGTTTCTTGCACAAACCGCATTATAATAGTTTCCCGCTGAAAGCAAACTTATTTGCATAGGAGGCAGGCACTGACAAAGGCCTGCCGGCCACCCTAAACTACTTCCGCTAGGTTTGTATGGTTTTCTTATAGTCATTTATAGTGGGCAAGGGCCTAACATCACTTCCAAAATCAAGCCTTCTGCCGTTTGTGTCCTACTTACAGTAACTCCCATTCCAGCTAGCAGCTTTTCACCCGCTTTAAGTTTCAAGCAGTGTACTGTGAATGAAACCCCTTCCTCACCAAAACTTATCGGTATTGTGGTTGTAGTCTGTTGTGTTAGGTCAGTATCTAAGGTAGAAGTATACTCTCCGAGCGTGTCAACTGCCCGATAGTGGTCGATCTTTTCCGGGTTCCACTCGGTTATATCGGCCTGATCGTCAAATTCAGGATTATCGACCTGTCCGTCGAGCACTATTTTCGTCTGAAGTCCCGTCAACAACACCTCGGTTTCGGCCAGTTCTACGCACGAAACGGCGTCGTCTGGAACCGTGTGAGATACTCCGTCACCGTCTTTGACCTCGTATGACTTTCCGAAAACATGAATTCTTCCCCATTCAGAAGGTATTCCTGTTTGTCCGGTTGCTGGTTTTGGAACTTCCTCGGTCACGATACCATACACTGATGCATCTCCACCACTGCCCTTGGCCAAACGAACAAAATGCTGTACACCGTCAATAATCGTGTCTTTCGCAACGCAAACGAGCGGACCATCGTCCGAAGGGACAACCGATGTTCCAGAAATTTTCGCCTGCGCACCGAGTTCGACAGGAGATGCTACACGTAACTTTCTTGCCCCTGCGAACGAGAGCGAGTAGCAAAGTCCCGGACCTGACGGAATATCGGCCATGATGAAAAATAACGGAACGTCAGCGGACTCATCCTCATTTATGTCCCTGCTGACAAAGTATGGCCTCTCTGTTTCGATGTTAGGGTCATCTGGAAGAACAGCATCCTTGTCGATGGTGAACACCTCGAAAGCACTCATGTCCTTGTGTGCGAAAAAATTCATTCCGTCAGAAGCGAATCCAACCCCTTGCGATGATTCAGCAGACACTTGAAACAGCTTTTGCCACGCTTGAACAACTGCGGATATGATTGCATTTACCTCATTAGCGCGCGGCACGTCTCCCGGAACATATTCAATTGGCCCAATGATGTCAATAATTTCTTCGTTTGTCATTTTTTTCTGAATTTTATGATATAATTGGACGATTACACTTTTGTCCCGCAGAACAAACGACGCGGGGAAAAATTTTTCAAAAAACGGAGATTATTTATGGAAATTCTGGGAATCGTCTGTATTGTTTCGATTATCTCTACGTTCGTGGCAATTTACCGGTTGTGCTTGAAGGCCGACGGTCGTTGCAAAATGTCTTACAGCGATATTTTTATTTCTTGGATGATTTGGCCTCTCGTTGTGATTGTCCTGATTGGTATTGCTGCCATATTCTTTGCCTATCTTCCAGGACCTGAAGTAATGGTAGAAGGATTGAAAAAATTGTAATAATTTCGTATAAAATGAATTACCACACTTTTTGAGGATAAATCTGTAACAGTTTTTTTTCTTTTCCGTGGTACACTGGTGCCCATGAGTCTTTTGCTGGATTGTAAAAAGCGGACCATCCAAATGCCTTGAACAATTGTACCACGGAAAAAGACCAAACAGGTATTTCCTGCTGTCCTACAGGTTGTGACTCGTCGAACGTCATCGTGTATGTATTTCCTCCAGAAATCCAAAGAACGGTTCCCGGTGCAAAAATCATTCCAGTATCCTCGTCGATCACGGCAAGAGCATTTGTTGTGCCGTGATTCGTAAGATACCAAGCAGGGAGTGCATCAACACCGGAGTAGTTGCGCGTTATGCGATAATTATGACGCGGGAAAGACATCTGCTGACGGGCAGGAATGACTTGCGGAGTTTGTGGTAGCACCGCGTTTCCTGACCCGTCGAACTCTCCCCACCACATCGCCGTATTTTCAGGCGTCATCGTTACCATCTCTGTTTCAAACGATCCATTATACGTGTAGGAAAGTGTTGTCCCGCGTTTCTGTCTGTACTGGCAAGTCAGTTCGATCAAGCAGAAATCCTGCGACGATTGTCCGTTTGGTTGTGGGCCGTTTTGGATACCAAGTCCGTTTATATCGACAGAAACGCAACGCAGGGAAGTATTGAATGGGAAGTAGGCCCCTCCGGCGCGCAAAAGTTTTCTCTGTGCTTCACGCGCTCTTTCTGGCAAGACGTAGAGACGAACCATCGCACTCTGGTTGCTCGAAATCTCGGAGTGCTCTGCACGAGAATCAACTGCCTCTCTTACAGGATATGGGAAGTCTGGAATCCACGTAACGTACATTATTTAAGCCCTCCACTGGACGTTTGCATCACTTTATTTTTAATGCAACTGGCCAAATCTTTGAGGTATCCGTTGGCAACATCTAATCGCGTTGCTTCAGGAGAAATCATTGCTGATTGCGAGAAAGAAGCGAACAAACGCGAGTACGTATCGGTCATTCCCTCTGTTGCCCCGGCCAAGGGCATGTTGTACTTGGCATTTATTCGTGCTTGCTCAACGCTGCCGACTCTTTCGGCACGTACAATTTCCTCGTTTTTCTTCCTTTCTAGCGACACGCTTGAATCCTCGCGCGAATCGATTCCCATGATTGCGTACCTAGCGGAATCTTGAGCAACTTGCCGGTCATGGATATACTGCTCCTCTGCACTTTGTCCAATTTCCCCGTTGTCAAACTCGATGTCCCTATACCCGCCTGAAGCCTTTTTTTTATCAATCTCGGCCAATTCTATCGCGAGTTTGTGTGCTATTTTAGCTCTTTCTGATGTTTCTTCTGTCTGGGCTTCGATAATTTTTTTCGAATATGATGCTTCCAGCTTCAATTTCTCCTCTAAAACAGCCTTTCGGATCGCCAATTCCTCGCGGCCGCGCATCCTTTCTAACGGTGTCATGTTAATCTGCGAAGCCTGAAACTGCATCATCTCGACATTCAATGACTCTTTCTGGTCACGAATGCTGTCAGCAGTGTTCCTCTCTGATGTAATGTTACTACCAGATTGCTGAGCCATCGCTTCAGAATAGGCTACAATCGCCTCCACAATGGCCGCTTCTTTTTGGGCCTCGGCAACCAGTAGAGATCGTTGCTTTGTTTGTCGTTCATAGATCGATAATCTTTCTTTTTGGAGATCATTCAGTTTTTTCTCACCATTGACTAACACTTCATTTTCAGCCGATACTGCGTTTGTTTTTTGTCTTACAACTTCAAGAGATTTTTCAATATCCATGCGAACTTTATATTCTTTTGCAAGATATTCTAGTTCAATTTCGAGATTTCTTTTTTCGGTTGAATCAGTTGTATTTTCTATTTTTGATATTAAAATATCTCGATCTTTTATGAAATCAGAAGTTAGTTTTTGCTCTTGAAATCTCCTATTTCTTGATACAAGATCAGTTCTTTCATTTTCATCGATATTTCCAAGCTCCAAGTTCCTTGCTTCATTAAGACCAGCTATGAAGTCTGTTACGATTCCAACGGCATCCGCTGCTTTTTCTGCGGATAGATTCTCAATTGATTTCCTTGCCCTTTCCATTAGAGGAGAATTTATGCCTCCAACATTGAGAAGTTCTTTGCCTATAATCATCCAATTTGAATCGTATTCATAACGGTCCTGACCTTCACGTTTTTCTCTTTCAGCCTGCCATTCGTCAAGATTTTTTTGAATTCTAGCTATTGCTATGTCATACTTCGTGTTCGTTTCAAGCCTTTTGACCGAAGATGATTTTTCAGCAGATTCGGCCATTCTGTCGATTTCTGCTCTTTGAACATTTGCATTGGACGATATTTGTTTCGTTGTATTTCTGTAATTTATATCAGCCTTTAGGAAAGAAAGGTTCTTTTCCAATTCAAGTCCATATTCATGCGCTTCCTTTTTTAGATTTCTGAAATACGATATACCACCTCCAAGAGCTGCCGACGCAGTAACAATCGCTGTAACACCAGCTAAAACTGCGCCGACGGGACCAAAAGCAACTGTCATTGCCGCGCCGAACGCCTTAGCCCCTGCCGCCGCTTTCGGTAATGCTGTTGACATCACAATCACCGATCCGGTTGCTTCCTCAATCGCACCTCCGAGTCCTTCGGCACCGAACGCGCGTGAAACGACTGCGGCAACTTCAGCGGCACTAGACGCAGTGTACTTTATTGCTCCTTCGTTATTTTTTTCTGAATTGGAAATGCTTTCTTTCAATTGATTCTTTTCATACTTCTCAATTGATTCCAGCATCGCTAGATAGATTCTAGCTTCTTCGTCAGCTGCTTTTTTTTCCTCTTGTAGTCTTTTTTCTCGAATCTTTTCAAGAGCTTCGTTTGCTCTTTCATATTCCAAAATTTTTATATCAGAGACTTTTTTCTCATAATTCTCAATTGATTCCAGCATCGCTAGATAGATTCTAGCTTCTTCGTCCTGGCTACGTTGAAATGACCTAACTTGTTCTTCAAGATATTTTTCTCGCTCTTTCGTAACACGCTCTTGCTCCCGAATAGCCGCATCGGCTAACCTTTTTTCTTCTACCTCTATCTCTTTAGCAACTTTTTTGGCCGCTTTAATCTGATCGTTACGAAGTTTTTCTGCCTCTTTTTCAGCACGTTTCTTTTCTTTCTCTGCCTCTTTTTCAGTATTATCTTGCTTCGTTTTTTTCGTACCTGTATCGCCCGAATTTTTTGCATCGGCAATTTTTTTTGCGACTTCGTTCAACGTCTTGTTGGCTTGAGTCGCGTCGATCTTCATTGTGAAGGTGGTATCGGCACTCATTTTTTACCTTTCAATCCGGCCATTATCTTTTCGTGCTGGGCCTGTTGTTCACGCATCATCTTGGAAATCTCAGACGGGTCTTCGACGACGCGTCTTTCTACTTTCGATTCGTTTTCCTTCAAAAGGAAATTGATTTGCGCCACCGTCAAACTGTTCACTTCTTCGAGTCCCATTCCTAAATCGGTGAGCATTTTGATTGCCCGTTTCAGGTCACGCTCCGGTTCTTTCGAACGTTCTTCACCGGATACTGGGACAAACAATATCGAAAAAATATCATGCAGGAATCGTTCATTCTCGGAAAGTTCTTGATCGTTTGGTGCGTAAACTGACCGCCATTCTTCGAGAGTCCCATCAAACGAATTGCGTGCGTAAAGAAAAGATTGGAATACTCGACCTTCCAACGTCGCAAGATATTCGTCGCAATTCTCAAAATGATCCAGACTGAATCGTTCTTCAGACTCTGACACGGCCCGCTTTCGCTCTTGCGCTTGTTCATCGTAGTCTAGGAACTGCGAGAACTCCGTCACAGAACGGACGTATCGAACTTTGCACCACGCAATGAGCGTCATAACGTCAGAGACCGAAAGCGGCCTAACCAAAATGGTCAAACCGCTTGCAAGCGTCATTGGATACTCGGTCAATGTGACGTGTTCAAGTCTCATATTGTCGATTTCTTTTTCTGCATTTGCTTTTGATTACTCATCATCTTTGTCTTCTTGTAAAAATATGCTTTCTGCGGAAAGCTGTTCAGGTTCTGTTTCAGGTGCCGATCCATACCAATACTCCCCACCGGGTGCCATGATATGCCCTATCGTTGCTGTATCGTCGCATCCGCACTTCGGCGTGAACGATCCAGTGATATTCACTGTTTGCAATGCACCGAACGAATTGCCTACTTTATTTATCGAAGTGAACTTTATGTTTGAAATGTCCCAAAATAAATCTGGGTTGCAATCATCTACAAAGTGCCTCAAATTAGCGCAGCTTCCTGTTTGGTACTTACTGGCGTCCCAATCGTAAATAGTGCATGTAAGTACCACACTTGCTTCACCCGGAACTGACGAGTGGTAAGGTGAACAATCATCCGCACTGATCGGTGAATTCGAGAATGCAAGCCTAAAATTTGACGTGCAAAATTGATTACCGTCGAATATGGCACTTTCTCCAGATACTCCCTTTTTATTGACGTGAGTAGTGACCTTAAATTCATCAGCACTAGTCGTATCTCGATACTTGAATTCATCACCTTCGTTTTGATAATCCGACACGAACGTGTAAGAATAATTTGCAAGTTTTGACGCATCAACAGAATAATCAGGCCCTGAAATAATGGCATAACCTTCAAAAACTTTTCCAGTTCCTGTACCACTCGAATCTGGTGAAAAAAGAGAAAGTTTGTGCCTTGAACCATCTTTCATTGGTGGAGTTGTGCATACAAAATTGATTATACCAGAAACAGTCTCTATGCTTGTTATTGACTCACCGTATGCACCGGTATCAGAAGCCCGAACAATCGATTCAGACAAAGAATCTGTAGAATCCCACAAAGAAACTCCGGGCATTGCAGGTCCGTCATCAATCTTTATTGTTGATCCATTTCCGTTTGCTTTTCTAGGTATTTGTGCCATTATATTCTCCAATTAAATGAGTTACTGAAAATGAAATAGTGTAGACAAATTGATTGAATGACCCTCCGCCGTCATTCAGTGCGGCTTGACTGGAATACCCTCCATAATCGACGTTGAAAAAGTCAGAGCAATCCATTCCATGACAGTACAAAAGTCCCTTGTCAACAGAAAGACGCCCAATCAATTCACATATTCTTGAAACAATTTTGAGTCCTTTCGGAACATGGTGTGTTCCGACATGAACGATTATTTGAAATACTTCTCTCGCACCAATGGAGCACGAATCAATTAGATCAGTTTCAATGCTCCCGGAAACCGGAGGAAGTATCCTTATGTACGGCAAGTCAGCCGGTTCAACAGTTCGAGAAATGTTGACTACCGTTCCGGCCAAGTCTTTGTCGTACCGCTCTCCACGTCGCATCTCGTTCGCTACCACTTCATCTTTCATAACGTATGAAGTGATCGATTCTATAAGCCTTCCGAGAATGTTTTTAGTGTGTCCGATTTGGTTCATTTGTTCATCATCTTGTCAAAAAACTCTTTCAATTTCGAAATGATCGCTTCGTACCGTGGACCGCTTTTGTGGATAATTGTCCTCTTGGGCATGTTGCCCTTGCCTTGGTGGTGAATCTCGGCTAGTTCTTCGACACTCATTTTTGCTTTCGGATGTTGCCTGTCGGTAAACTGAAACGTAAACTCATTCTCCAAAATTTGAATTGATCGAATCCCAATTCCACCGAACAATGTCCCTGTGTCAATCAAAATTGGGTGTGTCTTTGTGGTCTTTCTATGACGCCTGAAATCAGATTCTCTCGGTGGCCATTCTCCATAACCGGTAGAGTTTTTCTTGAAAATTTCTGACTCTTCTTTTGACCATTCCACTGCAATTTTTCGCATATCTGAAGCGGTAAATTTGATCGGTTCAACGACTCCGGTACTCCCACGTGCGGCGGCCCGGAGTCGTTTTGTAATGATCGTTTTCACGCTCATTATGATTTCACGGACGTTCCGCCCGATGTGTTTGTTTTCAACGGAGCCGATTGTCCGCCTGCCGGTACAACAGTCGAAAGTTTTGCCGTAATGATCGACTCTGGCAACGTACAACAGTCGATACCTACGCGCTCCAAACGACTTGTGACGCAGTTCGCATCGAGATTAACGAAGTGCCATGAGTACCACTCGTTGTATCCTTCATGTCGCTCTCCCTGCTCACGCGGCAATCCATTGATCGCGGCATCCCATTCGGAATTGTCCCATCCAACATAACTGGACGGACCAAACGCTGTTTGGAATACAGGAGAATATCCCTTCGGCAAGAAAACGCATTCGTCCGGGTCCCATCCCTGAGATTCGAGTCCCTGATAGAACGTAACGTTCCCCATTCGAACGCCCATTATGGGCTTGTTCGGATAACCGGAAGGTGTATTCGCAAAGAAGTCCGTCGACTCTCCCTTAATCCACTGCTGCTGTGTCAATTGGAAATTGCTATTGTTGTTCAAAAGGCCGTCCCAAAAGTTTGCACCAGCAATGGCATAAATCTCCGGAGTGGCTGACCCACCGATAACATCTTGGATTTTCCGAGTGATTGGATTCATCCAGTTGAAGATGTTCGCGTCAGCACCAGAAAGATTCACCATGACATCGGGCTGAGGAGTAACACCCCAGAAATCGAACGCATTGAAAACGTCGTGAATATCACCAGATTCGTCGGCAATCGACGTGATACCCTTCAGGGCGCGCATCCGAACCTGATTGCGCGTGTACAACGCTTCATCAAGCATTTCAATCGTAACCTGATTGATTGCGTCCGAGAAAGTTTCCTGACGCTGGGCACCAAATAAACGTTTCCCATGAGAGTCACGGGCAAAACTATCATGCTGCACGGCCCATACTTGGTATGGAACCATACCGGCCTGCTCTTTAGATCGTTCGTGTCCGTAAAAAGTAGAGCCACGAAAGTTCTGTCCGGGAATTTCACGACGTACTCTTGTCCTTCGCTCAAAAATAGCCTGCTCTGCGCCGCCTTGAACCGGAGTAAACAGGTTCAATTCGTCAAGCAAGTATTTCTGAAATGGAATTAAATCCAGTGCCAACGTGTAGTCGTACACTGAAAAGAGAAACTGATTGATAGAAGCCATATTAAAACACCATTCCTTTCTATTTCATATTGTTAAATTAAACCGCAGGCAATGTTGCCGGGACGTAACCGTCAATCTTGCATCCTCGTTTAATCATTTCCTGTTTGAGTGCATCCGTCGCAGATGCAGGAAGGCAGGAATTTTTCAATACCATGCCCTCGAATTTCACTACACTGTTGACCATCTCGTCAACACCGGATTTCAATGCACGATCCTCCAACGCGACTCCAATCATGTCAGTGGCGCTTGTTGCGATACCAGTGGCCGAAACCGGAGTACCAACCATGATTGTTACATCCGCTGCCGGAGTCACTGTAATTGGGTTCCAGTTGTACGTTGGAGAAATCATCGACAAGACCAAGTCTTGAATCTTTTTGTTGTAAAGTTCAGCAACCATGTTAAACCTCCTTTTTGTAAAGTTTTTTTCGTAAATAATCCGTGTGAGGAGTTTTCGATTCCTCTTTCTTTTGTAGTTCGTAAACGTGATTGCTCGGAACGGATGATGCGTTCATGACTACACCATCCACAAGCCTCAATGCGTTTTCAAATTCATGTTGCGGAGTCGGATTTTTTCCACAATGCAATTTTGTGATACGCGCAGCACAAGCCGTAGAAATCCTGTTTGCGGCGACAGCGCCTTCAAGACGTGCGATTCGGGTTGCAGAAGCCTGAAAACCTTCACGCTCTTTTTTTTCATCATCTTCATTGTCGTCCTTGTCGTAGTCACAATCGGAAGAAGCATTCGTCTCTCTCTCGATGCGATCTTCGTCCTTGATAGCCTTGTCCATTCCACCATCAGCGTTTTTATCCATCTCGCGATAATTTTCCATGAACGCTTTCAATCTTTCGACAAGTGCCTCGTCGAAAGCGGCGAAGTCGCCCTCAACACTTTCAGGAGACATGCCGAAGTATTCACTTAAAAAAGCAATTGTTTTGCTTTCCATTCTTTCCTCCGTTTGTTTTTCTACGCCGTTTGCCGACGCAAGAAGTGTCGCCGATTCCATATCATAAATTGCCGGGTTCGGCGTAACCCCGACGTGTTTCAAATAATTTTTCAGTTCCGGTTTTGGAGGATAGTAAGGCCGTATTGCCGGAGATATTCCGCACGTTTTGATTGACTCGATGTCTAAATCGTGAAGAAAGTCAGCATATTTTATTGTAACATATAAAGAGTCGCGGCCTTTGTTATCTGGTCTTCTATCGATTGCGATTACGTCTCCAATCTTACTCATCGGAGACTCGGAATGTTCAATCATTACTGGGCATTTGTTTCCAGTTTTGTGAAATGTATTTAATGTTTGTTCTATGTCGTCGGATGTGTAATCCCACGAAATTGGGTTTCCGTTTTCATCAAGCGCATCGATAGTTCCGCAGTAAATGAGCTGCTGTTCGACAATACGTCCCGGCTTTGTGATAACTGACTCAAGTTGTTCTGGAAGTAATCTCATCTGTATAAAATTCCTCCACAAAATCCGCAGTATCTGTTATGCCGTCCAAAGTGTGCATGTTGATCGGTCGGAAATGGTATCGACTCCACAATAGTGTTATGTCCTCTAATCGTTACACCTTCAAGCGTGTATACTCCGTTTCGAATCCTAGCACAATCATATTCATAACGCTTTTTCATCTCGGCATACCTGTAACTTTCAGTGTCATCCTGAAAATGTCGGCTCGAATCAATGAGCAGCTTCACCTTGTCCAAACAAAGCTGCTCAACCATTGCATTGTGTGAAACAGTTGGAAAAATATAATATCCATTACATCTGAAGTCTATGTCTCGGGACGCTTGATATATCAGGCTTTCAATAAGACAATCACCTGCTTCAGGGACAAGAACACGCTCACCGTCGCGTCCGAAAGTCGAAACGTTGTCATAATTCGCGAGAATTTCGGTATTGATCGTGCCCCACCTGCGTTTTACTGCTTCAATCGTGGTGTAGTTCATCGATTCCTCCTAAATATCTTTGAAACAAACTGATTCAACCAACTCTTTGCCCGTTTATCAATTGATTCTTTTGATTCAGGTACAATAGAAACAGGTTCGCCACGCTTGGCCGCTTCAACAATCGGAGCTGGTACTTTACCCGTCATGTATTCGTATTCCGCCAGATTCTGTGCATACCGTGAAGCATCCTTTTTGTCGAAAGAGAGTTGCATCTGCGTGACCAAAGCATCGATACGCATCTCGCGGTCTCGGCCTTCAAGTCTATCCAATTCCTCTATGTTAGGAGGTGACTGCTCACGCATTTCCTTGTCGACGCGCTTCCAGAAATCGAGCGTCCATGATGTTGAGTCATCCTCGACCATCTGGTCTTTCTCCACACGCTTGGCTCCGCTCTTGGAAATGTAATCCGATTCAGGGAGCGACGAAGCGGTTTCGCCGTCCCATAGAGGCTTGATTTCATCGTTGAAGAACCGGCCTACAGAATCGGCCTTGAGCAATTCATCATACTTCTTGTTACTTAAATCAGTAACATAGATTTTATCTCCAGACCGATAACGGTAGTAGAGCTTTTGCTCTTCATCGTCGTAACGAGTGTCACCTATGGCCAATGAGTCAAAACGTGCCCCGATAACGCTAGCATCAAAACCGGCGTTATCGAGGTCACTCTTTTCATCAACCTTCACATCATCACCAACAACATCGATGTTCGATTGCGCTGATTCGACCATTCTAACGAGACGCTCTCTCGGAATGGCCGGAAAAGCCATGTCCATTAGTTCAATAGCAGATTCTTTTGTCAGTGACCCATCTTGCACGCGAATAATCACTTCGACAGCCGATTGTAATTGTGCTCCGTTGAACGCAGTATCTGCTACGCTTTCCGTACCTGTAACGACACCTGCTTCGGAAACAATGTCACCATTTTCTTCCTTCGAGAAATTTGTATCTATATTACTATCTATAATACTTATACCCATCTTCTCTAACATTGATGCTCGGTCAACAAGCGGATCGTCCTTGACCAATGGATATAGTTCTTTTAGGATGGACATCTCGCTATCCTTGCTGGAAGCCACAATATGACAAATACCGGTCACTCCCCAGTTGTTGAATGTGATATGATCGATGATCTTATTTGGTGCCTGATCTATAAAACGACGCTCTTTTCCGTTGAAGATTGTCTTTTGCGTTTCATCCATAACCGCTCGGCTTGAATAGCTTCCATTTTGACCGAGTTGCAATGCTTCTGGAGACACACCGATACCAATGGAAAATAGCCTGTACAGGTCATCCTGACGCTGTTTGAACTCACCAGCACCAACGGTAGGAGAAGGTAGCGTAATTGGAAAAAATTCAAAATCGGGCCGATATGTTCCAACACCTTGTTCTCTGACTCTGTTGGCCACGGCTACAAGCCTGCCCTCAGAAATGCTTTCTACGATAGAATTGATTGACTGTCGCGTGACTTCGTCCCATGTTTCAGGCTCACCGAATGTGTGAATGTCGAGTATTCCTCCAGATATCGTGCTCAGATATTGGTGATATTTACCGTAAACTAATTCTAGGTCTTTGAACAACGGCAGTATTCCTGACAGTATGCTTTCTCCGTAAAGTTTGTCTCCAAGCTGATCGTGGTTGATTAGAAGACAAGAAGCGCTAGATATACGCTGAAACATACCATTTCCATCAAAATTTTCTGGCATGTTAACGCCTATTTGACGATCTTCAAAACCGTCAAATTCTCCATCTGGAGACTGCAAAATCCAAGTCCATTCGGGCAATAATTGTTTCAGTTTTTTTGGTAACCAAACATTTTTGTCTTTGTCGTAGTGATCGAAAATGACAACTGGACACCATCCGCAAATCAATGACTGTCGAAAACTTCTTTCAATCAAATCATTACTAAATTGGTCAATCGTATTTTGTAACAAATCAATGATATTTTCTTTCGTCCATCCTTCATTTTCTGGATTCCACGAACAAGAATCGTTCCAAGAAACAACCCACGGGCTGGCCGTCACCTCGCCAACAAGAATATCCAGAGCACTCTTAATGGTGGGAAATTGTGCTATCTCCCGAAGCTCTTGGTATGAGATAGAGCCTTTGTTGAATGCAACGCCAGACACCGGCTGCACGAATGTTGCTGCCGGAGTCTTATCCTTGACATTGATTTTTGCTGGAACATCGCTCTTTGAGCGAATAGCGGAATTTTTTGTATTTTTCATGTCACGCTCTGTCTCACGACAGTACGATTGAAAAAATAGGCGGGGTCTATCTCACGACAGTCCCCTTTGTCTAGCCACTATGCGTCGCATTCGACAAACGAAAAGCATTAAGCCCATTGTTACGGCCTATACCGCGATTCGATCAAATAGATAAAATAGCGGATACTAGTAACTTATCAAACATTAAAACATTTGTCAACACACTTTTTCTCGTTTTCATAACATCTTTTGCATTTTTATTTCCGGCATCGAGAAACTGAACCGCTCGGTCTTTTTTGTTATCTTTTTTAGATCAGGATGAAGTACGTAGATCATGTAACCTAAAGCGTCCGATGCGTGTCCCATATTTCTGGCTCCGCCTTCCCACGGCTTTCCTGCCTTGTATGCTTGGGCTTTTAGGTCGTAGATAAGATTCTTGCAATTGCGGTCAATGAATACGTGGTGATTACCATCAAAGCTGCGCAGTGCCCTGTTGACCGAACCTACACGAGAGTCAATTGACGGGTGTGCTGAAGGGACGCGATACAAAACATCGCGATTCGATTGAATGCAAGCATTTTGGATCGTCAACCAATCGGTACCAAGTATTACATTCCCTTTCAATTCAAGAGCACCTGCTGACGTTTTTCTTTGGTTTCCAGCAGGATCGCCGTACCAGACAAGTTTATTTTCAGGAAAACGCTGCAAAACCTGCTTGACCGTTGACTCGGTGTTTGTGTCCTTTTGACGGAATTCTTCAAAAACAGTCAATCCAATGTCTGTTTCTTGGGCGAACACCCAAGACATGAAATCCACATTGAAATCGCAACCTATGAAAACTGGCTTTGAATGATCTAAATGAGTGCCTTCAACCAAGTTTTCTTCGCTGAAGGCATAATAGACTTGGTTTCCCCTTGTAACCCATTCACCAAGAATCTGCTCACGATAGTCGAATTCTCCAAGAGCACCACGGGCAAATTCTATTTCATCTTCAGTCATCACCTCTTCGCTTGACCAGTGGAAAACAGAATATCCCGGGTCGGTTTTTGACTTTTCCCACCAATCCTCACAACGTTCTTTATGCTCTTCACTACCTCTCTGTCCGAATGTAGGGGTGCCTACTACAATGGCCCATCCATCAGTTCTGTATAACATAGGCAAGATGGATGTGTCAAATATACCCGGTTTTTGATATGCCGCTTCGTCAACAAGAACACCGCATAAAGAGTTTCCAACATTCACTGTGACATTCTCGCCTCCTTTCATCAAGATAACGGCTCCGTTGACTAGCGTTATCTTGTGCTCACTAATGTTGATCTTTTTAATCGCTTTTTTTGGAATTACTTCGTTAAGTAATCTCCAAAGCGTTTCTTTGCTGGAAGAGACTGTTGCGCCGTAGCAAAGATAATATCGCGGTCCACGCCATTTTTTTGGTATTCCCCAATCCGTAAGCGCGCGTTGAACAAATTTTACAACTCCAATAGCAGTTTTGCTTGATTGACGACCGCTTCGATTTGCAATAAAACGTGAACCGCATTCAAGATATTCGATCTGACCTTGGTGCGGAATCCATCCTTCGAAAGAGAAAGCCATAGTCTATTTTTTCGATTTTCCTTTTGGGTTGAACTTTCTCGGATAGCTTTCACCGATAGCCATGAGGCTTTCCCTGATTTCCTCTGCAAATTCAACACCAAGAGCACTCCTCTCCGCGTCCATTCTTTTCAGTGCCATTGCAAGGCATGTTGCGCTCCCAGAGTCAGACTTTCCTGACAAAGCTCTCTCAATAAGCTCTTGACCCAACCGTTTATAAATTTCAGCCTTTCCTCTTTTAATAGCATCCGCAATTCCAGTTTTTGGATCATTTTTTTTCTTTGAAAACCAATCGTGTCCGACGCCAATGATTGCTGCTGAATCAGAATCAACACTTCCCGGAATTCTAGCAATTGACTCTATTTGCCTAAGCATGTTTTCCGTCACTTCTATCGGTTTAGGGCCTGATTTCGCCATTTTCTTCCACTCCTTTATTCAGCTCTGTCTATTTGTTTTGTCTATTTTTACTTTTATCAAAGAATTGTCATTGTTTCCCTTCCCTCCTTTTCTTGATAATATCGCGAACTCTTGGAATGACCTGCATCAAAATCGACACGATGGATACGATTTCGATAACCCCCATCTCCGTTTCTTCGTCCCGAACTGTTGGAGCACCAAGCCCATGAACTGTTGGGACACCGTTGATTGTCAGGACGTTTTCAGTATTTGCAAACGGCAAAATGCTCTTTACCCTTTCAATGAATCCTTTTGCACGATTAGGAAGAATATCTATTCGCCAGTCGTTTCTTAACACCCTAAATGCGACATCGATGATATTTTGATCTTGTGCCGCCAATCTAGCGTATTCAATCATTTCATTATCAATTCTCGACTCCGTAACGTTTAATACACGATCAATTGACGGGAGCGAGAGCAACTGCCTCACTGCATTTCCGAACTCTTTTGAATCACCTAAATCATTTGCTGACAATATATTAAGCCAGCACTCTTTGTATGTGTCAATGTCATTGACACCATCTCCATCGAGGTCTTTTCCATCATCAAATACATCATCTATTACTGATGATATAGTACCACTGTATACGAACATATTCGTGATTAAAGACCAAATAATTTTCAAAAATTTCATTTTTTTCTCCAATTTGGATTTCTTTTTGAGTTAATAGTTTTCTGATACAACATGTTTATACGTTTTTTTTGAAAAGTCAAGTAGTTTCTATTTTGGATTAAACTGGGTTCATGTCATGGTCAACGAATAACCAGATGCCATTCTGTCTCACCCGTGCACGGCCTTCTCGGAAAATAAAAGCATCGGTGAACGTTTCCGTTCCGACGCGGTTTCCTTCTAGGTCGATGGCAAACCATCTGTCATCCTTTTTCACCGATGCACGGCCTTCGTAGAAGCTACACGCATCATCGAACGTTTCCGTGCCTACGTGGTTTCCTTCTAGGTCGATGAAGAAATAGCGGTCATCCTGTTTCACCCGTGCACGGCCTTCTTGAAAATTCCACGCCTCGTCAAACGTTTCTGTGCTGACTCGTTTCATGTCATGGTCGACGAAGAACCATAGTTCATCCTGTCTCACCCATGCCCGGCCTTCTTGGAAATCACACGCATCGTCGAATGTTTCCGTACCGACACGGTTCATATCTAGGTCGATGAAGAACCAGCGGTCATCCTGTCTCACCAATGCCCGGCCTTCGTAGAATCCATAAACATAATCAAATGTTTCCGTACCGACACGCTTCATGTCAGGTCGATGAAGAACCAGCGGCCATCCTGTTTCACCCGTGCACGTCCTTCATAATAATCACCCTTGAAATCATAGTATTTCATTTTTTTCTCCAAAAACATTGTTTAGTATAAAAAATTCAATCGGTGCCGACACGCTTCATGTTGCGTTCGACGTAGAACCAGCGGCCATCCTGTTTCACCATTGCCCTTCCTTCGTGGAAATCGCACGCGAACGAATCCGTGCCAACACGGTTCATGTCGCGATCGACGTAGAAATAGCGGCCATACTTTAGCACCAATGACCGGCCTTCGTGGAAATCCCACGCATTATCGAACGACTCCGTGCCGACGCGGTTTCCTTCTAGGTCGACGAAGAACCAGCGTCCATACTTTATCACCAATGCCAGTCCTTCGTGGAAATTACTAGCAAAGTCGAACGACTCCGTGCCGACGCGGTTTCCATCGAGGTCGACGTAGAACCAGCGGCCATGCTGTCTCACCCTTGCCCGGTCTTCATAATAATCACCCTTGAAATCATAGTGTTTCATTTTTTTCTCCAAAAACATTGTTTAGTATAAAAAATTCAATCGGCGACGACACGCTTCATGTCGCGGTCGACGTAGAACCAAATGCCATCCTGTTGAACCTGTGCCAGTCCTTCGTGGAAATCCCACGCAAAGTCAAATGTTTCCGTACCGACACGGTTCATGTTAAGGTCGATGTAGAACAAGCGGTCATCCTGTTTCACCCTTCCTTCGTGGAAGCTACAAGCATAGTCGAACGTTTCCGTGCCAAAACGATTCATGTCGCGGTCGACGAAGAACCAGCGGCCATCCTTCATTACCGATGCCCGGCCTTCGTGGAAATCCCACGCAAAGTCAAATGTTTCCGTACCGACACGGTTCATGTCGCGGTCGACGTAGAACCATCGTCCATCCTGTTTCACCGCTGCCCGTCCTGCGTTGAAGCTACAAGCATCGTCAAATGTTTCCGTGCCGATATGGTTTCCTTCGAGGTTAACGAAGAACCAGCGGCCATTCTGTTCCACAACTGCCCGGCCTTCGTGGAAGTTCCACGCATAATCAAATGTTTCCGTTCCGACACGGTTTCCATCGAGATCGATGAAGAACCATCGGCCATTCTGCTCCACCCGTTCCAGACCTTCATAATATCCACCCTTGAAATCATAGTGTTTCATTTTTTTCTCCAAAAACATTGTTTAGTATAAAAAATTCAATCGGTGCCGACACGCTTCATGTCTCGGTCAACGTAGAACCAGCGGCCATGCTGTAGCACCTTTGCCCGTCCTTCGTGGAAATCACACGCATTATCGAACGACTCCGTGCCAACACGGTTCATGTCTCGGTCGACGTAGAAATAGCGGTCATCCTTTTCCACCAATGCCCGTCCTTCGTGGAAGCTACAAGCATAGTCGAACGTTTCCGTGCCAAAACGATTCATGTCGCGGTCGACGAAGAACCAGCGGCCATCCTTCATTACCGATGC
>QMCE01001352.1_pt1 | contig 39105 bp, 34 predicted proteins | sample 1821851 | NCBI WGS metagenome assembly QMCE01 (sample SAMN09453174, study PRJNA476694) | Termite gut metagenome, whole genome shotgun sequencing project. | isolation source: worker | host: Odontotermes sp. | place: South Africa:Pretoria | collected 2016-01-28 | reverse complement strand
TGCAGCATGAAAACAAAGCCTCTATCTAAATACTCCGACCGTTCAACATTGGATAGCTTTCAGTTCGTTTTCTTTTGCGACCGTTGCGGAGTCGGCGTCAAGAGCGAACGGTACGCGTTTGAGACGCAGGAATTTCATCGGCCCCTTAACGAGAAGGCCGGCGCGCTGCTTTGGACGCGGCCGGCCCCGAACAGGCCGTGCCTGCTTGGGGCCGGGGTGAGGTTATCCCACGGTTCCACCCGGCTTGCGCGCTGTGCGCGCCGCTTTCTTCGGAAGCTTCGCTTCCCGCGCTGTAACGGGCTGCGCCCGCCGGGGGTTCGCCCCCGGGGCTGTTGCGGTGGTGACGCGCCGGCCCGCATGGGCGGCTTTCAGCCTGTGCCGCCCTCTCTGGAATGCGGTGCCCCGGCGGACTTGTCCGCGTCGTGGCCTTTGGTTCTTCTATATAAATAAGTTTTTGAAAGTGTACCACCTGTGGGAACAGTTGTCAAGAAATCGCTTTTCCCCTTCATTTTTTCATTTTAAGCCTTCGCTCATGCGGGTAAATATTTGCGCACTCCGGCGCTGAATACTGGCGATATACTTGACAAGCACCCTTCGCGGCTTTAAAATTATGTATGGTGTAAAGGGGTAAATATTTGTAAATTACACTCGCATTTTGTGGAACCATTTCCCTTTACATATCTGCTGAAATCTTTTTAATGCGTTTTATCGCTATATCAGTATCAGTTTTTTTATTTACACCCTAAGGAGTTGACACTATTGTTGCCAGTATGGATTACCATTCTGGTGGCAGTTGTGGGCATTGTTTTAGCAGCCTTCCTTGCCTTCCGCGCGGGCGTGGCCTATCGCCGCCGCACCGCCGAGACGGCCTTGGGTTCTGCCGAAGAAGAAGCTAAAAAAATTGTCAACGACGCCATCAAGAATGCCGAACAAAAGCTGAAAGAGGCCTCGGTGGAGGCCAAAGACCAAGCCCACCAGCTGCGCCAGGAGGCCGAGCGCGAGGCAAAGGAGCGGCGCGCCGAAGTAACGCGGCAGGAGCGCCGGGTGGAGCAAAAAGAAGAAGCCATTGACCGCAAAACCGCCGCTTTGGAGCAAAAAGAAGAAGAACTGGCTCAAAAGAACGCCCTGGCCGTTGCCAAATTGGGCGAGGTAGATCAAATTCGCGAGCGGGAACTGCAAAAGCTGGAAACCATCGCCAGCCTCACCCAGGACGAAGCGCGCAACCTCTTGCTAAGCCGCCTGGACGAGCAGCTGACCCACGAAAAGGCCGTGAAAATCGCCTCGTTTGAGACGAACCTCAAGGACGAGGCGGACGAGTATGCCCGCGAGCTTATCGGGCAGGCCATCGCGCGCTGCGCGGCAGACCATTCCAGCGAGGCCACCGTGAGCGTGGTGGCCCTGCCCAGCGACGAAATGAAGGGCCGCATCATCGGCCGCGAGGGCCGCAACATCCGCGCGCTGGAAACCGCCACCGGCGTAGACCTCATCATCGACGACACCCCCGAGGCCATCACGCTTTCCAGCTTCGACCCCGTGCGCCGCGAGGTGGCCCGGCAGACGCTTGAAAAGCTTATCGCCGACGGGCGCATTCACCCGGCCCGCATTGAGGAAACGGTGGAAAAGTGCCGGCGCGACCTTGAACTGGTGATGAAGCGCGAGGGCGAGAAGGCCATCATGGAGGTGGGGCTGCACAGCGTCCACCCAGACATTGTCAAGCTCATCGGCCGCCTGAAATACCGCACCAGCTACGGCCAGAACGTGCTGAACCACAGCCTCGAGGTGGCCTATCTCTCGGGCATTCTGGCGGCGGAGCTGGGCCTTAACGTGAACCAGGCCAAGCGGGCCGGTATGCTGCACGACATTGGCAAGGCCCTGGACCATGAGATAGAGGGCAGCCATGTGCAGATAGGCGTGGACATTGCCAAAAAATACAAAGAAAACCCGGCCATCATCCACGGCATAGAAGCCCACCACGGCGACACGGAGCCCAGAACCACCCTGGCCTTCATCGTGATGGCGGCCGACGCCATTTCCGCCGCGCGGCCCGGCGCCCGCAGCGAAAACCTTGAAAGCTACATCAAGCGCCTTGAAAACCTTGAGGCCATTGCCAAGGGCTTCCAGGGCGTGGAGTCCAGCTTCGCCATTCAGGCCGGCCGCGAGGTGCGCATTCTTGTGAAGCCCGAGCAGGTGAGCGACGACCAGCTTGTCATCCTCGCGCACGACATCAGCCAGAAAATAGAGAACGAACTGGATTACCCCGGCCAAATCAAGGTGAATGTGGTGCGGGAAAGCCGCGCCATCGACTATGCGAAATAGTGCAATATTTGTCCCTGTTTTTATCTTGCAAAACGTCAGATGCCGCTACGCGTCTGGCGTTTTGCAAATTGGGGAAGCCCTGAGGATCTGGAAGAATGGGGTGGTATTTTGCTGAAAGATTTGCGATCCTCACGGACAGATAAGCCTTTGAGCCCATCGTTTCTTTTTTGCGCGCTTTTATATATGGCGATGGTCTACATTTTAGCTTATTATCGAACCATAGAAGGTGTGGATTATACGATACACGCCCGATGGATGGAAACGGTGCGCCTGAGGGATCCCGTAGGATGGATGTTTGAACAGAACCGGTTGTATCCGATATGGTATATCGTTGGAGCCTTCTTTCTGCGTTTGGGCATTGATACCGCCAACTCTGTGGCGCTGGCAACCACTTTGTTCGCCGCCCTTGCATTCTGCCTCACCCGCAAAATTTTGGCTCTGTTCCTTGGTAAAACATATAGTGAAACATTTGTCAGCATTTTCACCTTCGGCCTGTCTGTTGTAGGCTGCATCTCCGTTCCCTGGATATCACCGGTTGCCTACATGACTACAGGCAACCTGTGGCACAGCGCAACCACAATTACAATTAAGCCCTTCGCCTTGCTGATATTTTTCTATTTTGTTCATCTTTTCGAAAAATACCGCACTGACAAGCGATGGTTTATCCCGGCTTCCCATACGGTTCTTCTGTCCCTTCTTTTGTTGCTTAGCACATGGGCCAAACCATCGTTTCTGCAAGGCTTTCTTCCAGCGGCCGCCATTTTTCTTCTTATTGAGTTGATTCATTCGAAAGGCCGGGCCATTTTATTTTGCCTGCAGGCCGCACTGGCTTTTATCCCTGCGTGCGCATGGATGTTGCTGCAATTTTACAGCACGGTGGGAGGCGGTCTGGATGATCGCGTTGGAACCATTATCAAATGGGTATCTGAAACAAATTATCATACCCACTTTCTGTTGGCTCTCTTACTTGGCTTTACATTTCCGATTTTTATCATCGTTGCCATCGTTGGCAAAAATCTGTTCAAAGATAAGTTTGTCTGGATGGGTGTGCTCTTCGCTTTCGTTTCCTTTCTTGAAGCGTATGGGCTTAGGGAAACTGGGTGGCGCGCTTCGCACGGTAATTTTACTTGGGCACAGGTAAGCGCCCTTTATTGCCTTTTCGTTATCTGCGGTATCCGTTTTCTGCAAAAAGCACGGGAATTCTCGTCCGAAAGCACTATTTCAAAGGGTCAATCATTGGTTATTTCCATAGCCTGGACCCTGTTTTTCCTTCATGCGCTATTTGGCATGGTGTACTACTTTTCTTTTTTCCACATGGCCCCGGGTGATAATCATATATCCACACTGCTTCCCGGCGGATATGTAAATTATTCTGAAGGATAGACAAGGAATTCTGCATTATGAACATCCTCTGTGTCGGCGACGTGGTGGGGCAGCCCGGCCTCGACATGCTCAGCCGGCATCTGCCCGGCCTGCGGCGCGATACCGCGGCCGACTTCGTTATTGTGAACGGCGAAAACAGCGACAAAAGCGGCGTGGGCATATCCCGCGAGGCCGCCCAGTTTTTGCTGCAATACGCCGATGTGGTAACCGGCGGCAACCACAGCCACCGGCGCACCTCGGGCAGCCTGTTTTTCGAGCACGAAAACCTCTTGTGCCCGGCCAATCTGCCCTTTTTGGGGGACGAGGCCGGCTGCTGCCTGATAGACACCGGCCGCCTTGGCGCGGTGCGCGTCATCAGCCTGGCCGGCACCGCCTTTATGGAGCCGCTGGACAACCCCTTCATCCGGGCCGACGCGCTGCTGGCGCGGGGTGAGGCCCGGTACACCGTGGTGGATTTCCACGCCGAAAGCACCGCCGAAAAAAAGGCCCTGGCCTTTCATCTGGACGGGCGAGTGAGCGCGGTGTTCGGCACCCACACCCACGTGCAAACCGCCGACGAGCAGATACTGCCCGGCGGTACCGGATTCATCAGCGACGCCGGCATGACCGGCCCGGCTCTCAGCGTTTTGGGCGTGCGCCCCGAGGACGCCGTGAAGAAGCAGCGCACCCACCTGCCCACCCGCTTCAGCGTAGCCGAGGGGCCCTGTATGCTGAACGCCGTGCTGTTCAGCCTGGGCGATGGCGACGGCCTGTGCCGGGCCGTGCGCCGCATAGATTTGCGCGAAGCCACCCCGCCTTAGCGCGATGATGGACTTCCCCAATGTTCGACCCCATCATCCTGCGGGCCATTGTGCCCGCTTGCCCGGCCAGACAATGGCCGGGCCTGAAAGGCGGAAACCATGACCACCGAACAACAAATAAAACGCCGGCGCACCTTTGCCATCATCAGCCACCCGGACGCCGGCAAAACCACCCTCACCGAAAAGCTGCTGCTCTACGGCGGCGCCATCAACCTGGCCGGTACCGTGAAGGGCAAAAAGAACACAAGGCACGCCGTGTCCGACTGGATGGAAATCGAAAAGCAGAGGGGCATCTCGGTCACTTCCAGCGTTTTGCAGTTCGAATACGCGGGCTGCTGCGTCAATATTCTCGACACCCCCGGCCACCAGGATTTCTCTGAAGACACCTACCGCACCCTGATGGCGGCTGATGCCGCCGTGATGGTGATAGACGCCGCCAAGGGCGTGGAGGCGCAAACCAAGAAGCTTTTCCGCGTGTGCGTGATGCGGGGCATCCCCATTTTCACCTTCATCAACAAGATGGACCGCGAGGCCCGCGCGCCCCTCGATTTGCTGGAGGACATCGAAGATGTGCTGGGCATCGACACCTACGCCATGAACTGGCCCATCGGCAGCGGCAACGCCTTCAAGGGCGTGTACGTGCGCGGGGACGAAGCCATTCTCACCTTTGAGCAGGGCGCGCAAAAGCAGGGTACCCGCCAGGTGGAAGCCCACAAGGCCCGGCTAGGGGACGCCGGGCTGGACGCGCTGATTGGCGCCGACGCCCACAGCGTGCTCAGCGACGACATCGAGCTTCTCGACGTGGCCGGCACCAGCTTCTCGCCCGAGGACATGGCCCGCGGGCGGCAGACCCCGGTGTTCTTCGGCTCGGCCCTCACGAACTTCGGGGTGGAGCCCTTCCTCGAGGCCTTTTTGCGCATGGCCCCCACTCCGCTGCCCCGCGCCTCCAGCGCCGGGGAAATCAGCCCCTACGCCGAGGGCTTCTCGGCCTTCGTGTTCAAGATTCAGGCCAACATGAACCCCGCCCACCGCGATCGCATCGCCTTCATGCGCGTGTGCTCGGGCAAGTTCGAGCGGGGCATGGAGGTGACGCACGTACAGGCCGGCCGCCAGATGAAGCTGGCCCAGCCCCAGCAGATGATGGCCGAAGAGCGGCAGGTGGTGGACGAGGCCTACGCGGGGGACATCCTCGGCGTGTTCGACCCCGGCGTTTTCTCCATTGGGGACACAGTGCTGGCCGGCACGCCGCCCTTCGCCTTCGAGGGCATCCCGAGCTTTGCGCCCGAGCATTTTGCCGGGCTGCGCCAGATGGACACCATGAAGCGCAAGCAGTTCGTCAAGGGCGTTACGCAAATTGCCCAAGAGGGCGCCATCCAAATCTTCAAAGCCCCCGGCGCCGGGCTTGAAGAGCTCATCGTGGGCGCGGTGGGCGTCTTGCAGTTCGAGGTGCTGGAATACCGCCTGAAGCACGAATACGGCGTGGACATTCGCCTTTCCGCCCTGCCCTACCAGCACATCCGCTGGATAGAACGCTTTGAGGGTGAGCAGACCTCAAGGGCAGCCCGCTTATCCTGTTCACCAGCCAGTGGAACGTGGCCTGGGCCGAAGAGCACAACGCCGGGCTGGTTTTAACCGACATACGCAAATGAGTTGAATGGGGGATGCTACCTTGGCATTATTCAAGCGAGACTTCAACAAACCCGGCCCCGGCGTGCCCAAGAACGCCCCGCGCAAGAAAGGCTTCGCGCGCTTTTTCGAGGTGCTGGGGCGGGACATGAGCAATCTTTTCAAGCTGAACCTCCTCCACGCCCTGTGCCTGTTGCCGGCGCAGCTGTGTTTTTTCCTGGCCTCGATAGCGGGCGGCGGCAATTTGTTCTTTATTCTTTTGGGGCTGGGCATTGTCACCAGCGCGCCGGTGGGGCCATCCAAAACGGCCCTCAGCTACTGCATCAGCAAGATGCTGCGCGACGACCCCGGCTTCCTCTGGCACGACTACAAGCGCATCTTCAAAGAAAACTTCAAAGGCACTTTTTTGTTCGGCGTCCTCTACTCCTGCGTGGTGGCGGCGCAATTTTACGCGGTGCTGCTTTACACGGCAAACCCGAGCATGAACTTCTTGTGGGTGGCTGTCTTTCTGCTTTCTGTGCTTATATTCATCATTGCTTCGCCCTATTACTTCCTTCAGGCCCCCTACTTGCAGCTTCGCTCTCTCCCGCTTATAAAAAACAGCATGCTGCTGTCGCTGGGTTATTTGCCCCGCAGCCTGGCCGGCGGGCTGATAAGCGCCGCGCTGCTGGTGCTGCAAGTGCTGGCTTTCCCCCTCACCATACCCATCACGCTGATTGCCGGCTATGCTATACCCAATCTCATATTGCTGATGTGGATATGGCCGCCCGTGGACAAAACCTTTAAAATAGAGGCCACGCTGGCAGCGCGCAACGCCGGCGAGGCAGACCCCGCCGCGCCCGGTGAGGACGAGGGCGCAGGCGCGGCGCAAGACGCGGATGCGGAAGAAGATGATGCAGGCAAGGATTCCGGCGGCTGAACTGATTAACGAATGGCTAACACGGATTGTTTGTCATTCTGAATGGAGCGGAGAATCTTCGAGTTGGGCAATGTGCGGGTATACGAATGAAAAGATCCTTCGCTTCGCTCAGGATGACAAAATAGTTGGATTATTCATCGCTTGCTTAAACACAAGGGGACGGAAAGCCAATGCGGCTTTCCGTCCTCAATTTTTAGTATTGCATCTAAAAACAGCGCATTTTCATGCTTTCTTCCGTGTCAAAATGATTCCAACAATTATCCCTATAAAGATAATCGGCGCCAACCTGACAAACAGCCACTCAAACGCGTGGAATGCCACTCCAAAAACGGCAGTCTCAGGGTCACTATAGTTCCAGCCTGAGTAAGGACTGTTTACCGCAATTAAGGCCGCGAAAATTATTACTGTCATCGCGCCCAACGAGATAAACAGCCAATGAAGTATTTTTCTTCTCGTATGCTTCCTTTGCGCAAGTTGTAAGTTGATAATCTCCAGTTTTTCAGAAATCGCTTTTAAATCATCCGCTTCCGGCGGGGTAACAGTTTCCCCAAGCAAAGTGCTCACAGGTGTTTCAAGCACTTCCGATATGGAGATTAACATCTCCGAATCAGGAACCGACAATCCTTGCTCCCATTTAGATATTGTTTGCCGCACTACATTCAGCTTGATGGCAAGTTCTTCTTGCGAAAGTCCTTTTGTTTTTCTGATGGCTTTAATGTTTTCGCTTAGCACAAGGGATAAGCTCCTTTCTTTCAGTCGATATCACCAATATACGAGGAACATCCCGTTGCCGCAAGCAACGCATATTAACATCCGATTTTAATCGCTTTTTGCCTTTAATATTATTATTTCTATTGACGTTTTATGCGATATCCATTACTATTATAGTCAAATCATAGCACACCAAAGGGAGGGCATTGCCTTGTCCAATTCCGTTTACAGCCTTGTCTTATCCGGCGAGGTGGTGCAGGCCGTGGACGCGCTGGCCGCGCGGCAAGGGCTCAGCCGCTCCGCCCTGGTGAACCACATTTTGGCCGAATACGCAAACCTTGCCTCCCCCCAGCAGTACCGGCAGGAGGTTTTGGCAAGCTTGCAGGCGCTTGCCGCCGAAGACGGCCTGCGCACGCAGGCCGCTTCCAGCGGTAGCGTCACCCTGCGCACTTCCCTGTGCTACAAATATAACCCCGCTCTCTGCTACACCGTGGAGCTTTTGCCCGAGGGCGAGGGCCTGGCCCAGCTACGGGTGTGGATGCGCAGCCAAAACAGCGAACTTTTGACTTATTTTCGGCATTTCTTTCAGCTATGGCACAGCACGGAGCAAAACAGCCTGCCCCAGCCGCCCACCCGAAAGCTGGCAAAGCTTGAAAACAAACGCTACTTGCGCAGCCTGCGCGCACCCGCCGGGCCGCATTCCGGGGCCGAGGCCGGCGAGGCCATCGCCGCCTATGTCCGGCTGCTGGACGGCTGCATCAAAACTTTTTTCAGCCACCTCAGCGACGCGAAAACAGCCGTGGAAGAAACCACGCGGCAGTACCAAGCCGGCCTGTCCGAGAACACCATCACGAAAGAGCTGTAGGTCGGTGTAATAGGCCCGCCAACTTGTCATTCCGAGCGAAGCGAAGAATGACAATAAAACATGGCTTGCTTAAAGTCTAATTAACCGCTAAGCAACCCCGCCAGATTCAACTCTTCCAGCGGCATGGCCGCCTGGCCGATTCCGTAGTCCACGCCGTTCACGCGGGCGGCAAAGGCGCCGTGGCCGTCGCCCCCGGCGGTGATGAGCAGGCCCCGCGTGCGGCAGAAGGTCAGAAGGCTTTGGGTCATGGCCGGGGTGTGGGAGGGATAGTGGCATTCCAGCCCGTCCAGCCCCTGCTCTGCCAGGCTTTGCAGGCTCTCCACCAGCGTTTCGGCCTCAAGGCGCTGCCAGGGGTGGGCCAGCACGGCCTTGCCCCCGGCGGCGTGTATGGCCGCGATGACCGCCCGCGTGTCCGTAAATCGGCGCGGCGGGATGCCGTATTGCGCGTACCAGCGCATTGCGCCGGGGTAAACATTGTCAAGGCCCTTGGCGCCCAGATAGTCAAGGCCCTTCCAGCCGCCGTGGGCGGGGTTGCGTTCAAAGGCCGCGTACTCGGCGCTGCTTAGCTGGGGGTAATCCGCCTGCATGGCGGCGATAAGCTCGGTGCTGAGGGCCTCAAGCATTTGGCTGTGCCGCGCCAGCAGGCTTTGCAGCGGGGCGTTCTCCGCGTTGCAGCCGTAGGCCAAAAGGTGCAGCGCGCGCCCGGCAAAATCGGCGTCAATCTCAATGCCCGGCACAAAGGCCAAACCCTCGGCGCGGCAGGCGGCGGCAAAGCGCGCCTGGGCTTCGGTGTTGTTGTGGTCGCACACGGCGGCCAGGCCAATGCCCTTTTGGCGGCAGGCTTCCGCCACGGCCTCGGGGCTTTGGTCTCCGTCGGAAAACCAGGTGTGCATATGCAGGTCGCACAAAGTATCAGAGCTTAATTCAATCATATCAGCCTTATTTTGCTTTTATTCGCTAGCCAGATATTTATCGTAGCCCAGGCGCATGGGGTCGCCCCCGCGCACAGCCTCGCCGCTAAGGCACACCGCGCCCCGCAGCGCGAAGCCGTTTTTCTCTAAAAAGCGGCGCATGGGGCGGTTGTGGCGGTGGGTGTCGGTGCGCAGCCAGGCCACGCCCGCCGCGCGGCACAGGGCCTCTGCCCCGGCCAGCAGGCAGGCGGCCGCGCCGCTGCCCCGCGCCTCGGCGCACAGGGCGGTGTGGTGCAGCGAGGCATAGGGGGCCTCGGCCCCCCAGCTGCCCTCAAGGGCGGCGTAGTCCGGCACTTCCCCAAACACCAGGGCCGCCACGCCCAGCACGCGGCCCGCTTCCTCGGCCACATAGGCCTGCCCGGCCGCGATGTCGCCCTCCATCACGCGGCGCGAGGGCTGGCCGTTCTGCCACTGATCCACCCCTTGCGCCTTCAAAAAAGCCCGCCCATCGGCCACGGCCCGCACTATGGCGTCAAGGTCGCCCGGCTGTGCTTTCCTGAATTGTACCATGCCCATTCCTCCCTTGTACATCCCGCTGCCATGCGGTAAAATAACTGTAAAGCAGGTCATTCAAAAACAATTTTCAGCGGCTGGGGGTGCGGCCATGGAGGGGGACAGGGTGTCCCGCCGAATCAAAATAGCCATTTGGCTGTGCGTTGGCGGCGCCTTTGCGCTGATGCTTTTGCTGTGGATAGGCGAGCGGCCCTATTTGCGCCCCGCCGCCAATTCCGGCGCCGCCGCCGCGCTGGACAAAAGCTGGCTGGACGAGCGGGCCATCGTGGTGGTGGACGCCGGCCACGGCGGGCTGGACCCCGGCGCCGTAACCGCCTCCGGCACGATACTTGAAACCGACATTACCCAGCTGATGGCCGAGCGCGTGATGGCAAAGCTGGCGCTGCACAGCGGCGAGCTGGAAGTGGTGCAAGCCCACAGCCCCGGCACCTACGCCACTCCCATGGCCCGCGCCAACACGGCGGCCCGGCTGGAGGCAGACGTACTGGTGTCGCTGCACCTGAACGCGGATGTGTCTGAGTACACGCGGGGCTTTTCGGTATTCCCCACGCCGCCGGGGCGGGTGCACCACAAGGAAAGCCTGCGCCTGGCGCAGCAGCTTGTGGCCCGCGCCGCCGAAACCGGCGTGAGCATTCTGGGGCAAACCGGGGTGTACTACGCCTATTATCTGGACACAGGGGGCTACCCCAAGGTGATTTACGACGCCGCCGACGCCCCCGAACCGCGCGATGACGAAAGCTTCGGCGTGGTGGAGTACCCCGGCTGCCCGGCTGTGCTGGTGGAGATGTGGCACCTGTCCAGCCCGGCGGATATGCTCGCCTTCAACAACGAGGCCGGCCACGAAGCCATGGCCCAGGCCGTTTACCTGGCCCTGTGCGATTACCTCGGGCTGCTGCCATTGACGGGTTAATCTTGATAGATTGTCATTCTGAACGAAGTGAAGAATCTTTTGAGTTGGAAAGCAATCATCTATTCGCGGGGAAAGATCCTTCGCTCCGCTCAGGATGACAGGATGCTGAAACTGCCGCTAACCCAGCCAGGCCACCAGTTCCAGAGGGGAAAGCGCGTCCAGCCGGCGGGGCGGGGGCGGGTTTTCCGTCACCGGCAGCAGCGCGCGGGCATAGTAGCACACGCCCAGCGGCTTGCCGAATTTGTAGCCGCAATTTTCCAGCAGGCCCTGGCGCATAAAGCCCATGGCCTCGTGAAAGCGTTCGCTGGCCGGGTTCGGGCTGGCCACTATGCCGAAAGCGCAGCGGTAGCCCTGTGCGGCCAGCAGCCCCAGCAAGGCGGTGTAGAGCTTTCGGCCCGCGCCGGCCTGCCGCCGCTTTTCGTCTATATACACCGTCACCGCCGCCGACCAATCATAGCCGGGGCGCTCTCCCAGGCGGCCGGCGTAGGCATAGCCTGTCACTTCTTCCCCCGCAAGGGCCACCAGCCAGGGGAACAGCCCCCGCCCCTGCTCCATGCGGCGGGCCATCTCGGCTTCGCTTGGCGGCTTTAGCTCAAAGCTGGCCGTGCCCTCGGCCACATAGGGCGCATAAATGGCCGCAATGGCCCCCGCGTCCCCGGGGCGGGCCAGCCGCAAGCTCAAGTCATCCATGCCGCGATTCCTCTCTTCACTTTCTTGTGAAAGACCCTGAATTATGTTTAGATGTTGTGACGCACTAAATCTCCTGCGCCAGCAGGCCCAGCTCCTCCGGCGTCAGCTTTTGCGCCACCTCAAGGCCGTCGGGGTAGCGGGCGGCTTCATCGGCCAGCTGCCGGGCCAGCTCGGCGGCGTCCAGCTTGGGCCTTGGCGGCAGGCCCAGGGTTTTCATCACCGCCTTGGCGCGGCGGGCCAGGCTGCGGCTTTCTATCATGGGCAGCATTCCCAAGGCTATGGCCTCGCCCTCCAGCAGCGCACCGCGCGCCGCGGCGGCCAGCGCCATGCCCGGCGTATAGCCAAAGCGAAGCAGCCTTTGCGGGCCGGCGGCCTCTTCGTCCTGCTCCACCAAATCGGCCTTGCAGCGCAGGCAAAGGTACAGCGTACGCTCGATGTCTTTTTCCGCTTCGCCCGCTTCCAGCAGCTCGAACAACTCCCGGCTGGCAATAAGGCCGGTTTTCAGCGCCTGGGCCATACCGGCGGCGTAGTGGCGCGGGGGCAGGGTTTTCAGCAGGTCGGGGTCGGCCGCCACCAGCACCGGCTGCCGGCAGGCGCTCACCGTGCCGGGCGCGCCGGCCGGGTTCAGCCCGCAGTGGCCGCCCAGGGCGGAATCCATCTGCGCGGTGGTGCTGGTGGGAAGCTGGCACAGCGGCAGCCCGCCAAGGTAGCTGGCGGCGGCAAAGCCCGCCACGTCCCCCACGCTGCCGCCGCCCAGGGCGGCCAGCATATCGCCGGGGCCAAAGGCGGCGGCGTTCAGGGCGCTCAGCACGGCCTGCCAGGCGGCGGGGCTTTTGTCCCCTTTTGGCAGCACCACGCGGTGCGGCTGCTCGCACTGGGCTTCCAGCGTCTTCACATAGCGGGCGGGTATGCCCGCATCGCACACCACCATCACTTTGCGGCCAAGGTTGCACAGCCCGCCAACCCTGCCCAGCACTCCCCGCCGTATCACAAGGTTGTAGCTGCGCTTGCCCAGGTTTACGCTCAGCTTCATGGTTTGCTCCCCGCTTTCCCCTCCAGTGTTTCCAGCAGCAGGCGGGCGGCTTGCCAGGCCTCTTCGCCGCCTTCGTCATCGGCCAGCGGGCTGCTTTCCAGTGGGCGAATGCCCAGCCAGTAGCCGGCGAAAACGGCCTTGGCCCCGGCGGGGCCGCTGTCTGGCAGGCTTTCGTAGCCCGATATCTCGGAAAATCGCAGCGCCAGTTCCTCTATCGCCGTGCCCTCGGGCGCTACCGCGCCGTTTTGGCCAAACATGCCGTATGCCGCCTGATACTGCTCGGCTTGCTCGGGCGCGGCGAGAAAAATAAGCATTCTCTCGTCCTGGAATGCGGCAATCAGCCGCACAGTGCCCGCCATTTGGGCGTAAGGGTCGTTCAGGCCGCCCATAACAAGCCCCGCTGAATCCCCGCTTGCCGCATCGCTTGCCGCCGGGGCCGCGCCGCTTTCCTCCATGGCCTCGGCTTCGGAAACGTCGATGGTGAATAGCTCCACCTGTACCACCGGGCGCTTGCCATCAGCCTCCCAGGCGGCGGCAAGAAATTCCGACAGTTCATCGCTTGCCAGCTGGGGCAGCGCAATGGGGCTCAGCACCCCCACACTCACGTCCGGGTCTTTCCGGCCGGCCACATCCACAATAAAATACACCACCAGGGCCAGCAGCACCGCGCCGCCCAGCACCCATTTCCAGTGGTAGTGCCACCAGTTGGCGGCTTTCTGCTTGGAATTATACTCCGGCGGGGGCGGGGGCTCAAGGTCTTGGGGTGAAATATTCCGCGTATATTGATAGCTGGGCATAGGAATCCTCCTTGCTGGTTATGTATAGCATACAGCATTCACACCTATAATCATAGTTTTTCACAGTGTTTTCACCCCGGCCCGCCACTCTTATCACAACTGCGGGTTAAAATAATGCCATTGAAAGCACAAGGCCGGCCAAGCAGGCAATCGGCACCGTACCTAATTATATAGAAGGGTGAGGCATCAAATGGACAACTACAACAATCATTATAATCATAACAGCAGCGATAGCGATAGCCATAACAGCTATGCCGCCAGCAATGCAGGCAGCACTGCCAGCGGCGGCGAAAGGCCCTACGCCTACAGGCCGGGCGCGCCAAGGGCGGAGACCCCCATTGGCGGCGAACTTGCCCAAGGCGCCGCCGGGCGGCCCGCGCCCGGCGCTTTGCCCCGGCCCGCCGCGCCGAACCCCTACGGCTGGTATTCCCAGCCTCACGCCCAGCCCTACGGCGGCAGCCACAACACCTTCAGCAACCCCTCGGTGTACCGCCAGGGCTATGGCCCCTACAACAGCCGGCCCGCTCCCGCCCCCGAACCGCCCCGGAAAAAGGGCCGGGCCGGGAAGGTGCTGGGCGGCATCGCGCTGATGCTGGCCTGCCTTGTGTGCGGATTTGGCGGCGCGATTGCGGGCATGGACTGGTACATGGCCCAAAACCCCCCAAAGGAAACCATTGTGTACCAAACGGCACAGCCCGCCCCCGTGGCCGATACCACCAGCGACGCGCCCTCCCTCAGCGACGTGGCCGAGGCCGCCGGCGCCAGCGTGGTGTCCATCGCCACGGAAACCCTGAGTGAAGGCGGCTTCGGCATGGGCGGGGGCATCGTTCCGGGCGCAGGCAGCGGCGTCGTCATCTCCGCCGACGGCCACATCCTCACCAACCACCATGTAATAGAAAACGCCCAAAGCATGAGCGTTACCCTGGCCGACGGCAGCGAATACCCCGCCACCCTGGTGGGCAGCGACAAGCAAACCGACATCGCCGTCATTAAAATAGAAGCCTCCGGCCTTAAACCCGCCGTGATAGGCAATTCCGCCAAGCTGCGCGTGGGCGACTATTGCCTGGCCATCGGCAACCCGCTGGGCACCCTTGGCGGCACGGTTACCGACGGCATCATCTCCGCGCTTGAGCGCAGCATCAACATCGATGGCATCAGCATGAACCTGTTGCAGATGTCGGCGGCGGTAAGCCCCGGCAACTCCGGCGGCGGGCTGTTTAACAGCCGCGGCGAGCTTATTGGCGTGGTGAACGCCAAAAGCGGCGACATTCAGGCCGAGGGCCTTGGCTTTGCCGTGCCGGTGAACACCGCCATGGATGTGGCCGAGGTGCTGATTACCGACGGGCGCATCGTGCGCCCGGCCCTGGGCGTGACGGTGGTGACCGCCGCCACCCAGGACGCCGCCGACGAGATGGACGTTTCCGTGCCCGGCGTCTACATCAACAGCCTCACCCAGGGCGGCGCGGCGCAGGCCGCGGGCCTGCAAGTGGGCGATAGAATCGTCGCCATCGACGGCGAGGCCGTCCTCTCCGGCGACGAGCTCAGCCGCCTTATTCAAAGCCATAAAGTGGGCGATACCCTCAGCCTCACCGTGGAGCGCGAGGGCCGCGAAATGAGCGTGGACGTGACTTTGCGCGAGCTCATTCCCGAGGCTTGAGGCACGGAAAGCACCGCAAAATGCCACAAATTGTCACTAAAAATGCTTGGCAATAACCGTGAAAAATTTTGTGCAAAAAACCGAAATTGTCTCATTATTAATAGTTTGTTCATAAAGAAGTGCTATATTGGGTTTCGCCGCGCAACACCCCCCTTGGTTCGACACCACACCACCGAGCGGCAGTACAAGCCGGCAAGTGCTGATTGTTTTCTTCATCACGAAATCAGCACTGGCAAAAATACAGGGCGCTCGGCCCGGTAAGCAGTGGGGATTCCGTTTTTATGGAGAAACCTACCTATTATTCCAAAAAATATACCCAGCAAATGGCGCCCATCACACGGGAGCAAATTGAGAAGGCCCGGCCCGCCATGGCCGTGAAAACGGCCCGCCGCAGCCGCAAAGTGGTTCCGATGCTGCTGGTGTTCTGCCTGGCCATCGCCTTTTTGGCCGTGCTTATCGTACCGCTGCTTTTGGGCGGCGCCGCCCCGGTGAACGCCGCCACCGGCAGCAACCTGGAGGTTACGGCCGTTGCTTACGACAGTGCCCAGCAGGCCGTTGCCGCCGCCGGGGTGCAGGCCGCGGGCCAGCCGGAGCTTCCCGAGGGCTATGTGGCCGGCCAGTATCGCGTGCTGGACGGCAGTGTGCTGGAGATGGACATCGCCGGCGCCAAGAACGTCATCAGCTTCAGGGTGGCCAAAGGCAATTTGGATTTAACCACCGATTTGGGCGATGCTTTCGCCTTCTCCACCACCGAGACCAGCGGCGACATCACCCGCGGCTATACCGGTGTTTCCGAGAAAAAACTGAACACCGCCGTGTGGGTGGATGGCGGCTTCTGCTACGCCCTGGTAAGCGCCGACGGCGTGGACGCCGCCGTGATGCGCCTGCTGGCGGACTGCGTAGCCTAGCGCAAGACCTGATACGGCTTACCGTACACCCCGGAAACCCTCCGGGGTGTTTTGCATTGCTTGCCAGCGTCGGGGAAATAGAGTATAATATTGATGTTTTCAGGATTTTGCCTCTAAATGTTGTTTTTCGCGGGGGGCGTTTTGACTTGCAGGTCGAAAATTTAAGAGTTGAGGTGCTTGGCGGCTTTTCCGTATGGCTGAACGGGCAGCTTGTTATGAGCAATGTGCCGAAGCTGACCAAGCCCTGGCAACTCTTTTGCTATCTTGTGCTCCATCGGGACAAATTCGTCTCAAACCGCAAACTCATTTCCGTGCTGTGGCCCGACGATTCACTCTCCGACCCGGCCAACGTGCTGAAAAACGCCGTGTACAGCCTGCGCAAAGAATTGTGCGGCGGCGAAAGCGACACCGACAGTCCCATCATCTACTCCACCGGCGGCTACCGTTTCGACCCCGCCGTGGAGCTGGATTTGGACGCGGATCGCTTTATAGGGCTGTGCGAGGCCGCCGCCGAGGCCGGCGAGGGAGACGAGCGCACCGAGCTGTATCGTCAGGCCGTGGAGGCCTACAAGGGCGACTTTTTGCCGCTGCTGGATCAGGACTTGTGGGTGGTGCCCCTGGCGCTTGAGTACCGGCAGCGGTACATAGCCTGCGCGCACGGCCTGTGCGAGGCCCTGTGGCGGCAGGAAAACTGCAAGGAACTGCTGGACGTGGCCAGCGCGGCCGTTGAGGCGGACCCGCTGGACGACATTTCAATGATATACCTTTTCCGCGCCATGGACGCGCTGAAAATGTACCGGGTGATTGTGACCACCTATTCCCGGATGAGCCAGCACTATGAGGACGCCCTGGGCACCAGCCCCCCCGCCGAAACCCGAAACATTTTCCAGGCCGCCAGCGAGCGCATTAACAAAACCGAGCAGGACATCATCGTTATTAAAACCGAGCTGACCGAAACCGACCAAAGCGCCCGGCCCCAGCAGCGCGGCGCCTATTTCTGCAATTATACCAATTTGCGCCATATGTACGGCCTGATGAAACGCTCGGCCGAGCGCAACAATCAGGTGCTGGTGCTGGCGCTGTTCACCCTCACGGCGGCCAAGAACGCCACCACCATCCAGTTCGACCTCACCCGCACCATGGCCGAGTTCAAGGTGGTGGCCATGAACAACCTGCGCAAGGCCGACGCTTTTGCCCGCTACTCGCGCAATCAGTACGTTATGCTGCTAAGCGTGAATTCGCTGGACGATGGCCGCCTGGTGCGCGACCGCATTTGCGACAGCTTTGCCCACGCCGCCACCAGCCGCCACATGGCGGTGGATGTGAAGCTGAGCGAAATCTAATACTACTCTCTGATTGAAATGGCAAATAGCAGAGCGAGGAGGGAGGAATACTTTGTGTATTCCGACCGACGACAACGCGGCGAGGGGGAAAAAGACCCGCTCAGATGTTTGTCATTTTAGTCAGAGAGTAGTATAAGTGGGCTGTTGCAAAGCGTACCGCTGCGCAACAGCCTCTTGTTTTATCACCGCAGGGGCGACCCCTTTCGGCGTTCCGCACAAGGTGCGGGCGACCGAGGACGGTCGCCCCTACGAGAATTCTTTGTCTCTGCCCTTGACCTTAACTAGCGACTAAAAACCAACAACTAGCGACTGCCCTTTTCACATCTCCGCTTTGGGCAGCGAGAGGGAAACAACCTCGCCCCCGGCGCTTTCGGCGCGCACGGCGAAGGCCATCATGGGCACGGTTATCTCCTCGCCCAGCAGGTTCACCACGGCGGGCCAGCCGCTGCAATTCACCGCCACGGCAGCCCTTGCGCCGCCGCCCTGGCGGCGGTATACCAGCACGCCGTTTTTTGCCACGTCGAAGCACAGCGCCCCGTCCCTAAAGGCCGGGCAGTTCCGCCGCAGGGCGGAAAGCTCCATCATCAGCGGAATCAAGCGGTCTTCTCCGCTGTTCCAGTCGTAATAAGCGCGGTTGAAGGGGTCGGCATAGCCCTGCATGGCAATTTCATCGCCATAGTACACGCAGGGCAGGCCCGGCAGCGTGAATTGCAGCACAAAGGCCAGCCGCATGCGCAAAATGCCCAAATGATACTGCTCGCGCGAGAGCCGCCGCCCGCTTTGCCAGGCCCGCTCGTGTCCCTCCACCGGCTCGCCCACCAGCTCGGTGATGGCGCGCACGGTGTCGTGGGTGGAGATGTGGTTGGTCATGGCGGCCAGGGCCGGGGGCGGGTAGTGCTCGCAAATGTCCATCACGGTGTCGGCCAGGGCCGGCGCGTCGAAGCTTTTCAGATAGTTTAAAATGGCGGTGCGGAAGGGGTAATTCATCACGCCGTCCAGCTCGCGCCCCCAAAAATATTGCCGGCGCGCGCCCCAGCCCTCTTTCAGCACGGCGTCTTCCCACACCTCGCCCAGCAATAGCTTGTCCTCGCCGTTTCGCTTCACGGCCTCGCGTATCTCGCGGATGAAGTCGTCGGGCAGTTCGTCCGCCACGTCCAGGCGGAAGCCCGAGGCACCGTTTTTCAGCCAATAGTCGATAACGCCCCCTTCCCCGGCGATGAAGCGCCGGAACTCGGGGTTTTGCTTGTTGCAGTCGGGCAGGGTCTCGAAGCCCCACCAGCTTTTGTAGCTGCCGTCGGCGTTGAAGTGGTACCAGTTCCGGTAACGGCTTTGCGGGCCCTGCCAGGCGCCCACCGTGGGGTAGCGGCCTTCTTTATTAAAGTAAAGGCTGTCGCTGCCGGTGTGGCTGAACACCCCGTCCAATACAATGCGGATGCCCAGCGCCAGCGCCTTTTGGCACAGGCGCTTAAAGTCCTCCAGCGTGCCCAGGTAGGGGTCGATGCGCATATAGTCGGCGGTGTTGTAACGGTGGTTCGAGTGGGCCTCGAAGATGGGATTCAGGTAGATGTATGTGACGCCCAGCGACTGAAGGAAGGGCAGGCGTTTTTCAATGCCCGCCAGGTCGCCTCCGAAATAGTCCTGCGTGAGGGAACCGTAGCTTTTCACCTCGCCCCAAAAATAGGGCTCGTTCTGCTTGTCGGCGCGGTAGATGCGCTCGTTGTAAACCAGGGGCTTATCCGGGTCGCCCTCCAAAAAGCGGTCGGGGAATATCTGGTACATCACGGCGCCGTGGCAGGGCGGCGGGCTTTCATAGCCGGCCTCGTACACCATCAGCAGCCACTTCTCCCCCTCCCCCTCGGTGGATATCTCCGCCTCGCCGAAAGCGCCCCGGTAAAGCTTTTTGAAGTCCACCCACAAATCGAACCAGTAGAAATACAGGCCCACACTCGGGGGCACAACGCTCAGTTCAAATACGTCGTTGCCGCCGGCGGGCAGGCGGGCCTCCATCGGGTGCGCCTCGGCCTCGCCGCCGTCCGGCTGCAAAAACAGCACCGGGGCGGTGCATCCGGCCTCGTGCGGCATATGGATGCGCAGGCGCACCGCCTGCCCCGCCTTCACGGCGCCGAAAGGCGTTTTATGCGCTTCGTATCGGCTGTTGAAAATACCCGGCATGGGCGTCTATCCTCCCTCCCGCGTACACAGGTAAGCGATGAATAACCCAGCTATCTTGTCATTCTGAGCGAAGCGAAGGATCTTTTCCTTCATAGAAAAACAAACTTTCCGGCACAAAGATTCTTCGCTTCGTTCAGAATGACAATAACTCAGCGGCTGCTCAACACACGGGCTTGGCATCCCAGATGTTCTTGGCGTATTCGCGCACGGCGCGGTCGGCGGAGAAGATGCCGCTGCCGGCGATGTTGGCAAGGCTTATGGCGCCGAAGCGCAAAGGCTCGCGGCAGATGGCGTCCAGCTCGGCCTCGGCGCGGCGGTAGTCGGCAAAGTCGGCCATCACCATGTAGGGGTCGGCCGTTTGCAGGTTGCTGGCTATCTCGTGGAAGTTTTCGCCGTTCCAGCCCTGCTCCAAGAAAGCCAGCACCTCCTGGGCAACGGGGTCGCCGGCGATATAGGCGGAGGGATGGTAGCCGCGCCTGCGAAGGGCCTCGGCCTCCTCGGCCAGCATGCCGAACTGCACGAAGTTGCCTTTCCCGGCGGCCTCGGCTATCTCGATGTTGGCGCCGTCGTAGGTGCCCAGGGTGACGGCCCCGTTCAGCATGAACTTCATGTTGCCGGTGCCCGAGGCCTCGGTGCCGGCCAGGCTGATTTGCTGAGACACCTCGCTGGCCGGCATCAGCAGCTCGCTGGTGGTCACGTTATAGTCCTCCAGGTACACCACGCGCAGCTTTTCACGCACCAATTCGTCTTTTTCCATCAGTTCGCCCAGCTTCACTATCAGGCGTATCATCTGCTTTGCCATGTAGTAGCCGGGCGCGGCCTTGGCGGCGAAGATATAGGTTTTGGGCACCACGTCAAGGCTGGGGTTCTGCCGCAGGGCCAGGTACTGGGCGGCGATGTTCAGCGCGTTCAGGTGCTGGCGCTTGTACTCGTGCATACGCTTCACCTGGCAGCTGAAAACGGAGGCGGGGTCGATAACCTGGCCGGTGGCGCGGGCCAGGCGGGCGGCGAACAATTCTTTGTTGGCCCGCTTCACCTCGCACAGCTTTTCTATCACCGGCTGCTTTGTTGCAAATTTTGCCAGCTTTTTCAGTTCGGCGGCGTCCTTCTTGAAGCCCTCGCCAATCACCTCGGCCAAAAGGTTTGTGAGCGCGGGGTTCGCCTGCAGCAGCCAGCGGCGGTAGGCAATGCCGTTGGTCACGTTCGTGAATTTCTCGGGGCTGTAGAGGTAATAGTCGCTGAACACCGTCTGCTTGATGATTTCGCTGTGCAGCTTCGACACGCCGTTGATGGAGTGGCAGACGTAGCAGCAGATGTTCGCCATGCGCACCTGATGGTCACCGATGAGGGCCATCCAGTCGATTTTGCCACTGTCTCCGGGGAAGGCGCACTCAAAGTCCGCGCGCGCGCGGCGGTCCATCTCCTGCACTATTTGCCAAATTCGGGGCAGGGTGCTCTTGAATATCTCCACCGGCCACTTTTCCAGCGCCTCGCTCATCACGGTGTGGTTCGTGTAGGCAAAGGTGCGCCGGCAGATGTCGGCGGCCTCCTCCCAGCGGTAGCCGCAGTCGTCTAGCAAGAGGCGCATCAGCTCGGGTATGGCAAGGGTGGGGTGGGTGTCGTTGATGTGGATGGCGACTTTGTCGGGCAGGCTGTCGAGGCTGCCGTACTGGGCCAGGTGCTTTTGCACAATGTCTCCCATGGCGGCGGCCGAAAGGAAATACTGCTGCCTCAGCCGCAGTATTTTGCCCTCGAGGTGGTTGTCGTTCGGGTACAGCACCTTGGAGATAAGCTCCACCCCGGCGTTCTGGCTGATGGCGGAGGTGTAGTCTCCCGTGTTGAAGGCGCCCATGTCGAAGCTGGGGGCCTTGGCCTCCCACAGCCGCAGCTGGCTGACGCCGGCGCTGTCGTAGCCGGAGATGTAGATATCGCAGGGCACGGCCTTCACCAGGGTGAAGTTCTTGTGGGTGACATAGTGGTGCTCGCCGTCCCACACTTCCTCCAGTTCGCCGTCGAAGCGCACGTCCACGGTGGCCTCGGGGTGGGCCTTGTACCAGATAGAGCCGCCGGGCAGCCAGTTATCGGCCAGTTCCCGCTGCCAGCCGTCCACTATCGTCTGCTTGAAGATGCCGTACTCGTACAAAATGGAGTAGCCGGTGCCGGGGATGTCGCAGGTGGCCATAGCGTCCATGTAGCAGGCGGCCAGGCGGCCAAGGCCGCCGTTTCCAAGGCCGGCGTCCGGCTCCTGGTTGTACACGCTCTCCAGCTTCACGTCGTGGTCTGCCAGCACCTCGGCGGCAATTTTATCAAGGCCCATGTTCGAGAGGTTGTTCCGCAGGCTGCGCCCCAAAAGGAACTCCATGCACAGGTAGTACACCTGCTTCGCGTTTTCGCCGTAGGTTTTGGCCAAAAACTGTTTGCGCCGGGTGGAAAGCATCCGCCTGGTAAGGCGGGCCATGCCTCGGTACAGCTGCTCTTCCGAAGCCGAGTCCAAATCAGTATTGAATTCGGTGAGCAGGGTATCCTTCAGCATTTTTTCGAATTCTTTTTTGCTGATTTTCTGATTCAATTAAACACCTCATTAATTTTCGGTGGGTTGATGCAGTGAAGAGAACGCGCCCGTGTTTTGGACACATCCCGACACCCTTGCCGGCCCAAAGGGCCGGGCAAGGGCGAGTTATGAATCTAATTATAGCCCATGGCCATCCCCAATTCAAGACGCGGGCCGGTTAATTCCACGGCAAAATAACCAAAAAAGCTTTTGTTTCGCGCCGTTCTGTATTATACTGAAAGGGCATTGAACTTTTCTTGCTGAAGGAGGGTGCGCCATGGCTTCCATCAGGGTGAGGCTTGAGATTTGCGGCTCCAGCTATGTGGTGTCCACCACGGATTCTGAGGACTATATGCTGAAGCTGGCCGAGCGTCTGGATCACGATATGAACGAGATGATGATGAATTCCCCCAATGCCAGCGTAACGGCAGCGGCGGTGGTAACGGCCCTCGCCTATCTGGACGACGCCGAGAAAAGCGCCTCGTCCAGCGACAATATGCGCGGGCAGATACAGGGCTATTTGGAGGACGCCGCCAAGGCCCGCCTGGCCGCCGAGGAGGCCCGCCGCGAAGTGGATCGGCTGCGCAAGGAACTGGCCTTTTACGAGGGCAAAAGCCGCCCCACCCGCCAGGCCGAGCCGCTGCTGAATTATGGGCAGGGCCGCGCCGCCGCGAAAGACGAAGCCAAGGCCGAGGCCGGGGAAGAGCAAATGCCGGGCCAGATGGGTATGGGCGAGGTATGAGCATGATTGCAAGCGCCTGCCACAGGCCCTTGCCGGGAGGATCCGCATGAACCTGAAGGTGAAACGCCTGCGCCCCGGCGCGCAGCTGCCGGGCCGTGCCACCGAGGGCGCCGCCGGAGTGGATTTGCGGGCCTGCGTGGACGAACAGGGCCTCACGCTGGAGCCGATGGAGCGCGCGCTTATCCCCACCGGCATAGCCGTGGAGCTGCCGGGGCCGGACACCGTGGCCCTGGTGTTTGCCCGCAGCGGGCTGGCCCTGCGCGAGGGGCTTTCCATGGCCAACGGCGTGGGCGTCATCGATTCCGACTATCGCGGCGAGGTGTGCGTGCCCATGGTGAACCTTTCGGGCCGGGCGGTGCACGTGGCAAACGGCCAGCGCGTGGCCCAGATGCTGCTGATGCCCGTGGCGGCCCCGGAAATGATAGAGCTTGACGAACTAAGCGATACGAATCGGGGCGCCGGCGGCTTCGGTTCCACTGGATGCTAGAACAAAATTCAAGGGGTAAAAGGCTGTTATGAAGCTGAAACGCACATTGCTGCTTATCTTTTTTTTGATTGCCGGCACGGTGGCGGGGGCGCTCATCGCCTCGCTATGCCTTGAGATACCCGCCCTTTCCTGGCTGGGCTTTTCGCGCACCGTCGGGTTCAATCCCTCCTCCCCCATGATGCTGGATCTCTCCGTGGTCAAGTTCAGCTTCGGCTTCTCCGTCAGCATTTCGGTGGCCCAGGTGCTCACCATCGGGCTGTGCATTTTCCTGTACAACCTTGTTATTCGCCGGAGGAAATAAAGCCATGGCGCTAGTGTTGGCATCCAAAAGCCCCCGCCGCCGGGAGCTTATTGCCCTTGTGTCGCCGGGCTTTTTAATGGACACGGCCCACTTGGACGAGGCCGCCCTTGCCACCGGCACGCCGCCCGAGGCCGCGCTGGCCGTGGGCACGGCCAAGGCCGGGATGGTGTTCGCCCGCCGAAGCAGCGACGTGGTGGTGGGCTGCGACACCGTGGTGGAGGTGGACGGCGACGCCCTGGGCAAGCCCCGCAGCCGCGAGGAGGCCGTGGCCATGCTGGGGCGGCTTTCCGGGCGGCAGCATCTGGTGCACACCGGGGTGGGCATTTGCCGGCCCGGGGCCAGCGCGCCGGACACCTTTGTGGAAACCACCGTCGTGAACTTTTCGCCCATTCCGCCAGACGAAATTGCCGCCTACGCCGCCACGGCGGAACCCTACGATAAAGCCGGGGGCTACGGCGTGCAAGGCTGGGCGGCCCGCTACATCACAGGCGTTACGGGCGATTTCTTCAATGTGATGGGCCTGCCGGTGGCCGCGCTGTACCGCCGCCTGCGGCGTATGGGTGTTTTGTAGCCGATTTTCGTTAAAAGGGACAAAAAACGGTTGTGCCCCCGCCCCATTTCTGATATAATTGGCAACGAGCTTCTTTTTTCGCTTGTTTTGTCCGGCTCGCCGGCGGGGCCTGCCGTCACCACTATTTATCCACACGGAGGTCGTCTGCATGGATGCAATCATCACCGCGTTTGCTTCCGGCAAGGGCGGCACCGGCAAATCCACCACGGCTGTGCTGGTGGGCGCCGCGCTGGCCGCCAGGGGCAAACGGGTGGTGCTGGTGGAACTGGCCCCCAGCCTGCGAAGCGTGGACATCATCGCCGGCGTGAACGACCGCGTCGTGTTCGACCTTGAGGACGTGCTCAGCGGCAACACCTCGCCCAGCAAGGCGGTGGTGGAAAGCCCCATTTACCCCGGCCTGTCCATCATCCCCGCGCCCTACCGCGGCGGGCGCATCATCGCCGAAAGCATGGAGCTTTTGTGCGCGCGCTTTCGCCCGCATTACGAGTTTATCCTTTTGGACGTCGCCTCGGGCTTCGGCCCGGCGCTGGACGCCGCCATCGACGTGGCCCACCGCATCATATTGGTGGAAACGCCCGACCTTGTGGCCCTGCGCGATGGCCGCCTTGTGGTGGATTCCATCAGCGACATCCCCATTCAGATGCGCCTGGTGCTGAATCACGTAAGCCCCCAGCGCATTCTGGAGGGCGGCGGCGTTGCGGATTTGGACGAGGCCATCGACATTGTGGGCTTGCAGCTTTTGGGCGTGGTGCCGGAAAGCGACGTGATACGCAAAGCCGCCGACACCGGCGCCGCCCTGCCGGCCAGCAGCCGGGAGGCCAAGGTTTTCGAGGCCATCGCCCGCCGCATGCTGGGCGAAGAAGTATCTCTGGTGGTACAATAAAAAGCTGTTCACAGGCCCCGTTCCGGGCTTAACATCAGCTTCCAATGAGAAGGAGCAACAATGAACATCGCCCTCATCGCCCACGATTCTAAAAAGGAACTGATGGTTCAGTTCTGTACAGCTTATTCACGCATATTCGCGAAGCATTCGCTGGTGGCCACCGGCACCACGGGCAAAGTGGTGGCCGAGGCAACCGGCCTGCCCGTTCAGCGTTTTCTCTCCGGCACCCACGGGGGAGACCAGCAAATCGCCGCCCGCGTGGCCTGCAACGAAATAGATTTGCTGCTCTTTTTCCGGGACCCCATCAGCGCAAAGCCCGGCGAGCCGAACGAGATGAACCTCTTGCGCCTGTGCGATATGCACAGCATCCCCCTGGCCACCAATATTGCCACCGCCGAGGTGCTGATTCACGGCTTGGAGCGCGGCGACCTCGACTGGCGGGACATCGTGAACCCGAAGCAGGGCTAGGCGGGCGGGCTAAACAACACGAGATTGAATTGAAAGCAACGATAAAGTAAGCGGCTCCAATCTTTGGGGCCGCTTGGGTTATCTCGTATAAATAAAAACTCGGGGCGACGCCGGAACGCCCCCCCTACAAAAACTTTCGTTTTTAGGTTACAATGCTATTTTATAACTTTTATATCTCTTTGTCAAATATGTACCCGATAATTTGTGCAACAAAGCGATAAGAGGAAACCAGCACGTCATTTTCTATGAAATAATCTTTGTGCTCCATAATCCGCCCAAAAAAGAGTTGTTTCAATTGTGCGACGTGAGTTTTTCTTGCACTTCCTCGCGCGCAGCAATCATATAACACAAGCAAACTGACAAACTCAAAAATGGCGCGAACTGAAAGCCGGTTCTGCCGCAACGCATTGCCTATACCAGGAATTTGCGATATTCTTTTTAACATATCTTGTGGTGTTTTCGTGTTTTGTTTTTTCAGGTCGTTGATGATGCAGTTATTATGTGCCGCGGCATTTCTGATGCTTTTTACGGCACTTAGTAAACTCTTGTCAATGCCGACGATATTATGCTTCTCATTGTAAAACTGATAGAAGTTTATCAAATCGCCAAAAGATATTATCTCTAAAAGAACCCAAGCGGGACAGTCCATTCGCTTTATCCGTGTCCTCAAGCGAGATATCGCTTCTGAACTGGTCGGTATTTCAAAAACTTCAGCCAATTCAAAATAGTTTGCAATAAGCTGGCCACAAAAAGTAGAATTTGCTTTGTCCTCAATGCTCTTCATTATTCTTGGGTTGGTCCGCAGAAAGTCATGTGCTATGGTATATCCATCTTCGTTAGGGTTTTTCTCAATTGCCGTCGTTAAATCAACACGCATATCGTGCTCAATATCCAGACACATCGCCATTATCAAATAGCGCAGTTGCGTATCTATTCTTGATAGTTCAACCAAATATGCAAAATCTAAGTGCTTATATTTTCCGGTGAGGCCACTTTTTTCTGACTCTTGGTATTTATCATAGTTTTTTCTATACGCCGATGTGCGCAAATAATTATTCTTTATTGATAGATGCGTTTCGGCATCATGTTTATTCATATGAACAAAAGAAACACCCTTGTCGATGCACAGCATCTCAACAAGTTCAGCGCAACTCTTTTTGGGTTTGCCGTTGCGATTATCCATCATTGCATCTACCTCTCAAGTCATTCTAAAATGAATTATAACATAATAACCAATTATCGTCTATTCTTAATTTTCGTCTGCCTCCTTAGGTCGCCTTTGGTTGGTACATGGCCGGTTGTTTTTACGCTTAAAACGGGATATAATATTAGAACTACTATTTGGAGGCATTTATGGCGGTTAAATATTCAAAACCAAAAGGCACTTTAGACGTGCTGCCAACGGAAAGCTGGAAATGGCAGTATGTGGAAAATAAAATGCGCGACGTGGCCCGCCGCTATGGCTACGGGGAAATTCGCCTGCCCACCTTTGAGGACACCGCCCTTTACACCCGCGGCGTGGGCGAGGGCACCGACATTGTGTCCAAGGAAATGTATACCTTCGAGGACAAGGGCGGCCGCAGCATAACCCTGCGCCCCGAGGGCACCGCCGGCGTGGTGCGGGCCGTGCTGGAAAACGGGCTTTTGGCCTCCAGCCCCCTGCCGCTGAAAAGCTATTACATTGAAAGCCATTTTCGCTATGAAAAGGCCCAGAAGGGCCGCTATCGCGAGCACCACCAGTTCGGTATCGAGTGCTTTGCCACGCGCGAAGCCGCCGCAGACGCAGAGGTTATCTCGGTGGCCCACAGCCTGTTGCGGGAGTTTGGCCTGGCCGCCTTCAGCGCCCTGCACATCAATTCCATCGGCTGCCCAAAGTGCCGTCCCGCTTATCACGAGAAGTTACGGCAATATTTTAAGCCGCATCTTGCTAATATGTGCGAGGACTGCCGCACTCGTTTCCAAAACAACCCCCTGCGCCTGCTGGACTGCAAGGAAGAATCCTGCAAAGCATTCACAAAGGATGCCCCTATAATAACCGATAACTTATGCGTGGACTGCGCCAACCATTTCAGCGAAGTGCAGGCCATCCTCACCGAGGGCGGCATCGCCTTTGCGGTGAACCCCGGTGTGGTGCGCGGGCTGGACTATTACTCGAACACCGTGTTCGAATTCGTGGCAGAGGGTGTGGGCACCCAGGGCACCGTGTGCGGCGGCGGCCGCTACGACGGCCTGATTGCGGAGCTTGGCGGCCCGGCCACCCCGGCCGTGGGCTTTGGCCTTGGCATTGAACGTTTTTTGATGCTGCTGGAAGAAAATGATAAGCTTCCCGCCGCGCCCGGCGGGCCGGCGCTGTATGCCGTAGCCTTGGGCGGCGAAGGCCGCGCGGCCGTGCGCAAGCTGGTGGCCGCCTTGCGCGGCGAGGGCCTTTCCGCCGAGTGCGACCTGATGAACCGCAGCCTCAAGGCCCAAATGAAGGCCGCCGGGCGGCTGGGCGCGCTGTACACCGTGGCCATGGGCGATGACGAACTGGCCAGCGGCATTGTGAAACTCAAGCGCATGCGCGACGGCGCCGAGGCCGAACTGCCACTGGTGGGAACAGTGGGCGCCATCAAGCATGTGCTTCAGGAAGACCCCGGCGCCCACAGCGACGAAGACCTTGAAATTTTGGTAGAATCCTACGGCCCGGTGGTTTCCTTCGGGGACGAGGCGGCGGAGGAGTAGCCGTTATCTCAATCAATGGGTTGTCATCCTGAGCGAAGCGAAGGATCTTTCCTTTTGGCTACGATGGGCGGCCACTCCCCGAAGATTCTTCGCTTCGCTTAGAATGACACAAATTATATTATTATGTTATCAATAATCCGCTATTTGTTTTATGGAAGGTTGTGAGCAATTTTGGACCTGATGGGAACGCTTCGCAGAACGCACTACGCCGATGAAATTACGGCGGGGCTGGTGGGCCAAAGCCTTACGGTGGCCGGTTCCATCGTGAAAAGCCGCAATTTGGGCGGCCTTATTTTCGCCGATTTGCGCGACACCACGGGCGTGGTGCAGCTTGCCTTCGGCGACGGCACCGACCCTTCCATATTTGAGAAGGCCGCCGGGCTGCGCGCCGAATTTGTGGTGATGGCCGAGGGCGTTTTGCGCCTGCGCGAAAGCCCCAACCCCGCCTTGCCCACCGGCCTTTGGGAGCTTTTCGTGGCCGATTTGCGCGTGCTGAGCCAGGCCGAGACACCGCCCTTTGAGATTCGCGACGATTTGAACGTGAACGACGAGCTGCGCCTGCGCTACCGGTATCTCGATTTGCGCCGCGAGGAGTTGCACCGCGCCATGACCTTCCGCAGCCGCCTGGCCGCCGCCGTGCGCAACTACTACCTTTCCCTGCGCTTTGTGGAGATCGAGACGCCCGTGCTCATCAAGTCCACCCCTGAGGGCGCGCGGGACTATTTGGTACCCAGCCGGGTGCAGCCGGGGCGCTTCTACGCCCTGCCCCAAAGCCCGCAGCTGTACAAGCAAATCCTCATGCTCTCCGGCTTCGACCGCTACTTCCAAATTGCCCGCTGCTTCCGGGACGAAGATTTGCGGGCCGACCGGCAACCGGAATTTACCCAGATAGACATTGAAATGGCCTTTGTGGACGAGAATGATGTTGAAACAGCCAATGAAGGCCTGATGAAGGCCGTCTTCAAGGAGATGCTGGGCGTCGAGCTTAGCACACCTTTCCCGCGCATGGATTACAGCGAAGCCATGGCGCGCTTCGGCTCGGACAAGCCGGACACCCGCTTCGGGCTGGAGCTGTGCGACGTGAGCGATGCCGTGCAAGGCAGCGGCTTCGGCGTATTCGCGGGGGCCATTGCCGCGGGGGGCAGCGTGCGGGCCGTGAACGCCAAGGGCCTGGCAGACAAGCTCTCCCGCAAGGAGATTGACCGCCTGACCGAGGTGGCAAAAACCTATGGCGCCAAGGGCCTGGCCTTCCTGCGCCTGGCCGCCGACGCCGAGAGCAGCAGCTATGAAAAATTCCTCACAGACGAGGAAAAGGCCGCCGTTCGCCGCCTGGCCGGGGCCGAGGCGGGCGACGTGCTGCTGCTGGTGGCCGACGAGGACGAGGTGGTTTTCGCCGCACTGGGCGCGCTGCGCCTGGCCATTGCCAAAAAACACGGCCTTATTCCCGAGGGCGTGTACAACTTCCTGTGGGTGACTGATTTCCCGTTGTTTGAGAAGGACGCCGAGACCGGCCGTTTTGTGGCCAAGCATCACCCCTTCACCATGCCGAGGGACGAGGACATCGGCAAGCTGGAGAGCGAGCCCGGCGCCTGCCGCGCCAAAGCCTACGACCTGGTGGTGAACGGCGTGGAACTGGGCGGCGGCTCCATCCGCATTAACGACCCCGCCCTTCAGGCCCACATGTTCCGGGTTCTGGGCTTTTCAGAAGAACGGGCGCGGGAAAACTTCGGCTTTTTAATGGACGCCTACCGCTACGGCGCGCCGCCCCACGGCGGCATGGCCTTCGGCTTCGACCGCATGGTGGCGCTGATGCTGGGCAAGGACTCCATCCGCGACGTCATCGCCTTTCCCAAGGTGCAGAACGCGGGCGAACCCATGAGCGGCTGCCCCGATACTGTGGAAGAAAAACAGCTTACCGAGCTGAGCATCAAAAGCACCGCACCGGCGCGCCAGCCGTGACCCGCCCGCCCGCCGAAAACCCGGCGCGCGGCGGCCTTGCGGCGCGGGTGAAGGCCCGGCTGCGTCAGCCGGCTACCTGGTGGGCCATTTTGGCCGCCGCCGCTTTGGCGCTGCTGTACTACCGGCTGGGCTGCCCCGTCAGGTTCTTCACGGGTCTGCCCTGCCCCGGCTGCGGCATGACTCGCGCGCTGGGCCACGCGGCCGGGCTGCGCTTTGAAGAGGCTTTCCATCAGCACCCGCTGTTCTGGCTGGCGCCGGTGCTGGCCTGGCTGCTTTTGGCCAAATGGGCCAGGGCGCGGCCCCGGCTGCGCAACACCGCCCTCGCCGTTTTAGGGGGCGTCTTCGTTCTCACCTATTTGCTGCGGCTTTTCTGGTTCCACAGCCCGGTGCTGGCCCCCGCAAGGCCCGGTATTTTGCAGTTGTTTTTTACCTAGTGTGCTGCCCGGGTTATGAATTAGCCTTAGCGCGCCGCCAGGCAAGGCACGAGATTGCGGCACTCCTTGGTGGAATGCAAAATCGAGTAACGCGGCAGAAAGTCCGCCTGGCGGTGGGATAACCAATTTATAACTCGGTCGGGACACCAGTAGTGCTGTGCTGTCTAAATCTTGTCATTCTGAGCCGCAGGCGAAGAATCTTTGGCCCAAGCACAGGGCAAGATTCTTCGTTGCGCTCAAAATGACAACAAAACGAAGGGAAAGATTCTTCGCTGCGCTCAGAATGACAAGGAAAGGGTTAAGTGCTTTCACCACCGGCGCCATTTCAAGCTGCGGGCGCCCATGCCCAAAAGAATCAAGCCCGCAAAAAAAGAACGCCTCCTGGCGTTCTTTTTTTGCAGCGACCTATCGTAAATGCCCTTAACTAACGACTAATGGCTAACGACTATGCCGCCATATCCCCAATTCCCACAGCGCGCGTGTGGGGAATGGCGTCCCAGGTGGTGGTACGCTTGAACAGGCTGATGATGCCGATGAGGCTTTGGCTGAGGGCGAACACGGCGAACATGGCCACGCCCCGGCCCGTGCCGGCCGTGCGCCCGGGGCGGAAGAGCTGCACCGCGGCGGCCGCCAAAAAGACGAACAGCATATAGGCCGCCGCCAGCATCGAGGCGCCTATCGTCAGGCCCTGGGCCAGCGTGAAGATGTTTAGCCCAATCACCTGCCACACCGTGACGGCCGTGCTGATGGTGCCCAGTATCAACGAGGCAAGCTGGACGGCCGGCGTGGCGAAGGTGAGGGCCAAGTCGAGGCAGGCGGCGTCGCGGCGGTGAACGGCGGTGCGCAGCAGGCGGGGCAGGTAAAGCTCCATGCCCTCCACGCTGCCGGTGGCCCAGCGGCGGCGCTGCTTCCAGCTTTGGCGGAAAGTGAGGGGCTGTTCGTCGAACAAAACGGCCTCGGGCACATACCACACACGCTGGCCCGCCAGTACGCACTGGGCGGTGAACTCATAGTCCTCGGTCATGGTGCGGGTACTCCAGCCGCCCATCTGGCGCAGCAGGGGCAGCCCCACCATAAACCCGCTGCCGCTTATCTGCGCCGAAAGGCCCAACACCTGCCGGCCCCCGTTGTAAAAGCGGTTCATCATCCAGTAGCCGATGCTGTAGCAGGTGGAAACGCCGGAATCGGCGAGGTTTTTGCTGTCCCTAAAGCCTTGGGCCACCTGCGCCCCGGCCACGCGGGCGTTGTTCATGGCGCGCAAAAAGTCCGGTTGCACCAGGTTGTCGGCGTCGAACACCACCAGCGCGTCGTGGCGGTTCTCGCGCAGCAGGCTGCGGGTAAGCTGGGCCAGCACCTCGCCCTTGCTTCGAATAAGGCCCACCGGCTCGAAAATTTGCGCCCCGTGGCTGCGGGCCACGGCGGCCGTGTTGTCGGTGCAGTTGTTCGGGGCCACGATGATATCGTAGAGATGCTTCGGGTAGTGCTGGGCCTTGAGGCTGTCTACCAGCTGGCCGATGACTGCGGCCTCGTTGCGGGCGGCCACCACAATGGCAAAGCGGGTTTGCGGGGTGGCAAGCGGGGCGGCCTTGCGCTTCTTGAAGCCGAACAGCGCCACCACGAGGTAGTACAGGGCAAACAGCCCCAGCACAGTGCCTGGTATATACACAAGGCCAAGCAGCAATGCGGTGACGTTGGGTTCCATGGTGTGCTCCTTTGTTGTTCGTTGTTGGCGTCAAAGTTATGGCGTTTGGCGGTCTATGATAAGTATACGACATAAGCGCCGGCTAGTCGCCAATATTATAGCACTTTTTTTCTTACATTTTTGTCATAGGGGGCGCGGGCGGCCCCCCAAGGCCGATAAACGGCAAAAACAAAACAGCAAAACGACAATTATCCATCTGAAAACAATCTGTAAACAAAGTGTCGAATATTGTCAAGCCGCGCATCCAAACAAAAACCCCGCAGCAAACGCCTTCACAGTGGGGAATGCTGGATTGCCGAGGCGATTTGCCGCCGGGCAAGGCGAATTCCCGCAGGAATGCTTGGTGCATTTCAAGGGGATTCAACGCAGCTCGGCGGCAAATCCACCCGGGAAGTCAGCGTTTCACGCTGTGAATACAGATTCTTAAAGCTGATTTTTCGCCGCCTGGCTGCGGCGGTGCATCAGATAGGCTTCCAGCAAAATGGCCGCCGCCAATGCGTCCTGCTCGCTCTTGCGCTTTTTGCCGAACACGCCTGCCTCGCTCAACAGGCCGTCGGCGCTTTTGGAGGTGTTGCGCTCGTCCCAATATTCCAGCGGCACGGCCAAAATGTTTGAAAGGATGCCCCCCAGTTTGCGGGTTTTTTTGGCGCGCGGGCCCTCGCTGCCGTCCATGTTCAGCGGCAGGCCCAGCACCACCATCCCCACGTCAAATTCCCGGCTGGCGTACACAATTTTCTCGGCCGCCTTGGCCATGCTCTTTTCCTCTATCATGCCCACGGGGCTGGCCAGGGTTTCGGTGGTGTCGCACACCGCAAGGCCGGTGCGGGCGTCGCCGTAGTCCACCGCCATAATTTTCATGCCTCGGCGTCCTCTGCGGCGGGTCGCTGCGGGCTTTTCTCGGGCTTCATGGTGGGGAACAGCAGCACGTCGCGAATGGAGGTGGCGCCGGTGAGCAGCATCACAAAGCGGTCGATGCCGATGCCGATGCCGCCGGTGGGCGGCATACCATAGGATAGGGCGTTCAGGAAGTCCTCGTCCACCTCCATGCCCTCTTCGTCGCCCTCGCTGCGCAGGTATGCCTGATATTCAAAGCGGGTGCGCTGGTCGATGGGGTCGTTCAGTTCGGTAAAGGCGTTGGCGTATTCCTTGCCGATGATGAACAGCTCGAAGCGCAGGGTGTAGCCGGGGTTGTCCGGGTCTTTCTTCGCCAGGGGGGAAATCTCGATGGGATGGCCGGTGACGAAGGTGGGCTGGCGCAGCTTGTCCTCGCAGAAAGCCTCGAAGAACAATGAGAGAATGTCGCCCTTTTTGTGGCGGGGTTCGTACTCAATGCCGCGCTCGTCGGCCAGTTTCTTCGCTTCATCGTCGCCGGGCACCTTGTCAAAGTCGATGCCGGTTTCGCGCAGCACGCAATCTTTCATGGAGATGCGCTCGAAGGGTTTTTCGAGGTCGATTATTTCGCCGTTCCACTCGAGGACGGCCTTGCCGCCGTTCACCTCGCGGGCCACGCTGCGCATCATGCCCTCGCTGATGTCCATCATGCCGTACAGGTCGGTATAGGCCTGATACAGCTCCACCATCGTGAATTCCGGGTTGTGGGAATGGTCCATCCCCTCGTTGCGGAAGTTGCGGCCGATTTCGTATACCCTGTCCAGCCCGCCCACGATGAGGCGCTTCAAATACAGCTCCAGCGAGATGCGCAGGTGCATTTCAAGGCCCAGCGCGTTGTGGCGGGTGTTGAAGGGGCGGGCGTTCGCGCCGCCGGCCTGCACCTGCAAGATGGGCGTCTCCACTTCCAGGAAGCCCTGACTGTCGAAATAGCGGCGCATGGCTGATATGATTTTGCTGCGCTTTATAAAGGTCGTACGCACCTCGGGGTTGACGATGAGGTCAACATACCGCTGGCGGTATCGCAGTTCCTGGTCTTTAAGGCCGTGCCATTTTTCGGGCAGGGGCAGCAGGGCCTTGGCCAGAAGCTTCAGTTCGGTGGCCTTCACGCTGATTTCGCCCATCTTCGTGCGGAACATATGGCCCTTCCAGCCAATGATGTCGCCGATGTCAAGAGGCGGCTTCGCCTATGTCGTCGCGCCGCACATACACCTGAATGGTTCCGCCATAGTCCTGCACATGGGCAAAGCTGGCCTTGCCCATCACCCGCTTAGACATCAATCGCCCCGCCATCACCACAAAGCGGCCTTCCTGGCCCTCGGCGGGTTCAACAAACTCAGCCTTCGCCGCATCGGAATAGATATCCTGCGGCCAGCTGGTTACGGCAAAGGGGTCCGCCCCGGCGGCCTGAAGCTCGGCAAGCTTTTCAAGGCGCACGGCGGCCTGCTCGCCGATGGTCTTTTTTTCCGTGCTCTCGGCGGCGCCCTGCGGCTCTCCGCGCATTTCTTCCCTGCTCATGCACACCTCACGCGGCCAGAAATTGCAATGCTATGGTTAATGTTTGTTTAAATCTCGCTCTTGGTGATTTCCAGTATTTCGTAGCTGACCACGGCGCCCGAAGGCAGGGCCACGTCCACCACATCGCCCGCGCCATGGTTCACCAGGGCGGAACCCACCGGGCTTTCATCGCTTATTTTGCCCGAAACGGGGTCGGCCTCGGTGGAGCCGACGATATCGTACTCGTCTAGGTCGCCGTCGCCGTCGCGCAGCTTCACATGGCTGCCCACCATCACGTGCTCGGTGGTCAGCTCGTCCGCGTCGATGATGTGGACGTTTTTCAGCATCTTTTCCAGCTCGGCAATGCGGCTCTCCACGATTCCCTGCTCATTTTTGGCCTCGTCGTACTCGCTGTTCTCTGAAAGGTCGCCATAGCCGCGGGCAACCTTTATTTTGTCCGCCACCTCTTTGCGGCGCACCGTTTTCAGATGTTCCAGCTCGTTTTCCAGCTTATCCAGGCCGGCCTTAGTCACCATGACTTCTTTTTTTTGCGTATTACTGGGCATTTTTTGTAAGCTCCTTCAAAAAATAATTCCCCAGGCCGCCACAAAATAGATGAAAAAGCGGCAGAATGCCGCTTTTTCTGTTCCTGGCGGGATAGCAAGGGTATTATACCCGTTTGCATCGTGACTGTCAACCATGCTGCGCCGGAATTGATATGTTGGTGTGTGTTTGGGGCTAGGTGCTCACAGGCCACCCACGCCTCGGCGGCTTACTGCCGCCTCTTGCGGCTCCTTTCCTCGCTTCGCTCGGAGGTCGCCGGGCGCGGGAAAATTTGTTTGCCTTGGCTGCTGTGTCTTGATTTGCCTCTGCGGACGCAAGCCAAATTTTGTACTTCGTACCCTCCCACGCCTCGGCGGCATACTGCCGCCTCTTGCGGCTCCTTTCCTCGCTCTTCGCTCGCTGGCGGCGGGTTCACGGTGTTTTGCCCTTCGGGCAAAGCCACCGCTCGCCCATTGGGCCCCGGCGCGGGAAAATTTGTTTGCCTTAGCTGGTGTGCATTGCTTTGCCTCTGCGGACGCAAGCCACAATTGGCACTTCGTGCCCTATTCTTCTTCGTCCTTATCCACAAATATCTTCTTGGCTTCTTCAATGACTTTGGCTTCCAGCTGGCCGGGCAGGGGCTCGTAGCGCACGAAATCGAACTCGTAGTGGCCGCGGCCCTGAGTAAGCTGGCGCATATAGGTGGTGAAGTCGTGCATCTCGCTCACGGGCACCTCGGCCTCCACCACCTGCAAGCCGTCGCCGGCGGGGTTCATGCCCAGCACGCGGCCGCGGCGCTTGTTCACCTCGCCCATAATGTCGCCGGTGTTGCCGTCGGGCACATAGGCCTTCAGGTTGCCGATGGGCTCAAGCAGCACGGGGCTGGCCTCGGGCAGGGCCGCCTTGTAGGCCAGGCGCGCCGCCATTTTAAAGGCCATTTCGGAGGAGTCCACGGTGTGGTAGCTGCCGTCCAGCAAGGTGGCCTTGAGGCCCACCACGGGGTAACCGGCCAGCACGCCGTGCTGGGTGGCCTCGCGCAGGCCCTTTTCCACCGCCGGGTGGAAGTTCTTCGGCACGCTGCCGCCGAAAATCTTCTCCTCGAACACCAGTTCGTCCGAATCAGTCGGTTCAAACTCGATGACCACGTCGCCAAACTGGCCGTGGCCGCCGGTCTGCTTCTTGTGGCGGCCCTGCTTTTTCACCTTCTTGCGCAGGGTTTCTCGGTAGGCCACGCGCGGGGCATACAGTTCCACGTCCACGCCGAACTTGCTCTTTATCTTGGCCACGGTGGCGTCCAGGTGCTGTTCGCCCAGGCCGCTGATAACCTGCTGGACGGTCTCGGGATCCACGCGGTAATTCAGTGTGGGATCTTCCTCCAGCATGCGCTGCATGGCGCTGGAAATCTTGCTCTCGTCGCCCTTCTTGGTGGTGCGCAGGGCCATGGAGTAGGTGGGCCGGGGGAAGGGCACGGCCTTTATCTTCACCACGCTGCCGGGCTTGCACAGGGTGTCGCCGGTTTTGCAGCCTTGCATCTTGGTTACGGCGCCCATGTCCCCGGCGGATATCTCGGCGGCGTCGGCCTGTTTTTTGCCCTTGAGGAAAAGCAGCTTGCCCAGCTTCTCGCTGTCGCCGGTGCGGCTGTTCGCCACGGGGGCGTCGCCCTTCAACACGCCGCGCACCACCTTCACGTAAGAAAGCTTGCCCACAAAGGGGTCGGCCACGGTTTTGAACACATAGGCCGCGAGGGGGCCGGCGGCATCGCACTCAAGGCTCGTTTCCTTGCCGGAGGCGTCCTCCGCCGCAAGGCGGCCCTGGGCGGCGGCGGGCAGCAGGGCTTTCATGTTGAACAATAGCATATCCAGTGCCTCAAGCCCGGTGGAAACGCCGCACAGCACGGGAGACACATCGCCGGACTGCACCCCGGCCCGCAGCCCCTCGGTCAGCTCGTCAATGGTGAAGGCCTCGCCCTCAAAAAATTTCTCCATGAGGGCCTCGTCGGTTTCGGCCACGGCTTCGTACATGGCGTTCTTCATCTCGTCGTAATGGCCGCCCAGCTCAGGCATATCCACCTGGGTGGCCTTGCCTTTTTCGTAGGTAAAGGCCTTGTCGCTCACAAGGTTCACATAGGTTACCTTGCCGCCGGCCACATGGGGCACCACAATGGGGCACAGCGCCGCGCCGAAGGCTTCCTTCATCTCGGCGAATATCTTGTAAAAGTCGGCGTTCTCCACATCCAGCTTGCTCACGTAGAACATGCTGGCCTTGCCGTTCTTCTTGGCCAGGCTGAAAGCCTTCCGGGCGCCCACGGGCAGGCCGCCGCGCGCCTCCACGCACACCAAAACGCTCTCCACCGCCATGATGCCCTCGTAAAGGCCCAGTTCAAAATCGAAAAGGCCCGGCACGTCCACCAGGTTTATTTTTACGCCCTCATAGTCCACCGGGGCCATGGCCGCCGATAGCGAGGCCGCCCGCTTTTCCTCCTCGGGCTCGAAGTCCATGGTGGTGTTGCCGTCCTCCACGCGGCCCTGGCGCTCGATGCCCTTGGTGTAGTACAAGAGGCCCTCGGCCAGGGTGGTTTTGCCGCTGCCGCTGTGGCCGGCCAGCATCACGTTGCGAATTTTGTCAGGTGTCATGCTCATGTCGTATTCCTCTCACTATACTATAATGATACCGATAACCTTTATGCCTGAATCTGCGCGTATATCGGCGCCTGCCGGAAGAAAACTCGTACTGGAAATAATACCATATCGCGCGCCGGATGTAAAAGGCCAGGCCGCGTTTTAGCGGCCTTTCCGCCGCCAAAAACGCAGGGGAAAAACTGGTGATATTGACGAAAGAGGGCTGCTTGCCCCCTGCCGCTTGCTATGCTAAAATGATGGAACATTGGTTTTGGAGGTTAATCATGTTGACGCGAGCGCAATCGTTGCGGCAATCCTTGATGGGCTTTATCGGCCGGCACCCGGTGCTGGTAAGCGCCTGCGCCACGCTGGCCGCCATGCTGTTTTGCTGTGTTGTTTTCAACACAAACATGAACGTTGACGACGTGGCCATCGCCCAGACCCTAGCCGGGCAGCAGGCCGAAGGCTCGCCTTATGTCCCGTATATCAACGTTGCCCTTGGCGTCCTCCTGTGGTGGCTGTATGGCCTCACACCCGGTTTTTGGCTGGATTGGTACGCCGCCTATCTGTTCTTTGTGTCCTTCGTAAGTTTTACGGCAATTGGCTATCTGATACTCTCCTCCGGCCAGAGGGCCCGGCGCCTGTTCCCTGCTTTGCTGTTTTGGAGCTGTATCATCCCATATTTTACGGCCTACCAGCAGTACAATGTTGTCACGGCCGTGGGCAGTTTTGCGGGCTTGACCCTGCTGTACAAATTGCTGCGCGGCGGCGCGGGGGCGGCCAAGTGCCTTGGGGCCTGCCTGCTTGTGCTGGGTAGCTTTTGCCTGCGCTTCCAATGCTTTTTTCTGGCTCTGCCATTTTTCGCGCTTGTCCTTATCGCCGATTTGTGGCCTCGCTTTTCCGAGGGCGGCCCCAAGACCCTGTGGAAGGCCCTGAAAAAGCCGCTGGCCTGGCTGGGCTGCCTGGCTGTGATGCTGGCGGTGTTGCAAGGCGTCCACCTTGCCGCTTGGGGAAATATCGGCGGGGAAGGCTTTGATTACCTTGAATACGACAAGGCGCGCCAGAGTTATGTCGACTATCCCAAGTATAGCTATGAGGAGATCGCGGAAGAACTTGAGGCGATGGG
>QMCE01000522.1_pt1 | contig 39189 bp, 39 predicted proteins | sample 1821851 | NCBI WGS metagenome assembly QMCE01 (sample SAMN09453174, study PRJNA476694) | Termite gut metagenome, whole genome shotgun sequencing project. | isolation source: worker | host: Odontotermes sp. | place: South Africa:Pretoria | collected 2016-01-28 | reverse complement strand
GAATTAATTTTTAAGAGCGATTATAACCTTCCGATTCGGCTCCTCGCCCTCCGAGTATGTAAATACCTCCGGGTGATTCTGGAGCGACGAATGCAGCACGCGGCGCTCATACGGGTTCATCGGCTCGAGCGCGACGGGCTCGCCCGTATGGGCGACCTGCTCCGCGAGGCGGTCGGCCAGGCGGGTCAGCGTCTCCTCACGCTTGACGCGGTAGTTCTCCGTATCGAGCGTGATGCGCTTATACTCCTTGCGGCCCTTGTTTAAAACGAGCGAGCAGAGGTATTGCATCGAATCGAGCGTTTCGCCGCGATGCCCGATTAAGATGCCCATCGAATCGCTTTGTATCTTGATGCGTACGGCCTCTTCCTCTTCGCGCACGGCGAGCTTGGAATCCACGCCCATATGCCCGAGCATCCCCTTTAGGAACACGGCCGCGGGGTTATCCGACGGCACGTCGTAGAGCGGATCGTCGTCTATAAACGCTTCGCCGCGCGAACCTACGCCGCGCCTGTCGCGCTCGCTGCGCCCGCCGCGGCCTCTTTCGCCGCGCCCGCGCCCGCCGCGGTCCCGCTCATGGCGCTCGGGGCCGCGCGATTCGCGGCGGCTCGGCCGGGATTCGTAGGGGGCTTCGGCGGGCTGCGCCGCCGCTTCTTCATAGAGCGCGTTCAGCTCCTCCGGGTCGCGCTGCGTCAGGCGCACGACGGCCTGGCGCGCGCCGATGCCCAGCACGCCCTTAGTCTCTTCCTTGATGATCTCGATGTGCACCTCGTCCAGCGTAGCGCCCAATTCCGTCAAGCCCTTGAAAACGGCTTCATCGACCGACTTGCCGGAGATTTCCAATGATTTCAGTTCGTCCATCTATTTTGAACTCCCTTCGGCTAGTTGCTTCGATTTGGCGGAGAACGCCTTGCCCATCACCAGCTGCAGTACCAGCGAGGATACGTTGCTCACGAGCCAGTAGATCGCGAACGCCGCGGCGGACTGGATACAGAAGTAGACCGAGATGCCGACCATCATGATCGTCATGCCCTTGCCCATGCCGGGCTGATTCGCCTGCTGCGGCTGCAGCTTGCGCTGTATCCACATGGAGAAGTAGTTCGATAAGCCCGCCAGCGCCGGCAGGATGAACCAGCCGTTCATGAAATACGTCGCCGCGCCGGTGGCGTCCGCGCCGGAAACGAAGCGCTGCATGACGGGCTGTATGATCGTTTCGTAGTTCGGCGCAATCGCCAAGAACTGTTCCATCGTCTCCTTGGAGAACAGCGTCATAGCTGAGGGATTAGCCGTCAGGTTCGCCAAATCCTTCGAAATCGCGGCTACGACCTGCGTCTGGAACTGATCCATAGGCATTAGCACCTGCGCAAGGCCCGTGTCCGGCTGGAAGATGTTGTTGACCCAGAGCCACTTGAACGAATCGAAGAGCGCCGTCGAACCCTCGTTCAGCTCGAGCACCATTCGGACCGCGTAGTCGTTGGCCCAGACGCGCATCGCGCCGAAGAACGCGAAGAAGATCGGCATCGTGATCAAAAGCGGCAGGCAGGACGAGAACATGCTCACGTTGTTCTTTTTGTAGAGCGCGGACTGCATCTCCTGCATCTTGCGCGGGTCGTTGCCGTATTTCTTTTTTAGCTTTTCAAGCTCCGGCCCGAGCGCCGCCATCTTTTGCGAGGACTTGCGCTGCCTGATGTCGGTCGGCAGCGTCAGAAGCTTCAGCGCGACCGTAAAGATGACGATCGTCCAAAAATACGAGCCGCCGCCCAATAATACCTCATGCAGCCATTTCAGCCCTTCGTATACCCAGTTCGAAAGAAAAAAACCGTCCAAATCGCTATTCCTCCCGCGCGCAGCGTTAATCTTTTGTTAAATTTGCTCCGTCCGGCACATGCGAACAGGCGCACGCTTGTTCCCCCCCGCGCCCTTTGCGCAGCGGCACGGGGTCGTACCCACCGTAGCTGAAGGGATTGCACCGCAGCAAGCGCCACAGCGCCAGAGCCAGACCGGGCAACACGCCCCATTCCTCTATCGCTTCCACGGCATAGCGCGAGCACGTCGGATAGTAGTTGCAGCGCCGGGGGAGCTGGGGCGAGATGTATTTTTGGTATAGACGAATAGGAAACACGAACGCCGCCCGGACAGCGCGGCTAAGCGAACGCCACTTATGTTGAAAACCGATTCCCATCACGGCCTCGTCCTTTTACAACGCGGATTGTTCAAGCATATCCGCCTTGCGTATCAAATAGTGTACGGTTTTCCTCATCGCCGCGAAGGACTCGTTTATAAGCTCTTCCCGTACGACGAAAACGAGCCTGCAGGGACGCAGCTTCGGCAAAAGCGGCCTTACGCACTCGCGCAGCCTGCGCTTTAGCCGGTTGCGGACAACCGCCCCGCCGACCTTCTTGCTGACCGAAAAGCCAACGCGCACGCCCTGACGCGATTTAAGCGCCACGAGCAGCATTCCCCGGCCGCCAAAGCGCCGCCCGGCTTTATACACGTACTGAAATTCGCCGTTTTTTTTAAGTGAATAGCAGCGCTTCATAATTGTAAAAATATGGCTCCGCCAACAGCAGAGCCATCAAAAAAGTTTTTCGCGCTCTGACTCAACACCAGCGCCTAAGCGGAAAGCTTTTTCCTGCCTTTAAGACGGCGGCGGCGAAGCACGTTCTGCCCCGATTTGGTCTTCATCCTGGCGCGAAATCCGTGCACCTTGCTGCGCTGCCGCTTCTTCGGCTGATACGTCATAAACATGGCTTTTTCTACTCCCTTTTTGTAACATACCGCCGCGCATAAGGCCGCAGTATGGATTTATACGCAATACCGCATTACTGCTGTATTATAGTGTATCGCGATTTTAGTGTCAAGCAAGAAAGAAAAAACGGGCGTGCGTTGCGTTTCTTTGATTCTCATATACGCACTCCCCGCTTTTGGACAAGTACCTTGCGCCGCGCGTATGCACGGCGCGGTACTCATTACCGGCAATCAAAAGCACTGCGCAGACAGCCAGTTCATCAAAACCGCTGCGGATTTTCTTTCCGAGTTCGGCATATAAAGTAGTGGAGAAAATCAAAAATGCTTGCTGATATTGGGCAGATTGATGATTTGTATATATAGCATAATATGTTAGCAGTCCAGTATTTGGCCAAAAAGAAAACCGCCAAACCCTAGTAGTTTAGCGGCCCTTTGCGCTGGTGGAGCATAAGGGATTCGAACCCTTGACTTCCACACTGCCAGTGTGGCACTCTAGCCAACTGAGCTAATGCCCCGTGCGTGAAGTATTATAACAACCGCATTGCGTTTTGTAAAGCCCGAAATATAAAATTGACGCGGCATGGTGTAGCGGCCAAAGCAGCGGCCAAAGCAGGCGCGCCACTGGCCTGCGGCTGCCCGGGCACGAACGCGAGGGCGATTGCGCGGGCGTACGCCTGCGGCAGTTTCCATCAGGCGTTCATTGGGTATGTTTTGTTTTCAACGAGAGCAGACGGCGAAGGGCGCCGGCTATACGGCGGCGCGGCCAAGTTTGAAGCGGACGGGCGCGTATTCCAGACCTCGGTACGGCTGGATATGGTTGGGGAGGAACAGACGCTTTAAGAGTACCGAAAGCTCCTCACGGCTCCCACGGCAAGGGCCAGGCTTCGCCGTCACCCTTCCCGTAAGCGCGCGGATGAAGATACTCGTCCAAAAGCGGGGAGTACGTATAGAAGCGCAATGTGCCCGCCCCCTCGTCTATTTCTATAAAACGTATATATCCAAGCCCGCCGCGGTCCATCGTCTGATAGTTGGCTATGCACTGATAGACCGTGCGGTCGTTCTTGCCGTTTCCGTCGTCGTCAAAATAAGCGGGGACGCACGCCTCGGTATAGCGGTGCCCGCACAGCACCAAAAAGATATTGGGGTTCTTCGCGACGACCTCCCTTTGCAGCGTCTCCCCCATCGCGCGCAGCCGCGCTTTGCTGTCTAAATAGTCGTGGACGCACAATGCGCCGACGCGCCCCGGATGCGCCCGGAAGATTGCATTCGCCCAGTCCATCATCTCTTCGTCCGGCTGATAGCTCAGATACACGAAGATATAGTCCGTCTCGCCCAGCGAAATCATATCATAATGCGCGAGGTTGTCCTTATACGAGCCGCCGTAATAGGGCTTGCGGACAAAATGGTTTTCGCCGAAATACCTCTTGTAGCTCGAATAATCGCCCCGGGCGTCCCTGTCATGATTCCCCGCGAGTACGCCGTAGGGAACGGGCTCGAGCAGGTTCATCGCGCTCCTGGCGGTTTGCCACTGCGAGCGGCTCGATCCCTTATTGACGAGATCCCCCGTCATCGCCACATAGCCCAGGTTCAGCGCGTCCCGCTCGCCGCTAAGATATTGGGTCATGATCGGAAACGTCTCCTTATAGGAGGCGCTGTAGCGCTGCGTATCGGATATCCAGCCGATGGTATACGGCCCGGCGGGCGCGATATACGCGGCGCTTGCCGCCCCGCGCCACGGCAAGGCCGAGGCCATTATTAACAGAATCAACGCGAGCAGGGACGTCCAGACGGCTCTGTCCGCGCTCTTATTATTAAGCGCGCCCATATACGGCCTCCGGCAAAATACACCAAAACATTACTATAAGTGCTACACTTAATAATGTTATAAACTGTCGTTTTATCGCGTCATATGTAAATATATTTTAATTTATGCAATATAGTGAAATACGACCGCCGTCATATTTTAAGCAGAAACCGATTCTTCCTGTCTTCGATCAGCTTCGCGAGGTGTGCACAAACGCGGGGACAGATTGGAACAATTAATCAACGCTATATATAAATTTTATTGTTAGTCCATTATTTATTTTTTATATTGCATTTGCTATTATAGGCGATTTATAATTAAATTATAGGGCGACTCATGTCCATTTATACGATTTTATACTACTCAGGGGGGGCGCGCGTTATGAAACCCATGAAAATACGCAGCGTTTATTATACCGAAACGGAGGACGCGGCCATCATCCTTGAACTGCGTCTTTATAATGGACTGACGCTGTTCTTCCCCGTTATAGGAAAAGAGCTAGACCCGCGCTTCCAGGACATCGTTTCGCGCAGGTTCCGGGGTATGCCCAATATGGACGAGCAGTGCATATATTGGGAGAATGGGGCGCGCCTGAATATCCGGGAGATATGGGCGGCGCTGGAGAGCGGGCTGCGCCGTGGCGGGATACTCAAGGCCGAGACCGCCGACTCCTGGGACAAGCTCTCCGTACGGCTCGACAACGGCATCCTTATCACTTTGCCGCTGGCGCTCAAACGGAGCGACCCGCTGTTCTCGGAGATCATGGAGCTGCCGCTGCCGGAGACGGACGGCGCGCGGGTATACTGGCGGAACAGCGCGAGCTTATCGTCCAATGATATTCTCGAACTTTTACAACAATGAACACGCGCTTATCGCCATTTTCGCACTGTTATCCTTATTTCCAATAGTATTTTATTATCTCATATTGTAAACTCTCGACTATTACAGCTAATATTATAATATAGATGGATGCCTATTTTATTATTCACCTCTCAGCATCAAGCGCATACAAACCGCCGCGCCGAACGCTTAAATCAGCGCCCGGTTTGCCGACTTCATACGACAAGCATCGACGCGCCAATGCCGCATATCGAATATCACTAGATTTTGTCGCATATATCGGCACGCGTTACGTTGGACGACGCGGCTTCCGATTTTAATGACGAGGAAGAGCGGGCGCGAAAGTGTTACAAATTTGTTACACGTTTTCGGGGCCGCAACAAGCAAATACGCTTGAATGTTTACTGGGAGCGCGTATAATAAAAGCGTGAAGCATAATGTAGATTAATTGCTGGGAGTGATTAAGTTAAAAGAAGGCATACGGGGAACCGGGCGGCCTGATTCCTTATATTATATAACAGCCGGCAGCCCTGTGTATGATTCGCCGCAGAGAGCGGCCGGGCAAACGCCGCCGGCAGAAATTTTACACTGATTGTTTCTAGGGAGGGGTAGTGCGCTATGAAGCGAAATATGCGATGGCTTTCGATAGTATTTGTCATAATCATGATAGCGAGCATCGTGCCGTTTTCCGCGTTCGCGGAGGATGAGCCGATAGAGCCGGAGGTCTACGAGGCCCCGGAGCCGGAGCCGCCGGAGCCGCCGGAGTCGGAGCCGCCGGAATCGGAGCCGCCGGAGTCGCTCGAGCCGGAGATTTCGGAATCGCCCGGCCCGGAGATTTCGGAATCGCCCGAGCCGTCGGAATCGCTTGAACCCGAGGAGAGCGAAGAGCCCGAGGAGAGCGAGGGGCCGGAGGAAAGCGAAGAGCCCGAGGAGAGCGAAGAACCGGAGGAAACCGAGGAGCCGGAGCTGCTGGACGAGGAATTGTTACCAGAAGCCGACAAGCCCGCCATGCGCGAGCTGTACTTCTACGCTGCGAACAAATACGGGCTGCATAAATTCCTAACCATCCCGATGGGCGAGGGTATCGACCTCGGCGAGGAGGTCGGCGTACCCGAGTATCCCGTGAGTGAGGGCGAGGAGCCGCCCGAGTTCCTCGGCTGGACTACCGACCGCGACACAAGGGCCATCTACGACTTCACGAATTTCGAGGCGGAAACGAAGACCACGCTGTACTTCTACCCCGTCTATTTCGGCGAGGAGGACCCGCAGGAGGAGACCTTCACCGTCACGTTCAAGCTGAGCGACGACGTTGTTTTCGCTGTGCGCGAGGTCGAGAAGGGCAAAACGGTGAGCAATCCCGGAATTCCCACCGAGCTGCCCAAGGACGCGGCCGCGTTCATCGGCTGGACGCTCGCTGGCGAGAGCTTCTCGTTTGACACGCCCATCGAGGCCAACATCACCGTGTTCGCCAAATTCGGCAATACGGTTTTAGTCAGCTTTGAGGACGCGAACGGCGTCGTCAAGGACGATCCCGTCGCCATAGCCATCGGCGAGAAGATCAGCGAGCCGGCTGTACAGCCCGTCAACGCCGACCCCGACCTCCGATTCCAATACTGGTACGTCGATGGCGATACCTCTATCCCTCCCGCCCCATACGACTTCAACCAGCCGGTATTCGAGCCGTTTACGCTCGCGCCGTTCTTCAGCGACACGGCCTTCGTATACTACAATACATCCGGCACGCCCATCGACTCCCCCGCCGTGGTAACGAACGGCAGCTTCGCGCCTAAGCCCACGGCGACGACGACGCGCGTCGGGTATACGTTCGCTTTCTGGAGCACGGACCGCAACGCCGACTACGACGATACCGAGCTGGCGTTTAAATTCGCGGGCGAGGAAGGCGCGGAGGCGATCAACGGGACGATACAGCTGTACGCGATCTGGACCCCGACCGACGCGATACCGTATAAGGTCGTATACTGGGTTGAGAAGCCGGATTTCGACGGCACGCCTGCGCCCGGCACGTCCGATCACTATATATACGCGTATACCGAAACCGGGCGCTCCGGCAAGGCGGGCGCTATGACCGACGTCGGCCTTGAAACGGAAGACAATAAAACCCGCGATGTTATGGAGGACACGACAAGCGCGCTGTTCTATTCCGAGACGCAGCAGGCGGATAACGTCGTTATAGACGGCAGCGGAAACTCGGTCGTCAACGTATACTGCGCGCGGAGGGTATACACGCTGGATTTCGACCTCAACACCGAGGATTCCGACGCGGCTTTGACGGGCGGCAAAAACGGAAAAACGTATAAGCCCGCAGACGCCAATTACAGCTTTAACGTTAAATACGAGCAGAGCATCGGCGATCTTTGGCCCATCGACGTTATCGGGCCGGACGGCCCCGGCGCTACCTTCCAAAACGGCAATCGCAAAATAAACACCCTCGGCTGGGAGTCTCCGAAGGCGAACAGCACTACCCGCATGGGCAGCCACAGGGTCGTGATGGCATATGAGATGATGCCAGTAACGCGCACAGATACAACTCTTTACCTGAAGGTCGCATGGGATGTAAATAACAGGCCGGTAGAAATATTCTACCATTACGAGGTGCTTTCGGGCGAAGATGGCGAGGACCCCAAAATAACTAATAATAATACCCGAAACCGCAAATATGCGGAGCTGGAGCATTACAACACCTATACCGGGGCGACCTCGGGCTGGGGCCAAAGAAAAATGGACGGCTTTACAGAGGCCGCCGCCACGCCGAGTGAAACTAAATATGATGTCTTCCATTTCTACTACAACCGCGCGCTACTCGCTGTCGAATTCGACGAGCAAAACGGCACTTCGCGGCGCAGAGAGCAGGTAACGGATTTCACGGACATCCAATACGGAATGCCGCTGGATAAGGCGCTGGCAAACAAGACGCTGCCCACGATGAACGACAGGGTAGAAAACGGCATCACCTACACCTTCGGCGGCTGGTACAAGGAGGCGGAATGCCTGACGCCGGTCACGATGGAAACGCTGAATCAGATGACCATGCCCACCAGCAACATCAAGCTCTTCGCCCGGTGGATAGCCGACGAGGTCTCGGTCACGTATTACGACGGCGCACAGGTCGGCGAGCAGTCCTACGAGCGCGGCTCCACGGTCACCTTCATCCCCGAGTACGTCGTAGACAAGGCCTACCAGGGCAAGGGCGAGTTCCTCGGCTGGGGCTTCTACCCGCAGGGCTCGCGCCTCCTGCAGGCCTACGTCCCCGCAGACCACTACCTCTCGAACGATCTGGAGCTGCACGCGATGTGGCGGATAAACGGCTTCACGATCACGTACCTGAACGACGAATACTTCGAAAACGCGCCGGAAGACAACAACCCGTACGCGCTGAACGTCAACGCGCCCGTCGGGCGAGCGCCGGACGTCAAGCAAAGCGGCTCCGGGCTGGGCGACTATAACTTCGCGGGCTGGGAAGCGGTCGGCCGCGAGGACGAAGGGGTCTACTACCCCGGCAGCACCATCGAGATGTTCGGCGACGTCGTGATGCGGCCGCTCTACGCCCTGCAAAGGGACGCTGCAATAATCACCTACGACGCGAACTATCAGCAAGCGCCGGACCCGAAGACGGTCGATCAGTACGTCAGCATCCCGGACGGCGCTATGACCAGAACCGTCCTGCCGCTGGGCGCGGATACCTTCAAGCGCGAGGGCTATATCCTGGTGGGATGGTCAATTGAGCCAGACGGGGATTACCCGCACGGCTTCACCGATCCGCTTGAAGTCGGAGAGAAAGATTTTCTGACGCTGTACGCCGTATGGCAGGCCCAGGATCTGTTCTCCATCAGGTTCGAGGCCGTTCCGCCGGCGGGAGGCACGCTCGTAAGCGATAAGGCGCTGGCCTTCAATAATATCCCGCAGAACGCGGATTTCGAGGATTACGTCGAGAACAACAACTGGCCCACGCCCGCACCGGCAAACGGCTACGTCTTCGACGGCTGGACGTACACGGTAACCAATAAGGACGGCGTTACCATCGTAGACAATATGCCGATAATGGAAGGCGCTAACCCGGCGCAGAAGGTGAACGCCAGTTACGTGTTTACGGCGCACTTCAAGAAGCTGACGGAAGTGGATATGCGCACGGCCTTCGAACTCGACAGAGCCGAAAAGGTCTACGGCAACGCTGATCCGAGGCTCAGCTACTCACAAAAGAACAACGAAATCGACTTTGCCGACTTGCTAATAACCGGGCCGTACCGCACCACAGCCGACGAGTTCGTACACGTTGACGGCGACGGGATCGCGCTCATCATAAGCGTTAAGGAAGAAGCCAAGAGCAAGTACGTCTTCGCGAACGATATAACGGAATGGACGTACACGGCTGAATTCGAGATCACGAAGGCTACGCTCAAGCTATACGCCAAGAGTCCGGTTGCAGTATTCTACGGCACGCACGCGTACGCGGGCCTCAGGCCGGAAGAATTCTACGGATACGACGCGGTAGGCATTAAGTTCCATCTCGGCGATACGGAGGAGGGCATCTTCACCGGCAACGCGCCGTACCTCACGAGCACGTATTCGCGGCTGGAGGCGAAGAGCGAGCCGGGCAGCTATCCGATCGTCTTTGATAAAAACCACGGCAGGGTAAATCCCGACTACTTGAAGAACTACAGCTTCGAGTATTACGACGGGGCGGTCGTCGTAAAACCAATCACGGTTACCGCCGGCGCGCTCGCGGTGGGCGTCTACCACAAGACCTACTCGAAGCTTGATCCGCAATTCGAGGTAACGGGTTGGCCTAAGGGCGTTGACCCGGCGCACTTCGACATTGTATATGACCGCGCGCCCGGCGAGACCGTGAACGCGGGATACGTTAACGGGGCCTATGTTAACGGCTACGGCATCTCCGCCGCCGTCACCGTAAAGGAGGAATTCAAACACCTCTACGACGTAGACGGCTTCGCGGTAACGCCCGGCAACCTGATCATCGATCCGCTCACGGTCACGATCACGCCTGAATCGTTCTACGGCAGATACGTCGATCAAGGCCCGCCGGAGCTGACGGCCACGGTATATCCGAATACCGAGGAGCTCGAAATCCCGGGCGGCGAGCCTCCTTCCAAGCTCGTGTATACGCTCGAGCGCGAGCCGGGCATCGAGGTCGGAAAGTCCTACGCGATAACGGTAGACTATGAGCCAAACGCAAACTATGCCGTCACAGTCCACGAGGGCGTGCTCACGTTTATACAAAGGGGCGAGCTCTCGATCACAGTACATCCCAAGTCGAAGGTCTACGGCAAAGCCGATCCCGCATTGACGTACACCGTCAGCGACGGTCTGCTTGAAGGCCACGACCTCAACGTCCAGCTTTCACGCGCAGGCACCGGGACGCCCGCAGGCGAAAACGTCGGGGATTACGCGATAACGGCCACCTACAACACCGCCCTCGACGCGTACTACACGAAGATCAACGTCATCAACAACGAGCTGGAGATAACCCCGGCGACCACAGTGCTCGCGACGGATGATATCACAATCGCCGCCGGAGAGCCGGTTCCCGACTTCGACGCCTATGTGCACCCGAGCTACCCGCTGGTAAACGGCGACACGATGCTGAGCTACGCCGTATATCTCGATCCGAGCGCTGACCCCACGACGCCGGACGAATACGAAAACGCTCTGCGCATCACCGTGGGCGAGAATCCGAACTATATCGTCAAGGTCATCGAGGGAACGCTTTTTGTAACCAAAAGAGGCGCGCTCACGATTACGGCGGGCGACGAGAGCAAGGTCTACGGCACAGCCGATCCGTCATTGACGAAGTACACTATCGGCGGCAAGCTGCTTGAGGGCCACGACCTCAACGTCCAGCTTTCACGCGCAGGCGCAAATACGCGCGCGGGCGAAAACGTCGGGGATTACGCGATAACGGCCACCTACAACACCGCCCTCGACGCGTACTACGAATCGATCAAGGTGGTCAACGGCAATCTGGAAATAACCAAGGCGACCACCGTACTCGTAACGGATGATATCGCGATCACCGCCGGAGAAGCGATTCCCGATTGGGACGCCTACGTGCACGCGAATTATCCGCTGGTAAACGGCGACACGATGCTGAATCTGGCTTACACCGCAGCTCTCGACCCGAACATTGACATTACAAGGCCGGACGTATACGAAAAGGCTTTCCGCATCACCTTGGGCAGCAATCCGAACTATAACGTCGGGATCATCGAGGGGACGCTGACGGTAGCCAAAAAGGGCGCGCTCACGATTACGGTAAGCAGCGATATCAAGGACTACGGCACAGCCGATGAGCCGTTTACGTACACCCTCGGCGGCGAGCTGCTTGAAGGCCACGACCTCAACGTCCAGACTTCACGCGATAAAGCAGGCACGCGCGAAGGCGAAAACGTTGGAAATTACGCGACCACGGCCACCTACAACACCGATCTCGACGCGTACTATGAATCGATCGATGTAGTCGAGGGCAATCTGGAAATAGTCAAGGCGGACACCGTGCTCGTAACGGATGATATCGAGATCGTCGCCGGAGAAGCGATTCCCGATTGGGACGCCTACGTGCACGCGGATTACCCGCTGGTAAACGGCGACACGAAGCTGGATCTGGATTACACCATAGCTCTCGACCCGAGCGTTAACATCGCGATACCGGGGGTATACGAAAACGCTTTCCGCATCACCCTGGGCGATAATCCGAACTATAACGTCACGGTCATCGAGGGTACGCTGACGGTCATCGCGCCCGACGACCCGACCGTGCCGTATGACGAGGATCCCGATCCGCAGCCGACGCCTCCGCCGACGCCGCCTCCGGGCACCATCGATCCCGATCCGACCGACCCCGACCCGATCGATCCCGAACCGTTCGATCCTGAACCGTTCGACCCCGACCCGACCGACCCCGACCCGACGGATCCCGATCCGATCGAGGACCCGATCGTTCCCGCGCCGCAGGTACTCGCAACTCCGCCGGTTCCCGCGCCGCAGAACGCGCCAGCGCCGCAGCTGAGGATACCCTCGCCGAATATCCCCCTCGACCTGCCGGAAGTCACCATCGACGATACGCCGGTACCGCAGGCGGTACCCGACGCGAGGCAATGGGCGCTGCTGAACCTGCTGCTCTCGATCCTGACGGGCATCATCATGCTGGCCCTGCTCATAACCTACTTCACGAACAAGAAAGAGCAGGAGGAGGACGACGAGGACGGCACGGTGAATAGAGCGCCGGTTACCGCGCGGACGACAGGTATCGACGAGGAGGAGGAAGCGGGCGAGATCAAGCGCAAGGGCTTCATGCGGATTCTGAGCATCGTCGCCACGCTGATCGCGATCATCGTCTTCATCATGACCGAAGACATGCGCAACCCGATGGTCTTCACGGACCGCTGGACGATAGTGCACGTGATCATCGCGGTCGTACAGATCGTAGTCGCGTTCCTTTCCAGGAAGAAGTATATCGACATGGACGACGAGGATCCCGACGAATTGCAGCCGCAGAAGGCGTAAAACGCGGGAATTCATAAGGGGCGCAGCCCCTTATGAATGAAAAAATTCAACAAAGCACTCCCGGCGCGCAGCGCCGGGAGTGCTTTATGTATTACCAAAAACGTTATTGCGGCATTATAAGCACATTCGCGAGCTTGCGGCGCATCAAGTCGGGATTCGAGCTGTGCAGCAGCGCGTTTTCCGGCGAGATTATGCCCTTATCAACCAGCGCCAGGAGGCTCGCGTCCATCGCGACCATACCCTCCTGCGCGGAGGATTGGATGGCGTTGTCGATCTGGTGCGTCTTCGCCTCGCGGATCATGTTGCGGATCGCCGTGTTGCAGAGCATGATCTCGAACGCGGGCGTTATGCCCTGATTCACATCCTGGATGAGCTGCTGGGAAACGACGCCTTGCAGCACCATAGAGAGCTGTACGCGAATCTGCGCCTGCTGATTGGACGGGAACGCGTCGATAACGCGGTCGATCGTGTTGGTCGCCCCCATGGTATGCAGCGTCGAGATGACCAGATGCCCCGTCTCGGCGGCCGTCATCGCGATTGAAATCGTCTCGTGGTCGCGCATTTCGCCCAGTAGGATGACGTCCGGCGCTTGCCGCAGCGCCGCGCGCAGCGCCGTCGCGTAGCGTTCCGTATCCGTCGCGATCTCGCGCTGGCTGATTATGCTCTGCTTGTGCCTGTGCAGATATTCGATCGGATCCTCGAGCGTGATGACGTGCTTGTTGTAGCTCGAGTTGATCATGTCGATAATACAGGCGAGCGTGGTCGATTTGCCGCTGCCGGCCGGGCCCGTTACGAGCAGGAGGCCCTTGGACTTTTCGCCGAGCTTAACCACGCTTTCGGGAATGCCCAGCTGCGCCGGATCGGGCAGGCTGAACGCGATAACGCGCACTACCGCCGCGAGCGAGCCGCGCTGCCGGTAGACGTTCACCCTGTACCGCGAAAGCCCTTTTACGGAGAAGGAGAAATCGTCGTCTCCGCGCGCGAGCATCTTGTCCGGATTGCGCTGCGCGAGGCTATAGAGCCCGAGAATGACGCGCTCCGTATCGTCCGGCTTAAAAACCTCTTCCTGCTGCCGGTATATCTGCCTGTTGATCTTCAGCGAGAGCGGCACGCCCGTTATAACGAATATATCCGACGCTCTCTTTTCCGCCGCAATACGCAGGATTTGTTCCACTTCCAAAGCTTGTACCTCCCATTATTGATTCTATAAAGACGTTGCATATTTCGCGGACGCGCGAGGCGATCCCACAAAATTTGCGCCATAATCAGCTATTGCTTAGCCGCCGGCCAGCCGCGTTTGCCAGGCCGTGCGGTTCCACTGTCCCGTCGCCGCGCCGTCCTCCCCCATCGCCAGCTCCACCTCTATATAGAGCTCCTTGCTTTCGCTTATGGGCGCGGTATAGGCGACAATCGCGGAGCCTTGCCGCGAAAAAACGCCGAAGCCCTCGTTTTGGGCGTGCTCGTACCAATTGCCGCCGGATTCGACGACGCCGAGCAGCGCCGCCAGCTTTTCTTCGGCCAGCGCGTCCGCCGCGTAATATTGCTTGCTGGCCATGACCGTCTTTTCGGACAGCGCGTAATCCGCGCGCGCCGACACGAGCGACAGTACGGCGAGCGTCGTCAGGCAGAGCACCACGAAGATGGCCAGCATGGAAATTCCGCCTACGCCGATACCCGCGCCCTCTTTATTCCCCATCGCAAATCACTCCCCAGGACCTAAATAGTGCGCCGTATTTATACGGTAAAGCTCGTCGCCGCGCTTTTTGACCGCGATATCGGCCTTTAAGAGGCGCTCGTCCTCCGTGAAGGTTACGGTCATCTGGTACGCGGACTGCGCTTCGCCGGGCAAGCCGGCCCAGTTTTCGTCGTAATACACGGTATAGCCGCCAATTCCCGGGACGGCATTATCTACAGCCGCCGCGCGCGGGTCGCCATCCGGCCTGCGGATCATCTCCGCCGCGGACTGCGCCCGCAGCATCGCGTTGGTCATATCCGAGCTGTTTATGCTCATCAGCCGCGCGCTCGCGAAGAGATTGACGCAGACGACGCTGGAAACGGCAAAAAGGAAGATGACGACGATCAACTCAATTAAAAACAGCTTGGTCTTTGAGCTCTTGATATCCATCCTATTCCAATCCGCTTGGCGACCCCTTCAGGCTTACCAAGCTGTCGTATTTGTTGCCGAACGCGTCCAGCAGCGTCATTCGGAACAGCCCTCCGCCCAGCGCCTCGATATCGAAGCTGGACAGATCCATAATCGCCTGACCCGTCTGCGGGGCAAACGGCGTCCCTTCCCTGATGAATATTTCGGTCAGCTTGCCTTCGCTCAGATAGATCCAGGTTTGGTAGTTGTCATTGTTGATTTCTTGGGAGAGCACAAGCGCGTCGCCCCCGGCGAGGTTCGAAACGGCGACGCCGCCGCCCGCGTCGCCTTGACGTATCTTCTCCGTTAGGTAGACAAATGAGCTTCGGATATTGTTGTTATCCTCGCTTGAGCGCGAGATATCGTTGTACGCGTTGGCGCCCAGCACCACGACGAGGAGCGCCATAACCGCAAATACCAGGAAGAGCGCCAGCGTAAAGAGGATATCGATCATATGTTGACTTCTCGGCCTCAAACCATACCCCCCTTAATCGGCTTGCCTGAACACGGCTATATCCGGCATCAGGTTCATACCCGTCGCCCGGTAGTGATAGATGTACTTGTCGTTGTTGAGGATTACGCCGTAGTTGGCGGCCAGATACTCCAGGCTCGGCGGATACCTGCCCTCGATCGCGTAGCACTGCACCGTCGCGCGCCGGAGGTTTTGTTCCATAATCCGAATGCTTTCGCTGTCGGACGACTCGGAGACGTTTTTGAGCCCCATAACGATGCTGACCGTTATCAGCGTAAAGAACAATACGGGTATCAGCACCTTGATGATATCGGAGGCGCCCGTCTTTTTTTTGCCGAATGCCTTGGCCATAGGTTCGCGGCCCCCCTTCAGCCGATCGCGGACATTACGCCCATGAGCGGTATCATGACCGTCATCAGGATAAAGCCGACGATCAGCGACAGCACCGCCACCAGCGTAGGCTCAAGCGCCGCGACGATCGCGCTTATTCTCCTGTCGATATCCTCCTCGTAATGCTCCGTAATGCGCTGCATCACGATGTCGGACGTGCCCGTGCGGAAGCCGATGGAGATCATACGGCCGTACGCGCCCGTAAACAGGCCCGTCTGCACGATCGAATCCGCAAGCGGCTTTCCGGCCTTCAGCAGCTTGCTCGTCTTGGCTATCTTCCGCTTCGTAGATACGTTCTCGGTTATGTTGTATGACATCTCGATCGCCTTGTCCACGTCCATGCCGCTCGAAAGCATGAGCGACATGACGGAAGCAAACCGCCCCGAGGAGACCGTTTGGGACAGCCTGCGGAATATCTTTTCGAATAGGGTGGCAAACATCGTCTTGCCCTGTGCGCTGCGATAGCCAAAGAAGACCGCCAGGACGATGACGCCCAGCACGATTATGATGATAGCGGCGTTTTGACTCAAGCCCTCGCCGAAGCGCATGATGCTCTGTACGACGGGAGGCACCTCGCTGCCCAGCTGTTGGAATACGCCCCCGAATACGGGCATGATTTGCATGACTATAACAAGAATGACCGCGAGCATCATGACGATCATGACGAGCGGATACGCCACAGCGCTGCGAATGCCGCGCGAGATGGCCTCGTTGCGCTCGTAATACTGGCGCAGGGACTCCAATACGTCGTCCAGGCGGCCGGAAGCCTCGCCGATTTGGATCATATTGACCATGTATTCGGGGAATTCGCCGGACTTCTCCAGCGCGGCCCACAGCGTACCGCCGTTTTCGACATGCTCCAGCAGCCGCTTGGTAATATCGAACCCCAAGCCTCCTTTTTTCGCGTCTTCGCGGATGATTATCAGGCTCTCCTGCAGCGAAATCCCCGCCTTGATCATAAACGCGAGCTGTTCGCAAAACGCCGCGATTTCCGTGTTGGACAGCTTGTTTTTGCTCATGCCCCTCTCCTTCCGCTTCGTGCTTCGACTAAACATACATAGAACAGCATTAATTATTGATATACTACCAAATTTGAATATAAAACTCAATAGTTATGCGCTAATATTAATACATTAATGTAAGCTTATAAGTAATATTCGCGAAATGGTTATTATGAAGAGAATCTAATAGTAATACAGCGGATTGTAGTTGGCGCCGTCGCCAACAGCCGTCGCGCCCGCCGCCGCGTACGCCGCGTCATAGGTCGGGTCCATCAGCACCCAGTCCTCGCCGCTAAAACGGATTGAAGCCACAGAGCCTTGCCCTTCGATGTGTACATCGACCCAAGCGTGATACGCCTGGCCGGAATAGCCGATCACAAGCCTCGCGGGCACACCCTGCGAGCGCAGCATCGCCGTGACCGCCGCCGCGTAGTCGAAGCAGATCCCGCTGCCCTGCGCGAGCGTTTGATCGACGTCGGGCAAATAACCCGCCATAAGCCCCTGCCGCGCCCGCTCCGCCTTATCCATATCGTAGGCTATATTCTCCACCACATAGTCGTAGATATTGCCAACGGCCCCGAAAACATCGGACGCTCCCGCCGTTATCTCCCCCGCGAGGAGCGCCGCACGGCTCTGCGCGCTGAAATTTACGTATTGGTTAGGATAGAGGTATATGCCGAACTCATCGGCAATGTCCGCGCTGAACGTCTCCGCGAATATCACCGCGTACCGCTCGCCCTCGATATTTTCGTTTACGCTTATTTCGTATTCACCGCCGCCTTCGGAAAGGGGGAGGACGTCGTAACCGCCCGGGGTGAGATCGTAGATATAATCGCCCGATTGCCCGCCAGCCTTTCGCAGGATCAATTTTGCCTTGTCGTTATCGCCGGTATAGCGTGCTATAATATAACCCTCGGCCCGATTTGAGATGTCGATCTTGACCTCTTCCACGCCTTCGCCCAGCACCTCGCTCCCCGGGCTTTGCGGCGAGAGCACCTTGGGCGCGCTATCCCATGAACCGATCGCGCTTTGGCCGCTAGGTACGCCTTGCCCGCCGCTGGCGGCAGGGCTGTTCACAGAACCGCAGCCCGCCTGCGGGAGCGCAAGAAAAGCGGCCAGGCACGAGCAAAGCGCGAACCGCTTTGCGGCGCTCACGAATAAAACGGAATGCGTTTCCGTTTTTATCATGCGCGCCACCTCGCCTTCCCGCCGCCTCCAGCGGCGGCTAACATGCCTAAAATTGAGCTTACAATCTTTTTTATTATACCTAATTTTGCCTTTACTGTAAAGATCAACGCTTTTATATAAACAATTGTAATCCAAATAATATATCATACTAAGAATATCGCCGTATTTATAAATATAATATTGGTTTCAAATTATAATTATATTATGAGCACAATGTTAATAAAAAACTGCACCTATTTACAAATATTAATGTATAATATAATTTATAAATGGATTTATTGGGTTATTGGGCCACCATCAACCGAAAGGGTTCCTTTGGGGCATGAAAAAATTATTCGCGGCGGCACTTGTGGCGATGACGCTATTCGCGCTGGGAACCAGCGCGCTCGCTATCGCCCCCGCGCAGGATGCGCCCGAAAAGAATCCGCCGGTGTTTCTCAGCGGGCTAACCGTAGCCGACGCGTGGATGAGCGGCTTGACAGTACAAAACTGGAGCGGCGCGCTCACCGAGCAAACCTATGTTGAAGGCCGCTATATTTGGTTTATCGCCAAAATCAGCGTATCCGCTTACGACGAAACCGATGGCGCGCGTCTTTGGACCGACGGCGACGAAGAGGCCGTTTTAACGATTACCAGCAAGGACAATTGCCTCAATTTCTCCAGCGCCGCTATAGCTAATTTCGCAAAGATCAGCGGTATGGACGTCATAAGCAAGCCGATAGGACATAACAGCATCGGCCTTATCGACGCGAGGGCGGAGAGCGTCGTTTTTACGCTCGGCTGCCAAGGGCTGCCCGATCCCCCTGTCGTCGAAAACGGAGCTTTAGTTTTTCCCGAAAATCTATCAACGCTAAAGATGGACGGCATTTATCCCGGCGGCGTCTACGGCGCCGTCGAATTTCGCGAGACGCGCCAGAAGGATTATTATCTGCATTTTATGGCGATTGCCAACGCCGCTACCGAAGGCGTATGCATCGCGACGCTGAACGTCAACCAGGCTGACGATCAGACGTTCATACGCGATCCCGGCGCGCAGGAGGACGAGGACGCCGTCTACGCATCGGAGAACTGGTGGGAATGGAATATGCTCACCGCGGAATCCAACGCAATGCTGCTCCCGGGCGACCGCTCCTACATCTATTACTTCGATAATACCGTAAACAACACAATATACTCGATGATGAAGATCAGCGGCAAGGCTGTCGCGAATAACCTGGGCCGCGAAGGGCCGTATAACGACTCGGGCAGCATCTACGTCATTATGAACTTCGAAGCGACCCGGTGCTACATCGGCTTCGCCGTTTCGGGCGGGCGGCTACAAGGGCTTGTATACTGGAACAACAGCTACAGGGGCGCCGGAGATCCGGGCGCTTTCAGAAGCGCGCTCGATAACGAAAAGACGTGGGACGCCGCAAACTATAGCCCGCTGCTTAGAAATTCCAACATGACCGAAATAGGCAGCCGCATCTCTATAACCAGAACCAGCGTGCGGGCGCTGTTCAATTACTTCGGCATCGCGCCGACAAACCCCGGTTTGATAGACGATGTAACCTTCCTCGCTCCCCGCACCGGGCGCGCCGGTTCCAGCCGCTCCGCCCGCGAGACGACCGCCGAAGCGCGCTACAACGTTTCGAGCGGCGACAGCGAGTTCGACGACCTGTTCGCCAGCAAGACCTTCGCCTCGCCGCCGCCTACGCCCGCGCCTTCGCCGACGCCCGCGCCGACGCTTACGCTCACAGCCTTGCCTATGAATACCGGCGGTACGCCGTCGCCTACACCGTCGCCCGCGCCTTCACCAACGTCGTCGCCGACGCCGTGAATGCCGTCCGCTCCTGATCCCATATTGCTTTCATAACGGCGGCGTCCTCGGCCATCCTGCCCTGCGATTCGCAGATAAACACCGGCTCAAAGCCCTTCTCTATGCAGATCTTCGCGAGCGGCGCAAAGTCCGGCCCAAACCCCTCGTCGAAATTATGATGCTTCTTTTCGCCCCCGGCGGTGAATTCGAGCTGCGAAAAATGCACGTGCATATTGCGCACGCGCTCAAAGCCGAGGCCAGCGATAAGCGCCTCCAGCACCTTCGCGTAGTCTTCGAGCGTATTCAGCCCGCCCAGGGAGCGCGCGTGCAGATGCCCGAAGTCGATGGCGGGCACTAGGCGCTCGTCCAGCCCGCACAGCGCGATAACCTCGTTTAAATCGCCGAGCTGGTTGATCTTGCCCATCGTCTCGGGGCAAAGCGTCACGCTCAGCCCCTCGCCGTCCAGCCGCGCGATCATCTCGGCAAGCGATTTCTTCGCGTTCGCGAGCGCCTCTCCCCTGTCGATTTTCGAAGCCGAGCCCGGATGGAACACGACGCGCTTTCCGCCGAGCGTCAGCACGCCCTTCGCGGATTCGCGGAAGTAATCCCAATTCGAGGCGAGACGCGCCTCGTCATAGGCCGACAGATTTATGAAGTACGGCGCGTGTACGCTCATCGCCACGCCGTGCTCCCTCGCCCTTTCTGCGATGAGGGCGCCCGTCTTTTCGCCGAGGCGCACGCCGCGCCCAAACGAGTATTCAAGGGCGTCCAAGCCCCTCGCGCTCAGCCACGCGGGCGCTTGCTCCGTATGCTTAAAGCCCTCGGCATAGAAGGACTCCGAATTGCCCGCAGGCCCAAATCGCGCCATAAATACACCGCCTTTTTTAATTGCATCCATCGTAAGCGAAGCCGCGGATTTCGTCAAGCGCATCGGCTTTCACACGCTTTCGCGCGTGTACCGTTCATTTTTTTCTTTACGTTGCAAAAAAATGCATGTATAATACGTACGTATTTTAGGGTTACACCGCAAGTCAGGAGGAAAAACATGAGCCATACGTACAATCCCTATGAAGAAATGCTTGAGGTTCTTAGCAAGGCGGCCGCGCTGGCGGGTATACCGGAGAACGACTATATCTCCGTCAAATATCCCGAGCGGGAATTGAAGGTATCGCTGCCGGTTCTTATGGATGACGGCACGGAGCAGGTATTCGAGGGCTACCGCGTACAGCACTCCAGCGTGCGCGGGCCGAGCAAGGGCGGCATCCGCTATCATCAGGACGTCAATCTCGACGAGGTGAAGGCGCTGGCCGCGTGGATGACGTTTAAGTGCGCGGTCGTGGGCATTCCCTACGGCGGCGGCAAGGGCGCGGTCAAGGTCGATCGCTTTAAGCTCTCCAAGGGCGAGCTTCAGCGCCTGACGCGCCGCTACGCGGCGGCAATCGCGCCGATCATCGGGCCGGAGAAGGATATCCCCGCGCCGGACGTCGGCTCGGACGGCGAGATCATGGGCTGGATCGTGGATACATACTCCGCGCTGCAGGGCAAGCTGACCCCCGGCGTCGTGACGGGCAAGCCCATCGAAATCGGCGGCTCGCTCGGCAGAACCGAAGCGACGGGCCGCGGCGTCATGATCATCACGACGGAAACCTGCAAGCACCTGGGCCTGAAGAACGAGGACTGCCGCGTGGCGGTACAGGGCCTCGGCAACGTGGGCAGCATCTCCGCGAAGCTGCTGCACGCCGAAGGCTTCAAGGTCGTCGCCGTCAGCGACGTTTCGGGCGGCATCTACGACCCGGACGGCCTGGATATCCCGAAGATCCTCGCGTATGTCAGCCAGGGGCGCGAGTACCTGCTCGACAAGTTCGACGCGGGCAAGGCGACGCGCATCTCCAACCAGGAATTGCTGCTGTGCGACTGCGACATCCTCGTCCCCGCCGCGCTGGAAAACCAGATCGACGAGAACGTCGCCGAAAAGCTCAAGGCGAAGGTCGTCATCGAGGCGGCGAACGGCCCGACAACCGTCAAGGGCGACGAAGTGCTTGCCAAGCGCGGCATCGAGGTCGTGCCCGACATTTTGGCGAACGCGGGCGGCGTGGCCGTGTCGTATTTCGAGTGGGTGCAAAATCTCCAGAATTTCTACTGGGAGGAAGAGCTGGTCAACGAGCGGCTGCGCTCGATCATGACCAAGGCGTTCGCGGACGTGCTCGAAACGGGCAAGAAGTTCAAGACGAACATGCGCATGGGCGCGTACATCGTCGCGCTGCAAAAGGTCATTAAGGCGAAGAAGATTCGGGGATTGTTCCCGTAAGAAAAATAACCATCAACGCGGGGCTGCGCCCCGCGTTGATTATTATATCATTCTTTTACGGACTCAATTCGGCTGAAATACCAATGTAACCTTCTGTAACAGCTCGCTTAAAAGCTCCTCCGGCACACTCTCAACAAACTGAAAATGGCGGGCATTGTAGTCTACCGTAACGAGTTGATCCAACATGACAACCCCCGTTGTCGCCGTGCCCTTTAACTCGATATACAGCGGATACGCCCGCGTCGTGTTGCTTATCGGCGCGAAGACCGCAATGTTTGCTATATCGCTGATGAGTTTATTGCTTAAGCAGATGTACGGCCTGTACCCCTTTTGCTCATGGCCCTTTTTGGGGTTTAGGTTGATCTTTATAATATCGCCCTGCACAGGCGCTCCGTTTACCACCGTTCTTCACCTACCGGGCCGCCCATATCCGAGATTTTCGTATGAAATGATCCTCCTTCGTAGTCCTTGAATAGATATTCCAGCGTGCCTTTTTTCGGCACGGGCGCTTTGCTTAGAATGATGCGCCCTTTCTCGTCTATGTCAAAGTAAAGCTCGTCATTAATGCCTACCTCAGCCTGCTTCAGGATTTCAACGGGCATTCTTATTCCTTGACTGTTTCCCCATTTTGAGACGATTGCGGTCAGCGCCATAAGCTATTCATTCCTTCCCCACGCGCGTTGTCTATACATTCAGTATATACGTTCGCCGTTGATTGTCAAGTTCATATTACTGATCATCGGGCAGCCGGAACGCTTTCGGCTGCCCATCTGTTTTTTTGCGGTAGGCCGTGCCCGTCTCCTCGAATTCGAGCGCTTCGCGCCAGTCCCGCCCCGTATGGAAGCTGCGCGCGCCTATGCGCGCGAGCGCCGTGCCCTCATCCGTTTCGCCGCGAATATACGCCGCCGCCGCGCGCACCATGCCCGCCGCGTCCAACGCCGCGCGCTCCAGCAGCTCGACGAAGCGCTCGTCGCTGACAGCGCCGTTTGCCCAGGGCTCGCGCCAGGGCTTTCGCGCCAGGTTCAGCGAATCGAGCGAGATATCCGGCTTTGGCGGCAATATCGCCGCCGTGAACAGCTCCTCCGCGTGAATGGGCTTCCCGAGCGCGCGCACCAGGCCGCGCTTTATACCGTGCGGATCGACGATGAGCCTCTGCGCGCGGTACATATCATGGATCGCGCGGGCGCACTCGCCGGGCGGCGGCGCTTCCGGGCCAAAGCATTCGAACAGGGCGCGGCCTAATAGCACGCCCGCGACGCCGCTATCCTCCTCGGCGGGCATTTTCAAAATCGCCGCATACGTCTTTTTCATATCCTTGTTCTGCAATTTCAGCAGCGCAACGTCCATATCCGACTCGAAGCGCGTATGCCCCGGCCCGTGGCCCGCGCGGTTGAATACGTAGGGATGCGCCACGCAGTCGAGCGCGTAGTGCGAAAGATACCCCGCGAAATACGCGAAGCACTTATGAAAAAACGGCTCGACGGCGTTCTTTACGCCCGCGAGCAAATTTCGGAATACGCTATCGACGCGCTCGGTATGCAGCCTTCTCGCGAAGAGGCGGTAATGTCCCGCCGTTTTTAGCGGAATTGTCTTGTGGTAAAAGAATATATCCGGCCCCTGCGCGCCGACGGAGAGCAGCTTTTGCTCCTCCCCTATGAGCGCCGCGTCCGCCTTCGGCAGAAGCGCGAGCATACGCTCCGCGCAGTGATGGTGGGCATATGAACAGGGCATCTTTACCTCCGCGCGTTTTGGTCTATTATAACGCATAGTATTTGCCGCGCGCGAGAATAAAAACATTTTGTCGAATGCTGCCGTGTTGATTAAATAATATCGCCGCGCTGGTCAGTCGGCGATATCTGAAATAATTATAGTATTTTCATGCTTATATTACCACAAATATTCTAATATTTCAAGTCTTGTTTAATAAGCCGCGCGGATGTATTAAGTATTGAGAACGATACGGAAAGGATGATTAACATGGAACAAAAAAGCATGACCGCGCTCGTTAGCGCCTTCGCTCGCTGGCATCACGCTGGGCATAACGGCGTCAAGGTCTTTGACGATTCAATCGCGGGCAAACTCCTGACCGATGATGAGAAGCGCCAGATCGCCGATAGCATGGGCAAGGGCATCGGGTTCTTTAACCCGGCGTTTCGCGGAACGGAAGAAGAGGCACTGCGGTGGATCGTGAATAATCAATTGGCCCCTTCCCCGCTGGGCCGCTCCGCGTGGGCTGAAAAGGCGCTGCAAGCCGCCGTCCGCGCCGGAGCGGAGCAATACGTCATCGTAGCCGCGGGCTACGATACGTTCGCGTACCGCCAGCCGGAATGGGCGGGCAAGCTGCGCGTTTTTGAGCTGGATAGCCCTTTTATGAGCCTGGACAAACAAAAGCGCGTGCAGGCGGCTTTTGGCGGCGCGCCGCGCAACGTGACCTTCGCGCCCATCGACCTGGCGGCGGAATCGCTGTCCGCAGCGCTGCGCTCCTGCGGCGCGTTTGGCAAAGGCGCTCCGACGTTCTTCAGCCTGCTCGGTATCTCGTATTATCTCGCGAAAGAGCGCTTTACCGCTCTGATTAGAGACATTGCCGGCGCGTCTTCAAGCTCAAGCACGATTGCGCTCGACTATCCCGACGAATTGACCTATACGGAGCGGGCGGGCGAAAGGGCGAGGAAGCAGGCGATGATGGCCCGGGGCGCGGGGGGAAGCTATGCTCGCGGGCTATGCCCGCGCGGAGATGGAGCGGCTGCTGTCCGGCGCAGGCTTTACCGTTCGCGGGCACCTATCGCCGGACGAAATAACCGAACGGTATTTCTGCGAATATAACCGGGCGAATCCCGAACACGCGATGGCGGCCTTTGATAACGTGAACTATTGTCTGGCAGTAAAAAATGATTGTGTGATTTACCGCGAGATATAGTAGAATTAGGCTGGAGGTGCTTTGTGAAGCTCTTATTCGTTGAGGACGACGAGACGATCGCGTCCGGGCTGTGTTACGCGCTCGAAGCCGAGGGCTATGAGGTCACGCGCCGCGCCACGGTGCGCGAGGCGCTTTTGGCGCTGGACGAGCAGGCGTTCGATTTGGCGCTGCTCGACCTCGCGCTGCCGGATGGCGCGGGCTTTACGGTTTGCGAGGCGGTTAAGGCCCGTTCCCCGGCGACGCCCGTCGTGTTCCTTACGGCGGCGGACGACGAGGGCAACGCGGTGCGCGGCTTCGACCTCGGCGCGGACGACTATATCGTCAAGCCCTTCCGCCTGCGCGAGCTGCTCGCGCGGCTGAAGGCTGTGCTCCGCCGCGCCGGAGGCGGCGCAGATATACTGCGCGCGGGCAATATCGAGCTGCACGCGCTCACGGGCAAGGCGTATAAGGACGGCAAGGAGCTATTCCTGTCCGCGATGGAGTACAGGCTCCTGCTCACGCTCATGCGCCACGCCGGGCAGCTGTTGTCGCGCAATCAGCTCCTTGAGGACCTTTGGGACGCGGGCGGCGAATTCGTAAACGACAACACGCTCTCGGTGTACATCAAGCGGCTCCGGGAAAAGCTCGGAGACGTGCCGGAGGGCGCGGCGATACATACCGTGCGTGGGCTTGGGTATCGGATGGGCGGGTAATATGTAGGGGCCGACGCCCCCGGCGGCCCGCGACCTAAAAGCCGACCCAATATTGTAGGGCAGGGGCTCTGCTCCTGCCGCGCCAAACGGTTGTTTCCGGCGGGAGCAGAGCCCCCGCCCTACATATAAAAACAGGTGGTCACGGGCGAACGCAGTTCGCCCCTACAGGCGATATGAACGCGTAATTCGCGGGCGGGCATGGAAACCCGCCCCTACAAGCGGAGAAATTACATGATTCGCAACAGAGAAATCCTTATTCTTTACATCTGCCTCGGCGTATTAGGGGCGGTTACGTGCGCCGTTTGTTTCGCTTTTGACGCGAGCGCGGGGTTCGCGTGCCTTTTGGGGTTCGCGCTTTGCTTCGCGGTCTATTTTATCTTTACACGCTGGCGCTACAGGGAAATCTCCAAATTGAGCGCCACCGTGCGCGACCTGGCCGAGCGGGGGAGGAATTTGAAGCTCGCCGCTTTCGACAACGCCGAGGGCGAATTGAGCATCCTGCAAAGCGAAATCTATAAGCTCGCCGAGCGCCTGATCGAGCAGAGCGCCGCGCTGTCCGACGAAAAGACGGCGCTCAAAAACGTGCTGTCGGATATATCCCATCAGCTGAAAACGCCGCTGACGGCCCTGTCCATCATGGCCGACCTATTTGAAAACGAGGATTTACCGCCTGAAAAGCGCGCGGAATTCATGCGCAAGCTGAAGGAGGGCCTCGCGCGCATGGAGTGGATGGTGCTCTCGCTGCTGAAGCTCGCGCGGCTGGACGCCTCGGCCGTTGAATTCAACCCGGAGCCCGTTTCGGCGCGCGCGCTGGCGGAAGCCGCGGCAAGGCCGCTGGAGATCATGCTGGAGCTGCGTGATCAGCGCGTTTTATTCGAAGGCGACGGCGTTTCGCTGCGCTGCGACCGGCTTTGGAGCGCCGAAGCGATTACAAACGTCCTGAAAAACGCGTCCGAGCACTCGCCTTTAGGAGGCGAGATCCGCGTAAGCGTCGGTGAAAACCCGCTCTGCGCGTGGATTTCGGTTCAGGGCAGCGGCACGAGTATCGATCCTGCGGACTTGCCGCATATCTTCCGGCGCTTTTACAGGCAGAAAAACGCCCCCGAGGGCGGGATTGGCATAGGGCTTTCGTTGAGCCTTAGTATTCTCCGCGCGCAAAACGGCGATATCGAGGTGCGGAACGAGCGGGGAAAGCCCGCGATATTTGTGTTGAAGTTTTATAGGATGTAGTTATATTCAGCTCTCTTCGGACTCCAAAACGCGCTTTATGTCCCTCATACCATGCAGTATTCGGTGTATTCTCACGGTTTTTGAAGCTTCATCCACATGATAAAAGAGACGGTATTTATATAGCATGGTCATATGACGGAAGTACGTATCCGCCTCATAAATTGGGCACATAAGCGGATGGCGCGCTAAGGCTTCCGCCATGCGCTCGAGGTTGTCCATGAATTTATCGGCAGCAGCGGGGCTATGCTCATAGAGATGCGCGTCAATATCTAAGATATCGGCAGCAGCCGATGGCAGATATTCAAGTGTATACACTATTCCTCGCCCCTCTTTGCGCCCTGAGCTTACCCATCACTTCGTCATGCGACAGCCATTGTGTATCAAGGTCGGCGGCTTCCAGCTTGGACTTATCCAGCTCCGCCTTTATATACCGCCCGTAGGCGTCATCGCGGTAGGCCCTTTCGGTTTGCAGATTGAAAGGGATTCTTTCCTCCCGAACAATTGTCCTGAGCATCAAATCTATGGCGGTAGTCAAGTCCATGCCTATCTCGCTCAAAATTCGCTGCGCGTTTTGCTTTACTTCGCCATCGATATTTACGGATATCCTCGCAGTCGGCATAATTATCAGCTCCTCTTCTCAACCATATTATACGCCTATTATGTACACAATATCAATATAGAACGGCAACGGAACGAAGAATGACAAAACCGTCACTTAAACCGTCACCGGCATGTCACCTCTGATGGGTATCATAAACCCGAGGTGAATAATTTGGACATCCTGAAAATCGAAAATCTATCGAAATTATACGGAAAAGGCGACACGGCGGTCAAAGCGCTGAACGACGTGTCGTTTTCGGTAAAAAAAGGCGAGTTTCTCGCGATTATGGGCGCGTCCGGCTCCGGCAAGTCAACGCTTCTGCACCTGCTCGGCGGCGTGGATACCCCGTCTGCCGGCAAGGTCTATATCGGCGGAGAGGACATCTACGCCCTGAACGAATCGAGGCTCGCCATCTTCCGGCGCAGGCGCATCGGCCTTATCTACCAGTTCTACAACCTTATTCCCGTGCTGAACGTGCGCGAAAACATCGAGCTGCCGCACCTTTTGGATCGCACCTGCCGAACCAGCTCTCCGGCGGGCAGCAGCAGCGCGTCTCCATCGGGCGCGCGCTCATCAACGACCCGGACATCATGCTCGCCGACGAGCCGACGGGCAACCTCGACTCCAAGACGGGCCGCGAGATCATCGAGCTGTTGAAGCTTTCGAACAAGAAATACAACCAGACGCTCATCGTCATCACGCACGACGAGCACATCGCATTGCAGGCCGACCGTATCATCGCTTTGGAGGACGGGCGCATCATACGCGACGAGGTGATCCGATGAGCCTGATGAGCAAGCTGTCCGTCAGGCAGCTGAAATTGAACCGTAAGCGCACGTTCATAACGCTGCTGGGCATCATACTCTCCGTGGGCATGATAACGGCCGTAGCAGGCTTTGTGTTCAGTATGCGCGATATGATGCGCGACCTCTATATCGACGCGGACGGCGACTGGCACGTGGCCGTATACAACGTCACGGAAGCGCAGGCGGCGGCGCTCGCGGCGGACGAGCTGGTGGAGAGCGCCTTTACGCGCACCGACGAGGACGATGGCGTTCTGGGCTTGCACATGCGCCTGAAAAACCCTACGCGGGACTATCCCGCGACGGTTAAGCTCCTCGCGGCGCGCTACGGCGTCGCCTCGCCGGAGTTTGAGGACAACAAGGAGCTATTGGCCGTCGAGGGCGTCATAGAAAACGACGCGTCGCTCTCTATGGTCATCAATCTGGCCGCGATCATCATCGGCATAATAGTCGTAGGGTCGGTCTTCGTCATCTCCAACGCGTTCAACATATCGGCGAACGAGCGCTTGAACCAGTTTGGGCTACTGAAAAGTGCCGGGGCGACGAAGCAGCAGATACGCGCCTGCGTTTTATCCGAAGGGCTGGTTTTAGCGGGCTTCGGCATACCCATAGGGTTGATCGCGGGTTACGGCATCGAGGCGCTGGCGCTCGGCATCGCGAACTCGCTGCTGATTGGCGTGGAGTCCATCAACGGCGCGCCATTGGTATTCCGCCCCGTGTTCGCGCTCCTGCCGCTGTTGATCGCCGCCGCTATATCGTTCGCTACGATCATGCTCTCGGCGTGGTTCCCCGCGAGGCGCTGCGCGCGCATCCCCGCTATCGAGGCCATACGGCTCTCCGGCGAGGTGAAGATCAGGGGCAATAAGGTGCGCGTTTCGCGTACGCTTTCCAGGCTATTCGGCTTCGAGGCGACATTGGCGCTCAAAGCGCTGAAGCGCGACCGGCGCAAGTACCGCGCGACCGTCGTCTCGCTGGTCGTGAGCATGGTGCTGTTCATCGCTGGGGCGAGCTTCGGCGAGCTGCTGATGAAATCCACCGAGATGCTCTATATAGACTACGGCGTAAGCGTCGTAATCGGCGCGTACTCGGGCGACAACGCGGCGCTTGACGAGCTGGGCGCGCGGTTCGCGGAGGTTCCCGGCGCACGGCTGCTGCATGAAAAGGATATGGCTTTCTTGGCGGATGAGGTGCCGGAGGGGTTCATCTCGGACGCGGGGTGGGAGTACGCCGAATACGGCTTCCCAGCGTCGCCGGAGCCGCGCGTCCGGCTGGCAACGCTGGACGAGGCGAGCTTTGCCCAGCTATGTGCACTCGCGGGCGTCGCGCCCGAAGCGCTTGAGGATAGCGCGGGAGGTATCCTGCTCAATTACGCGCTCATCGCCCGCAGCGCCTCGCGCGTAGAATTCCAGCCATATAACTTTCAAAACGGCATGACGCTGAGTTTTAAGGACGAAAACGATATGCAAGGCTCCGTCGTCCTCGCCGGGCAGATTACGCGCGACCTGCCCGTGGCCGCGCAGGCGGTAAACAGCTTCAACGAGATCAATGTCGTCGTATCACAAAGGACGTACGAAGCGCTTGCGCTTTCAAAGGACAGCCAAAGGGCGTCCTGGCTCGCGCAGGCCGGCGATTCCGAGGCCTATACCGAAGCCTGCTACGCCGTCTATGAAGCTTTCGGCCCTGATAACATAGACGAATTCTTCATCCGCGATATCGGGTCGAGCGCGCGCACGAGCCATAACATCGGCCTGCTCATGACGATCTTCGTATACGGCTTCGTCGTATTGCTCTCGCTCATCGCCGTAACGAGCGTCATCGGCACGATCTCCACGGGCATACGCCTGCGCGCGCGGGAATTCGCGATGCTCAGCTCCGTCGGCATGACGCCGGAGGCCATGCGCAGGATGCTGAACTTCGAGAGCCTCTTCTACGGACTGAGCGCGCTGTGCTTCGGCCTGCCTATAGGACTAATGGCCTCGGTGCTGATGCAGGGGGCGCTGGGCGAAACGATCGTCTTCGCGTTCCTCTTCCCGTGGCAAAGCATGATCATCAGCGTCTTCGCCGTGCTCGTCATCACGTTCGCGACGATGCGCTACGCCGCGAAACGGTTGAGAGACAGGAGCATCGTGGAAGCGCTGAAGGACGCCTCGATATAGTGCCGCGGGAGTTTTTCATGTTCTGCGAGCATTTTTGTTAGCGTTGACTAACTGCAATCCCAGTGATAAGCTATGCCCCATACTTGATGCATCGAGGGAGTAGTTTGCGCTAAGGCGCGGCAAGTCAACATGCTGGCGTGGTTCAAGCGCCTGGCTTGCATTAAAAAACGAGACTCATGCGCGGCGTATAGCTGTGCATGATTTTTTTATTCAGGGGGGTAAACGATGGGTCTTATTGAATTGATGCTGGTCGCCGTGGGGCTGTCTATGGACGCGTTCGCCGTCTCTATATGCAAGGGCCTCGCGCTGCCAAAGGCGCGCATGAAGGACGCGCTCGTCGTCGGGCTGTACTTCGGCGTATTTCAGGCGGTCATGCCGCTGATAGGCTATTTTGCGGGGCTTCAATTCGCGAGCTTTATAGAGGACTTCGACCATTGGATCGCGTTCGCGCTGCTCGCCTTTATCGGCGGCAAGATGGTCAAGGAGAGCCGCGAGGAATCCTGCCCTACGGACAGCGGCGCGATCTCCCCCGCGAAGATGTTCCCCCTCGCCATAGCGACGAGCATAGACGCGCTCGCCGTCGGCGTTTCGCTGGCGTTCCTGCCCGAAACGCTGGGCATCGGCCCGTCCGTCGCGCTGATCGGCTGCACGACGCTCCTCATCTCCATGATCGGCGTGAGGATCGGCAAGCTAGTCGGAGGGAAGCTCCAAAAGGGCGCGGAGCTGGCGGGCGGTATCGTTTTGATTGCGATCGGTTTGAAGATATTGATCGAGCATTTGTTTTTTTAGACAGCTAAAACCTAAACGCCACGCCGCTTTGCTTCATGATAGCATTGGCGACATGCCGAGACTTAATCTTTCCATCCACGGGGAAATTCTGCCCGGAAACCGGGCTGTACCAAACATCATGATCGCCTTTGCCACGACGCACAAAGGAGCATCCGTTTTCACGCAGTATTTTCCTGACGAGCTTTTCGTACTCAGCCATCAGGCGATACGCTCCAAGTGCGTCACTTTAAAGCAAAGCTGCGCGGCGTCGTCCAATTTTTTGTTCAATTCCAGTATCTCGCGGGCAACGTGCTTAACCTTTTCAACAAGCGCGTCGAAAGAATTGCTTTCCAGCGCAAGCGGAATTTCATCGCACACCGCACACCATACTCCTGCTTCGCTGTCCCAATTTACCGCTATATCGTAACGCATAAGCGCCTCCTGTTTTTTTCAATCTTATTTTATTATTACCTACTCGTCAAGGCGGCTTTCGGTTTATTATCTATCAGTATCGCGTGGGGGCTTAGGAGAGCGCCGTGAGGAGGCCCGCAGTTCCGCATCCGCCAAATCCTTGCCGCAATGCGGGCACGTCCTTCGCTTCGTGTCCGCGCTGTACTCGATGAACCCCGCCGATAAAATGCCCGTCGGGATAGCGACCATGCCTACGCCTAGAAATGTAATTATAATGCTCGCGATCTTCCCGATCAGCGTTATCGGGTAGATATCCCCGTACCCGACGGTGAGCAGCGTCGCCGTCGCCCACCACATCCCCGAAAACGCGTTCACGAAGACGTCCGGCTGGGCGTCGTGCTCGAATTCGTACATCACCAGCGACGCCATCGTCATAATGACGAAGATAATCAGCATGGAGGATAGCATCAGGTTTCGTTTGCGCTTGATAACGATGATGATCGCCGCCGTAGCGTCGGAATAGGCGTTCGCCTGAAACAGCCTGAGTATGCGCGCCACGCGGAATATCCGAAAGGCTATTATCCCCTTCGGGAAGATCAGCGGCAGATAGAATGGGAAGATGGACAATAGCTCTATGATCCCATTGAACGAAACGAGATACCGAAGCGGCGAGGCTATTCTGCCCTTGCCGTAGATATAGTCGGCGGTCCAAAGCCTTAACGCCAGTTCAACCGTAAAGAATACGACCGTAACGAGCTCCAGCGCATGAAATAAGCCGTAGTATCCGCGCAGTTCATCGAAGGTGTAGTAGACGGACAGAATTATATTCGCGATTACCAGCCCGACGATCAGGAAATCGAAGGTGCGGCTCGCGATATCCGAATCCACGCCTATCTGTATGATCTCGAATACTCTCTTGCGCGTTATGCGTTTAATCATATCATTCTTCTTTATTCTTCAGTAAATCCCTTATTTCGACCAGCAGCAGCGCTTCCTCGCTCGGCTTGGGCGGCGCTTCCTCCTTCGGGCGCGGCAGGCGGTTGATCACCTTTAGTATCATGAACACGACCAGCGCGATAACCAAGAAGTTGATGATCTGCTGAATGAATACGCCGTAGAGAATCGCGACCTCGGGCGTCTCGCCGACAGCGGGGCTCAATACGATCTTGAAGTCCGCGAAGTTGATCCCGCCGATGGCATAGCCGACGAGCTGCATGACCACATTGTTCACCAGCGAGGTCACGATCGCCGTAAACGCCGAGCCCATGATAAGGCCGACCGCCATGTCGATCACGTTGCCGCGCGAGACGAACTGCTTAAATTCCGCGAAGACCCTCTTCATCTGTATCTTCCTCCACAAAAGCTGTCTGATTAATTTATTCCCATAGGAAGAATAATCCAATACGTATGGATTTATTTTAGTTTTTGAATATGGTTTTGTCAACCGATGTGAAGGCGCTCAGCAAAAAAAGCCCGCGAGAGCGGGTATTTCAAGAACCGTGATACGTGATACTACGGGCGGGGATGGAACCCCGCCCCTACAAAGCGATGTCAATATCTATATCGACACCCTCTTATCCGGCGAAATGATCTCGTTTATGCGCACGCCGTAGTTCTCGTCGATGACGACGACCTCGCCCTTGGCGATGAGCTTGCCGTTGACCATGACGTCAACTAAGTCTCCCGCGAGCTTATCCAGCACGATGATCGACCCGACGCCGAATTCGAGCACCTCTTTGATGCTCTTTTTGGTCTTGCCCAGCTCGACGGTAACCTGCAGCGGCACGTCGATGATCAGGCCGATGTTTTGACCTCCGGGCGGCGTGGCGGGATAATCGAACGACTGATACTGCACGGGCTGAACGCTAACGCTCGGCGGCGGGGGATACCCGTAGGCGGGCGCTTGCTGCGGCGGAGGGGGATATCCATAGCCGCCATACCCTGCGGGCGGCGCTCCGTAGCCCGGAGGCGCTCCGTATTCCATCGGCGGCGGCGCGCCATAATCCATCGCGGGAGGCGCGATTGGCGGCGCGGCGGGCGGGGCTTGCGGCGGGGGGGGCGGGGGAGGAGGCGCGGCGGGCTTGGGCGGCGCTGGCGGCGGCACAAGCGGCGGCGCGTCGTCGCTGGGACCCTCGATCAGCCGCTGTACGAGCTGCTTCCCGAATTCTAGCGGCATGATCTGCATCAGCTCGCTGTTGAGCAGGCCCTCAATTTCCATCTGGAAGCTGATTTTAATGATGACCTCGATCTTGTCGAGCGTATCGATGTGGGGGGTGGCCGCAAGATCGACGAGCTGCGCCGTCGGCGGCGAGATGTTCACGACTGAATGCAGCATCTCGGAGAGCGACGTCGCCGAGGAGCCGACCATCTGATTCATTACCTCGCTGATGGCGCTCAAATGCAGCTCCGAGAGCTCGATCGGCATTTCAACCTTGCCGTCGCCGCCCATCATGAGATCGGTAATGACCGCCGCGTCGTATTCGCGCAGCAGCAATAGGTTGTTGCCGAGCACGCCCTCGGTATACTGTACCTCTACGGCGATATAGGGCGCCGCGTATTCGCGCAGCAGATCCTCCGGGCGGTAGACGGATACGCGCGGCGTCGTAATATCCACGCGGTGCCCGAGCAGCGTGTACATCGTCGTCGCCGCCGTGCCCATGCAGATATTCCCAACTTCGCCAAGGGTATCCTTTTCGGTATCGGTGATGAGCGCTTGCGTGTCCATATCCGCGGAAGCGCTCGCGGGCGCAGGAACCGTAGGCTCGCTGTTTCCCATCGAAAGCAGGGCTTCGATTTCTTCCTGCGACATCATGTCACTCATCTTCAGAATCCTCCTTGACGATTTCGACAACCTGAATGGCGAATTTGCCGGAGTAAGTACCGACAACGCCCAGGAATTTTGGAATGTGTTCGACCTTTACGGTCACAGGGTTGCTGACGTTGTGCTCGATGCGGATTACATCTCCGATTTGCAGGCTGGAGATGTCGCCGACCGAGGCGAGCGTATTATCCAGCACCGCGCTCAATTTCACCTCGGTATTCATGATGCGCGCGGCGATGAGGTCTTCCTGGGCCTGGATGACGCGGCTCGCGCCCGAGAACATCACCTTTGTGTTGAGCTGCTTGGCAATCGGCTCGATCGCGAGATGGGGGATACAGATGTTGATCAGCCCCTGCTCGGTTCCGATCCGAAGATTGATCGTGATGATCGCTATCGTCTCGTTTGTGGACACGATCTGAGCGAATTGGCCGCTCGTCTCGATGCGGTCGAGCGTGCATTGCACGCGGAGTATCTTCTCCCAGGAATCGACCATGATACTCGTGAACTTGCGCACCATGCGCTCCATGATCACGAGCTCGATCTCGGTGAACGTCTTGCCGGAATCCCCCGGAGCGCCGCCGCTGCCGCCAAAGAGATGGCTGACCATAGCGTACGCTATTTCCGGCGAAATTTCCATCAAGGAGCCGCCCGTCATCGGGTTGATGTTGAGGATCGCCAGTATGACGGGCGAGGGCAGCGAGTTGTTGTATTCGCCGAAGGTCTGCTCCTCGACGGAGAGCACCTCCGCCTCGCAGATCGTGCGCAGCGTGCCCGAGAGGCTGGTGGAAAGCAGCCTCGCGAAGTTATCGAAAACGAGGTGCAGCGTGCGAATCTGTTCCTTATGGAACTTGTTGGCCGTCCTGAAGTTATATTCGCGGACGTTCGATTCCGGCTCTTCCTCGATGGGTGCCGCGGCGTCCGCGCCGGAGGATAGCGCGCTAAGCAGCTCGTCTATTTCGCTTTGCGACAAAACATTTGCCAAGCAGCCATCCTCCCTTCAAGCCGGAATGCGTATATACATCGATGTAGGGGCGGCCTTTGGCCGTCCGCCTTTCGATTGCTGCGTATGTCACGGACTGCCACAGGCAGCCCCTACAGGCTAGTCTTTATTGCGCTACAAAATCGGTAAAGCGGACGTCGTAAAGATTATCGAACTCCATGCCGTCCGAAAGCGCCGCGATAAGCTGATCCTTCAGAATATCGAGGATAGCGGGATCGTTGATGTCCTCTTCGGTGAGCATACGCAGCTCGCGGTTGATGATATCGCGGATCTTGGATTGGTTTTCATCCAATAATGTAGCATCGATCGTGCTCTTATCGAAGCCGAGCGAGATATTCGCTTTAAGCAGCTGCCTGCCTTCGCCTACAAGATTCGTCACAAACGACTCACCGGGTATATAATACGACAGCTCCGGCTGTTTGTCCACAGGTTCTTCCGCCCCGCCGCCGAGCATACCCGAGAGAAACACAAAAGCGGCCGCGCCGCCGACGACTACCACCGCGATTATGATAATAAGCACCTTTTTGTTCATTACATGATTACCTCCGTCTCTTCCTGTCTTCTTTCCAGCTCGATGTCGCGACGTTCGCATACGATATCCACGCGCCGGTTGCGCGCCTTGCCCTCTTCGGTATTGTTGTCCGCAATGGGACGCGTTTCGCCGTAGCCGCCGGCAAAGAACTTGGTTTCGTCGATAATCGTGCCGTCGCTGATAAAGCGCAGCACCGACGCCGCGCGCGCCATCGAAAGCGCCCAGTTGTCCTCGAAATTCGCGGAGGTTATCGGGACGTTATCCGTATGCCCTTCGATGCGCAGCTGGCGGTAGGAATCCTGGCTGCCCTCGAGCATCATGAATATTTGGGACAAAAACGCCATCGCCTCTTCGTTCAGCTCCGCGCGCCCGGACGCGAAGAGCATCTTCTCCTTGAAGCTCAAAAGTACGTAGCCCTCTTCCCGGTCTACGTCCATCAGCCCTTCGAGCTGGTTCGACGTGACATACGCCATGATCTCGCGGTAGAGCTTGTCGAATTCGTCGTTGATAGCCTGCTGCGCCTCAACGTTCGCGGGATCCTGCTGCTCTTCCTCGGGCTCCGGCGTCGCCTCCGGCTCCCTCCTGTCCTCCGGCGAGAAGTTGACGCCGCGCGGCAGGAGGTTTTCCTCGGGCGGGATGGGTACCGCCTGATTGAATACGCTGCTGCCGCCCGAGAGCGACATTACGACCTGCTGCCATTTCGATTTATCAATCTCTGAAAACGAAAACAGCAGTATGAAGAAGGTCAGAACGAGCGTAACCATATCGCCGTAAGTCGCCAGCCACGCGGGGCAGCCGCCACCGCCGCCGCCGGAGTCCTGTTTTCTTTCACGGGCCAATCGTTTTCACCTCGTTTCGCGCTGTTATAATTTATGCTTCTTCGCTGTAGGGGCGAACTGTGTTCGCCCGCGACCCCAAAACGCGCCGCGACCCCAAATCCAACCTTCGCGATAATCACGGGCGAACACAGTTCGCCCCTACAATTTGGGGTCGATATTCTAGTTTATTCGGCTTCGGCCGTCTCGGCGCGCTGCTGCGTCTCGTCGGCCTCGGGGCGTATCGCGCCGCGCGCGATAAACGCGGTCAGCTTATCCTTGATTATACGGGGATTCTCGCCGTCCTGTATGGAGAGCATACCCTCGAGCAGCAGCTCCTTTTGCAGATACTCGTGAGAGGAGTAGGCGGCGAGCTTTTTCGCCAGCGGCGTAAATACCACGTTCGACAAAAACGAGCCGTAAAACGTCGTAACCAACGCCACGGCCATGCCCGGCCCGAGCGCGTCCGGGTCGTCAAGCTGCTTTAGCATATTTATGAGGCCGATGAGCGTTCCGATCATGCCGAAGGCGGGCGCGTACGCCCCCATCTGTTCGAGCTGGGCGTGCGCGGCGGAATGGCGCTCGGAGATGAAGACCAATTCCGTCTGCATGATGTTCTTGATTAGCTCCGGGTCGGAGCCATCGACGATGAGCATGATCCCCTTCTTCAAAAACGGATTGTCCATCTCCGCAATTTGGTTCTCCAGCGAAAGCAAGCCTTCGCGGCGCGCGACGTTCGCGATCTTGATGATGAGGTCGATATCGTCGTTTAAGTCGGTCTGCGACGATTTAAACGCCTTTGCGATAACCTTGGTAATGCCGATGATATTTTTGAGCGGATATGACGCGATCGACGCGCAGATCGTGCCGCCTAAGACGATCAGGATAGACGACATGTCGTAGAAGTTTCCCAAATTCGCGATCTGGCCGCCCCAGGCTATGCCGAGTATGACAAAGGCGACCGCGCCGACCATTCCGATGATCGTTCCAATATCCATCAAGTTACCTCGCTAGTTTCAGGGCTCACGCCGTAGATACGGCGCCGGAACGCGACGATTTCATCCACGATCGTATCGATCTTTTCGCACACGACAAGCTTCCTCCCTGAGGCCATCGTGACGACCGTATCCGGCGTCTCTTCGATGAACTCGATGAGGTCGGAATTGATATAGAACGATTCTTGGTTGAGGCGCGTCGCACGAATCAAAGCTTGCTCCCGGCTGAACGTATTTCTTTTTTATATACGCGAGTGAGCGAAGCTCACTCGCGTATATTATAATACTTAACGTTTGATATTTACCAGCTCCTCGAGCATCTGGTCGGAGACGGTGATGATGCGCGAATTGGCCTGGAAGCCGCGCTGCGTGACGATCATGTCGGTAAACTGCGCGGCGATATCGACGTTGGACATCTCCAGCGTGCCGGGCGTCAGCTTGCCGGCGTTGGTCGCCGCGCTGCCGGCGATATGCTGCTGAGCCGCGCCGGAGGCCGGGGATTCGGAGTAGAGGTTGCTTCCTTCCTTTTGCAGGCCGGTCGGATTGGAGAACGTCGAGATACAGAGCCAGCCGAGAATGACCATAGTGCCTTCTTCGTCCGCGCCCGTCGGCTTCCTGCGGGCGACTATCGCGCCGTTCGCGTCTATGGAGACGTTGTCGTAGAGGTCAAAGTCGATACTGATAATTTCCGGCTCCCAACCCGTTACTTCGCCGGTAGCGAGATCATACTGCGGTGGATCCGGGTTGATACCGATCTGGTTTGCTCCGTTTTCGTCTAGCATATAGCCAATAACGAAATTGCCGTTGGCGTCGAGCAGACGGGACGAGCCCGCCGGACCCAGCACCGCGTCGTCGGTGGTCCTCTGCGCGTCCAGGGAGAAATTGCCGGCGCGGGTATAGTAGATATCCATGTCCGCCGGAGTAGCTCCGGGCACCGTGCTTACGGTAAAGAACCCGTCTCCCGCGATTGAAACGTCGAGCGGCATACTCGTGAGCTGCGCCGCCGCGCGCCCGTGCATAACGTCGATGGAGCTCACAGCCATGCCCAAGCCTATCTGCATCGGGTTCTGGCCGCCGGTATTCTCGTTGGTGGACGAGCCGGTGCGGATCGTCTCGGAGTATATGTCGTTGAAGGTCACGCGGCTGGCCTTAAAGCCGACGGTATTGACGTTGGCGATGTTGTTGCCGATGACGTCCATGCGGGTCTGATGGTTCCTCAA
>QMCE01000524.1_pt1 | contig 39211 bp, 40 predicted proteins | sample 1821851 | NCBI WGS metagenome assembly QMCE01 (sample SAMN09453174, study PRJNA476694) | Termite gut metagenome, whole genome shotgun sequencing project. | isolation source: worker | host: Odontotermes sp. | place: South Africa:Pretoria | collected 2016-01-28 | reverse complement strand
GGCAAGGATTTTAAATCCTTGCCCGTCGGCTCTTATCTGTTTTGTGTAGGAGCGGGCGTGATAATGGACAACCGCGCGAGCATAGGTTGCTTATATCAGAGCATTTGCGAAAGGCGGTCGCTTCATGAAGCCCAAACAAAGCAGTAAAAAGAATGTTATAAAAATAACCTGCCGCTGCAAAAAGGACGGGGCAAAGGTCCGGCAACTCCTAGAACAATCTTTCAGGAGCTTCGTCAAAACCGCGCTATGGTCGCGATAAGCAATCCGCGCGACTATCGGGTCGCCCTGTATATCAGGCTTTCAAAGGAGGACGCGGGCGAAAAGGAGTCGGAAAGCGTCGCCAACCAGCGCAGCCTGCTCGCGTCCTTTGCGGAGCAACACAAGCTGGACGTGTTCGACATTTACATAGACGACGGCTGGAGCGGAGGCAGCTTTGAGCGGCCCGGATTTTTGCGCATGCTCGCGGATATAGAGTCTCGGAAAGTAAATATGGTGGTCACAAAGGATATGTCACGCCTTGGCAGGGATTATATCCAGACCGGCTACTACCTGGAGCGCTTCTTCCCCGAAAAACGGGTGCGGTATATCTCGCTTCTGGACGGAGTTGACACCGGAGCAGACAGCGCCGCCAACGACGTCACGCCGTTCAAAGCGATCATGAACGACATGTACGCTAGGGACATTTCGAAAAAGATAACAAGCGTCAAGCGCGACAAGCAGCGAAAGGGGCTTTTCATCGGCGGAAAGGCGCCCTATGGCTACAAGCTGAGCGAGGCGCAAAAGAACACCATCTCCGTAGACGAAGACGCCGCTCGGGTCGTCAGGCGGATGTTCGCGCTGGCACTGGCGGGAAAGTCCTGCCGGGAGATCGCGATTACGCTAAATGACGATGAGGTTCCCTCTCCCGCAAAATACGCGGGGCTGGACGTGCCGGCCAAGGGCCCCTATTCCGGCAAGTGGAGCGCCGAGCGTGTGACGTTCATGCTAAGGAACGAAACCTACGCCGGCAACATGGTGCAGGGCCGGAGACGAAAGATTAATTACAAGCTTAAAAAAAGCCTGCAGCTCCCGCCGGAGCAATGGACCGTGGTGGAACACACCCACGAGCCGCTCGTCAGCCGCGACGTTTTTGACAAAGTGCAGACGCTGATCGCAAGCCGCAAGCACACCCGTTCCCGCACACACGACTACCTGTTAAAGGGCGTTATCCACTGCGCGGAATGCGGGTATCCGCTGGGCGTAATCGAGCGGACTTTGACAAGAGACCGCCGCGCCCTCTATTTTGTGTGCCGCACATATCAACGTTTCACAAGTGCCCGGGCCTGTACCTGCCACTGTATCAGGGTTGAAACTGTAACGGACGCCATCGTCGCAAAGATGCGGGAGATCGGCAGAGCCTACCTGCGGCGCGCCGACTGTGCGGAGATACTGTCCCAGGAAGAAAAGGAAGCCGCCGCCAGACAGGACAACGAAAAAGCCATCCAAAAAGCTTCCGCGAAAATCGAGACGCTGACCGCGCAGCTTGACAAGGTTTACAGTGATAAACTCTCCGGTATGCTTGAAGATGCCGACTTTCAGCGCATCTATCAAACAATCAAGCAGGAGCGCGACAGGCTGCAAGGTTCTATCGACAAGCTCAAGGTCATGAGCCAGAAAAGCGCGTTCCCCGTGCCGGAGCTTGACGATCTAATCGAACGCTTTCTTGATTCCGCCGACTCCAACCGCGAGCTGCTTTGCAGCCTGGTTGAACGCATTGAGCTAACCGAGGACAAGGAAGTCATAATACATTTCAGATTTGCCGATCATTTGCAATAACCGCCCCGCTATGTGTCGCGCATAGAAAAAAAGTCTGTCGGCACGTTAAAGAAGCTGTTTAAGCGCGAAGGCTTCATGTGATACATATAATTGAGGAAAACGCCGAAGGGACGCCGAAGCGTCCCTTTAGCTTTGCTGTTGTTTTTTACGGCCGCCTACACTACATAACCCAAAGTCCTGGGGAGGATAAGGCAAATGCTGGGGAATACGACTATGAGCACTATTACAGTAAGATATGTGAGGTAGAACGGCAAGAAGCCCTTGACAGATTTTTCTATTGGAATATTGGCTATTGCGCAGCCTGCCCAAAGGGATGTTCCCACCGGAGGGGTCAGCAGCCCCAGGCCAAGAGTAAGCACAACGATGAGTCCGAAGTGATAGGCATTGTAGCCTATCGACATGGCCACGGGGTACAGTATAGGCGTGAGCAGAATTATCAGAATACCCATATCCATAAAGCAGCCAAGGACGATCATCATGAGGATCATCAGCAGCATGATGACTGAGGCTGAACGCGCTGGACGTCGCGATGATCGCCATGATGGTGCTTAGTGTTCGCAGTGATTTTAAAAGGCACTGCACCAGCTTTTTAAAAGTCATGGTGCGGTAGAAAACTGTGGTGACTAATAGCGCGTAGACGGCGGCGATAGCCCCGGCTTCGGTGGCGGTGAAGATGCCGGCGGTAATGCCCACGGCCACTATAAGAATCGTCACCAGGCCCAGCAGGGCTTCGCGCACGATGACGATGTTCTCTCTCCAGGAATGCTTCTGGGAGGTGGGGTATTTTTTCTTAACGGAGATCACAAAGGAGCATACGCACAGGGCCAGCGTGAGTATCAGCCCTGGTATATACCCGCACATGAACATAGTGCTTATAGAAAGCCCGCTGCCCGCAGCGACTATATAAAAGATCATATTCTGGCTTGGCGGGATTATAACGCCCTCTACCGAGCTTGTGCAGGTGACGGCCACGCTGAAGTCGGGGTCGTACCCCTCCTTGACCATGGCGGGGATCAAAAACGCACCAATGGACGAGACGTCCGCTATAGAGGAGCCGGAGATCCCGCCAAAGAACATCGAGACCACGCAGTTGACGATAGCCGTGCCCCCGCGCATACGGCCGACCAGCACGTTGCAGAATTTTGTAAGTCTGTCTGAAATTCCGCCGTCTGTCATGATCTGCGCCATAATTATAAAGAACGGCACGCACATAAAGGTGAAGCTGGTTATGCCGGTCGCCATTTTCTGGAACAGGTTAAAGAACGGTATCTCCAGATAGATTGCCGTCGCCAGGGAGGCGATGCCCAAACAAAACGCGATCGGTACCCTTAACAGCATTAAGAAAACCAACAGAGAGAACAGGATGACGGTACCCATGACAATAGGGGTCATACTGTGCCACCCCTTTCCTTGTTAAGCTCGTCGACGGTCTTTTCGCTCGGGTCCTTGGCCGCGTATTCGCGCAAGGGCTTGAGCAGGACCGTTAAAAAATTAACTAAACAGTAAAACGCCATGAAAGCCCCGCCAAAAATCAGCGGCGCGAACAGCCAGCCCTGGGAGAACCCGGTCGCGGGCTGGGGCTTTGGCGCGTTCAGCGTCGTGATCATCCAACCGTACTTGAGCATGGAGACAAACATCCACAGCAGCGCTCCGTGGCGCAGAAGATCCGCCAGCTTTTTGCCAATGGGCGGAAGCGAATTGTACAGGAAGTACAGCGCAGCGTGGGAATCGGTGTAGATGTCGATAGACATGCAGATATAGCCGAACCACACCAGAAACATCAGGGTAGCTTCCTCGGACCAACTGAACGGCGCGCGGAAGACGGCGCGCATGATCACCTGCACAAAGGTGATAGCAAGCATGATCATCAGCAGCGCCGCGCACACATGCCCCTTAAAGTGCATGAATCTGTCCAGCTTTCCCCGGACAGCAATAATTGCTTTATTCACATTAAATGACCTCCACAGTCAGGTGTGTAGTAGTAAACATTAAAACGCCGCCGCGCCGGAATACGGGGCGGCGGCGTTTTTCCGGTAGTTTACGCGAGAGCCTGGATCTCTTTGATAACGTCGGTGTACTGGGGATACGTTTCGTAAATTCCGGCCACGGCGTCCTGGAAGGGCTTGACGTCAACGTCTATGATCTGGCAGCCAGCCGCTTCAACCTTGGCGCGGGACTCGTTCTGGTAATCCTGCATGGCCGTGCGCTGCCATTCGGCGGCTTCGCGGGCGCATTCCTTGACAACGGTCTTCTGGTTGTCGCTCATCTTGTCCCACGCGGTCTTGCTCATGAGCAGCATGGCGGGGGGGGCCATGTGGCCGTCAAGCGAGAAGTACTTCGCAACCTCGTAGTGGCCGGAGGTGTAGTAGGAGACGAAGTCGTTTTCGGCGCCGTCTATAACACCGGTCTGAAGGGCCTGGTAAACCTCGCCATAAGCCATGGGCGTTGCGGCGCCGCCAAGCAGCTCAACCATCTTTATCGCCACTTCGGACTGCTGCACGCGCAGCTTAAGACCCGCGACGTCGGCCGCGCCGTTGATCGGCTTCTGGGTGGTGTAGAAGTTGCGCGAACCGGCTTCCCAGTATTCCAGCGCCACCATATTATATTGCTCAAGTCCGGCGGCAATATTCTGGCCCACGGGACCGTCGAGCACCTTGTACTTGTGCTCTGTGCTGGTAAACATATACGGCAGGGTGAACACGCCGACAGAGTCCGCGGTCACGGCCAGAGCGGAGGTGTTGATCCTCGCGAAATCAAGCGTGCCGGCCTGAATCTGGTCAATCGTCTCGTTTTCGTTGCCAAGCTGCGCGTCAAGATATACTTCGATCGCAACCGAGCCGCCCGTGCGCTCCTTGACCAAATCGGCAAACATCTGCATGCCCTTTGAGATCGGGTTGTCGGCGGGCTGGTTTTCGGCCAGCTTAAAGCTAAGCTGGGGCTCGTCGGCGACAGGCTCCCCGGAAACGGGCGCTTCGGGCGCTGCGGAAGATGCGGGCGCTGCAGGCGCTGCGGGCGCCGCGGAAGAAGCCGGCGCGGCCTTGCCGCATCCGGCCAGTGCAAACACTAAAAGTAATGCCAGTATCAGTGATAAACGCTTTTTCATCAAGGTTCCTCCAAGTTTTAGTTATTGCCAACTTTCCCCAAGGCGGGGAAAGTATAAGCCAAGTCAAATAAATTCCCGGTAAAACCGCAGATTGTTCTTTAGGATCACGCCTATAGGCACAGTGACCCGATCTTCTGCGACATCTATATTTTTGACCACCTTGTCGAACAGTATACGGAAGCCAAGCCGGCCTTTGTCAAAAGCGTTTTTGTAGATGAGCGCCTGAACGACGTCCTCCTCCAGCAGTCGCGCCGACTCCGGGTAAAGATCGCTGCCCACTCCGCGCAAAAGTCCTTTTAGTCCGCAGTCCACCACCGCCTTGCAAAGAGGCAGCGTAGAGCGGGCCGTTACAGAATAAAACGCCACTATGTCTTTGTGCTTTTTTAAAAGCTTTACAGACTCGCCGTAGCACCGCGCGGCGTCCTCGTAGCCAGGCGCCACCAGAAGCTCGAAGCGCTTGCCGTATCCGGCTATATAATCGCTAAAGCCTGCCAGATTGTGTCTGTGCGACTCGCTGTTCGGGCTGCCCCCGGCGACTAATATCTTGCCCGGCGCAAAGGTGATTGCGGTCAATATCTCCGCTCCCAAGCGCCCGGTCATCTGGTCGTGCGGGGCCACACAGCACAGGCGGTCAACGCCATTGAGGTCGTTGTCTATCAGCACTACAGGAATGTTCCTGTAGCCGAACCGCTCCACCGCGCGGCGCATGGCCTCGTCGCTTTTTTCGGGCATCGTCAGCAGCCCGTCCACCGGGTCCTTTGCATCCGCAAGAGCCTGTAATGCCGTAAGCTGCTCGCCGGTCTCCTCCCCAAAAGGATAAAACTCTATAATCGCGTTGAGACTTTGCGCCTCGGGGATGAACCGTTCCACAGCATCCCAAAAATATTTGTGATAGTAGCGCCCGTTGCCGTCCTTACGGGGCAGGACCACCGCCAGCCTGACCGTCTTTCGCTTTAGCGAAGACGCCACATAGTTCGCCGTGTAGCCCATTTCTTCGGCCCGCGCGCGTATGCTTTGTCCCAGACTGTCCGCAACGCCGTCCTTGCCATGTAGCGCCCGGTGAACCGTAGTGCGCGAAATATTCATGTCGGATGCGATGTCTTTTAGTGTCACACGCCTGCTCATGATGTCCTCCTAAAATTTTACAGTAATCGTTAACGAAATCGATTCCGTAATCGGTTCCTATTTAATTTATACTAAAAAAGTCAATTTTTCAATCGGCAATTTGCACAATGATTTATGTAATTATTGTACAACTGGATGGTTTACAGCGTTTTTTCGCTTTTTCTGCCGAAAGGGGCTTGACAGGTTTTTAACGGTGGCATATTGTAGTTAGTATTTATAATGGTTAAGAGCACAGAGCTTGTAGGAGGATATATAATGAAGACCTTTGTAAACGCCCGGCTCGTCTTGAAAGACAGGCTGGTGCAAAATGGCTTTCTCTCGGAGGACGGCGGTTTGATAACAGAGCTTGGCGAAATGTGCCAGACCCCGGCAATACTGGGCGAAGCAGTCGACTGCCGGGGGCTGTTTCTATCTCCCGGGTTTATCGATATCCACACCCACGGCGGCGGCGGGTTCGACTTTATGGACGGTCGGCCGCAGGATATTCTGGGCGGCGCGCGGGCGCACATGGCGCACGGCACGACCGGCATAATGCCCACGACCATGACCAGCAGCGACGAGGACCTTTTCTCCGCTATCGACGCTTATCGTGAAGCAAAAAAAGAACCCGCGGACATGCCCCATCTGTTGGGGCTGCATTTGGAAGGGCCGTATTTCGCCTTGGAGCACGCGGGCGCACAGCCGGGAAAATATCTTTTAAACCCCGCGCCCGCACACTACAACAAGGTGCTTGAATACGCCGGCGGCGACGTAAGGCGCTGGTCCTTCGCGCCGGAGCTGCCCGGCGGACTTGAAATGGCCAAGGCGCTTAAGAACAGCGGCATGCTGCTTTCGGCCGGGCACACGAACGCAACCTTTGAGCAGATGGAGCTGGCCTTTGAGCGCGGGGTGACGCATCTCACGCACTTTTACAGCTCTATGTCAAGTATTGTGCGGGTAAATGGCCACCGCAAGCTTGGCGTGGTGGAGAGCGGATATCTTCTGGACGGCCTGACGATTGAACTTATAGCCGACGGCGTTCACTTGCCGCCGGAGCTTTTGCGGATGATTCTGCGCCTTAAAAATCACGCCGAGATCTGCCTGTGCACCGACAGCATGCGCGGCGCGGGCATGCCTGACGGGCGGTATGTACTCGGCTCGCTAAAGGACGGGCAGGAGGTCATTGTGGAAAACGGCGTCGCCAATATGCCAGACCGCTCCTGCTTTGCCGGCAGCGTTGCCACAACAGACAGGCTTGTGCGGGTCATGGTCTACAAGGCCGGCCTGCCGCTGTGGGAGGCCGTAAAGATGGCGTCGCTCAACCCCGCGCGGTTCATAGGCGAGGACGCTGTCACAGGCTCTCTTGCTCCGGGCAAAAGGGCCGACCTCGTGCTTTTCGACGACGATATAACCGTACAGTCGGTGTATGTCTCGGGTAAAAAGACTGTATAATAATAATTGGAGGTAATCTACACATGAATATGACCGTTAACGTTTTGCCAACCCCGCAGGAGCTGGGCCGGGCCGCCGCGAAAAAAATCTCCGCCGGTCTTAACAAAGCCATCGAACAAAAAGGCGCGGCGCGGCTGCTGCTCTCGACAGGCGCGTCCCAGTTCGAAACGATCTCAGCGCTTATAGACGAGGATGTGGACTGGACAAAGGTTGAGATGTTCCATCTGGACGAATATGTCGGCCTGCCGGAGTCTCATCCCGCGAGCTTCCGCAAATATCTCAAGGAGCGCTTCACCGGCCGCGTCAGCCTAAAAGCCGCCCACTTCGTGAACGGGGAGGGCGACGTCGCCGCCAATATCAAGGCGCTTGAGGACGAGCTTAAAAAAGCGCCCATAGATGTGGGCGTAATTGGAATCGGTGAAAACGGGCATATAGCTTTTAACGACCCGCCCGCGGATTTTGATTGTGAAGAAGCGTTTTTCGTGGTGGAGCTCGACGAAAAATGCAAACGCCAACAGGTGGGCGAGGGCTGGTTTGCCGGAATAGATGACGTCCCGCAAAAGGCTGTAACCATGACGGTGAAGCAGATACTCTCCTGCAAGACCGTCGTCAGCTGCGTGCCCCACGCCGTCAAGGCGGAGGCCGTGAAAAACACGCTTACCACTCCGCTTTCCCCCGCCGTGCCCGCGTCCGTCCTAAAGACTCACCCCGACTGGCATTTATATCTTGATAAGGCCTCCGCGTCAGGGTTGTTCCGGATATAATGGTCGAGCTTAAAAACGGGGCGTTTGAGGCGGGGCTCGCATTACGCGGCGGGCATATTGAATATTTGCGCAACACATCCACTGGCGCGAGCCACTGTTGGAGCTATGACGCCGCCGTCTGGCCCCGGCGCACGTCTGTTTGCTTTCCCGTCTGCGGAGCGCTTCATCAAAACCAATACGGCTACGGCGGCAGAAGCTACCCCATGCAACAGCACGGCTTTGCGCGCGAACAGGACTTCACTGTTCTGGACAAAAGTTCTTCCCGCGCCGTTTTGGCCCTGCGCTCCAACGACGAAACGCAAAAGTCGTATCCCTTCGATTTTGAAATTATAATCCATTATCAGCTTGAACCTGACCGTCTGGATATACGCTATGAGGTCAAAAATGCGGCGGATAAAGGAACGATGTATTTTTCTTTTGGCAACCATTTCGCGTACTCTGTTCCAATCATGCCGGGGGAAAACTCCGCTGACTACCGTCTTGTTTTCCCCCGGTCTGTGGCCGGCTTGCGGTACAACACAAAAGACGGCCTGTTGGACGGGCCGGGAACGCCCATAACAATGCAAAAAGCGACGCCGGTCGCCGTTGTCGACAGTCGGGCGATCGTACTGCCTTGTGACGAAAAAGCAGTCACAAAAGTAAAGCTTACCAACCCGTTAACTTGCTCCGCCACAAAGGTGGCATTTTCGGGCTTTGACCGCTGCCTGCTGTGGGCGCCCCGCAGCGGCGCGGATTTTGTATGTATAGAGCCTTGGGCCGGCATCACAGGACAATGGGGCGAAGACCCACCTCTGGAATGCAAGCAGGGCATCATTTCGCTTTCGCCGCGTGAACACCGGCAGTTCACGCTTTCTATCGGCGGCGGCGCTATTGACGTTTAGGACAACTTGGTATAAAATAATAGTAATTACGCTCTTGCAAAATCCCGAAAGGAATACCCTATGCTTAAGATCTCACCTTCTTTGCTGGCATGCGATTTTTCCCGCATGGGCAAAGAGCTTTGCGCTATCTCGGACGCCGGGGCGGACATGGTGCATCTTGATATTATGGACGGCCATTTCGTTCCAAACCTCACTTTTGGTCCTGCGGTGGTGGGGGCTCTGCGCGGCAAAAGCAAAATCGTGTTCGATGTGCATCTCATGCTCGCGGACCCGCTGCGCTTTGTCGGCCACTTTTCGGAGGCGGGCGCGGATATTATCACCTTTCACGTGGAAAGCTCATCCGACACCGCTAAGACTATCTCCGCTATAAAAGCGCTTGGTAAGAAAGCGGGCCTTTCGCTCAGGCCGGGTACACCGGCGGAGGCTGTGCGGCCGTTTCTCTGCGAGCTTGATATGCTGCTTGTTATGACGGTTGAGCCCGGTTACGGCGGCCAAAGCTTTATGCCGGACATGCTGCCGAAGATAAAGCTTGTCCGCGAGTGGGCACAAATGTTGAACCCAAGCCTCGATATCCAGGTGGACGGCGGCATAGACGACAAAACAGCTCCGCTGGTCGCCTCGGCCGGCGCGAACGTCCTTGTGGCCGGCTCCTATATTTTTAAAAGCGGAGACTACAAAGCGGCGATTGATTCATTGCGCGGTTAGGAGAAGTACTTCGCCAGCGTCTCAAGCGCCGTTTCGGCGATCAGCTCCTCCCCGTGCTCGGCGCAGATGGCCGCGCCCAGTTCATCCTCGCAGAGCTTTTCACCGTACTCCGAGAGAAAATAAGCGCTCAGCCTGTCGGCATAGTCCAGACAGCTTACCATCAGGCGATATTTGCCGTTTAGGCGGTAGAGCGACGAGCGGTATATTCTGTGCCCGTACAGCGCGCTGGCCTTGACGGCGCCGTCAATAAGGTCGTTGAGCTCGTCAAACTCGAATATCGCGGGCGCAACCCCTTTGGGCGCCGGTATGCGGGTAAAAAAGATATTGCAGCCGCCGTCACCGCTCTTATACACCTCTATGAACAGTTTGGCGCCCAGAGGCGAAAATCCGGTTTCCTCGCCGGCCCGCCTTAAAAGCGACGTGAGCGCCTGTCTGGTTGATTTGTCGGAGTAATCCATGTTTTTGTATACGAGCCCAAGGTCGTCCATATCCTGCCGGTCCAGGGAAATCTTTAGCTTTGCGTCGCTTTGCAGCGTAATTTCCACAGCTTCACCGGCTTTCTGAAAGGAATACTTAACAAAATGGCAATGTTCGCAAAGGGCATTGTGCTCGCGCAGCACAAGGAACCGGCTTTTTCGCGGCCGTTGGTGCGCTTTGTAAACCCGCAGACAGAGTCGCTCGTTATAGGGCGTTCACCTGTCCACAACACCTCCGCCGCAACGCCCGAGGAAATAGTCGAAATCGCGAAAGCCGCTCAAATAGTGGACGAGCGCGACGGCAAGCTTTTATACCGCAAGCTCATGCAGGCGTGGGGGCGCGGCGTCGTGGTTATAGCCGACGCCGTAGACGACGAACCATATGTCTCCAGCCAGATAAACCCCATGCTCAAACTGCGCGACGAGGCTGTGGGCGGGTTGCGGCTGTGCGCCCGCGTGGCCGGATGCGACAAGCTGATAATCATGGCGTACAAGAATATCACAGACGTCGAGACTCGAATCCCCCGAAGTATAAATTCCGTTAGAGTGACCCGTATACGCGGCGGGTACCCGGCCGAAAGCCGTCTTGCAAAGATGCGCGGTCTGGGCGAAGGCCGCAAGCTGATCGTCGGCACAGGCGCTCTCATTCATCTTTACCGTGCGGTAACCATGGCAAAGCGGCAAAGTACCGTCTTTGTCACCGTTGCGGGCAACTGTGTGGCAAACCCCATGAATCTGGAAGCTTCTATCGGCATGACTGTATCGCAGGTGCTGGAGCGTTGCGGCCTTGTGGCGGAGCCCACCCGTGTGGTATGCGGCGGCTCCATGACCGGCATCGCTATACTTGACGCTGAAAAAACCCTGCTCACCTACACTACTCGTGCGGTACTCGCGTTTCGCGAAAACAAGCGCGACGCCCTTTACAACTGCATCGGCTGCGGGCGCTGCGAGCGCGTGTGCCCCGCAGGATTAAACCCAATGTATATCCAACGCTTTACCATAAACAGCTATTACGCGCATCTCAAACCATTCGACGCGCATCTCTGCACCGGCTGCGGCACATGCAGCTACGCCTGCCCAAGCAAGTTGAACGTGGCCGGCACCGTGGCTCAGGCAAAGGCCTACGCAGAGAGTCGCTTCATTGGCCCGAAAGTTCTTGAACCTGAAGAGGCGGAGCTTGCGGAGCCTAATGAATCAAAATTGGAGGCAGAGCTTGCGCAGCCTAATGAATCAAAATTGGAGGCGGAGCTTGCGCAGCCTGATGAATCAAAATTAGAAGCGGAACTGGCCGAATCTGCTGCAACTGACCCGGAGACCGAGACGGGAGGCGAGGCGATTTGAGACTGGATAACGCTGACGCGCCGCATATTCGTTACCACGAAAACACAAGGCTCGTAATGGGCGACGCCATAATCGCAATGTCGGTGATATACGCCATGGCCGTATACTACTACGGGCTGCGCGCGGCCTTGCTGTTGCTTGTTTCGGTGGCTGTATCGGTGCTGGCGGATGCGCTGTGCGTCCTTATCTCCGGCAGACGCCAGAACCCGCGCGACCTTTCGGCTATCGTTACAGGAATGATACTTCCCCTTATGATGCCCGCTACAATAGATTATTGGATTATCGCCGTGGCGGCGCTGTTTGCTATAACCGTAGCAAAACATCCGTTCGGCGGCACGGGCCACAATGTGTTCAATCCCGCGGCGGCAGGATTTTCTTTTGTCGCCATCTGTTTTGGCGCGAGGTTGTTCACTTATCCCCTGCCAAGCGCGCTCAACACCTCCGTTCTGGGGCTTTCCCTTGTTAAATTACCGCTCTCCGGTCTTCCTCCCGACAGCGTTTGGGGCGTTTCTCCCGCCTTTACACTTGCGCTCGGCGGCGTCCCGGCCTATGACGTGGTGGACATGGCGTTCGGCAATTACCCCGGCCCTATGGGCGCCACTAACATTCTAGTTTTGCTTACTTGTCTTTTATACCTTGTTTTGCGTCGCCGGGTAAGTTGGGTCACGCCTTTTTGTTTTTTCCTTTCCGCTTCGGCTTTCGCGTATTTCTTCCCCAGAATAGCCGGTATGGAACTCACGGCTGAGGCCAGACTAAATTCGGTCGCGCTGGAACTTATGAGCGGGATGATTCTCTTTGGAGGTATCTTCCTGTTGGGAGACCCTGTCACCACGCCAAAACGCGGTTGGAGCAAGGCCGCGTTTGCGGCCGTAGCCGGAGTCGCGGCTATGCTTTTCAGACGCTTCGGTAATCTGGAGGAAGCCTTTCCTTTCGCCGTTCTGCTTATGAACGCGACGGTCTGGATTTTCGACATGGTTGGCGAGCGCGTAGCCAGTATTGTAAGGAGGAAGCGCGCCAGTGAAAATATCGGCGGGAATAAACTACAAAAAACAACACCGGGCGTTTAGCTCGCTGTTCATAAGCAACCCGGGAATCTTTCTGGGGTTTGACCTGCCGTTCCTTATAGCGACCTCTACAAGCCTTAAAAACGCGGCCGCGATGTCCGCTGAGATTGTGGGCATACATTTGGTGACCATGACTCTTTCGGTAATCTTTACCCGCAAGCTCCCACTTTGGCTGCGCTCGATTATCACTACCCTGCGAGCTGCTGCGCCTTGTTCTGCCCGACACCGCCAACAGCCTCGCAATGTACATTTATCTTCTTGCTGTTAACGGCCTCACTCTTTTTCAGGCGATGAGATTGGGCCCTCGCGCGAGGCTGGTGCCTGTCCTCAGGGCTGAAGTCTACCATTTGGCGGCGTTCATTATCGCTATGTTCACGCTTTCCGCGCTGCGCGAATACATGGGTGTGGGCGCGCTGTGGGGCGTGCCCGTCGCGTCCTCTTACAGGCTAAGCGGAATAATGCTGCCGTTTTCCGGGTTTATTCTTCTTGGTTTTTTCATCGCTTTCCTGCGCTTTTTCAATCGCAGGGTTACAGGCTTTTTGATTGAAGAGAACTACCGCCACCAAACCAGATTTGAGGTAAGACGAATTAATGACTAACCAGCTTGAAGCTGGACACAAAACGCTCCGTATACGGCATAATTAAATTTTGGAGCTGCCCGAACTAAGGCATCTTACTCGGAAAGGGACTTAACATGCAAAACGTGTTGACTTATTTTACAATGGCCCTTACGGCGGCGGCAATGGAAAACGCGATCTTCGCCCGTGCGCTTGGACTCAACCGTTTTACCCTGCTGCTAAAAAGCCGCAGACAGGGCATACTATACGGTGTGTTAATGACCTTTATGTTGGTGACGGCGTCTTTTCCTGTTTCGCTTATCAACTATTACCTGCTGGACACGGCCTTTTCCCGCGCTATCCGCACTCCGTTGTATCTTCTGGCGGTCCTTACGGTCTATCTGTTAATCTATTTCGTCTCTAAGCGGTTTTTCCCGCGGCTGTTCAAGGCAATCCTTCCGGCGCTGCCTGTCTCCGCGTTCAACACTGCCCTGTTCGGCGCGCTTTACATTTCGGCCCTGCAGCGTTTTACTTTCTTCCAGACGACAGGATACGCGCTCGGCACCGGGGCGGGCTACACCGTCGCCCTGCTTGTCGTGTACTACGCGCGTAAGCGGCTTGCAATAAGCCCCGTGCCGAAGGCCTTTCAGGGCCTGCCGATCCTGCTGGTCTATATAGGGCTGCTGTCTTTGGCGATCTATGGCCTTACAGGTCACGGTTTGTCGGTTTAACAACTCGATTTTTCTGTAATATATTGGTAATTATATTATAACCACTTGGTTACTCTAACGGCAAAGGGGGTGCGGAGTTGCCCAAAAACTATAAGGTCAAACGATATTACGGTGACAGCGCCGGCTCTTACCGCGCCAAGCCGCGTCTGATAACCGTGCTTTTTGTCATATTCCTGCTGGTGCTTCTTGGGTATTTGGGAACCGTAATCTGGGGGCCTGTTTCGGAGTTTATAGCCGACCTGGGAAAGCCTGTGGACGTCAGTTCCCTGCCCGTGCCGGAGCCGGCCCCCGAGTCCGAACCCGAGCCGGAACCAATAGAGCCGCCCGAACCGCAAAAGCCTGTTCTTTCAAAAATGTCCGCGGTATTCCTGCCGCACGCCATAGCCGCCGAGCCGTCAAGTCTCGCCGCGTTTCTTGACAATTTAAGCGGGACGGATGTCACCTGCGTAATGGTAGAGATAAAAAATCCGGCGGGGGACGTATTATTCCGCACCCAGAATCCGCAGGCCAACGAGTGGGACCTTGTAGTTGAAAACGCGCTGGAGCTTTCGGCGTTAAATGCGGCGCTCACTGAAAAGGGCTTGAGCCTCGCCGTCAGGATGTCGGCCTTTCGCGACCCGCAAGCAGCCAGCAAAGGCAGGATCGGCTATGCTATAGCGTATCAGGACAGCGACTTTTTATGGCTTGACGAAGCCCCCGAAAACGGCGGGCTGCCATGGCTTAATCCGTACTCGCTGGCGGCGGCCGGATATTTGCAGTCTCTTGCGCTCGAGGCCATAGATCTGGGTGCGGAGTACGTCGCGCTTGAAAACGTGCAATTCCCCGACAACAGCGGTATATACGCCACCTTTGGGGACGGCGTGCTGGGCATGAGCCGCGCCGACGTATTAAAATCGTTCATGTCGGAGCTTGAGGAAAAAGCCGCCCTAAAATCAGCCAGGGTGGCCGTGTGGTTCCCCGTTACTGCCGTCACCCGCACCGACGGGCAGGAAAACCGCTATGGCGGCACGATATTGGGCACCGTGGGCGCAGAACTCGCGCTGAACGTCTCGCCTTCGCAATACGGCGGCGACATTAACTTAAACGGACTTGTGATAACCGCTCCGATCCAAAATCCCACGGCGGCGGTATCCTCTGCTGTCTCTTATGTAAAACGAGGTCTTAGCTCCGACACAAAGCTCACCGCCGTGCTGAGCGGTCCGTTCAATAACCTCTCAGCACTTCTTGAAGCAGCACGGACCGCTGGTGCGGAAGAATATGTTCTATTTGACGAAGAAGGGAACTATACACTTAATGGAGGTGTTTTAAGTGCTGATACTCAGCCGTAAAATAGAGGAAGGCCTGGTTATCGGCGGTAATATCGAGATTAAGATACTCGACGTTTTCGCCACCGACGACAGCGGCAGCCGCAAATCTAAGGTGGCGTCTATCGGCATAGAGGCGCCTCGCGATATTCAAATACTGCGCAAGGAGCTGCTGGACACCATGCGGCAAAACCGCGAGGCCGAGCTTTCGGCGCTTGCGCTTGCCCAAAAGGGTCCGGGGCTTTCAGGCGCCGGGCTTGCGGGCATCCTTAAGCAAAAGCGCAAGCTGGAAGACAGCAATGAGGAATAACCAAACAGAACAAACTACATATAAGGGAGTTTTAACATGAACGCGGAAATACTGTTTGCCTCGGCAGGCTACACCCAATACGACCAGGACGCCACTCTTCCCGCAAAATTCAAGCGCATGACACGCGAGATGCGCCTTGGCGAAAAAGTAAAGGGCAAATCTGTCGCAATAAAAATGCATGTTGGACGGGCTATAGGCTACACGACAATCCACCCGCTTTTTGTTAAGATACTTGTGGAAGCGGTCAAGGAGGCCGGGGCGGAAAGAGTATTTATTACCGACCAGGAGGTCTGTGACGCTTCACCGCGCGGCTACCGCGAGGAGTTCCTCGGCTGCCCCGTGGTGGAGGCCTGCGGCCCGTTGGACAAATACTATTACGAGCACGGCTGCGATTTTAAAGGACTCAAGAATATAGATATCGCGGGCGCGATAGAGGACGCGGATTTTGTGATAAATCTTTCGCACATTAAAGGCCACGGGAGCTGCGCCTTTGGCGGCGCGTGCAAGAATTTCGCCATGGGCTGCGTCACCACGCGCACCCGCCAGCAGATACACGGACTTGAAGGCGGCCTTAAGTGGACTAAGGAGCGCTGTACGCATTGCGGGCTGTGCGTGTCAAGCTGCAACCACAAGGCAAACGGCTTTGACGCAGACGGCAACTACGAGGTCAACTACCACCACTGCACTTTTTGCCAGCACTGCGTAAAGGTCTGCCCCGCCGGCGCCGTGGAGGCCGACGGCGCGAGCTACGACGACTTCCAGCACGGCATGGCGATCGTCACGAAAGCAATTCTCGACACCTTTGCCCCGCAGAACGTCTATTACATAAGTTTTCTTATAAATATCACGGCACTGTGCGACTGCTGGGGGCTTTCTACCCCGAATATCGTCCCGGATATCGGCGTCATGGCCGGCGAGGATATAGTCGCGATAGAACATGCGTGCGTGGACGCCATAAAGGCCGAAAACGTCCTGCAAAACGGCTTGCCCGCGGGGTTCGAGCTTTCGGGCGAGGGACATCTTCTCTGGCAGCTCCACGGCCGCGACCCGTTCGTTCAGCTAAACGAGCTGCACGCGCTGGGGCTTGGAGAAATGGATTATACGATCAAAGAAATTAAATAACATAGTTTACATAATTCAAAATATCGAGGGTAAATCATGCATATTGTACGCGAGGGTTTTTTTGCTTTTCTGGAAGGGGCCGCAATGCCCGGAGACGGCTTTGAGCTTTTGGGGCGGCAGCATCTGACTGTCCTGGCTGTGCTCGCCTTGCTGGCGGCGCTGCTGTGCTTTATATACGTACAGCTGACCTACGCCGAGCGGCCTGTTATGCTAAAGGCGCTGGCGTGGTTTATATTCGGAATGGAGCTTTTTAAACAGGCGACGTTCCCGTTTTTGCACGGCGGCTACCTTGCCACGCAGCTGCCGCTGCATCTGTGCGGGCTGAGTATTTTTTTACAGCTTGTTTACGCCTATTACGCCGACCATAAAATCGGAAAAGCCGTTGGGGAAATTCTTTACTCCCTGTGTCTGCCCGGCGCCGTGGCCGCGCTGGTGTTCGCTAACTGGTCAATGTACCCTATTATAAACTACTACAGCATACACAGCTTTTTGATACACACCCTGCACATTGTTTTTTCCATGATGCTTTTGATTTCCGGCGAACTGAAGCCCAGAGCCGCCAACCTGTGGAAGCCCGCTGTTTTTCTTCTTATAACGGTACCGCCCGTTTATTTTCTAAACGAGCGGCTCGGCACGAATTTTTTCTTTGTAAACGCGGGCTCTCCCGGCTCGCCGCTTGAAATCTTCATAAACATGTTCGGCGTGCCGTGGTTTTTACTCCCCTACGCGGCTCTGGTACTTGTTTTTTGGTTTTTAATGTACCTGCCGTGGGAGCTGTTCCGCCAACACAGCCGCAAATACAAGGTAAAGGTGTACAGCAGATATTGAAAGAATTATTAACCTTTCAGTTTCCAGTATGATCATTTATATAACCCTTAATGTTTACTCCAACTCCAAGCCTGCTCAAATTTTTTCGCAGCGCGGCGACGTCGTTTTTTCCGTGGTCAAATAATATCGTCACAACACCCAGGCTGCCCGGAACCACAAGGTTTTTTCTGGAGTTGTCTATAAACACGCACTCTTCGGGCTTCACCTCAAGCTCCTGGAACGTTTTCAGGAATATATGCTCTTCATCCTTTCCCGAACCTATCTCCGCCGAAACGGAGACCGCGTCAAACAAGCCGGACCACTTGTGGTGCTCCATAATGACATTTATCCTGTCCGCCTTATTGTCGGTTATCATCCCGACCTTATATCCTCTTTGCTTAATCTCTTTAACGAGCCGCAGCATTTCGGGGTTTATCGGGGTATTGGCGAAAGAGTCATGCAATACATGCAGTTCAATATCGCGGCCAACCTCGGCGCAAATTTCATCCCATATATCCTCATGCTTCAGCTTGCCGGTAAGCAGCTCCGGGTTGTATTTCCTGTAGGCTTCGCGAAAAAGCTGTTCGCTTATACCGGTGACAGAGCAGATATATCTGCATATAGCCTGCGAGCCCGTTTCATCAAGGGTCAAAACTCCGTCAAAATCAAAAAGAACAGCCTTTATCATGATGTCCTCCTGTGTTAACAGTCACTTAGCATAGTTTACAATAGTCATGTTATCTTGGATATTTTCTTCCTTTCCCGTCGCCTTGTACCCCATTTTTTCGTAAAGATAGCACAGCTTAGGCTCTTGCTTAATGGTGTCCAGTTCCCACCGCCGGGCCTCTGGATAAAGAGCCTCGACGTCGGCTATCGCTTGCTGAGCGTATCCAAGACCTTGATATTGCGGCAAAACAAACATGGGTGATATTCTGAATCTTTCGTCTTTCAGCCTCAATATTCTTATCGCGCCTATTGCATTGCTGTCGAGGTATAATAAATAATACTGACTAAACGTCTGCGCCATTTTTTGCTCTATTTTTTCAAGCGATTCGGCGCCCGGATTTGTATTAAAGTCTTTGTATTTCAGGAGCAGACCGCAGAAAGCTTCAACCTGCATTTTATGTATCAGCTTGCAATCGCTCTTTTCGGCTTTTCTCAATGATATTCCCATGTCAGGCAACTCCCCGGTATATAAGTTAACTCTACTCGGCAGCCTCTGTGTTTTTCAGTATTAGCGTTTCTGATTTTTACCACGCCGAACGGAAGAAATATTTTACAGGTAAATTATACCATAAATGGTCTTGAAGTGCAACCACAGGTCCAGCGGGTTGACAATTCACCGGGGTCTGTGTATAATGAAGATACAAAGGGCAAGACCTCAACGGTTGCGCCAAAGCAAGGATTAAATAACCGCTATGCTTAGGACGCGTCGGCGGTTATTTTTTCGCATTTCGACCTGACAGCAAAGCTGCCAATGCAATTACAGTCATAGAAACTATGTATGCAATCTCCATACGACCAACCCCTTTCGAAAAAGGTGGCGGCGCAACCGTCCGGCTTATCGCCGTTTTCAGCCTTACCCTATGCGCCGGATTGTTCCGGCTGTTTTATTATAGACGATTTTGCAGCGCGTTACAATGTTTTTTTAACAGCAGACCGCCGGGTTCTTTGCGAAACCGGCGGCTTTTTCGTTCTACTAAAAACTATTCCCTAACAACTAACTACTAAACGGGGTGCGCCCCGCCCACGGCGTGGGCGGCGTTGACGCCGTATTTCTTCGCCTGGCGCTTTTCAAAGAACTTGGGCGCCACCTGTGGGAACTGCGCAAGCGTGAGCACGTCTTCGGGCTGCTCGTTGTATTTTTCGGGCAGCTCGGCCTTTAGCTTTTCCAGCTCAGGCTTGATGAGGTCCGCGGGGCGGCAGTCTATCGGTTCGTCGTCGCCGCAAATCTTCTTGCGGAACTCGGGGTCGATAGCCGCGGGCGTACGGCCGTATTCGCCGCGCACCATGTTCTTGAACTCCTTGGCCACCATCTTGTAGCGCTCGCCCATAATAACATTCAGCACGCTTGCGCACCTGAGGAATCTCGTTTAAGACGTCTATAAGCTGGTCGGATTTGCCCGCGTCCTTGAGCTGCGAAATCAGGTTCGAGAGCATTCCGCCCGGCACCTGATACAGCAAAGTGTTCGCGTCAACGCCCAGCACCTGCGGGCTTAAAAGGCCGCTCTTGAGGTATTTGTCGCGCAGCGGAACTACAAGCTCGCGCAGGGTGTTAAGCTTCATGAGGTCCAGCCCCGTGTCGTAGGGCGTACCCGCAAAGGCGGCCACCATCGTCTCGGTTGCGGGGTGGGACGTACCCAGCGCCAGCGGGGACATGGCCGTGTCGATAATATCAACTCCCGCCTCTGCGGCCTTCAGGCAAGCCATGGATGCCATGCCCGAGGTGTAGTGCGTGTGAAGCTGCACGGGAATCTTTACGTTTTTCTTCAGCGCGGCCACAAGTTCATAGGCCGTGTAGGGCGTGATAAGCCCCGCCATGTCCTTTATGCAGATTGAATCCGCCCCGACGTTTTCAAGGTCCTTGGCGTATTTAACGAAATAGTCCACGTTGTGCACGGGCGAGATCGTATAGCTCAAAGCGCCCTGTAGATGCGCGCCCTCTTTTTTGGTGGCTTTAATCGCGGTCTCAAGGTTGCGAGGGTCGTTTAGCGCGTCGAATATGCGCAGGATATCTATGCCGTTTGAGACTGTCTTCTGGATAAAATACTCCACCACATCGTCGGCGTAGTGCCGGTAGCCCAGCATGTTCTGCCCGCGGAATAACATTTGCAGCTTGGTCTTGGGCATGTGCCTGCGGATAGTCCGCAGCCTCTCCCACGGGTCCTCGTCCAGGAAGCGTATGCACGAGTCAAAGGTCGCTCCGCCCCAGACCTCGCAGGAATAAAAACCAACGTCGTCCAGCGCCTCCAGCGTGGGCAGCATTTCGTCTATAGACATGCGCGTCGCCACAAGCGACTGGTGCGCATCGCGCAAAAGCGTCTCGGTTATCTTTATATTTGCCAAGTTATCCCCTCCTTATGATATGGAGACCAACAGCGCGCCGGTGTCCACGGCCTCGCCCTTGCTGACATGGACGGCGGCGACGGTACCTGCCGACGGCGTGACGATATCGTTCTCCATCTTCATGGCCTCCAACACCACCAGCACCTGGTTGGCCTGTACCTGCTGGCCAACGGTCACCTTGATGTCGAGAATGTTGCCCGGCATTGGAGAAACCACCGTTGAGGACGCACCGGCGGGAGCCGCGGCAGGAGCCGCGGGAGCGGGAGCAGGAGCGGCAACCGGCGCGGCGGCTGCGACCGGGGCTGCGGCAACAGGCGCGGGAGCCGCGCCGGAAATCTCTTCTACGGCCACGTCATACGCTTTGCCGTTGACCGTTACGTTAAATCTTTTCATTATTTTTCTCCTTTATAATTTAAGATAAGCTATAATCTAAAATCATATCCGCTGACGGTAGCTTTATTCCGGGAATCAAGCTTAAAATGCAACTGGACACGGAGCGTCATGTGTCCGGCTTCAAGCTGGTTAAAGCGGGATATTCGCGTGCTTTTTCGGAGCCCGCTGCACACGCTTGGCCGAGAGCAAATCAAGCGCCGCCAGAACCGCCGGCCTTGTGAGCGCGGGGTCTATAACGTCGTCGATATATCCCTGCTTCGCGGCCTCGAAAGCCGACGCCTCGTTTTCGGCGTATTCCTTTTCAACCTGCGCGCGGGGTTTGTCCGCCGTGATCTTATCGCCGTAAAGCAGCGCTACGGCGGTTTCGGGCGGAAGAGCGGAAATTTCGGCGCCCGGCCACGCCACGGTGTAGTCGGAGTTCGCGGCGCGCCCAGCCAGTGCCACATATGCCGCTCCGTAGGCCTTTCCGGTTATGACGGCGACCTTGGCCGTGGTGGCCTCGGCGTAGACATGCGCAAGACGCGCCATGTCGCGCACGCTGCCGCCAAGCTCTCTTTCGGCGCTGATCTTAAAGCCGGGCGTGTTCACTACAGTAACGACAGGTATTTGGAAGCTGTCGAACACGGAGACGACCTTAGCTATCTTAGCGCAGCTGTTAGCGCAGAGCTTTTCGCCGGACGTCACCACCAGACCACATGGGTACCCGCCCATGGTGGCGACCGCGGCAAAGGCCTTCTTGCCAAAGCCGCTTAATAATTCGAGCACCGAGCCTTCGTCGCAAAGAGCGGCGGCCAGTTCAGCGGCGTCAAGTCCTTCGGCAACCGTGCTGACAGGCGGCGTGAATTCGCTTACTGGAGGCGCCGCCAGATTATTTATAGGCATAAGCGCTATAAGCTGCCTTGCGGCCTCCACAGCCTCTTCGTCGCTTTCGCGAACGATATGCGCAACACCTGCCTTGGCGGCGTTAGCGGCGCTGCCCGCGCCGGGAATTTCTTTTTCGTCAGCGGGGTTGGCCATGAAAAACTCGGCGTTTTCGCTCATGACGACAAAGTCGGCCCCTGCTGCCAGCATGGCGGAGGTGCCGGCGCAAACGCCCAGCACAAGCGAAATTTGCGGTACGACTCCTGAAAGGTTGCTGGAACAGAGCAAAAGCTCCCCGCAGGCCGCAAGCGCGGCTACTCCGCCAGCGCCTTCGGCGACTCTCGCGCCGTGGGAGTCGTAGACGCCCACAACAGGCACTCCCGTCTTGCTTGCGGTTTCGTAGACCTTGCGGATCTTTGCGGCTGTCACGGCGCCTATAGCGCCGCCGTTTGCAGAGACGTCCTGCGAGAAAACGGCCACGGGACTGCCCATCACCGCGCCAAAACCGCATATAACGCCGGCGGGTTCGTCCTCAACGGCGGCAAACCCGTCAAGCTCTACAAAGGAGTCTTCGTCCAGCAGCAGGCTTATCCGCTTTCTGGCCGCCGTATCCTTGAGGAATTTCTCGCGCGCCGCGGCCAATTTGTCCAGTGCGCTCATTTATTTATTGCCCTCCATTTCATTGGCACTAGTGGCCAATTAATAACATTTTAACGTATACGGTAATTATTATACACTATTCCAGCGGCCCAGGCAATAGCGTAAATAATTTACAATTTACAATTCCCATGTGGTATGCTTCGGGATATTATTTTAGCAGCTGTCAACTGTCAACCATCAATTGTCCTTCGGCGTCTCTATAACAGTCACGACGCCGTCTTCCACGCACACGGTCACGGGGACCCCGGCGTACTCGTTGCTGACGGCACGCGGCTCGTCGAAAGAAAGCGGATAGTCTTTAAGCGGGTATTTCCCACCGGTAATCGTCACGGCCCCGCAGCGGCCGGCCAGTGAAAGCACCGAAAAATACGCATTTTCTTTCGGCGGCAGCGTGAGTTCACCGTCGGCCACGGCCCACACCCGTGTCTCGCCGTCGGTAATGTGCGCGGATATCCCGTTTTGCGCGCACCAGACAAGGTTTTGCAGATTGCCGACACTGTGGTCAAACCGGCCGCCCAGCATGCCCGCCAGCACCAGGGTTTTATATCCCCGCCGCACGGCTTCTCTGACAGCCAGGGTCGAGTCGGTGTAGTCCTTTTCGGCGGGGAACGCCATTGTTTGTATATCAGGCGGCAACTCCGCGATGGAGTCAAAGTCCCCCACCAGCAGATCCGGCGCGACCCCAAGCCCCGCGCAATGAGAAAAGCCGCTGTCCGCGCATATGACACACGCCACGCCGCGGATTTCGGCTTTTACGCTTGCATAGTTTCTAATTTCCCCGCCGCCGAGAATTAAACAACACACAAAAATCTCTCCATACACAGTTCGCCCCTACATCCTGCTCTTTTTATCCCACTGGTTGACCCTGGCCAATTGCCCGTACAGCTCCACATAACTCCTGTGCCGGGAACCCGCGATCTTTCCCGCCGCCACGGCTTCCAGCACCCCGCAGCCTGCCTCCCGCGTGTGGGTGCAGTCCTGAAAACGGCAGTTTTCCGTGTACGCCAAAAATTCCCTGAAGCAGAACGGCAGGTCCTCTTTTGTGAGGCTGCTGGCCTCTATAACGTCCAGAGACGAAAACCCGGGCGTGTCCGCCACCTTGCCGCCGTTTGGCAGCGTGAACACGTTCACCGTGCGGGTGGTGTGCCGGCCGCGTCCCAGCTTTCGGCTGGTCTCGCCGACCGCGAGACCCAGCTTCTGGTCCAGTGCGTTTAAAAGGCTGGTCTTACCAACACCTGAGTTGCCGGAAAACGCCGAAAATTTATCCTTAAGGCACTCCCTCAGCTCGCGGATACCCGCGCGCGTGTCGCGGTTTATCAGAATAGCCGTGAAGCCCGCGTTTTTATAAATATCCACAAGCGGCCCCGCTTCGGAAAGATCGGGCTTGGTCACGGCAATAACCGGCTCTATTCCCTCATGCTCCAATACCGCTATGAATTTGTCGGCCACAAAGAGATTCGGGCCGGGGTCGCTGACCGAAAGCACAAGCACCATGCAGTCAAGATTAGCAAGCGGCGGCCTCACAAGGCTGTTCCTGCGCGGGAGCACCTCGTCCACCGCGCCGCTCCCGTCCTCGTTCAGGCTTATTTCCACGCCGTCGCCCACGCGGGGCTTAAAGTCCTCCTTGCGGAATATCCCCCTCGCGCGGCATTCGTAGCGCCTTAACTCTTCGCCCACGCCGGCCTCCACCGTGTAAAACCCGCCGCTCAACCTGACTATTACGCCTCTCATCGCGTCAGTCATCAACCAGAATATTAAACGGTATTCCATCGTCGTCAGGGGCCGAGTCGTCATCATCGTTGTTTCTGACCGGCGGCGGGGCTTCGGCCTCGACTATGAGCTCGTCAAACAGCTTCCTGTCTACATACACCTTAACCAAAACCTCTCCGGCCTCGCTTGTAAATATCTCGGGCTCCCAGTAACGCCCTCTGAGATCTTGGGGATTGATCATCTCGACTATATATGCGGCGGTGGCTTCGCCCACCCACACGCTGACGCGCAGCTCCTGGTCGACGTCCGGCAGCCTGACCGAAATCGGCAAGCGGTTCTGCGTCGTTCTTGGGTCGGGTCCCTTGCTGATGGTCAGTATGATATTGCTGCCGTCGTTTACCATGCTGCCGGCCGGAGGGTCCTGCCCGATAACTACGCCCTCTGGATAGTCACTGAACTGTTCTAAAACGCTACTTACAACAAGCAGCTTCGACTCCAGCGCAGACTGCGCGTCGCTTATCCTGAGTCCGTTAACGTCAGGCACCTCTGTGGGCAGCTGCTCCGGACCCATGCTTACATACACGTTGACGAGCGTACCGGCGTTTAACTGCGCGTCCTTGGACGGGTCGGTGTATATAACGCTTCCGGCGGCAATCTCCTCGCTGTAGGCCTTGTGCTCTTTGTACTCCAGGCCGTTTTCGCGGATCCACGAATAGGTCTCGCGGGACTCACGGCCTGAAAAATTCGGCAGCGTTACGATAAGCGGCCCCAGGCTGACCTTTACCCTCACCTGCGAACCCAGCCTCACGCTCTGGCCCGCGCGCGGTCTCTGGTCTATTATGATACCCTTTGCCCACTCGTTGCTGTAGACGCGGCCGTCAACTTCGTCGAGCACGATATCAAACTGGTCGTTCTGGGCTATTACCGTCTCGTATTTAAGGCCCACGAAGCTGGGCAGGTCTTCCTCCCCCACCGTTATGAACGGATTGTTGTAGTAGAACATCAGCCCCACAAAAGCCAGCGCCGCCAGCACAAAGGCGAGCGTGACGCCCGTTAATATTGGAATATACGGCGTTCTGCGCCGGGTGCTAGTCATAGGCTCCTCCTTCCGGGTGTTGTCGATAGCCTTTTTTATCTTTTTGTCCTTTGCCCTGTCATTCTCGTCGTTGTATTTATACTCAAAGTGTATTGAAGGATTGCGCTTGAATTCCTCAATGTCGGCAATCATCTCGGCGGCGGAGCTGTAGCGCTTATATGCGTCTTTCTGCATGGCCCGCACGGTGATATCCTCAAGCCCCGCCGGGATATCCGGGTTCAGGCTCGTGGGGCGCACCGCCTGCGACTGAATCTGCTTTAACGCCACAGAGACCGGCGAGTCGGCCTCAAACGGCAGACGGCCCGTGAGCATTTCGAAGAGCATCACGCCCACGGAGTAGATGTCGGCTTTTTCGTCGGTGTTGTCACCCATTGCCTGCTCGGGGCTTATATAGTGGACGGAGCCTATCGCGCGGTCGGTTATCGTCTTGACCTCGCTCCTCGCGAAGCGCGCGATGCCAAAATCGGTGACTTTGATAGTTCCGTTTTGCAGCAGCATAATATTTTGCGGCTTAATGTCGCGGTGCACTATTCCTTTGTCGTGCGCGTGCTGGAGCGCGCGCAGGATCTGCAAAGTGAAGTGCACGGCCTCTTTCCATGTAAGGACGCTTTGCCGCTCAATATAATCCTTTAGCGTAATGCCGTCTATATACTCCATTATGATTGAATTTACACGGCTTGTGAACGTCACGTCGTACACCCGCACGATATTCGGGTGCGAGAGAACGGCGATAGCTTTGCTTTCGTTTTTGAACCTGCGCAGAAATTCGGTGTTGCCCACAAATTCGTCGCGCAGAATCTTAACGGCGACAGGCCTGTCGTCTATAACGTCCTGAGCTTTATAAACATTGGCCATGCCGCCCATGCCTATAAGCTCCTGTATTTCATAACGGCCTTCCAGCCTTTTACCGATATATTTATCCAAGATTATTGTTCCTCCACGCAGTCTCCGAAAACGACCGCCGTGATATTATCCGCACCGCCGCCCGCTTTCGCCAGCTCGATCAGCGGCATAGCGTTCCCGGATTCCAGACAGCGCTTAAGCAGATTGAATATCCCCTCAGGCTGTAAGTACCCGTACAGTCCGTCGGAGCATAGCAGCACGGCGTCGCCGGCGGCAAGCTCCTCGACTATGAAGTCGGCTTCAACATTGGCCGCCACGCCCACGGCCCGCGTAATAAAATGGCGTTTGGGGTGGGTCTTCGCCTCTTCGAGGGTAATCTCGCCCATGTCGATAAGCATCTGCACGACGGTGTGGTCGCGGGTTATCTGCCTTACTTCGCTCTCGGACGCAAGATACGCGCGGCTGTCTCCCACACTGGCCAGATACAGCCGGCTCTTGTAAAACACGACCAGTATCATGGTAGTGCCCATTCCCTTTAGGCTTGCATCTTTTTCGGCCGCGTCGAAGACGACCGCGTTCGCGCCCGCCACCGCCGAGGTCAGCGCCGCGCGAAAGCCCAGCTCTGTCGGCTCAGCTCCGGGTGCCAAACCGCCAAGGTCGCGCCGCACCGCTCCAAAAACGTATTCCGCGGCGAGCCGCGAGGCTTCTCCCCCGCCCTGCTCGCCGCCCATGCCGTCGCACAGCACGGCGAAAGAAAGTTCGGGCGAAAGGGTCTCAACCATAAAAATATCCTGGTTTGAAGTCCTTACAAGGCCTATGTCTGTTGCGCCGAATAATTTTTTCATTTCGGCATCCCCCCGCGATTAGTAGTTAGAGAATATGAAGAAGTAATTATTTAGTACAATCCAATCCGCGCCATTCATGAAGACCTAAGGTTTAAACTCGGCTTGCAGCCGGGGCGCGGCGTCATGTGCAGCTTTAAGCTGCCCGCAGGCGGCTTCTATTCCCGCGCCCAGCTCCCGGCGAACCGTGGCCGTTATGCCTGAATCCGAGAGTGTCTTTTTAAACGCCTTGACGCTTTCGGGCCTGCTCTTTTTAAAACCGCGCTCCGCGACCTCGTTGAGCGGGATCAGGTTGACATGGCACAAAAAACCCTTAAGCTTTTCGGCAAGCTGCCTCGCGTGGCTCACGCCGTCGTTCACGCCGTCTATAAGCGCGTACTCAAAGCTTATTCGCCGGCCGGTAGCTTCAAAATAACGCTTGCAGGACGCGAGCAGCTCGTCGACGCCCCAGCGTTTGTTGACCGGCATCAGCCTGCTTCTCAAAGCGTCCTCCGCCGCGTGCAGCGACACCGAAAGCGTAAGCTGCAACCGCTCTTCCGCCAGCATATCTATCTTATCCACCAACCCGCAGGTCGAAAGCGACACATGCCTGAGGCTCAGGTTCGCGCCGTCCTTGTGAGAGAGAAGCTTAAGGAATTCGAACACGTTTTCGTAGTTGTCCAGCGGCTCGCCTATCCCCATTAGCACCACGCTGTCCACGCGCTTGCCAACGTCCCTTGCGGCGGCATAGGCTTGCCCCAGCATTTCTGAGGGCACAAGGTTCCTGTTAAGCCCGTCCAGCGTGGACGCACAAAAAGCGCAGCCCATTTTGCAGCCGGCCTGGGTGGAGACGCAAAGGCTGTCCCCGTGCCGGTATCTTAAAAGAACGCTTTCTACGCGGACGCCGTCGTTTAGTTCAAACAGATATTTGACCGTCCCGGCGTTTGACTCCTGCCTGCCCGCTACCCTTAAAGCGTCTATGTAGCAGGACTCCGCAAGCTTTGCCCTAAGCCCGGCGGGTAGATTTGTCATCTCTTCAAAGCTCGCGGCATATTTTTGATGCAGCCAGCCGAAGATTTGCCCCGCCCTGTACTTGGGGACTTCAAACTCCGCAAGAAAGCTTTCAAGCTGTGTGGGCGTCATTGACAATATATCGCGTTTGTGCAAGATGAACCTCATTCTCAGTTTACAGTTGCGGTATCCCTTCGTGACAATTCAATAACTGTCCACTGTCAACTGTCAATTTTCAACTTTTCTTACCGCCGCTATAAAAAAACCGTCGGCGTCCATTTCACCGAGCAGCGTCCGCGACTCGCCGCCGCCAAGGCTTTCCGGCAGGTACGCAGGCGCAAACGCGGGGTTTTCGCGCAGGAATCTCTCTACGACCGCCTCGTTTTCGTCGGGGTTTAGCGTGCAGGTGGAATAGATGATCCTTCCGCCCGCCTTACAGTATTGTGACGCCGTGAACAGGAGTTTATACTGCAAATCCGGCAAAGCGGATATTTCTGAAAACCCGCCCGCAAATCTGCGCTTGAGCTCGGGCTTGCGGCGAACGGCCCCCAGTCCTGAGCATGGAACGTCGCAGAGGATATGGTCAAAAACCCCAAGGCTTTCATCGTAAACGGTCATATCCCGCATGATGGCGCTAACTGATTTTATGCGCATTTTCTTCTGGCGCTCCCGGATAAGCCCCACGCGGTGCTCGTGGAGGTCGCAGGCGACGATTTCTCCCTCGTCCCGCATTATCTGAGCAAGAGTGAAGCTCTTGCCCCCGGGCGCCGCGCAGACGTCGAGCACCCGGCTGCCGGGCTTTGCCATAACCGCCGCCGCACAGAGCTGGCTTGCCTTGTCCTGCACATGGAAGAACCCGCGCTTGAACTCAGGTAATTCGCGTACCGAACCCGCCCCCTGAATACTCAGACAATTTTCCAGGCCGACGTCGGCCACCGCCTCAACGCCGTGTGCGGCAAGGCGAGAGATTAGCTCCTCCGGCGAAATAAGCAAAGTGTTCACCCTCGCGTACAAATCGGGCCGCCCAAGGCTGGCTTTCAGGATGCGCAGGGTATCGGCTTCGCCGTAGCTCTTAAGCCACAGCTCCACCAACAGCCGCGGGCAGGAATACTCCACAGAAAGCCGCGCGGCAAGCGGGGCTTTCGGGACCGGCATGGCCTTGTTTGCCCGCAGAAAGGCTCGTAGCACGCCGTTTACGAACCCCGCCGCCTTCGGCCTGCCCAGCGTGCGGACAAGGCTTACGCTCTCGTCCACCGCCGCATGGTCCGGCACCGAGCCCATGTACAGCAGCTGATACACTCCCAGCCGCAGAACCTCCGCCACCTGCGGGCTAAGGGCTTCGAGCGGCGTTTTGGAGTGTGCGGCTATGCATGCGTCCAGCGTGACCCCGCGTTCCAGCACGCCGTAAAACAGGGCGGAGATAAACGCGGCGTCGCGGGAGTCTGGTTTATATTTTTTAAGCAGATTGTCGAGCACGAGGTTCGACCACGCGTCCTGCCGGTCCACCCTGAGCAGGGCCTCCGCCGCGAGTTGCCGGGAGCTCTTCATGCATGACTCCATTCTATACTATTTTGCGGGAAAAATATAGATGTTTTTCTTTGATTTCTTGACTCAAATGTTAATATTAACTTGTAGCTTTCGCTTATTTGTCGCTCATGCCGCGACCGGCACATACTTTGCTTCGCGGCAAAGTATGCAAAACGCGGCAGGGAGAACCCTGCACCCCTTATGCTGTTGCATCTTGCGACAAAGTATTCCCCGTTGCATTTCCCAGCATGTGCGGCTCCAATCCGGCCGTCGTTTTGTGCAAATAGAACCGCTGATTCCTGCTAGCGAACTAATACCAACCTCCCCATAGGCGGCAAGGGATGTCGAGCATAAAAGATTGTGATAAAATCAGGCTCCAAACGTCATATACGCGCCTTTAAGCCGTCCCCGCAAAAACTCTTCGCCGCTCATGGGGCGCTTGCCCTCGGGCGAAACGGTCACAAGCTCCACGGCGCCGGCTTTGCAGCCCACAACCAGGCGTTTTTGGTCAAGCGCCTCGCCCGGGTTGCCATAAAAGCCCTGCGCGGGCCTTGCCTCAAGCACCTTTACTACCTTGCCGTCCAGCCGGGTAAACGCGCACGGCGCGGGATTAAGCCCGCGTACAAGATTGCACAGCGCTTGCGGCTCTGTGTTTTCAAAGTCGATATTTGCGAGCTTTTTGTCAAGCATCGGCGCGTATGTGGCCTCTTCGTGATTCTGGGGCGTCCTGACGGCCGCGCCGCCTGAAATCTCACGCAACGTATCACACAGCAGCTCCGCGCCCAAGATCCCCAGCTTCTCCAAAAGCGTGCCGGCGGTGTCCGCTTCTTCAATCAGGATTTCGGCCTGTGAGATTATATCCCCCGAATCCAGGCCTTCGGCCATCTGCATTATGGTGACGCCGGTTTTTTCGTCGCCGTTTATAATGCTCCAGTTTACGGGCGCCGCCCCGCGCAGCCTGGGCAAAAGCGAAGCATGCACGTTTACGCAGCCGAATTTCGGCAATTCAAGTATCTCTCGCGGCAATATTTTGCCGTACGCCGCCACCACGATAATCTCCGGCGCAAGCTCTTTAAGACCTGCCAGAGCTTGTCCGTCCCTGAGCACCGCTGGCTGTAGCACCGGAACGCCAAGCTTTTCCGCAAGCTCCTTGACCGGCGGCACGGTCAAATTGTGCCCGCGGCCGCGCGGCTTGTCCGGCTGAGTAAAGACGGCGGCAATTTTATGCTCACCGCATTCCGCAAGCTCACGCAAGCTCTTTACTGCAAACTCCGGCGTGCCCATAAAAACCAGTCTCATCTTTTTCTCCTGCTCCTGCTTCGGGCCGTTCTCGCTTTATTGCGGGCGGTTCCCCTGCGCTCCGCCTTTTGCCGCTCCCATTGCTCGGCTTCCTCTTCGTCTAGCATTTCAGTGGCCAGGTCACAGAACAGCACGCCGTCAAGATGGTCGTACTCGTGGCACATGGCCCGCGCCAAAAGCTCGTCGCCTTCCGTCTCAAAAAAATCTCCGTACCGGTCCTGCGCCTCCAGCTTTACATGACTGGGCCGCTCTACCATGCCGTACTGCCCGGGGAACGACAGGCATCCCTCGGCCTCGCTTAACATTTCCCCGGAACGCTCGGTAATTTTCGGGTTTATATATTCCACGACCTCGTCGCCAATGTCGGTGACAAACACGCGCCGCAGCACGCCCACCTGGACGGCCGCAAGCCCCGCGCCGCCTGAGTCCTGCAAGGTTTCGACCATGTCGTCCAGCAGCTGGTGCAGCCTTTCGTCAAACACCGTCACCTCCCGGCTCTTTTTGCGCAGACTTTCGTCTTTATCGTCCAATATACGCCTTCTCGCCATATCTTAAAACTACACTCCCTATTGATTATCATAATGCATATCTATGTAAAGGTTGACCCTTTTTGTCTGTTTTAAAAAATTAATATATAAGCTCCGCAGCATCTCTCGCAGGCGAGCCGTGTTTTTACACTTAAGAATGAGCCTGTAGCGGTACTTGCCCGCCACCTTGAACACCTCCGCAGGGGCGGGTCCAAGCAGTCTGAGCGGCAGGTCGGGGTAGCTTTTTGCCGCGAGTTCCTTAAAGCTTTCCTCAAAGCTTTCGGCGGCGGCCTTTACCTCGCGCTCGCTCTCACATGAAAACCCCAGCCCGCAAAGCGAACAAAACGGCGGGTACAAATGCATCCTGCGCATTTTTATCTCCTCTTCAAAAAAGGCGGGATAGCTCTGCTCCGCCGCCAAAAGCACGCAGCGGTTGTCCGGCGCGTAGCTCTGCACGATAGCGCGGCCGCGCGCGTCTCCGCGCCCGCCGCGTCCCACTACCTGGGTAAGCAGCGAAAACGTGCGCTCAAAGCCCCTGAAATCCCCCGAATAGAGCGACTGTTCGGCTCCCAGCACGCCCACAAGAGTCACTCCCGGAAAATTTAACCCTTTCGCCACCATCTGGGTACCGACCATAATGTCGTATTCCCCCGCTGCAAATGCGCCGAACAGTCTTTCGTGTGAAAACCGGCTCTGCGTGGCGTCCATGTCCACCCGAAGTATCCTTGCCTCGGGGAACAGTTCTCTTAGCTCTTCCTCCAGCTTTTGCGTGCCAAGCCCCGAGTGCCGCCCGAACTGCCCGCCGCAGCTTTCGCAGGCTGGCAGGCTTTCCGCCCGGCAGGTGTGGCCGCAGTAGTGGCAGATGAGGCTGTCGTTTACCGAATGATATGTCATCGCCACCGAACAATTCGGGCAAATGGCCGAGGCGCCGCAGCCGCCGCACATAACGCGGGTGGAGTGACCCCGGCGGTTCAGCAGCAAAATTGACTGTTCGCGCCGCGCAAGATTGTCGTGTATCGCCTCTAAAAGTGCAAAAGAGAATGCCGGACGCGACGAGACATTTTGCTTGTCCCTCATGTCGACGACCGTCACCTCAGGCAGGCGGTTGCGGTTGAATCGCTCCGGGAGCGTGAATAGCTCGTATCTTCCGGACTGTGCGGCGTAAAAGCTCTCTATGCTTGGCGTTGCGGAGCATAAAAGCAGCAGCGCTCCGCTTTGCTTTGCGCGCGCCAACGCTATGTCCCTAGCGTGGTAACGCGGGGTTTTGTCGGACTTGTAACAGTTTTCCTGCTCCTCGTCCACGACGATGAGCCCTATATTCTTTAAAGGCGCAAACGCCGCCGACCGTGTACCGACCACAATGCCGGCGCGGCCCTCGTGTATCCGCTGCCATTCATCGGCGCGCTCCGCGAGTGTGAGGCCGGAGTGAAGCGCCGCCACACACCCGCCGAACCGCCGGGTAAAGCTCTTTAATGTCTGCGCCGTAAGGGATATCTCCGGCACGAGCACCAGCGCCGTTTTGCCCACAGAAAGCGCGTGGGCTATCAACCGCAAGAATACCTCTGTCTTACCCGAACCCGTAACCCCGTAGAGCAGAGCTGGCTTTTTTTCGTTTGAATCAAACATGGCTACAAGGCCGTTCAGCGCGGCTTTTTGCGAATCTGTCAGTTTCGGCGGCTCCTCGGTGGGCCAGTCAACGACAGGCTCGTCGTTTTTAACGATATGCTCGTAAAGCTCCGCCGTGCCCTTTCGCACAAGGGCGTTCGCAACCGCCCGGGTCACACCCGCGCCGGCGCACAGTTCGGGAAGCGAAGCGCACTCGTTTTCCATAAGGAACTCAGCCGCCGCCCACTGCTTCTGCGTCAGGCTCTGAGGAGCAACCTCCCCGCACAGCCTAATCATAAGCCGCTTGTCGGCCTTAAGGGGCTTCGCCGCCCTGCCTGGCGGCAATAGCAGCTTTAACGCCTGAAAGTATGTGCAAAGGGTGTGCTCGCGGATATAACTAAGCAGAAACATCCCGTCGGAGTCAAGTATCGGCTCGCTGTCAACCATCGCGTAAAGCGGCTTTAGCTTAGGGTCGCGTTCCGGCGCCTCAGCGGCTTCCAGAACAAGGCCCGCGCGCTTGCGGTTGCCGCCGCCAAACGGAACCGTACAGCGCCTGCCCGCAAACCCGGAAACGGGGGCGCCTGCCGGCAGAAGAGCTTCCGGCACAAGGTATGAATATTCGCGGTCGTATTCGGCGGCGGCGCCCTCTACGGCGACGCTTGCAACAACGGTCATTTTAGGCATTAAATGAAGTCTGAAACCTTGACCCTGCCGGACGCGAATTCCTCAACCGCCAGCTTAACCGGCTTTTCCGTAAGATAAATATGGCTGTCCTCGGCGGCAGTGGCGATATCTCTCGCGCGCTGTGCAATGGCCACCACAAATTCGTAATAGCTGTCGTGGCTGGAAATTATCTGATGCATGGACGGTCTAAGCATGATGTAAAACCTCCTGTATATAGTCTTTCATATTTTTGGCGGCACAGCGGGCGGCAGCGATTACGTCGCCCAGCTTCTTTACGCAGGTGTGCAGGTTGTCGTTTATTATCACATAGTCGTACTCATGGGCCTTTGATATCTCAAAACGGGCAATCTCAAGCCGCGCGAGTATCGCAGGTTCGCTTTCGGTTCCCCTTGCGCGCAGCCGGCGCTCCAGTTCCGGTATAGACGGCGCGACTATAAACACAAGCACCGCCTTTGGGTCGAGCTTTTTTATTTGCAGCCCTCCGTCAACCTCCAGCTCGAGTATCACGTTTTTGCCGGCATCAAGCAGTTTTTTCACCTCCGCCCTGGGGGTCCCGTAAAAATTGCCGTTATATTCCGTGTACTCCAGCATTTCGCCGTTATTGGCCCGGCGCAAGAATTCTTCGCGGGAAAGAAAATAATACTCGCGGCCGTGCCGCTCTCCGCCGCGCGGCGTCCTTGTGGTGGCTGAGACCGACAGCACGCAATCCTCCTCCGCTCCGCGTCCCGGCATGAACTCGCCCAAAATCGTGTCCTTGCCCACGCCGGAAGGGCCGGATATCACGTATAGCAAGCCCCGCTCAGTCATTTGCGGCCTCGTCGCTTTCATCCAGGCGGTTTGCCACGGTTTCGGGCTGGATTGCCGAGAGCACCACATGGTCGGAGTCCATCACGATAACCGCCCGAGTGCGCCTGCCGTAGGTCGCGTCAATGAGCATCCCCTTTTCCCGGGCGTCGCTCACGATACGCCTGATCGGCGCCGACTCGGGGCTCACTATCGCCACCAGTCGGCCCGCTGACACCATGTTGCCAAAGCCAATATTTATAAGTCTCATTTTTATCAGTCCTTTGTAACTTTCAACTGTCACTCAATGTTCTGTATCTGCTCTCTTATTTTTTCAAGCTCGCTTTTTATCTCGACTACAAGACCCGTCACCTCTACATTCTGCGCCTTGGAGCCTATTGTGTTCGCTTCGCGGTTCAGCTCCTGCGTCAAAAAGTCCAGCTTGCGGCCGGCAGGCTCCTTTGAACCCAGGTTCGTCCTGAACTGCGCGATGTGGCTTCTGAGACGAACGGTCTCTTCGTCCACGGCTATCTTTTCGGCAAACACGGCGGCCTCGGTGAGTATCCTCGCCTCGTCCAGCTGCTTTTGCTCAAGCACCTCTGTTATTTTTGACGTTAATTTTTTCCGGTATTCCTCAAGCGTCTGGGGCGCGAGCATCTCAATCTTTCCAACATGCGCCTCTATTGCCGCAAGCCGCCCCAAAATGTCGGCCTTTAGCTTTTCGCCCTCCCGCGCGCGCATTTCCATAAAGCTGTCCAGAGCCTCGCCCGCCACGGCCGAGACATCGCGCCAGATCTCGTCCTCGTCATCCTCGGCTTTTTTAACGGTAAAGATGTCTCCAAAGCGCGAGAGTACGGAAAGCGTAAGGTCGTCGGCGACGCCAAGCTCACGGCCAAGCTCACGCAGCGCGCTTAGATACGAGCCCGCAAGCGCCCGGTTTATCTCTACGCTGGCATGTACGCCGTCCACCGCCGCAATCGTCAGCGAAAGATCCACCTTCCCGCGGGAGGCCTTAGCGTACACCAGAGCCTTTAGTTTTTCCTCCAGGTACGCGTAAGCGCGCGGCATTCTGGGGGAAAACTCAAAGAAGCGGTGGTTGACCGATTTTATCTCCACTGTAATATCCCGGCCGTTTAAAAGGCGCTGCGCCCGCCCGTAGCCTGTCATGCTGTTCGCCATTTGAAGCTCCCTTTATAGATAATGTACGATTATTATAGAATGCCGCCGCCATGTTTGTCAACCACACTTGATTATTTAGGGCATTCGTTGTATAATATATGGAATACGCGAACAGCCGCAAGGGAGTAACCATGAATAAAACTTTCTACATTACCACGCCGATCTACTACCCGTCTGACAAGCTTCATATCGGACACAGCTACACCACCGTCGTAAGCGACACCGTGGCCCGGTACAAGCGAATGCGGGGCTTCGACGTTATGTTCCTCACCGGCACCGACGAGCACGGCCAGAAGATAGAGCAAAAAGCCAAAGAAGCCGGCCTTGCGCCGCAGGAATATGTAGACAACATAGTCGCCGGTATCAAAGAGCTCTGGAAGCTCATGAATATAAGCTACGACAGATTTATCCGCACCACGGACCCGTATCATGTACAGAGTATCCAGAATATTTTCAAAACGCTTTACGACAAGGGCGAGATATATAAATCCGAGTACCGGGGCGCATACTGCAAGCCCTGTGAGTCTTTCTGGACAGACAGCCAGCTCAAGGAAGGCAAATGCCCCGACTGCGGACGCGAGGTCGAGCAGGCCGCCGAGGAAGCTTATTTCTTCAGACTTTCGAACTACACCGAAAAAATAAAAAGACTGTACGCGGAAAACCCGGGCTTTTTGGAGCCGCAGACCCGCGTGAACGAAATGCTTAATAATTTCCTTAACCCCGGTCTTGAGGACCTGTGCGTCTCCCGCACGTCGTTTTCGTGGGGAATTCCAGTCTCCTTTGACCCGGGCCATGTCGTGTACGTGTGGGTGGACGCGCTGTCCAACTATATAACGGCGCTGGGCTACGGCAACGACCAATACGACGACTTTGACAAATTCTGGCCGGCCGACGTCCACATGATGGCTAAGGAGATCATCCGCTTCCACTCGATCATCTGGCCAGCCCTGCTGATGGCGCTGGACGTTCCGGTTCCCAAAAAAGTCTACGGCCACGGATGGCTGCTGTTCGGCGGAGACAAAATGAGCAAGTCCAAAGGCAATGTGGTCGACCCGGTGGTGCTCTGCGGGCGTTACGGCGTGGACGCGGTGCGGTACTTTTTACTGCGCGAGGTCCCTTTCGGGCAGGACGGAAGCTTCACCAACGAGGCATTGATCGGCCGCATAAACGCCGACCTCGCGAACGACCTTGGCAACCTTGTCTCCCGCACGGTGACAATGGCGCTCAAGTACTTTGACGGCAAGCTCCCCGTAGAACGCAAGGCCGAGACGGTGGACAGCGAGCTTATCGCGATGGCCAACGCGCTTAAACCCCGCGTAGAAAAGCTGATGGACGAGCTGCAATTACCCACGGCGCTGACCGAGATATTCAGATTCATCTCACGCACGAATAAATATATTGACGAGACGTCCCCGTGGCTGCTGGCAAAGGATGAATCCAACCGGCCGCGCCTCGCGAGCGTCATATACAACCTTTTGGAATGCATCCGTATAGCGGCGGTATTGCTTTCCCCCGCTATGCCGCTGACGACCCCAAAAATTTTTACGCAGATAGGCGCGAACGGCTCTACCACCGTCTGGGACGGCGCCGGCATATTCGGTCTTTTACCCTCCGACGTTTCAGTAAAGCCCGGCGAAGTGCTATTTCCCCGGGTCGACCTTGAAAAAGAACTGGCCGAGCTTGAAAAGCTGGCCGTTCCGGCAAAAGAAACCGAGGACACAGTAAGAACCCAAAAGCAGGCTGCGGTCCAGCCCGCGGCAGGCGATTCAAAATCCGCGGCAGGCAAAGCGATCCTCGAAAACGCCGTTTCCCTTTTGGATATCGCCGACTTCGCGAAAGTTGAACTGAGGGTCGCTAAGATCGTTGAGTGCGAGGCGGTGCCGAAGTCAGACAAGCTGCTGCGTATACAGGCGGACGACGGTGACTCCGTGAGGCAGATAGTCTCAGGCATACACCAGTGGTACGAGCCCGGAGAGCTTGTTGGCAAGAAGATTGTACTCGTGGCCAACCTCAAGCCAGCGAAGCTCAGGGGTGTTGAGAGCAACGGGATGCTGCTCGCGGCTGACGTTCCAGACGCCGACGGAAACGACGGAGCGAGAGTTATATTCGTTGACGACGACGTCCCCACTGGTTCCAAGGTGAGATGACCGGCCCGTTCTTTGACAGCCACGCCCATTACGACGATAAACGGTTTGACACTGACCGCGACGGGGTTTTGGCCTCGTTGCCCGGCGCGGGCGTTTCCGGCGTGTTAAACGCCGCGAGTGACCTTGGTTCCGCAAAATTCGGGATCGGCCTTGCGGAAAAATACGGCTTTGTGTACGCTTCGGCGGGTATCCATCCGCACGAGGCAAAGGACGCGCCGCCGGACTATATAGAAAAGCTGAGTGAGCTTTTGCTCCACCCAAAATGCGTGGCCGTAGGAGAATGCGGGCTTGACTACCACTATGATTTTTCCCCGCGCGAAAGGCAGCTAGAGGTTTTTGAAAAGCAGCTCGGCCTTGCTTTGGAGCTGGACATGCCCGTAATCGTACACGACCGGGAGGCCCATGCGGACACGCTGCGGCTGCTTAAAAAATACAAGCCCAAAGGCGTTGTGCACTGCTACTCCGGTTCTGCAGAAATGGCGGCGGAGTTGCTGTCGCTGGGACTGTATATAGGTTTTACCGGCGTCGTCACCTTTCCAAACGCACGCAAGACCGCCGGAGCCGTCAAGTCTGTTCCGCTGGAGCGGCTGCTTATAGAAACCGACTGCCCTTACATGGCGCCCGTGCCGTTTCGCGGGAAACGCTGCGACTCCTCCATGCTGCCCCGGACAGCCGCCGCGCTTGCGGAGCTGAAGGCGGTTTCTGTAGAGGAGATCGCGCGGGCCTCGGACGAAAACGCAAGGAAGCTTTATAACATTATTACTCCTGCATCAAATAGCAGCAATTTTGCAGGATACTAAAATGCAGGAGTAATATCGGCCATGTTTGTCGGTTGCCCTCCGCAGAGGGCGAGACAAACGGCCATTTAAAACTTTATAACTTCATTAAGGAGGACCTTCAATGGCAATCAGGGGGACGTCGCTCTTACCCGGCACCGTGGCTCAAACCTTAATATGCGTAGACACCATTGTTAACGGCGATTTTTCAGGCAGATTTTACAATCTGTACATGAAGCGTCCCCACCGTTTTATGTCTATTTTTCATTTTGTCAGCCAAATGGAAAAATTCTTTGACTATTTAAGATTCCCACAGAATTCACTTTCCCAAAGGCGTTTTTTCCGTGAGTTTAAATTCCAGTCTGCACACAGAAAGCCATTAGCGGAGGTAAAGCAGTATATGAACGAAGAAATCTTTGAGTCGGAGCACGGCAACCGGGCGACCTTTCTGGTACAGGTACAGTTCAGGCAGAACGCTACCTGGCAGGGTACAATAACATGGACCGAGCAAAAAAGAACCAATCACTTCCGCAGTACGCTGGAAATGATAAGGCTCATGGACAGCGCGCTCAACGACGCGCAGGGTCTTGACGACGGCGAGGCTCTTTCCGAAGCCTGGGAGCAGTGAAAAGCGCAGACATCCGCCGCGGGCAAATCCCGCGGCGGATGTTTATTTTTATCTTATAC
>QMCE01000083.1_pt1 | contig 39213 bp, 30 predicted proteins | sample 1821851 | NCBI WGS metagenome assembly QMCE01 (sample SAMN09453174, study PRJNA476694) | Termite gut metagenome, whole genome shotgun sequencing project. | isolation source: worker | host: Odontotermes sp. | place: South Africa:Pretoria | collected 2016-01-28 | reverse complement strand
GTATCCATTTTTTTACCTGCGTCGTCAGGATACCTGCGCACACATTCCGCAGTCTCTTCAGCATTTCCAGGAGCTTGATATACAATATACTTTGCTTTGGGTGCCCAGCCGTAATCAGAGCTAGCTAACACCGACAGCACAGCCGTCGCGTGCGCTTTGTTCTCCGGCGCATCCTTAGCCTTGCATGGACGCTTGACAGTGATGTCAGCCCCGTTGAGCTCAGGAACACCCAGGTCAGGCACCCCCTGCTCAATCACGCCAATGGTGACACCCTCACCGTCCAGGCCCATGTCCCGAATCTCATCGAAACCGACCGCCTCCATATACGGCTGCGACGTGATCTTGCTCGGCGCAGCCACCGCCGGACACACCCCAAGACCCAAACTAGCCAACGCCAACGCCACGCCAGCAGCCACCACACCACGAACTCTCACCAGGCACTCCCATCACGAGAGGCTGACGGGTCAGCAATGGCACGGAACTTCGACTGGGCCTGCTCACTTTCGCTGTTGGCACTCTCCACGGCTTGATCGACCAAACCTGGATAGTCCGACAAGTCATCCCATACCGCTTCGATCCACTCATGCGTCTGCCACAACCACTCCACATACGAACCGCTAAAGACCGACGGGCCAGGTTCGTTCCCCCACTTCGAGGCAGAATCTTCGGTGTACTGCACATCACTGACCCTCGCGTAAACCATCGTCGCCGCATCAACAGCGGCGGAGACGTGCGACTTCCCCTCCTGCAGGGTTGGCATGTCAACACCAAATTGATCACCATGAGTGGCCATCATGCACCTCCAACGTATTCAGACTGCGGCAAGGGGATATTCCCGTCACGATGGCACAGCATTGCACGACCACACGTTGACGCGGGGCACAGCCAGGCATCAGATCCAGCCTTTCAGGATCAACGGATATGGCAGACTAATCCCTGAAGGACGACTGTAGCAATACCGAGCACGACCCAACAACGTTCGCTGATATGACACTCGCATGAGTGACAACAACTGACACCCCGACAGACCAGCACCTTCACAAGATGAACATATCCATCGACGGCTCTCGCACGCGCCAGGTAGCCAACGTGCCAATAAGTCGACATTTCACCTAGAGTAACTATGTCCACGCAGTTGACACGGCAGAGTGAAGGCGCACTATCATCTGAGAGTGATTTCTAATCGCATCCTCTATCCCCCTCTTCAAAGGAGATAACATGCCACTATCGGCCAGTGCAGGAGCCGGCGAACTCAGGAAGGTCGCCGCCGACTTCGATGAAACGAAGAGCGCCCTGAACAGCGCGACACAAAGCGGCGTCGCTCAGGTGCGCGCCATCGCAGCGTCTGGGTGGCAAGGCCCGGCGGCGCAAGCCTTCCTTGACGAGGGCAACGGCACGCTCGCACGTTGGCAAGAGATGGCCACCCGCGTGAGCAACCAACTCGGTGATTTCCAGGAGAGCCTCACACTGCTCGACCGCGACAACGTGCAACGCGAAGATGCGCTGGCCTCGCACATGCAGAGCATGTTCGGCGGCCGCCAGCTCTAGGCGATCCCCCATACGTTTCGAAAGGACTTACACGATGGTAATCAACAACGGCGACGGCTCTTTCTCCGTCGGATACTCACAGATGAGCGAAGCCCGCGACGCCCTGATGTCAGCCAACAGAGCCATTGAGCGCTGCCTCGACGACCTCGGCGCTGCGCTCAGACGCGATATTCACGATTGGGAAGGCGAGCCGAAACGGCAGTACGAAATCGCCAAGCGCAAGTGGGACCAAACCATGAGCGAGATGAACTTGATGCTTGTCGACATGCAAGGTGCCGTTCAGGATGCTGAAGACGCCTACCGCCGCTCCGAAAGGTACGGCCAGGGACTTTTCTCGCGCAACTGACGTGGTGTTTGTTTCACGATAATGCGGGTGGCGAGCGTTCTCGCCGCCCGCATTATCGGCCTGCACCACTTGATTCCTTATCAACATCACCGTGACAATGTCCCCTTTCTCACACCATCATCCACAACACTGGATCACCCGTGTTCCCACGATCATGGTGCTTGTTGTCGCGCTCGGAATCGGCGTGTTCGCCGTCCTCAACCCCGGCGTCGCGACCGCTCAAGTGGACACAAACGACGGTGGCATTTGGGTGACGAATAGCGCCAAACAGTTGGTGGGCCACGTCAACGTCGACGCTCACACCATCGACTCCGCCGTGCGCACCAAAACCTCACAATTCGATATCGGCCAAGCCGCCGATGTGGTCACCTTCTCCGACGACGCGACGCGCGTCATCTCACCGATCGACGTGTCGCTCGTACGCTTCGGCGCGGCCACGTCGCTCCCTGAGGACGCACAGGCGGCCCAGGGCGGCGATCGGCTCGGGGTGCTCGACCCGGAATCGGGTGACCTGTGGGTCGGCTCGGCCGCCCAACCATCGGAGACCGCGTTCGAGGAGAGCACCGCTCTCGTCACCGACCTCACAGACGGCGTGGTCGCGGCAGGCCCCACCGGCACGGTCGCCGCGATATCGGCCCACGCGGGACGGATCGCCGTCGTCACTCGTCAGGGCATGGTCGACACACTGCATTCCGTTGCAGTGCCCGACCTGTCGACTACTGCCGCTTTGTCGCTGACGCTCGTCGGTGACGAGCCCGTCGCCCTCGACTCGGCAACGAACACGCTGGTGCTGCCCAACGGCAGCCTGTACTCGCTGGCCAAGGCAGGCGTGGCGACCGGCGGCGTCTTGCAACAACCGGGTGCCAAAGCCGACCATGTGCTGCTGGCCACCGACTCCGCCCTCGTGTCGATCCCCCTGGACGGCTCCGCAGCACACGTCGTTGAAGCCAACGACACTCACATGTCGGGCACCCCGGCCGCGCCCGTGCGTCTCAACGGCTGCGAATACGCGGCGTGGGCTGGCTCGGGAGCTTACGTGCGTCAATGCGACGGCACAGCCGAGCCCACGCGCATGACGGTTGACACTCTCAAAACAGCCACCACTATCGCTTTCCGCACCAACCGCAACGTCATCGCCCTCAACGATCTGGCGGAAGGCACCGTGTGGCTCCCCCAGCAGGACATGATGCTGGTCACAGGCTGGGAAGAGATCGACAACGAGCTCAAACAGCAGGACAAAGAGGAGGAATCGCCCCAGGAGACGACCCGCGTGGCTGACCCCAACCGCACGAAGAAGAACACACCGCCGGTCGCCGAGGACGACCGCTTCGGGGTGCGCCCCGGCAGAGTCACCGTTCTCGACGTGCTGGCCAACGATTCCGACGAAGACGGCGACGTCCTCACGGCTCGAGCGAGGAAAAACCCGTCCAACGGGCGGGTCGTCCAAACGCGCGGTGGGCGTGCCCTCCAGATCGACACGCCCGACAACGCCAGCGGCTCAAGCACCTTCTCGTACGAAGCGTCGGACGGGCAAAGCATCGACACGGCCGACGTGGCGGTCGAGGTGCATCCCTGGTCAAGGAACGACGGACCCAAGCAACTGCGGAGCGATCCGCGGCTCAAGATCGGATCCCGCGGCACGGTGCGTTACAACGTGCTGCCCGATTGGCGTGACCCAGACGGGGATCCCATCTTTTTGGCCCAAGCATCCAGCAATGATCGGGTGGATGTCCGCTATCGCGAAGAGGGCACCCTCGTCATCCGAGATCTCGGCGGGCCCGACGGCCCGGTGGACATCAGAGTCGAAGTGTCCGATGGCAAGAAGAGCACCGTCGGTTCGTTGCGCGTGTGGATACAGCCACAAGGCAACGTGGCTCCTGTCGCCAACGGCGATTTCTACGTGGCCCGCATGAACGAACCCGTCTCCCTGCGCCCGCTCGACAACGACCTCGACCCGAACGGCGACAAACTGCGTCTCGACGCGGTGTCGGCCGCCCCTCAAAACTCGGCGATCACGCCGAATCTCGATCTGGGGACGATCACCTTTCAGGGCAGCCACATTGGCACATTCACATTGACCTATACCGTCTCCGATGGGCGCGCCAATCAGATCGGAGTGATCCGGATCGACGTGATCGACGCCGAGAAATCGGCTGTGCCGGTCGCCGAGGACGATTTGGCTCTGCTGCCTGAGCTTGGCTCGGTGCTAGTGGCTCCCCTCGACAACGACAGCGATCCTGGGGGCGGCGTGCTCGTCCTCCAAAACGTCGACGTGCTGTCCAGCACCGGCCTCGACGTCGTCGTGATCGACCACCATTTGCTGCGAGTGTCCGCCCAAGCCGGCCTGGACGACTCGGTGTCGTTCTCGTACACCGTGTCGAACGGGAGTCACACGGCACGGGCTGACGTGCTCGTCGTCCCCACCAAGAACCAAAACCGTCGGCAAGCGCCCGAATTGCAGCCAGACCGCGGCGTGGTCCGAGTCGGTGACGTCGGATCCGTCGATGTGCTAGCCAACGACCGTTCCCCAGCGGGCCTCGCGCTCGAATTGCAGCCGACGCTGTCGTACAAGGCGAACCCAAGCGTCGGCGTGCCGTTCATCACTGGCGACTTGGTGCGCTTGAACACCGGCACCACCCCCGGGCAGCTCAGCGTGGTCTACACGGTCACCGACGGCGCGGGCCATGTCGCCAGCAGCACGGTGGTGTTCGACGTGATAGGCACGGAAGGGGCGAACGCGGCTCCCCGGCCGAACGCCCTGACGGCCTGGGCCGTCGCCGGGCAGACCTCGCGTATCGCCGTGCCGCTCGTCGGAATTGATCCGGACGGCGACTCCGTCACGTTGGTGGGGCTGGAAAGCCCGCCGACGATGGGGCACGTCGAGTTGGGGACGGACTGGCTCGAATACACACCAAACCTGGAAGCTCAAGGCACCGACGTCTTCACCTACATCGTCGAGGACCGGCTTGGGAAACAAGCGACGGCGAACGTGCGCGTCGGGGTCGCGGCGCCAGCGAAACTGAACCAGAATCCGCGCGCCGCGTCGGACTCGGTATCCGCCCGCCCGGGACGGAGTTTGCTCGTCCCGGTGTTGGCGAACGACAGCGATCCGGACGGCGACGACATCCAGCTCGTCCCCGGCAGCGCGGTGGCGAAAGATGAACGCCTGCAGCCACGCATCGTCGGCTCCAGCATCGCTCTCGATACGCCGTCGGCTCCGGGCACCTACGTGGTGACTTATGACATCGCCGACGGTCGAGGCGGCACGGACAATGGCCTCTTGAGCGTCACCGTCGAGACCGAGTCGCCGCTGCGCAACCCCATCGCCCGGGACGACGTGGTGGCTCTGGCCGACGTGCCGACGGATGGCTCGCCGGTCAGCGTCGACGTACTCATCAACGACGAGGATCCAGACGGCGACTCCTCACAGCTCACACTGACCTGTGAGGAAGAGGAGTGCGTCGTCGATGGTTCGTCGCTTCTGATCACGCCGGGGCCGACGAGACGCATGGTCGTCTATACCGTCACTGACATCGACGGCCTGCAAGGATCGGCTGTCGTGTCGGTTCCAGGCGCGGATCAAACCAGGCCGCGCGTGCGTGACAACATGATTCCGATTCAGATGCGGGCAGGCGAGGAACTCACCATCGATATCGTTGACTACGTCGAGACTCGGAGCGGGCGCACGCCCTACCTGGTGGACGGGGCGAACATCCGAGTATCGGATGGCTTCGAGGGGCCAGTCGAGGCGGTCGGCGACGGCCAGTTGCGGTTCACCGCCGCGAAGGACTTTGGCGGCCAAACCGCCGTGACGTTCGACGTGCGCGATGGCACGGTGGACGATCGCAGCACACTCTCCGCCACGATCACCCTGCCCGTCGACGTGACTGCGACCGTCAACCATCCGCCAACGGTGACCCCAACGGCCGTGGCTGTGGAAAAAGGCGGCGCGGTGTCACGGGTGAACCTGGCGCTGATGACGCGCGACCCGGAAGGGGTCGATCCCACCACTTTCGCGTACACGCTGAGCAGCGTGCCAGCGGGCATCGTCGCCACGTTGCAGGACGGCTACTGGCTGGACATCTCCGCCGGGGCCGCCCAGGCGATAGGCCCCGCTGGTGAGGTGGAGTTCACCGTGGCCGACGGGAGCGCCCCCGTCGTCGGGCGCATCCCGGTGACGGTGGTGGCCACCACCCGGCCCCTGATCCAACTCGACACCCCCATCGAGGTGACTGACGCCGACGTCGGAAAGACGCGGCGCATCGATGTCTCCCAGCATCTCGCCAATCCGTTCCCCGACGACCCGGTGACCTTCGTCGGTGGGTCTGTGAAATCGCAGGGCGTGGCCGGCCAGGTGGTCGTCCCCCAGCAGGGCCTGGAATTGGCCATCACGCCAGAAGAGCCCGGCGAGATGTTCGTCTCCTACTCCGTCATCGACGCGTCTGGCGACAATGACCGGATCGTCACCGGCCAAGTGCATCTCATCGTGCGAGGGCCACCTGACCCGCCGACCGGCATCTCGGCGGCGGTGACGTCGGGGGATTCCGCCACCGTGACGTTCACGGCGGGCGGCGACAACGGGGCGCCCGTGACCGCCTTCACCGTGACGGCGAGCGATGGCTCGACCCATGGCTGCGGCGTGCAAACCATCTGTGAGGTGAACGGTTTGACGGCGGGGGTTGACTACACCTTCAAAGTGACGGCCACGAACGAGGTCGGTTCGACCACGTCCGAGCAGGCTTCGCCGTCGGTGCTGGTCGACGAGATACCAAGCAAGCCGGCCGCTCCCACTCTTGAGCCAGGCGATCAGCAGGTGACGGTGCGGTGGAAACCGCCAGACAACGCCGGTTCGGCCGTCACGGTTTACACCGTCACACTCGGCGGCCAAGAGAAGCAGCTGGACGGAAGCGAGACCCAAGCGGTTTTCACAGGACTGGACAACGGCCAGCAGTATCGTGCGACGGTGATGGCTGAAAACCGGGCGGGCCAGTCTGAGGTGTCGGAGTCGTCCGCCACGGCCATCCCGTTCGGCAAACCCTTCGCTCCGGAATCTGTGACGTACGAGTACGAGGACCCAGGCAACAACGACTCCCTGTCGAATGTTCGCTTGTGCTTCAGCTACCCGGCGGGCGCGAGCACCACCGACAACAACGGACGCCCCGTCGATCGCATCGTGCTCGCATCGTCATCAGACAGCGTCTCACCGGTCTCACCCGTATTCGTCGACGACAATTGCTACTCCATCTCCTTGCCTGCCGGCGAAAAGCAGACGGTCACGATCACGGTCACGACCGAAGGCGGAACAGCCACTCAGGAGATCACTCTGACGCCTGCCTCAGTGCCGCTGCCGGTCGATCCCGTCACGGTGAGGCCGTCCGGGGACGACAACACCTTCACGCTGACTGGGCTCGCCAAAAAACCCGGGCGAGGCTTTTCGGCCGGCGATCTGACGATTCAGTATTCGCTGGATGGCGAAGATTGGCGCAGCCTTTCAAGCGATTCCTACGGAAAGCTTGAGGACGGGCGTTTCACGAACGGTGAAAGCGTCACCTTACGGTTCCGCCAAATCGGCTCCGTGGACGGCTACAGCGCCGAGGGACGTCTGACTCGAGCGAACGCTGCTGCGGCTTGGGGACCGATGAGGAGCAACGACATATCGATCAGCGATATGACGTGGACTGACGACGGCCTCAAACTGACGTTGGCCGCCAACGGCAATGGCCGTGACCTGACCAAGGCCAATCTGACGGTCAAGGACAATAAGAATAAGCCGACGATGCCTGGCGTCCCTATTTCGAACGGCACAGTGGCGGACACCGTCACCATCCCTGTCAATGATCTCCGCAGCGCCACAGCCATCACGTTCTCGGTCTGGCCTGGAGACGCGTCTGAGCCGACTAGCGACAGCAGCGACATAAGCGTGGGCACAGTACGGGCTTCGACGCTTGAGACGACGTGCGCTGTCCCCGACCCGCCGCCAGAAGAATCATCACCGCCAGAAGAATCATCACCGCCAGAAGAGTCGGCGCCGCCGGAAGAACCGTCGCCGCCAGATGGGTCGTCCCCGTCACCGGAGGAACCGTCGCCTTCAGAAGAGCCGACGGAAGAACCACCACCACCTCCGCCACCCGAGCCCTGTTGGATGGTTACGGTGGAGAATCGGGATATCTGGCTGCCGATGCCTGCTCACGTGACCTGCCGCACGGGGGTTGACACACCAGACGAATCCGACGATTATCACGTGACGCTTGACCCGAAGTCGATGTCTCCCGTCATCCTTGATGGCATCGAAACGACAACGCAAGAAGCCGCCCAAGCTATCGCTGATGGCGTCTGGACATGCACACCATAAGAGAGAATAACCGTGTCGCTAACAGTGGAACGAGCTGCCGAATTCGCCCATGCGTTTCAGGCGTTGTCCAACAATGTGGGCTATGCCGTCCTTGACAAGCCGTATCAGATTCAGCTCGTACTGGCTGCTCTCTTCGCGGAAGGTCACGTCTTGCTTGAAGACGCGCCCGGAACTGGCAAGACGGCTCTGGCGCGAGCTCTGGCGGCGAGCGTGACAGGAACTCATTCACGCATCCAGTTCACGCCCGATTTACTGCCGAGCGACATCACCGGCGTCACGATGTTCAACCAGAAATCTGAGGAGTGGGTGTTTCAGCCAGGACCGGTCTTCGCGCAGATCGTGCTGGCAGATGAAATCAACCGAGCCTCGCCGAAGACGCAGTCAGCCCTGCTCGAAGTGATGGGCGAAGGCCAGGTGACGGTTGGAAACGAGACCCATGGCGTTGGCAGCCCGTTCATGGTGATCGCCACCCAAAACCCGGTGGAACACGCCGGCACCTACCCATTGCCGGAAGCGCAACTTGACCGATTTCTCGTGAAGACATCGTTGGGCTATCCGGCGCGGGCGGCCATGATTGAGGTATTGGCGGGCTCGGCGGCCCCTGATCGTTCGATGAAGCTGTCACCGGTCTGCACGGGCGATGACATCACACAGTTCGCCGCCGAAGTGGCCGATGTCCACGCCGACCGGGCGGTGCTCGACTACATCGCAGCCCTCGCCGAGGCCACGCGGCAGGACGAATCTGCCCGTCTGGGGGTGTCGACGCGCGCGGCCATCGGCATGGCCCGCATGGCCCGCGTGTGGGCCGCTGCGCAGGGACGCAATTTCGTGTTGCCAGACGACGTCAAACGTCTGGTCGGCCCGGTCTGGGAACATCGCATTGTTCTTGATGGCGACGCTGTGTTCGCGGGTGCCACAGCGGCTGGGGTGCTGGCTCATGCTGTCGCGACGGTGCCCGCACCTGTCGGTGGCATCAACTGATGGCCGTCGCCGACTCCAGGCGTGCTGTTCGGGTTTCGTTGGTCGCGCGCCGGATTCTTGTGTCCGCGCGGGCAGCATTGGAAGCAAGCCCGCTCGGCACGTGGCTGCGCTCCATCACGCCCGCCGGCTGGGCGATGGCCGTCGGCGGGCTGACAGCTCTCGGCGCGACGCTGCTGTGGGGATGGGTGGAAGCCGCGGTCGTGGCGATCGTCAGCGCCGTGTGCCTGGTGGTGGCCCTGGCGAGTGTGCTCGGACGTTCGTCCTACCAGATCAGCGTGGTGCTGCCACACGAACGCACAGTCGTTGGAAAGGCCGCCCTCGGCGAGGTGCGTGTGCGCAACACCCGCACCCGGCGGGTGGGCACGAGCGTAATCGAGCTGCCGGTGCGCGCGCCCCAGGCCTACTCCGACACCCAGTTCGTCGTGCCGTCACTGGGAGCGGGCGAGGAATGGCACGAGGTGTTCGCCGTGCCTGCTCGGCGACGAGGCGTGGTGGACCTAGGCCCCCTGCGGTCGGTGCGGACCGACGCGCTCGGCCTCGTCCGGCGGATTCGTTCGTGGTCAGACTCGCGCACCTTGCACGTCAACCCGCTCACGGTGCGAGTGCCCTACGGCCTGGTAGGCGCCCACCTCGACGTCGAGGGCGTGAGCACCGCCAAGCTGTCGTCGTCCGACGTGTCGTTCCACGCGCTACGCGATTACGTGCCGGGCGACGACCGCCGGTTCGTCCACTGGCCCACGTCCGTTCGGGTGGGACATCTTGTCGTCCGCCAATTTGAGGAGACCCGACGGTCGCAGCACCTGGTCGTTCTTCACACGGGACGTGAGGTGTGGAACGACGAGACGTTCGAGGTCGGGGTGTCGGTGGCGGCCTCGTTCGTCCGGGCGCTCATGGAGCAAGGGCTGGCCGTGGCGGCCATCACGTCGGAGGGTTGGATCTCGACCTCCAACCCCGAACACATGCTTGACGAGTTCACCGAGGTTCGCCTGGCACCGGACGCCGCGCCCCTGGCCGCCAGGCTCCACGAGGCGTTGGCGGCTTATCCGATGACGTCGGTGTGCACCATCGTCACCGGCGATGAAGACGACGCGACGCTCGCCCGCTACCTGGCCCACACCGGGCCGGACGCCGTGTCGGTGGCCATCCGGGTCCGGCCCGACAGCCCGGCGGCACGACACGACACCGGCGATGGCGTCATCCTCGACTGCCCAAGCCTCGCCGAGTTGCCCCGTCTCGCGAACCGGTTGGGCTGGGCATGAACGCGCCGCGCCGGCGTTCGTCGATGCCGCTGTGGCACCTGGCGGTGCTCGCCGCGCTGTATATGCCCTGCGTGGTGGCGTTCGAACCGGTCTTCGGCGGCGGAGCGGGGCTGCGAGCGGCAGGCGGCGGTGTCACGGCCGGTCTGCTGATCGCTCTTGGCGCGGGGCTGTTTCGCTGGGACGTGCTGACGACAACAGCCGTTGGCGTCGTCATCTATCTGCTGGGCTCGGGGGTCGCCGCGCTGCCCCAGACCACAATCGCTGGCATGCTGCCGAGTTGGACCACCATCCAGCTCACCGCCGTCGAAACGGTGACGTCGTGGAAAGACGTGCTGACGCTCTCCCCGCCCGAGAGCGCCTACACCGGCCCAACCGTCATGCCCTGGCTCGCTGGCCTGGTGTGCTCGTTGGTGTCCGGCGTGCTCGTGACGCGCCGCGGCGCGTACGTGGCCGCCACGATCCCGTTGGTGCTGTTCGCGACCGTAGGCATCGCTTGGGGAATGGAAGGCCAGCAGCCGCCGGTGTGGCCAGCGCTGCTGTGGATGGTGTGCACGTGCGCCTGGTGGGCTTGGTGCGGACACCAGAAACGTGTGACGGCAGGCCTGGACGTGGTGGTGGGACGGACGGCGGTGAATTCAGCCATCGCTGACTCGCTGTCCGAAGGAACGACCACCGAGCATGTCGGCGTCGTCCGTCCGTTGCGGCGAATCGGAACGCTGACGCTCACCCTGCTGATCGCTGGGGTTTTGGCCGGACAGTTGGCGCCGTTGTGGACGGCGACGCTGCCTCGCGCGGTGTTGCGCGAAGCGGTTGAGCCACCGTTCGTCCTCCAGGATTACCCCACGCCGCTGGCGGCTTTTCGTCACGACGAAACCGATTTGGCCGACCAGCCGCTCATCGACGTGACGGGCCTGCCGAACGAGGCTCGGGTGCGGATCGCCGCCATGGATTCGTACGACGGCGTGGTGTTCAGCATGGCTGGCGTGGACGACGCGACCGATGGCGGCTTCGTCCACGTCGGCCGGGTGCTGCGCACGGACGAGGGCGCTGGCGACCAAACGCACGTGACGATGACGACGCATGGTTTGATCGGCCCGTGGGTGCCGACGGTGGGATCGCCGTATGAACTCGGTTTTCAGGGCGATGACGCCAATTCGCTAGGGAACGGCCTGTACATCAACCGTGACCTCGACACTGTCCTGACAACAGCCGGGATGGCGGGCGACCACACGTACACCCTTGACACACGGGTGCAGCCGGTCAGCACCGAGGGGCAACTGCGCACGGCGCGGACGCCCCCGCTCACAGGCAAGCCTGACACGGGCGTGCCTCCCCGCGTCGCGGAGCTGGCGCACGAGGTGACAGCGGGCAGCCAGACTCCGTACGAGAGCGTCGCCGGCATCGCGCAATACCTCTCAAAGAACGGCTTCTTCGCCAACCAGAACGAGACGCGGTCGCAACCCGGCCACCGGGCCGATCGGCTGGAACGTATGCTCGCTGGCGACCAGATGATCGGCGACGATGAGCAATACGCCGCCTTGATGGCCCTGATGGTGCGCTCGCTGGACATGCCGGCCCGCGTCGTCATGGGCTTGTATCCGAGCACGTGGCCGTCCGACGGAGCCGCGATCACTCTCCGCGGGCGGGACATGCACGTTTGGGTAGAGGTGGAGTTTGACGACGTCGGCTGGGTGACGTTTGATCCGACGCCCCCCCGGGATCAAGTGCCGAAGACGGAGACCAAACTGCCGAAGTCGGTGCCGGTGCCGCAGATTCTGCCACCGCCTGACCCGCCGAAGGACCCGGTGGAACTGCCGCCGAGCGTAGTCGATCGTCCCGACAGCGACCCGCCGCCGCAAAGCGTCGAAATTCCCTGGGTAGCCATCGGCCTGTCGGGACTGGGGCTTCTGGTGATCGCCGGGCCGCTGCTGGCTATCGTGTTGGCGAAAGCCCTTCGCCGTCGGCGACGTCTGCACGCCCCCGCCCCCAGTGTGGCCGTGCGAGGAGCCTGGGACGATATCGTCGACCTAGCGGTGGACGCCGGCACCAGCCCGCCCGTCAACCTCACCCGCCAAGAAACAGCCATCGTGCTCACACAGAGTGTGTGGGAAGCGTCGCCGCGCAGCGAAATGCCGCCACGGGACCATCAAGGGGGGCTCGACCAGACGCCAGTCCCTGACGGCAACCCGGTGCTGACATTGGCCAACTTCGTCGACCGAGCCATGTTCTCTGGACTGCCCGTCACGCCGGCCGATGTGGATGCCGCCTGGTCGCACGCCCGCGGTTTGCGGCTGGATGCTCGCGCTCAGGCCGGTTGGTGGGCTCGGGTCAGGCGGACGCTGTCGCTTCGGTCGTTCCGCTGGCGACGCTCCCTTGGCCGCGCCGCGCAACGCAGAAAGGGAACATGGTGACAGAACAGAACCTTCGGGGAAACCCGCCCGCCGTACCAGGTCTCCAGTGGATCCGCCTGCTTGGCATCGGCGGACTCGCCGAAGTGCACCTCTTCCACCAGACCATGCCGAGCCGTGATGTGGCGGTCAAGGTGCTGAAGCGTCCTGGTGACGCCGCCGGACGAGCCGAGCTCGCACGTGAAGCGAACGCACTGTCGGCTGTATCGGGGCATCCCGCGATCGTCACGCTGTATCAGGCGGGCGAAGCCACCGACGGCCAGCCCTATCTCGCGATGGAATACTGCCCCGTCGCAGACATAGCCGACCAAGTGCGCGCTCGTCCGATGGCGACTCAGCAGGCGCTGGAATGGATGATCCGTCTCGCCAGCGGCGTGGAAACCCTTCACCGCGCCGGTTACGTCCACGGCGACATCAAGCCGAGCAACCTCATGGTGACGCGTTTCGGCACGCCCGTCCTGGGCGACTTTGGGGTGGCCACCAAGGTGGGGGAGCGGTATCCACACGGCCGCTATTCGGCGCTGTGGGCGTCGCCTGAGCAACAGGTCGGCGAGGCCGGGGCCCAACCGGTGCAAGACGTGTGGTCGCTGGCCGCGACCATGTGGACGCTGCTCGCGGGGCATTCGCCGTTCGAGCAGGTGCGAGGCGACAACGACGCGTTGAGCGTCGCCAGCCGGGTGCAGGCGGGGGTTGTGTCGGCCATGGACCGTGGCGACGTGCCGCCAGGCCTCGTCGATGTGCTGCGCTCCGCCATGACGGTCGACTCCGGTCGTCGCATTCCGTCGGCGATGGCATTCGCCCTCCGGCTGCAGGGCGTGCAAACAATCATGCATCTGCCGACCACCCCGCTTGAGGTAGCTGGGGCCGTCAACGAGTCGTCGACGCCCGTGATCGATGACAACCGCACGGTGCTGCGCGGGATGTCCCGCGTGGGAGCCGAGCCTGCGTCGCAGCCAACCTACCCCGCCGAGCCCGCGCCCTCCTCAGAGCCGCGCGCCCTGAAAGGCGGACGGCTACGGGTCGTCCTCTGGATCCTCATTGCCATCGTTGGCTGCGCGGCAGCCGTCACCGCCTGGATGCTCGGTATCAACGGCACCGCCCACCTGCCCGAGCCACCGATCGACGTCCAACCGGTCGACCCCATCGACGAACTGCCCCCGCCTGTGGAGAATCTTCAAGGAGAGATCACTGACGGCACCATCACCTGGACGTGGACAAGCGAAGAGGACTCGAACAATCGCTACCTTTACACCATCACCCAGCCTGATGGCACCACGAAATCCGGTCAAACCACCCGCAGTCTCGTCACGATCAAGGCGCAGGACGGGCAGTTTTGCATCGACGTCGTCGCCGCCAACGACAACGGACGCCAATCAGCCAACGAAAGCTCCTGCGTCACGAAGGAATAAGAGCACTGCTGGTACAAGGTATCTTGCCACACTGTCTCTTCCCCTTGGTAAGCCACCTGCATTGCGAGCCTCACTCAGGCGTGAAAGGCCGCTTTGCGGGGCCAGCTCCCCTACGTACGGCGCAGGCGAACTAATTTACCAACCATCGCACGACTTCCCACGAAGAGCGCCTCTCCAGATACAGTACTGATATCGTCGTTATTGAGAACCTCTACTGATTTAGTCAGCTCTATTCGAATTTCTTGCGGATGCCGATCCTCGCCATCCCCATTTTGAACTAAATAGGTAACACTCTCCGGCGTTATTGATATGAGGTCTGCGACCATGAATATTGCCACACTAATCTCCCTTTATCAGCGAGTACCAGTCGGCGACAGCGCCTGCAACCGATGTCTACACTCACAAACACGCCGGCTCATCCGAGCCCTTCAGTAGATGCAACATAATGCATAGATGCGCTAGATCAGATCGCGCGACAGACCCATTCATGGACGGCAAGGATCACAACGGAGGCGGACCAGCCGCTACCTGGAACGCCTCCACTGCCTCACTGATAGCCGCCCGATGCGCTGGATCAGTGACAAGTTCACCACCGATAGCCGGAAACTCACTCAAGGCCATTTGGCCAAAACCTCGCGGAATATCAAAGAAGAACCTCACCGACTCTCCGCCTTGTGACACTAATGTGCCCTCTCCTAGAGAATCGCCCTCAAGCCGCAATTCTTCTAGCCGCACGCCATCACTCCAAGGAATTTCATTGACACCGGAGACATCGAGAATATCTCCCAACTCAAAGGAGGCGCCAGCAAAACCTACTCCAGCACGCACCAAGGCTCGCGCGCCTTGCGCACTAGGTTGATCAATGTCGATCACATTAGGTATAGTTGAGCCACGAACATCAGCCCGACGCCAATGAAAAACAAACTTGGAGAGGTTGCCATCACGAAGAAGCGCTTGCGCCTGAATCTCGCCATTATCTCCCCAAGCGATCCACAGTAGGTTCATTGTTACCCTTTTATACCTTCCACACGCCAGCCGACAGATACTGTGCCACCCAGTTCTCATCCACTGTATACACAGACCCTTGCCCCCAGGGATCACGGACCAAAAACTTGCCTTCACTAACTGGCTCAATATAAATCATATGACCGCCCCCTCCCGGCGCCTGTAGATTCGCGGCTAGTGGGCCCCGTCGCGCTGCCTTCACTGCCTCTTCCTCCGACGAGAACCATCCGCCGTCGTAAGCCGGACGAAGTTCAATAACAAGCTCGCTTACGGAGTGCGTGGTAATTCCGTCGGGATCTCCAAATGCGTTGAGGAGATCGCTTTGTGAAGGTTCGCCATGGGTGAGCATGTCGCCAGCGGCCGCTACGCATGATACGTCAGTAACCTGGACAGTTACTCCATCTTCCGGTGTGGCTGCATGTCTGTTACTTGCCGTGGCCGTCCAAGGACCTGAGTCTCCACCGCCGCCCGCACGAGGACCACCATCACCCGCTGCTGGCGATCGGCCCTCGGGAAAGCTGTCAGATGTCCGGGCTGGCACACTTGGGCTATTGGCGGGTGTTCGTCGTGCCTGTATTTGCATGAAAAGGTTGCGGATGGCCTGGAGAAGACCATCGGCATCATGAAAATGCTTAGCTAACTTACCAATCGAACGGATAAGATCCTCAATATCCGTTGCGAGACGACGCGCCCACTTCGCAACCAGACTCCCCACCTGGGCTAGCGCAGCCGACAAACCAACACCCAACGTCGCAACAATCTCAACCACCGACTGAACGATAAAACCCACACAATCGGCCACAGCGTCCCGCACAAGATCATGCACAAACTGCACAATAAGCATCTATCGCGCTGCGAGCTACTTACACGCCAACAGCGAGGACGTCGCTCTCAATCAACGTCACCATATCGTAAACACCAGGCAACAACAGCGGACACAAAGCCAAACACAGCCTCAGCTCAACGCCTGCCGATAAGTCCGACAATCACGATCCACACGGTTACAAAATACGCGGAATTCCGCTAAGCATGAATTCACGAGTAGAATCGAGAGCAGCATCGCTACTTCTGTTCCCGTCAATAAAGTCCGCTATAACCTTAGCTTTTGATGGTGCAGAACCTGCGACAAGCATTGACCCGTCAGCCCCGATAACTATCTGGGAACCACCCCTCACTTGTTCCGCTACATAATATGCATCCACTTCACTTAGCTTACTTCCACTCAGATTATTAGTGGGGTACGCGCACCTCTGATGAAGGTATTCGATTGCCTGATCGACTGACGCAATCATTACTTAATCCTCTCCGGGCTGGAAGATCGATGCATCCCAGGTGGTAACGTCGCCCAAATCAGGCGGCCATCCAGATGTCGCCGCATTTTGCCCATCAACATAATATACCGCATTTCCGTCATAATAGGCATTGAACCAGTGCCCAGGAGCGCCGTTCGCTCGATCAATCCCTACCACCGCATGCGAACCGGGGCCTGCTTTGATGAGTTGGCGCTCTATCTCCTCTGGAGACATAGAGATTTGCGGTTTCCCCACACGGGCCTCCATTCCTGGAATACTGTACGTGAATGGGTCGGCCGGCTTAACCACACCGCTATCAATAGCATCATGAACGTTAGCAGCACAACTGCCGCAGTTATTTGACCACGGGCTTACATTATCCATCGGATCAAAATGCGGATTGACTCGCGGCAACCATCCGCCGATTTCATCCATCGATGGCATCGCTGAAGAGCCTGCGCTAGATAGTGACCCCGATGGCGTCATTGATGCACCAGGTGCACGTCGAGTCTGTATTTGTGCGAAAAGGTCACGAATCGCCTCAAGAAGACTATCAGCGTCACGGAAATGCTTGGCTAGCTTGCCAATCGAACGAACAAGACCCTCAATATCCGTCGCGAGACGACGCGCCCACTTCGCAACCAGACTCCCCACCTGGGCTAGCGCAGCCGGCAAACCAACACCCAACGTCGCAACGATCTCCACCACCGACTGAACGATAAAACCCACACAATCGGCCACAGCGTCCCGCACAAGATCATGCACAAACTGCACAATCATCGCGGCGACCTGCAAACCAACGCCCAACGCCCCCGCCAGGCCAGCGGCAGCATCAAGATGGGCCGCCAGATCAGCCACCAACCGACGGTAGGCATCGATTGTCGCCCCGGCCTGCCCCTCCAACGCGTTAAGCGTCGCGGTCAGGTCTTCGCCACACCCCGCTATCCAGGTATGAACATTGCCCCACGTCTGAGCAGCAACTCCCACCTCGGCAGGACCCCAGTCAGATCCTCAAACCACGTCTTCAACGGCTCCAGATGGTCGATCAGCCACCCCACACCCATCGCGACCAGTTCCGCCAACGGATTGAGCGCCATCGACACGGTGTCAACGGCCGTTCCCACCACCGCGAGTCCACCTGAGACCCAATCCTTGTCATTGATGGCCCGCGCCAGCGAATCAGCGTCCTCGACCAAACGCAGGCCGGTGAACGGGTTCGACAAGTCGAATCCAACCGCAGGCCCCTCCGGTGCGGTCACCACCAACGGATTGCTGGAACCCCCGCCCCATACGTGCGAGAACCCCGCAGGCCGTACACTCCAAATGGATCCGTCATCACGCACCAAACCCGTTCAGACCAGCCGCAATCGACGACTCCGTGTCTCGGAAAACGCCAGATGCCGTCCGCAAATTGTCTGCTGCGTTGCGAACCGCTTGCGCGCCGGCGGCGAGGGTGTCGTCCTCGATCCACGCCACCGTGTCGTAAACGCCGAGCAACAACGGCGAACACAAGAGGCCAAACGCTCCCTCCGACAACGCCCGCTGACCGGCTTGACGGCCAGTATCCACATTGTCAGCAATCGCATCGGCACGACGAGCGGCGTCAAGCCACGCATTGGGATCAAAAACAACATCACTCACAGTGACACCTCGGAGGGAAGAAAGTGGGGGCTTCCACGTCAGACGACCTGAACGACTACTTCGTCACGAGAACAAAATCGGACCGCGATACGGCGACGCCGGCGGTTCTGGCACAGGCGGAGGTTTCGGCATATAGACGGACTCCAAACGTCCAAGCAGGGCATCCGACGCGCCGAATCCGTCAAGAGCGGCGTCAACCGCCTTACGGCCTGCAAGCTGCCGGGCGCGGACGATCGTGTCCAACACCTCAGCCGCCAACCTGTCCGGCGACAACGTCAAAGCAGACGGGGAGAAACGAAGACCAGCCACACGGCCGACCGAATCGACCTCGACCCACACACCAGTCGCCGATTCGGCCGACTCTCGAATCTCTTCGATAACGGTCGCCGCCCGGCGCGCGCCCTCGGCTCGATGCTCGGCGTCGTATACACCCTGCCACACCTCAGACACGCGAGATTCAACCTGAGCGTCAATATCATCCGACATAGGGAGACACTAACGTGGCTTATCTGTCGACGCAACGACCAACCGGCCGGAATGCTGCGCCCAAAGTCGAGCCCTGCGCATTTGTAAGCAGCGCTCGCAGTCAGTTCCTTTGTTTATCGTCCATGCTTGGGCCAGCCAGGTGGCAACTTTTCGCTATCGTAGACGTCATGATCTGCCAGGTGGGCCGTGTGAAATGACAACATCGACGGCTATCTTGATACCCCTCACCGTCGTCTTTGAACGTCAACGGTTGGACATGTCCGTCCCCTCAGCCATTCCCGTCGCCGAGTTGCTGCCCGCGATGGTGAGCCAACTCGGACGCATGTCAGTCAGCGCTGCGAGCGGAGGTTTCAGGCTCGCAAGCCAGTCGGGACGGCTGCTCGAACAGACCCTCACGTTGAGCGAGCAGGGCGTCGACGCAGGCGCGATTCTGACGCTGCTGCCCGCTGAGGAAGATGCGGACAACGTCCGCTACGACGACCTCTCCGAAGCGATTGGGCATTCCTTGGCTTCGTCGTCGAAAGCCTGGCGGCCGGGCGATTCGGTGCAATTATCGGCCTACAGTGCGGCAGGCCTGCTGCTGACAGCGGTGGCTTTGGCCGCGTGGGGTAATCTGCCGCCGCTCGTGACGGCGGTCGCGTGTTTGGCGGGCGCGCTGCTCGTCACTCTCACCAGCTATGTGGTGGGCAAAACCATTGAGCACCCTGGTGGGGCCATGGCGATCGCTCTCACTGCGCCGGTGATGCTCGCCGTCTCCGGCGTGTCCGCCTCTCACCTTTTCGGTGTCGGACAGGTCGCGTTGTGTGGCGGCATTGGCGCATGCGTCGGTGCGGTCGCGGTCGTCGTGCTTCCACAGGCCGCGCGGCCCTGCGCCGTCGCGCCCGTCATCCTGGGGGCGGTGGCGATCGGCTATGACCTCCTCAGCCTGCTGCCCTCCGTCACGCCCGAGCGCGCGGGAGCGCTGCTCGTCGCGGTGTTGACGATCGTCACGTTGGTCGCTCCTTGGCTGGGCTTGGCGAGCATGCCTGCTCGCATCGCTGGCCTGTCGCTTTCAGATATACAGCCCATCGCACCCCCTCAACTAGACCGGCAAGTGCGACATGGGATCGGGCTCGTTTTGGCGATCCGCATCGCGTGCGGCCTCGCCACCGTGGCGTTAGTGCCAGTCACGGCCACAAGCCTGCCGGGCGGCGCGCTCATGATCGTCGTGGGACTCGCTCTCATGCTCGGCACGCGCACGTTGCACGGACGCGCGGAAGCGCTCGTCGGCCTCATCGCCGGCATGTGTGTGATCGTGTTGTGCGCCATCGTCACCATCATGGAATACCCCGGCTTTTTGCCATGGACGATCTGCGCGGCAGTGGTGGTGGCAGCGCTCGTGCTCGTCAACAATGTGATCTCCGCGAAACTACGTCCACAACTGTCACGGCTCACCGATCTGCTTCAGATTCTTGCGCTGATCGCCATCGTGCCGACCACAGCGCTGGTGTGGGGGCTCGTCTAAATGCCCTCTAACAAAGAAATCCTTGGCGCGCAACGGTTCAATCGGAAACGCTTGCTCACGGCCTTCACCTCGGGCACGCCCGACGGACAAGAGCTGGAGCCACGATCGTTGACTGTTCCGTTGATCGTCGGCGCGGTTCTCGCCGTCATCGCCGTGATCGTAGCGGTCGTCTTAGGACGTTTCGCGCCCACGTTGCCCGACGGCTGGGAGAACAACACGCTAGTCATCGAAAACGGGACGGGTGCTCGTTATCTCACCGTCGACGGAGCTCTCCACCCGGTGACGAATGTGACGTCCGCTCGGCTGCTCGCCGACCCGGAGGGCTACCGCACGGTCAACGTTGACGCGGCGACGATTCTGGGCACCCCACGCGGGCCGGAAGTCGGCTTGCGGGACGTGCCCGACAACGTGCCGACGCCGGCAGACTTGCGGTCGGGGCAATGGACCGCATGCGTCGACCAGGAGAGCAAGCCACACCTGTTCGTCGGGCTTGAACCGGCGGAGCTATCGCCCGCCCCCCTCGCGCTCGTGGCGTCAGACGACCACTATTTCCTCATCGCCGATAGCCGTCGCCATCAAATCGTCGCATCAGATCCGGCGAACGTCCTCTTCTCATTGGGACTGGAAGAAAGCTCAGCTCGAACAGTGTCAACGTCGTGGCTCTCACTGTTCGACCGTGGTTCAGACATCGCGCCGTTGTCCGTCGACAAGGCGGGCACTGCGGTTGATGGCTTCCCGGCACGCCTGCGCACCGCCGCGTTAGGTTCCGTGATCGAAGTCACCGACGCTCCGATGAACCCGCATTACCTCGTGGTGGGCGATGGCGCGATCGAACCGCTGTCTGACGTCGCCTTCCAATTGTGGAAGGTCGGTTCAGGGGCGGACGCGAATCTCGCCAATCCGGTGCCCGCCACGGTCGCCGACATCGACAATATCGATGTCGTCCACACCACCGTCCCGCACGATTGGCCGACGACGATCACCACGGCCATTGACGGCGACCACTTGCCCTGCGTCAGCCTCGTCCATGACGAAGGCACCACAGCGTCCGCCGTCGGGCAAATACCCCTTCCCGCCGACGAGCAATCCACGGCCCCGTGGGCGACCGTGACGGTTGCCGGCGGCTCGGGGGCGCTTGTGCGCGACTCAACACCTATCGGCGCTGTCCGTTTCGTCGCCGACACCGGCCTGAGCTACAGCCTCGGCCTCGACCCGGCCGACAGCTTGACGCGTCTGGGATACGCCGACGTGACCATCACCACGGTGCCGGGCGCGTGGTTGCAGCTCGTCCCAGACGGAGGAACCCTCACCCACGACGCCGCTGTGAAAGGCCAACCGTGAGGCGCATGCTCGCCACGCTGGCTGTGGTCGTCGGGACGGTTTGCGGCGTGACGGCGGCAGCTCCCGTGGCGTTGGCGGACGAGCCGACAGCCTCCGACTGCGGATCGGACTATTCGCCGGACACCCCTGAGGCGTTCGCGGCGCTCAACATTCCACGGGCCTGGTCCATATCGCGCGGGGCGGGTGTGACCGTGGCGGTCATTGACAGTGGCGTCGACGGGGCAAACCCTCACCTCAAAGGGGCTGTGCGGAAAGGCGTCAACGTGACGAACGCGCCTGGTGGCAGCCAAACCGACGCCGTCGGGACTGGCACCGCCATCGCCGCCCAAATCGCCGCCAGGCAAGTCGATGGGTCAGGGCTCCAAGGGGTCGCCCCGCAAGCGACGATCCTTCCTGTCCGGGTGTTCTCGCCGACGAGCGACCGCGATGACGGGGAACTCGACCCCGACCTCGTTGCCGAAGGTATCGAGTGGGCCACTGCTCATGGGGCACGCATCGTGGTGGTGCCGCGCGCCGCGCCCGTTACTAGCGCTCGCCTTGACGCCGCCGTCGCCCATGCCATCGACGCCGGCGCCCTCATCGTCGCGTCGACCGGGGATGCCGAGCAAACAGATACGGCGACCGCTGCGCGTTACCCCGCCGCCATCCGCGGCGTGCTGTCAGTGTCAGCGGTGGATTCCACCGGGAAAGCGTCGAGCACCGCGGTCCACAACACACATGTGGGGATTACCGCGCCTGGGCAAAACGTCATGACGACCCTTCCCGGCAAGGGGGATTGCCTCCTGGCGTCCGACCAACCGACCGCCATGTACGCCACCGGTTATGTGGCCGGCGCGGCAGCGCTCGTCGCGTCCGCCTACTCCGACGAGAGGCCGGCTTCGTGGGCGAACCGCCTCCAGGCGACAGCGTCGCGTCCCCTCGCCATTCAACCAGCCGATGATCGAACGCTCGTCGGCTGGGGCGTCGTGGCGCCGTATGAGGCGCTCAATCTCGTCGACGATGGCACTGCGCCAGGACCGATGAACCCTGATCCGGCGGCTCGCGAAGTGCCGCCTCCCGTGGCTTGGCCCCAACCAGCCGCCGACTCCCTGCCGACCATCCGTCTCATCGTGGCGGGCGTGGTCGCAGTGACAGCCGCGATCGCACTGGCGCTTGGCCTGATCAAAAAGATCACTATGCGCAGACGCCGCAGGTGATCGTGTGAGTGGCTCCGCCGCCGTGCAGAGCACGTGTGGGTGAAACGTTCGGAAGTGGTGTTTGGGCGGTGTTGCACCGCTGACCCTGCGATTATGAGTCACAGTGTCCCCTCAGCGCCAAGGATCGTGTGATGGCTGATCTGCGTGCGTCTCCCAACAACGTGACCTCCGGCATCATGTTCTCGCCACTGAATGGTCAATCCGTGAGCGCCCCACGGTGTTATCGTCACGCGGCGTCGGTGCCTGACGTCGTCACTTGTAGTCGTCTGGCGTGACGGTGACCACGAACAGCGTGTTTCCGGCTTTGTCGTTGTACCGATACTCAAACACCACGCCATAATCGCGCAGTGATTTCATGTCCTCGCTCGTCTTGATCTTGTCAGGAAGCTGCTGTTTCATGGTTGATTCGAGCTGCGCCAGCTGGTCGGGGTCGAGCTCATCCGCCGCATAGTTGACGAGCGAGTAGATGTAGCGGATCTCGCCCGACACCGGGATCTCCACCTTGTCGAGTTGCGTCTCGGAGTCGACTGCCATCGGGCATTGAGCGTTGAGCGCGTCAGCCGTCTTTTCGAGGAGTGCGTCGACACCACCGGAGCAGCTCGTCGCCGTCAACGCGACGACTGCACACATGATGACGACCAACAGCCGCACGATTTTCTTCATAGGGCACACGCTACAGGCAGCGGTGCCCGAACGATACGATGACCGTCATGAGCACGTCCGAAACGTCCGCTGGCGACTTCGTCGCCGATGCCGTCCGAGCTGACAACGCTGCCGGAACGTATCACGGACGGGTCCAGACCCGGTTCCCACCGGAACCGAACGGCTATCTGCACATCGGGCACGCCAAGGCCATCACCGCCGATTTCGGCATCGCCGAACAGTTCGGCGGCACCTGCAACTTGCGTTTCGACGACACGAACCCCGACGCCGAGGACACCGAGTACGTCGACTCCATCCTCGATGACATTGCCTGGTTGGGCTACCGGCCCAACGCCGTGCTCTACGCGTCCGACTATTTCGAGCGGCTGTACGGCTGGGCCGAATCTCTCATCGAACGGGGGCTCGCCTACGTCGACGACCAGGATGGCGAGGCCATCTCGGCGCAACGGGGCGGTTTCGGCAAGCCGGGCGTCGAGAGCCCCTACCGCGACCGTACGCCCGAAGAGAACCTCGACCTGTTCCGCCGCATGCGGGCCGGCGAGTTCCCGGACGGCACGCGCGTGCTGCGCGCCAAGATCGACATGCAGGCCGACAACATGCAGCTGCGCGACCCGGTGATGTACCGCATCCGCACCAAGCATCACCACCGCACCGGCGACGCCTGGTGCATCTACCCCACGTATGACTGGGCGCACGGCCAGTCGGATGCCATCGAGGGCGTCACGCACTCGATGTGCACGCTGGAGTTCGTCACCCACCGGCCGCTGTACGACTGGTACCTGGGCCACCTGGACCTGCCGTTCGAGAAGCCGCGACAGCTGGAGTTCGCCCGGCTGGAGTTCACCTACACGGTGACGTCGAAACGCAAGCTGCGGCAGTTGATCGAGGACGGCGTGGTGGACGGCTGGGACGACCCCCGCATGCCGACCCTGCGTGGCCTGCGGCGACGCGGCTACCCGGCGAGCGCCATCCGCGAGTTTTGCACGCATATCGGCATCAACACCACCAACGCCCGGCACTCCATCGAGGAGCTGGAGTCGTTCGTGCGCGCCGACCTCAACAAGCGGGCCCAGCGGCGGATGGCCGTGCTGCACCCGCTGCGGCTGGTCATCGACAACTGGCCGACGGACGAGTCGGGTGCGCCCGTCGTCGAGTGGTTCGAGGTCGTCAACAACCCGGAGAACGCGGCGGACGGCACGCGCCAGGTCCCGTTCAGCGGCGACCTGTGGATCGAACGCGATGACTTCGCCGAGGTGCCCCCGCCGAAGTTCTTCCGGCTCTCGCCCGGCCGGGAGGTCCGCCTGCGCGGCGCCTACTTCATCACGGCCACGTCGGTCGAGAAGGACGTGGACGGCCAGGTGACGACCGTCCACGCCACCTACGATCCGGCCACCCGCGGCGGCGACGCCCCCGATCATCGCAAGGTGAAGTCGACCATGCACTGGGTCTCGACGGCTCACGCGGTGGACGCGACCGTGCGGCTGTATGACCGGCTGTTCACCGCCGAGGCGCCCGGCGAGCAGACCGGCGACCCGCTCGACGACCTCAACCCCGACTCCTGCGAGGAGTTGACCGGCTGCAAGGTGGAGCCGGCGCTGGCGGATGCCGCCCCCGGCCAGGTCGTCCAGTTCGAACGCCTCGGCTACTTCGCGCTCGACCCGGCCGAACCGCTGCTGTTCCACCGAACCGTCGGCCTGCGCGACGAGTGGGCCAGCATCCAGAAGCGGCAGCGTTAAGTCGGCCCGCTGGCGTCACCAACCGTTCACCATGCACATGCGACGTGGCGAACCTGTGTCATTCGACGGTCGTTATCCACAGATCGTGAGCTAACTCGTCCTGCGGCAAACGTTCATCCCTAGGCTCGCGCTATGTGTGCCTTCACCCGGAGTTGTCAGCTCAGCGATGACAAGATGACGAGTCGCCCTGGCGACTTCGCCCGAGCGATCAGCGACCCCCGACACAACCGACAAACGCCACGGCAGTTGAGCACTCGACTCAACCGAGCTACCATGTGTTACCTAAGTGGTAACACATGGTAGCCATCTCATATCGGACCCGGCGCCTGGAACACGAATGCACCGATATCAAGGAAATGAAGCGGCGCTACCCATCGGCTGTCACCAGAAAGATCATGCTGCGGATCGCCGAACTTCGGGCAGCCGAATCAGTGGACGCGTTGCTGGCAGGTCCGGGGCGGTGGGAGATGCTCACCACCGACCGCAAGGGGCAGTGGTCAGGACGCCTGACCGGCAACTGGCGTCTCATCATTGAGCCGGCCATCGCAGGAACTACCGTCCTCGTGGTCGAGATCACCGACTACCACTGAACGCCGAAAGGATGAACTGTGAGTAAGTCAAACACGGAGTCGTTACCCAGGTATGCCGTGCCCACCGGAGACTTCATCGCAGAGTGGATGGAAGACAACGGCACCAATGCGGCAGACCTCGCGAGGCGACTGGGGGTCTCTCGCAAACACGTCAGCTTACTGTTGCGCGGCGATGCGTCATTGTCACCCGAGATGGCATTACGACTCGAACGCGTCACGGGCGTACCCGCACGCAACTGGAACAATCTGGAAGCTCTCTATCAGGAAGACCGCGCCCGCCTCGCTGAATGCGCCCGGCTAGAGAACGGTTATGAAACAGCAGCCATGTTTCCACTGGACTACCTACGCACATGGGGTTTCATCACCGCGGCGGAAGACGACCATGCGACGACAGTGATCCAGCTCTTGAGTTTTTTCCATGTGGGCGATGTGGAAGCGCTATACGACTCATGGGCGAAATCGGCGGTCGTCTACCGCAAGACTGCGGCGAGCATGCCCCGACGCGAAGATCTCATGACCTGGCTGACAGCGGCCGAACGCCTCGTGACACTGGAAGGACTCCCGCCCTTTGACCAGGCTGGCCTTGAATCCCTGCTGCCTGACCTAAACGCATTGCCACTCGACGATCCGATGACCAATGTGGCCACAGCCAGACAGATGCTCACCCCCGTCGGCGTGATGGTGTGCCTTGTCCCCGAAATACCAGGGCTGGAGATCTATGGCGCCACCCGCTGGCTCCACAACCACCCGCTGATCCAGCTATCCCAACCCCAGCACAAGGGCGCATCTGACCACCTGCGGTTCACCCTGTTCCACGAGATCGGCCATGTCATAAAACATCCACGCACGAAGCTCTATGTCCAAGGCACGAGCGAGCACGAGGAAGAAGAAGCTGATCAGTTCGCCGCCGAAGTATTCGCCTCATCGACAGCGACAGAAGCCCCACCGAGACGCCAGCGCCAAGCCCTCACGGAACTGTTGGAGCTAGAAAACGAACTCGGGCTCGACGAGTAACATCCCCTCACCCGCCTCGCCCGAGTTGAAGGTCGTCTATCTGCCCACCAACACAACGCTGAGCCCATGTTGTTTTAGCTAGCGACTACTTCAGCGGCTGCCCGGAGTTCATCGAAGGCTGACTCCGCTGACGCCACTGAACTGCTAGATGCACCGAGTCGAGCCCCCACGGCGGCCCAGTCTCGGGTAGCCGTCCACGTGTCACCGATGGTGTGACGCGCGTCGTCCGAGCTGATCCCAAACTCTCCGGCCGATTCCATCAACGCGTCGAGCATGTCGGCTCGCATGGTCCGGCCAGCGATGGACGTTTTGCGCGCTAACTTGTCCGATGGCACGACATCGAACATGGGAGCCAAGCGCCAGCCGGAGCCGTCCCACAGGAAACCGTGGTTGCCGAAATGGTCGTCGGTGCTATTGACCGCCACCATGAACACCATCCGTCGCCACAGTTCCCTCGCGTCATCTCGCGGTGCTTTCCCGTGGTCCTCCAAGGCCCAGAGAATATGCGTGTAGTCACCTGCCTCTTCACGTCGCAACTGAGCCAGAGTCGCCGCCGACGCATAGGGCACCCTCGCCCTGCCCGCTCGATCAAACCGTTTGGAGAGGAACGCCAGACCATCACCTGCTTTGATGAGTCGCGTTTCCGGAACCAGCAGGCCTAACCGAGCGGCCATGATGGCAGCCACCTGTTCCCACAAGCCAGTGTCGGAATCGGCATAGAACTTGGCCAACCACAGGCCACCGGCCTCATCGACGATGGCAGCCTTGGGGACCGCCCCACCAGACGAACCAGCGCCGCCTCGGAGTAACGCCATCACTGCGTCAGCATCCGAACCGGCATCATGTACCAGCCTCGCGACGTCATGGATCTCAAGAATCGACGGCACGACGGCGCCCTGCGCCAAAAAGTCACCGTCGAGCGAGAACCGCAATGACCCCTGCCGTGTCACATCTGAAGCACCCAGCAAATAGTCGATCTCGTCCGGCGTCCGTCCAACTCTGTCGGCCACCATCTTCTGACGGATCAACGAACGTCCCCACGAGTCGGGAGCCGCGTCGCGGAACGAGCCGGGGGTCGTGTTGACCTGGAACCCGCCTTCATAGAGAGGGAAAGCTGGATCAATCGGCCGCGCATGCGGAGACGACAAATAACTCGGGTCGTAGGTGAAGGCAACGGACATATCGTCGCCCGCTGGGTCGCAATAGGCGACGCCGGCCAGAACGTCTCCATCCCATACGTCAAGTTTCACGGAGGGCATCAGTGCCTCACCCTCTGCGGCAGCGCCCGGTCGAACTGCGCGCGGCCAATGGCCGTCTTGTGGGGGTCGACACCGTCGAGCAGCATGTCGACGAGGCCGAGCGCCCGGCACACGGACAGCAGCGAGCCCAGCGACACGCCGAGATCACCGGCCTCCAACCGGCTGACCGTGCCACGCGACAAGCCCGCTCGTTCAGCCACCTGCTCAATGGTCAGGCGGTTCAGCTTCCTGAACGTCCGGAGCCTGTCCCCGAACAGACGAGCGGCCGACTCCATGCGCCGCATGGTGCTGTTATCAACCATCAACACTCCTTATGCTCGCTATAGCGATCATAACAGTCGCGGCACTAAGAGCGACCACCACCCCACAACATTTGTCGATCATGATCGACAAATGTTGTGATCTTCCTCGCCTTGCGGGTTATAATCGACAAAATTAGCTATCTGCAACGAGCCGAGAGGGGCATCCATGCTGATCCCTCGCACCGCATACATGGATCGCCTGTCCCCGTTTGTCGGACAACACATCATCAAAGTCTTGACAGGGCTGCGCCGTAGCGGCAAGTCCTCATTGCTTCAGCTTGTTGCCGATCAACTACGAACGGACGGCGTCTCCCCGACGCACATCCTCTATCTCAACTTCGAGTCGCTCGAAAACGCCGCGCTGTCCAACGCGCAAGCTCTCCACGACCACGTCACCGCCTCCATGGCTGAGCCCGGGCGCTACTACGTGTTCCTCGACGAGATCCAGGAAGTCAAAGACTGGCAGAAGGCGGTGAACTCACTCTTCGCCAACTATGACGACATCGACCTCTACCTCACCGGCTCGAACTCACGGTTACTCTCCTCGGAGCTGGCCACCTACATCGCGGGACGCTATGTCACCATTCCCGTCAGCACCCTGTCGTTTGCTGAGCACATGCTCTTCGAGGAAGCGATCAACGGTCGCGCCAGCCCACCAGATACCGCCAGCCAGTTCAACACCTACCTGCGCCGGGGCGGCTTCCCTGGCTTGTACTCGACCTCATATGACAATGCGCAGATCGACCAAGCCGTCACCGACATCTACAACTCGGCTCTCATCCAAGACACCATCCACCGACGCCAGATTCGCAACGTCGACATGCTACGTCGGATCGCCACCTTCGCCTTGGAGAACGTTGGCAACCCCTTCTCGGCGCGTTCGGTGGCCGACTTTTTCAAGAGCCAACGCCGCAAGGTCGCCCCTGACACAGTGATGAGCTACCTCGACGCCCTGTGCGACTCGTTCATCCTCGTCAAAGTGCCACGCTACGACGTACAGGGAAAGAAGCTGCTCACCACCAACGAGAAGTACTACGCGGGCGACCACTCTTTGATCCACGCCGTGCTTGGCTATCAGGACCGCCACCTGCCCGGCGTTCTTGAGAACATCGTCGGAGCCGAGCTTCGCGCACGCGGCTACCACACCGCCGTTGGCAAACTAGGTCCTCAGGAAGTCGATTTCGTAGCGACCAATGGCAACGAACGCCTCTACATCCAAGTCACGACAAGCCTCATTGCCAGCGAAGCCACACGCGCCCGAGAGTTAGCTCCCCTCCTAGCTATCCACGACGCCCACCCCAAGTTCGTGCTCTCCCTCGACCGCACCGCTGGCGGGGACGAGGCCGGCATCCGCCATGCCTGGCTCCCCGAGTGGCTGCTGAGCGACGGGCAGTAAGTCCCACTGGAGTATCCGCTATGACAGCCGCTAGCCCGACAGAGGATAGCTGGCGAGGCACAGCTACACCTCCAGCCACACTGGTCCTGATTGATAGCAAATAGTGGGCCAGCTTGTTACTAGAACCTGGTCCATATTGATTGTCAGCCTCGCTTTCGCTATGGCCGACTACACCGAACGGATCATCGACGGAGTGCTGTCCGATGCCTTGGCGGGCCTTCCGGCTGTGAGCGCGAGCCTGCGGGAAGACGACGACGGCTCGCCGCCATGCCGCACAGGTCGTCCGCCTGGATCGTGCCGTCGATGCCTTCGCCTACCGCGCTGACCCTGATGACGCCCTGCGTCATGTCGTCGAACCAACGCTCTTCGACGAGTGACAACCGGTGCCCGGCGTGCTTGGCGCCATCAAACGAAAGCTGGACGACGATGAGTTTGCTCCAAGTCGATTTTCGCTTGCCGGCAGCGCCTTGTCGTCCGACTCTGATGCCGGGTGGCGCGGTACCGGCCGAGTAGTTGACATTCGCATAGGCCCCTTGGCCCGACGCGAGATCAAGGGACGGGTGGGCGGACGCCTCTTCGTTGACCGCCTCATGGATGGAGCAGTCGACGACTTCGTCGCCGCCGAGCCAGCCACCCCTTCCTCCTATGTCACGTGGGCTCTTGAAGGAGGCTTCCCCGAGGCCGTTCTCAACATCAAGCCCGCCCATCGACGTTTATGGTTGTCCGGCTACATCGACCGGCTCATCGCCCACGATGTACGCGATGTGGCAGGCGCACCAGACGCCGATGCACTCCGGCGCTAGCTCATGGCCCTTGCCGTCAACACCGTAGGAGTCGTGCAGAACAAGACGCTCTACGAACTGGCCGATATCACCGCCACCACAGCGAAGAAGTACGACCAGTTGTTACGTAACATGCTCGTGCTTGACGCAATACCCGCCTGGAGCTCCAACAGGCTAACGAGACTCATCGATACCCCCAAGCGCTTCCTCGCCGACCCTTCCCTCATGGCGAGCCTGTTGGACCTCACCGTCGAAACAGTGTTGGCAGACGGCAACATGCTCGGCCGGCTCATTGAGACGTTCGTCATGGCCCAGCTCCCGCCAGAGATTTCCGTCACCTCCGCTGGCTCCGTGATTCCCTCGGCGAGCGTTTCGTCGGCGGCGTGTTGCTTCATACCGGCCCCGCCCCCGCCCGCATTGATGACCGGATCATCGCAGCACCCATCAGTACCCTCTGGCTATGAGCAGGAAAGGCCCTGTGGAGTGAGAGCCATGCCTTTGGGCGAGATTGGGGGCTTGTCACGTCCTAGCTGCGGCCCTACTTCACCGCGCCCTCGGTCATGCCGGCGATGAAGTAGCGCTGGGTGAACACGTACACGATCACGACGGGCGCGGCCACGATGACGGCCGCCGCGCCGAGCAGCGCGTAGTCGGTCAGGTGCTGGCCCTGGAAGAACGCCAGCCCGAGAGGCGACGTCCGCCACTCGCCGGTCGGCGACATCACCAACGGAATGAGGAACTCGTTCCACGTCCACATGAAGACCAGCACGACCAACGTCAAAATGGCCGGACGGGCGATCGGCGCCTGAACACGCCACAACACCTGCCGCGGCGCCGCGCCGTCGATGATCGCCGCCTCGGTGATCGACCGGTCGGCCGACCGGAAACAGGTGCGCATCCAGTAGGTGCCGAAGGCGACCGACTGGGCCACCTGCGGCCCGGCCACCGAGACGAGCGTGTTGACCAGGCCGAGCGAGCGCAGGTCGAAGAACATCGGCACGATGATCGCCTCGGTCGGCACCATCATGCCGAGCAGGAACAGATAAAACAGGAACGTCGAGCCGCGGAATCTCATCGTCCCGAAGGCGTACCCGGCCAGAATCGAGAAGGTCACCGCGACGAGGACGACGACCACGCTCACGATCACCGAGTTCGCCATGTAGGACGAGAAGTGGCCCTCGTTCCAGGCTGTGAGGAAGTTCTCGACATGGACGCCGGTCTGGCTCGTCGCCTCGCTCGACGGCTGCAGCGCCATCACGATGATCGTGCCGACCGGCCACAGGGCGATGATCGCGAACAGGCCCAAGATGATGTAGTTCGCACTGATCTCGGCGCGCGAAGCCTGATTCGTATGCTCTCGGGCCATCAGTCGTTCGCCACCTTGTCACCGAGACGGTTGAGCACCAGGTTGATGATGAAGATCAGCGCGGCGAGCGTGACGCCGATGGTGGTCGCCATGCCGACCTGCCCCTGGGTGAACGCCTGGTTGTACACCTGGTAGCTCGGCACCGACGTCGAGTTGCCGGGGCCGCCTTCGGTCGTCATGTAGATGACGTCGAAGTTCTTCAACGCCGCCACCACGGTGAGGGTGGCCGCGACGATCAGTTCGCCCCGCACGGCCGGCAGCGTCACGGCGAAAAACTCGGAGAAGGGGCCGGCGCCGTCCAGCCGGGCCGCCTCGTACAACTCGTACGGCACGCGACCCATGCCGGCCAGCAGCAGCACGGTGACGAGCCCGGTCTCGATCCAGGTGCCGATCAGGCCGATGGCGGGCAAGGCGAACGTGTAGTCGCCCAGCCAGGCCCGCGTGATCGAGCCGAGCCCGATCAGATCGAGGAAGCCGTTGATCGAGCCGGACGACGAGTACAGCTGCCGCCAGGCGACGGCGACGACCACCATCGCGATCACCTGGGGGAGAAAGATGACGCTGCGGAAGAAACCGAGGGCCCGCACCTGCGCCCGGTTCAAGATGGCGGCGATCACCAGCCCGAGCGCGATGGGGATCACGGCGTAGAAGCCGATCAGCACCAGCGAGTGCCAAAACGAGTCACGCAACGCCTCGTCGGCGAACATCTGGACGTAGTTGCCGAAACCGACGAACACCGACGGCGAGACCGTGTCCCAACTGAACAATGAGAACTGGACGGACCTGGCCAGCGGGTACAACATGAACGCCGCGTACACGACGAGCGCCGGCGCAAGGAAAAGAAGCGGCGTCCAGGCGTGACGGCCTTCCTTGCTGACCTGACGGGCCCGCACCTGCCGCTTCGACAACACGTCACCAGCGATCGGTGGTGTGACGTCCCTCGTCGCCACACCACCGTGCCGGTCACTGCTGGATGAAATCGCCATAATCCTTTTGCAGCGTCGCGCAGAACTCCTGCGGCGTCTGCTTGCCGGCGATCAGGTCCTGCAACGCCGCGCCGAGCGTGTCGGAGAACGTCGGGGTGGACCAGTCGAGGTAGCCGAGCAGATGGCCCTTCGTCGACACCTCGTCATAGGCGGAATAGACGTCCTTCAGGACGCCCGACGACGGCGCCAGCTCGGCGGCGTGCAGCACCGGCAGGTTGCCCTTGTCGGCGATCACCTTCATGGCGTCGTCGCTGTTGAGGAAGTCGATGTAGGCGGCCGCGGCATCCGGGTTCTTGGACGCCGAGGTGATCGCGAACGGCAGCGACGTGCCACCCGTGGTCGACGGGCCGTCACCGGCCGTGACCGGCGGCGGGGCGAAGAAGCCGAACTGCTGCTGCTGGTCCTTGCTCAGCTCTGGGGCGTACCACGAGCCGCCGAGGTAGAAGACGCCCTCGCCCTTGGCGAACCGCTTGGAGAACGTCGAGTCGTCCGAACCCAGCACGTCCTTGTTGACGTAGCCCTTGGTGAACCAACCCTGGAAATCGGTCGCGGCGGCGACGTTGTTGTCATCCGTCCAATCGGCGCCCGGGTTGCCCATCACGAGATTGTGGATCTCGTCGGCCGGCACATGCGCGGCCTGAACCGGACCGAACACGTGGATGGCGGGCCACTTGTCCTGATCGCCCAGCAGCAGCGGGGTCTCGCCCGCGTCCTTCGCCTTGGCGAGATCGGATTCCAGCTCGGCCCACGTCGTCGGCACCGTCAGCCCCAGCTTCGTCAGCTTGTCCTTGTTGTAGTAGAAGCCGACCACCTCGCCGACCTGCGGCAGGCCGTACAGGCTGCCGGAGCCGAACGTCTTGCCGTCGGGGGAGTACGACGACAGCGCCAGCACCGTGGCCGGGTAGCGATCGGCCCAGCCGTAAGCCGTTGAGTATTTGTCGAGCGACACCAACTGCCCGCCGGTGACGAAGGCGCCCATCTGCGACCGCGTGTTGTTCGCCTCGATCACGTCCGGGGCGTCCGGGCCGGACAGCACGAGCCGCCCGGTCTTCTGCAGGTCGTCGAACGACTGCGCGTGCCGCTCGATCGTGATGTTGGGGTACTTCTCTTGGAACGCCTTGTTGAGCGCCTCGATCTCGTCGTTCTGACCGCCGCGCACCTCCTGGTCCCACACGGTCAGGGTGACATCACCCATCGTCGACGGATCAGTGTTGACCGACGCGGGGGACGCCGCCGACGTCGAGGCCGCGGGAGCGGGTTGGCTGGTGCCGGCGCCTGGGGCGCAGCCGGCGAGCAGCGCCAACGACACGCCCATCACCCCGACAGGCACACATTTCATCCATGCTTTTCTGATCACGGATGGCTCTCCTTTCGTATAACTGCTTCTTCACATGTCGGCGAGACGGGCGATCGTCGCCTGGGCACGTCTGATGGCCCGGCCGCGATGCCGACTCACCTCATCACCTACAAATGAATAACTCGACACGAGCGCGGCGGCCTCCTCGGACCCCTCAGCCGCCGCCCGATTCGTGCATGTCCACCAATCCAGGATGTCACCCCAACCCGGCGCGGCCAGCGCGCCACCGAATTGGCGCACGGCCAAGGAGGCGCACAACGAGGCGAACCGCAACCGGTCCGCCAACGGCCAGCCGGCGAGCGTTCCTGTCACCAACGCCGCGCCGAACACGTCGCCCGCCCCCGTCGGGTCGACGACGGGAACGGTGAGGGCCGGAACATCGGCCCGTTCGCCGGTGGTCTGGTCGATCGCCATCGCCCCCTTGCCGCCCCGTGTGACGACGGCGAGGGGAACGAGGTCGGCGAGCGCGGACAGCGCCTGCTCGGGGGTGTCGGTGCGCGTGTAGGCCATGGCCTCCAGCTCGTTCGGCATGAACGCGTGGCAGCCGTCGAGCCGGCGCAGCATGTCGCGATCCCACTCCTCGCGAGGATCCCAGCCGATGTCGGTGAAGACGAGCGTCCCGGCCCCCAGCTGACGCCACCACGGCTCCTCGGTGGCCAGATCGGCTATCACGGCGCGGGTCGACGGCGGCTGAGCCAGCAGTTCCCGTGCCGTGACGGGGGGCTGATGGCCGTGGGTGATCATGGCCCGGTCGTCGTCGTAGGCCAGCGACACCGTCACCGGCGTGTGCCAATCGGCCGCCACGCACGAGTGCGACAGGTCGATGTGTTCCTGGGCGGACAGCACCTGCTGGCACCAATCGCCGTAACCGTCCTCGCTGAAGACGGCGGCGAGCGCGGTGTTCAGATCGAGCCGGGCCGCGGCGACCGCGAGGTTGGCGATGCCGCCCGGCGACGAGCCCATGCCACCCGTCCAGATCTCCCGGCCGGGGACGGGTGGCGTCGGCAGATCAGTGAAGACGATGTCGAGGAACACCATGCCCGCCAACAGCACATCGGTGTCGCACTCATGGCGGGTGACGACGTCGTCCTGAGTCTCAGCCATGACACGACGATTGCACAAGTCTGCATAATTCTCAAACGAATCTGTTCGTATTTTGCGCGAATATGCGCGAATATGCGTGCTACTCTGAACGGGTGTTGACCTCAACCAGGCAGGACGCGATCGTGCGCCGCGCTCGCAGCCGGGGTGAAGTGTCAGTGGCGACGTTGGCCGAAAAATTCGGCGTCAGCGAATCCACCATCCGGCGTGATTTAGCCACCCTCGACAAGAAGGGCTTGCTGAGACGGGTGCGCGGTGGCGGAGCAGTGGAACAGGACACCGACACGTTCGCCGTCGTGGCCGGCCGTGCGAGCGCCGACAAGGACGCGATCGCCGCCCGGGCCGCCAGCCTCATCCACGATGGCGACGTCGTGTGCCTCGACATCGGCACGACGACCGCCCGGCTGGCGCGGTTGCTGCGCGGCCGCCCCGTCACCGTGATCACGTCGAGTCTGGCCGTGGTGGACGAGCTGCGGCACGACGAGACGCCCGAAGTCGTCGTGCTCGGCGGGGTGCTGCGCTCGACCTACCAGTCGTTGGCCGGCCTGTTGACGCAACAGGCGCTCGCCCAGTTGCGCGCCAACATCAGCTTCCTGTCGACCTCAGGCGTCAACCAAGCGGGTTGCGCCCTCGACACGACAGGCATCGAAGTCGGCGTCAAACGCGCACTGCTCGCCGCGGCCGACCACACCGTCCTGCTCGCCGACAAAGGCAAGTTCCCGGGCACCGGCTTGCTGTCCGTGTGCGGACCGGGTGAGATCGACACCCTCGTCACGAACCGCGGGGCCGATCCCGCCACCCTCGCTTTGTTGCACGACGCTGGCACGGAGGTAATCGACGTATGAAACTCGTCTTGATCGGCGGCGGCGGATTCCGCGTGCCTCAAGTGATGCAGGCGGTCATGGCCACCGGACCGGTCGACGAGGTCGTCCTCGTCGACACCGACGCCGCACGGTTGCGCACCATCGCGGCGGTCGTCGACGCCCAGCCCAAGCCCCATCCGGTCAGCGTGCGGGCGACGGGTTCGTTGGCGGACGCCCTGCCGGGCGCCGACTTCGTGTTCTGCGCCATCCGGGTGGGCGGGACGGCGGCCCGCGTCCACGACGAACGGGTGGCGCTCGGCCTGGGCGTGCTCGGCCAAGAGACCACAGGCCCGGGCGGTCTGTCGTACGCCTGGCGCACGATCCCTGTCATGCGCGGCATCGCGACGCTGGTGCGCGAGCACGCGCCGAACGCCTGGTTCGTCAACTTCACCAACCCGGCGGGCATCATCACCGAGGCGCTGCGCCCGATTCTCGGCGACCGCGTCGTCGGCATCTGCGACACGCCCATCGGGCTGATGCGACGCGCGGCGGCGGCCGTCGCCGGTGACGCCATCGGCACGCTCGCCTACGACTACGTCGGACTGAACCACCTGGGCTGGCTGCGCACCCTCGTCGTCGACGGCCACGACCGGCTGCCGGAGCTGATCGACGACCAGACGCGGCTCGCGTCCATCGAAGAGGCACGGCTGGTCGGCCTCGACTGGGTGCGCCAACTCGGCGCGCTGCCCAACGAGTACCTGTTCTATTACTACTGCGACCGCGAGGCCGTGGCGCGCATCATCCAGGCGGCGGCCACGCGCGGCGAATACCTCGACGCCCAGCAGGCCAGCTTCTACGCGGCGGCGGGCAAAGACCCCGACCACGCGCTGACCTTGTGGCGCCAGGCGAAGGACGCCCGCGAGCAGAGCTACATGGCCGAAGCCCGGCCCGCCGACGAGGCGCGCGACCCGAGCGACGCCGAGGGCGGCTACCAGGAGGTGGCCCTCGCCCTCATGACGGCCCTGTCCGGCGGCGAGCCGACGACCGCCATCGTCAACGTCAAGAACGGGACGACCATCCCCGGCCTGCCCGCCGAAGCGGTCGTCGAGGTGCCGTGCTCCGTGGACGCGAACGGCCTCCACCCGCTGCCCATCGGCCCCGTCGAAGGCCACCAGCTCGCGCTCATGCAGTCAGTCAAAGCCTGCGAGCAGCCTGCCACCCACTCGTCGATTCGGTGAACGTCGCCCGCCAGTTGCTCGACGGCTACCGGACGCACATCCCCGAGGTCGACGCCGTCTTTGCCTAGTCGACTAGCTGGAACTGATCGCACCCGACTCAGCTAAGGTCTTGCCCCGTCGGCAACACCCCGCCCTCGCGGACGGCCGTCCATTTGACGTGCGGGCTTTGCCTACGCTCGGTCGGGACAATGAGCCCCTTGGCTTCCAAAGCGCGTACATGGCGGCTTACCCCGGGACGAGTCAACCCGGTCAGCTCCATCAATTCCGACGTTGATTGCGGCCCGGTCGCGACGGCATGGAGAATGACGGCGGCAGGCCCAGTGACCGTGTCCGTCCGTGCGACACGCCCGTTGGACTTGTCGGGGCGCTGGACAGTGTTTCGCAACTCGCCGACGAACATGCCTGAGACGATCCGAAATGTCGGTGGCTGGAGACCAGAGGCCGCGAGCTCCCTGGTGATCGTGCGGATACCGCTGCCCCGGTTCTCGCACACCGTCCGGTTGGTACCAGGCAGTTCCACGTCCTCCATCAGCCTGGCGAGAACGGCATTACGAGACGACGACACCGTGCCATGAAGCAGCTCGGCGGGACTGGCCGCGCCATAGAGGCCACCGGGGTTGATGAACACCAGCCGATCGGGATACATCTCGACCCTCACTTGGGCGCCTTGGGCCAGCGGATGGTAATCGCGGTGCATGAGCGCGTTCACGATCAACTCCCGAATGGCTTCGATCGGATACTCCCACACGTCCTCACGCCCAATGCCGACCATGACCGAACGCCTCGCCATGCTGCGTCGCACAGCCTCGACCAATCCGGCGACCATCTGCGGGATCGACCCATCCAACGGCACGTTCTCCAGGAAACGAGTGCCATCAGACATGGGCCGGCCATCAACGGTCGGATACGACACAAACGTCACGTTGAGCTGGGGAAAGAACTGTTGCGGATACACACCGAGGGCCAACAAACCGGCGAGCGTCACACGGTCAGCCTCTTCGCCACGTGGACGCACCCCAGCGAATCGGAGGACCTCTTCGCGGCTGGCCCGAGCGAACACCGGACCGCGTCTGTCCCGATACCGTTCGACCAATCTGTCCACTTCTATCTGATCGAGATCGACCAGTGTCGCGCCTGGCACCGACACGGTGTCGTCTTGCGGCTGGCCCCGGCCAGACACCATCAGGTGAATCTCGTAGGACGTCAGGTGCCGGTCGCCATCGTGCGCCCGGATATATGAGCCGCGCTCCAACCCCTGCGTCTTGACGAAACACGGACGGTGTTGGATATCGGCGGGCGGAATCATGGCGGCCACCACGGGCATCCCATCCACCTGGACGATCTCAATCTGCGCTCGCGAAGCGGGCTCCACCTGATCGGCGCACGCCGTCGCCAGCGCATCGGCCATCGCTTTCGCATCGACGGTGACCGGGGCGAACGCCTGTTTCTCGTCCAGCCCGAGGATGATCATTCCGCCGCCACCGTTGGCGAATGCTGACACCGATTCAGCCAAGGACTTCGGAACACCGCCCTCAGCTTTCTTGATCTCGACGGAGACGGTATCCGTTCCCGCGAACCGCGCCTGCGACACCAAGGCCAGCACGTCGTCCTGCAGCGACATAAAACCTCACCTTCCGTCAAACATGTTTGCAACATGCTACATCTCAGGTGACTGGAATATGTAGCATGTTTGACGGTGCCATACGCGTGATCACCGAAAGATCGACCAGGTAGCCGCCATCGCGGTCTACTCAGCAGGCCCTCGCCTGCCACCCACTCGTCGATTCGGTGAACGTCGCCCGCCAGTTGCTCGACGGCTACCGGACGCACATCCCCGAGGTCGACGCCGTCT
>QMCE01000196.1_pt1 | contig 39249 bp, 32 predicted proteins | sample 1821851 | NCBI WGS metagenome assembly QMCE01 (sample SAMN09453174, study PRJNA476694) | Termite gut metagenome, whole genome shotgun sequencing project. | isolation source: worker | host: Odontotermes sp. | place: South Africa:Pretoria | collected 2016-01-28 | reverse complement strand
CGGAATTGTTGGCAAGGATAAAGGCCAACGTGCGCCGCTCCACCCTGTATTCACAGAATGAGTCCGCCGATTCACGGCAAACCTTGTCGGCAGGCGACCTCCTTATGAACTTGGACGATTATTCCGTCCATAAGCGGGGCAATAGAATGGACCTCACGGCAAAAGAGTTTGAAATTCTAAGGCTGCTGGTTGAAAACCCCAAGAAGGTTTATACCAAGGCCCAAATCTACTCACACGTATGGAACGACGCCTATTTAGGGGATGAAAACGCGGTAAACGTCCACATCAGCAGGCTGAGGACAAAAATTGAGGACGACGCCAAGAATCCCAAATACATTGTGACGGTTTGGGGAATCGGATATAAGTTGGGGGATTGCCATGAGTGAGCAGGTAATTATTACGACCTTGGTTTTAGTGGTTGCCGTCTTATTGGTTTTTATCGCCATCACCCTTCACGCCAAGCGGGTGACGGAGCGCGCCCTACGGCAAATGGGGGACGGCCTTTGTCGGATACTGAACGAGGGTACGGATGAAATGGCGATGGCGTTTACCGACAACAAAACCCTGATTGAGCTACTCACACAAATCAACCGTCTGCTTGAGGACAGGCAGAAAATAAAAAGGGATTACCGCAAATCGGAACTTTCCTCCAAACGAATGTTGTCGAACATATCCCATGACATCAAAACGCCGTTGACCGTTATTTTAGGCTATCTGGAGATTATGCGGCTAAAATCCGAAGGCGATGTGGATGCGCTCCGCAAGGTTGAGAACAAGGCCAACCAAGTCCTAGAGCTTATCAACAAATTCTTTAGCTTGGCCAAGCTGGAGGCGGGGGATGCGGACGTGCCTATTTCCCACATCAACCTTAACGAGGCGTGCAAGCGGAATATTGTGGACTTTCACGATATCTTGACACATCAGGATTTTACGGTCGAACTAAACATCCCTGACAGAAACATCTATGCCCTGGGTAATGACGAATCCCTTGACCGCATTCTGTTCAACCTCATTTCAAACGCACTGCGGTATGGCTCAGACGGGAAATACCTCGGGATGACCCTGCGGGAAGACGACGGACACGCCTATATCGACGTCATTGATAAGGGCAAGGGCGTGGAAAAGGGATTTGAAACCCATATTTTTGACAGGCTGTACACGTTGGAGGACTCGAGGAACAAGGAGATACAGGGCAACGGTTTAGGGCTTACCATTGCAAAACGTCTTGCTGAAATCCTTGGTGGCGACGTCGTGTTGAAAAGCCGTCCATTTATCGAAACCGTCTTCACCGTCAAACTGAAAAAGGCAACTTATTCTTTTTTGCTCGACGAAAGGAATTCGTAAGGTTTATTCAAGAGTTTTGAAAAACCCAATTGATATAATGTCCTTAACCTATCACATCAAAGGAGGGCAATTATTTGAGCTACATCATTCAGACACATGGATTGACGAAGGCGTTTGACGGCAAGGAAACCGTGTCAAACGTAAACATCCATGTCAAGTACAATCAAATTTACGGTTTTCTTGGGCCGAACGGCGCGGGAAAAACCACCGTAATGAAGATGCTGGTGAACTTGCTGAAGCCGACCGGCGGAGAAATCGAATTGTTTGGCGAGCGGCTTACTCACAAGTCGTACAACGTGCTGAAACGCATGAACAGCATCTTGGAGTTTCCCGTTTTTTACGACCACATGAGTGGGAGGGAGAACCTTGAACTCCATCGCGAGTACATGGGCTATTATAGTCCCAATTGTGTTGAGAACGCACTGGACGCACTGGATTTGGGAAGCGCGGGCAACAAGCCGGTTCGTAATTATTCATTGGGCATGAAGCAACGCCTCGGCCTTGCGCGGGCCATCCTCTCCAAACCGGAGCTTTTGGTTTTGGACGAGCCGACCAACGGCCTCGACCCCGCCGGGATAAAGCAAATCCGAGACTTCCTCCACATGCTTTGTAAGGAGTACGGCACCACCATCATGATTTCCAGCCACATTTTGTCGGAGGTGGAGAGCCTTGCCGATACGGTGGGCCTGCTCAACCATGGCAAGCTTGTGAAGGAACTGCCCATGTGGGAAATCCAAGAGATGAACCTGTCTTACGTGGAACTGGTAACCAACGATGTAAAGCGCGCCGCCTACACGATTACCGACCACTTGCACATCACCAACTTCAAGGCAATGGACGGGAAGACCATTCGGATATACGACCAAACCACGCCCGTGGAGGAGCTAAGTCGGCAATTGGTGCTTAACGACGTTTCCATTGAGTCTCTCAGTAAACGGAACGAGTCGCTTGAAGACTTTTTCCTAAAAATGACGGAAGGGGGCAAGTAAATGTTGAAGTTGATTCGCCTGGAAATGGCAAAAAACAACACCGCAAAATATGCGCTATACGCCATGATTTGCATTGTGCTATTGACCGCCTTTCTTCTGGCCATAGACTTTGCGTGGGGTTTTGAGGATATCGAAGTAATGAAGGGAATCGCCCCGCCGATTACGCTTATGGCGGAAATGTTGGCAAGCATCGTGTTTATTATCATGTCCGGCATCATGCATGCGGCTTTTACCGTGGGTGCCTACAAAAACAAGACGATGGACTTGATGTTTTCTTATCCCATCAAGCGCAGAAAAATACTGCTTTCCAAAATTTTTGCCGTGATGATGTTTAACTTTTTCTTCTTGTTGGTTACGCAAGCCGTGATGTATGGCGCCATTCACGTTACGGGTAGGTTCTTCCCCCCGGCGTATTCCATGAACTATGACTTTACAAGCGTGAGGACGTATGTAATGATTGCGGCAAAGTCGCTAATGGCTTCCTGCATCGGCATATTCGCATTGTTCATTGGAATGGTCAAAAAATCCCCCGTTGCGACCATTGTGTCTTCCTTCATGTCGGTCGCACTGCTCCAGGGGACTATCGGCCAAACGTCACTCATCGGGAGTTTTATCATTCCCGCCGTCATCGTCGTCATTGCAACGTTCCTTACCGCCGCCATCATTAGCGGCGCTGAAAAAAAGGACATTTTATAGGAGGTAAAATACAATGAAATTAGGATTGCTTTTTTGGTGCAACATCGTGGTAAGCGTTATACTCATCTCCGTTGGCTCAGGTCTTTTGTTAAGCAACAAACGGGAAGAAAAACCGGCAAAGTCAGTCGGGGGTTACATCTGCCTTGTCTCAGGCTTCATGGGCGTCCTTTGGCACTTAATCAGATTGCTTATCAAACTATTCTTCTGACGCCAAAGTGGCAAAATGTTTTACTTGTAATATGTTGAGCCATGTGGTACAATATTTCCTAATATTGAATATGGCGAAAGGCGTTGACGAGGAGGAGTACATTCTTTCCAAAGCACAGAGAGGGGGCGGTTGGTGCAAGCCCTCGTGAGGGAAGTCTGGAAGGTAGCCTCTGAGCCGTGGACCGAACGGATGGATTACCCCCATCCCAGTAGACTTCACCGGACTTCCCCCGTTATCGGGAAAACGGTATCGGACGGCTTACGGCCTTCCCGTACCGGCAGAGTGCAGAGAGATGGATTCTCTGAATTTGGGTGGTACCGCGGATGTGACGTTCGTCCCAAACAGTATGCTTACTGTTTGGGACTTTTTGCGTGAAGGCAAGGTTTGAAAGGAGGATTTACCATGGAAAAACGCTATGACTTTACCCGCGTTGAAAAGGAGATGCAGGCGTTATGGGAGCGGGAGGACGTATACCGCTTTGACCCGAAGGCCGAGGGCGAGATATATTCCATCGACACGCCCCCGCCGACCGTCAGTGGCCGCCTGCACGTCGGACACCTTTTTTCCTTCACCCAAGCGGAGATTATCGCCCGCTTCCACCGTATGCAGGGTCGGAACGTGCTCTATCCATTTGGCTTCGACGACAACGGGTTGCCGACCGAACGTCTCGTTGAACGCGAGGAGGGCGTCCGCGCCAACGACCTGCCGCGCAGTGAATTCATCGCCAAATGCCGGCAGGCCACCAAGCGGTACGAGGATGATTTCAAGGACTTTTGGAAGTCCCTCGGCTTCTCCGTGGACTGGTCACTGGAGTACCGCACCATCAGCTCGGAGGTACGGAAGATTTCACAGGAGCGTTTCTTGGAGTTGGCGCGGAAGGGCAAGGCATATACCAAGGACTCCCCCGTCCTATGGTGCGTTGAATGCCAGACCTCCATCGCACAGGCGGAGCTGGACGCGACGGATACGGCAGGCGAGTTCCATTACCTTACCTTTACCGCCGCCGACAGCCCGCTTACCGTCGCCACCACCCGCCCCGAACTGCTCTATGGTTGCGTCTGCCTGTTCGTCCACCCTGACGACGAGCGATACCAGAGTTACATCGGGCAGTCCGCCAACGTTCCGTTGTACGATTACCCGATTCCCATTTTTGCCGACGAAAAGGTTGGCGTGGACAAGGGCACGGGGGTCGTCATGTGCGCCACGTTTGGCGACGCCACCGACGTGGAATGGTACAACGAACGGGGATTGCCCTACCGTCGGGTCATCACGCCAAATGGACGGATTGCCGAAGACGTACCCCATATTGGCGGTATGGATGTTTTCTCCGCACGCGGGGCAATCGTTCGTCTGCTCAATGAACGGGGGCTGCTGCTCCAATCCGAGACCATCACCCACGCAGTCGGCACGCATGAGCGCTGCGGCCACCCGATTGAAATCATCCCTTCCCGTCAATGGTACATCGACATTTTGAGCGAACGGGAGCGGTTCCTACAAGCGGCCGATGAGATTAACTGGTATCCCGCCAACATGAAGAACCGCTATACCGCTTGGGTCGAGAACCTCAAATGGGACTGGTGCATCTCCCGCCAACGTTATTTTGGCGTACCATTTCCCGTATGGTACTGTAAGGAATGCGGCAAACCCGCTTACGCGGCCAGCGGACAGTTGCCGGTCAACCCACTCGAAACCGCATATGAAGGCGTCTGCGAATGTGGATGTGCGGAATGGGTTCCCGAAACCGCCGTCATGGACACTTGGGCGACGTCAAGCCTTACCCCCCAGATTAACGAGCGGCACGGGCTGTCGCTCACCCCGATGAGTATGCGCACGCACGCGCATGAAATCATTCGTACGTGGACGTTTTACACGATTGTACGCAGCCTGTACCATACGGGCACAATTCCGTGGAAGGACTTGATGATATGTGGGTTCGTCCTCGCCAAGAAGGGCGAGAAGATTAGCAAGTCAAAAAGCAACGACGCGTTGGAGCCGCAAAACCTAATCGCCACCCATTCCGCCGACGTCCTGCGGTACTGGACGGCGGGTGCCAAGCTGGGAACCGACACGTTTTTCGCCGTCGATGATTTGGCCGTCCCCAAACGGTTCGTCACCAAATTGTGGAACTCCGTCAGGTTTGCCTTGTCACATTTGCAGGATGTTGACTTGGCCAATCCCCCGAACGTCTTCCTACCCGTCGACCGTTGGATTATGGAAAGGGTGCGGGAGACGACGGCCACCGCCGCCAAACTGCTGAACGATTATGAAATCGGTCCCGCAAGGCACGCAGTTGACGAGCTGTTCTGGAAGGATTTTTGTGACAACTACATTGAGATAGTCAAGGAACGTCTATACCAACCGGACGTCCACGGCAAGGAGGCGCGCGCCAGCGGACAACACGCATTATACTACGCATTGCTAAACATCCTGAAAATGTACTCCATCTATGTGCCACACATTACGGAGTACGTTTACCAAGGGTTTTTCCGCCAATACGAACGCGAACCTTCCATTCATTTGACCGAGTGGCCCCGCCCCGCACAAGTTGACGATGAGCTCCTGAGCTTTGGCGAGAGCTTAAAGGATGTCCTGTTTGAAATGCGCAAATACAAGTCGGAACACAACCTCTCCATACGGACGGAGATGGACGTACTCACCATCCGCGCGGAATCCCGCTTTATGGAGTGGTTTCGTGATACCGAACCAGACTTGCGCGCCTGCTCTCGGGCTGGAAGCATAGCCTATCAGCTAAAAAATATTGACTGAGTATCTACCCGTTATACTGACGATACTCCTTTTTGACTAAGTTCTACATCCTTGACAAGGTATAAGTTATGCTCTATAATTGACTCGTAACTTGTCAAGGTTGTATTCATAACTTGGGCAACAAAGGACATGGGAATACAAGGGATTCCAAAAAGCCTAGCGTTCATTCTACTGCAGCTACAAAATCGGACATCAACGTCGTTTATTCTGACATTTTTTAACATCACGAAAAGCGAATGGAGGGATCAATAGTGAGCGTGATAAACATTGAGAAAAGTCCAATAGAGATAGATCGGGATAAGATAAAAGAATTTTTTCTAGACCCCTTGAAATGTGCCTTTATGGAAAACCACGTATATGAGGAGGAGCCGAGACGAAGACCAGATGGACCATTCCAGAGAGATTATTCAAGAATTATGTACTCTTCCTCATTTAGACGACTGCAGGGAAAAATGCAGTTATTAGGCATTAAGACGGATCAGTTTTTTCGCAACAGATTGACGCACAGTCTGGAAGTCACTCAAATAGCACGTTCGATTGCAGGCATGATTCAATATTCAGCCAGAGAAAGTTACATAGTGGAAGCCGGAGCGTTAGCCCATGATTTGGGAAATCCTCCATTTGGACATGCAGGTGAAAAACATCTCAACACCATATTTTCTGAGATAGGGGGGTTTGAAGGAAATGCTCAAACGTTACGAATATTGACCAATGTTGAGAAGAAAAGTCCCGAATTTAGAGGACTAAACTTAACGTACAGGACTATACTGAGTGTTGTTAAATACTTTAACAAACTAACTGGTACAACTTCTGAACAAACGAAAACCAAAGCTCAAAAATTCATCTATGATGATGATTATGATATGTTAAGTAGATTTATCACAAATAATAAGGTGAAAATCCGTACTCTGGATGTGCAAATTGTAGATATTGCTGATGAGATTGCATATGCCGCCCATGATTTAGAAGATGGCTTGAGGGTAAAAGCGTATACGATTGATGAAATATTGCATGACTATCAAGTAAAATATGGTGACGGCGATTGCTATAAAACATTTGAGAAAACGGTGAACGAATCAAGGGAAAAGGCCGGATATGGAAAAAGGGGGGTGGATTCAACCCAATACTCAAAATTGTTTAGGCAAGAATTGTCTTCCCGATTAATTCATTTGGCGTTAGGAGACATTGGCTTGATGCCGGTAACGGAAAAGATGGCAGAAAAAACACACACCCAGCAATCAGAAGAATTGGGCTTTTTAAGCTATGGGGAATTGATTCATGGTTTGAAGTCCATTACATTTCAATGCATAAACCATAATGATGAAGTTTTTCGGTATGAAGAAAAAGGCAATACCGTTATTGATTTTCTCAAAGAATTTTATACCGATAAAACAATGTACCTACCGCCAGAATATAGGGCACAAGATAGGGAAGACAAAAAATTGCAACAAAGGTTAATATGTGACTACATATCTGGGATGATGGATTCATACGCCATTTCAATCTATGACAAATATTCTGGTGAAAAATTTACCGCCTGAACAGAGGGAGGGCCGTGCAATGAATAAACTGATGGGTTTTTATGAATTGGCCGCCATCGACATACCTTCGATCCCTTGGAAAGAGTATACGGGAAAAGAATGTCTGGATCAAGACTGTCTGTGGACTATAAGAAGTGCCGTTTTTCATGGGGATGACCTGAATTTACCCAGAGAGGTTGGTGCAACGGCTTTAAAGGCCAAAGAGTTTGCCAATACGTTGTTGAAAAAAATGAAGGATAAGGGAATCGTGATATATTATCCTTATTTTTTAGCAAATAAAAGTGGAACCTTGAACATATACGGCGACAAGGTAGTCATTGAAGCCGTGGCTTCGGATTTATGGAACTTGGTTACCTATTCAGACAGGGAAATAACCATTCAAATCATTGAAGACGAAGTTTTTATTGATGGAAAGCATGATTTTTTTTCTGAGGACGAGTATCGTAATTTAACATCCAATGTAGCAACCATCAGAAAAATTTTTAGGGATGATTTGCTGGAAGGAAAAAGCGTCTTACTTGAATGGAGTTTCGCACAAAAAAGTGATTTGTCAAAAAAACCAATAGGTGAGGAATATTTGGTCTTTTATGAAGCAAGGACTGTGAATTAAAGAATGAATCCAGGCGCTTTTCTGCACCTCTGCCCATCCATTACCTCACAGTCTTTGCTTGAAGCTTCTGAGGCGCCATGATGACATTTGAATCAGCCTTCTGCAAACATGGCGGTTGACAGGTAGCGCTCGCCGGTATCCGGCAGAATGACGACGATGGTCTTGCCCGCATTCTCCGGCCGCTTCGCCACTTGGACCGCCGCCCATACGGCTGCGCCGGAGGATATCCCGACCAATACGCCTTCCTTCTTGCCAAAGTCGCGTCCTGTTTCCAATGCGTCCTCATTGGTGACGGTAACGACCTCGTCGTAAACTGCCACATCCAACGTGTCCGGCACAAACCCCGCACCGATACCCTGAATCTTGTGTGGCCCGGGGGTTCCCGTCGTCAGTACGGGCGATGCGGCAGGCTCCACCGCCACCACCTTTATGTTCGGGTTCTGCTTCTTTAAGTAACCACCCGCACCGGAAATGGTGCCGCCCGTGCCAATACCCGCAACCAACACGTCCACCTTGCCCCCGGTATCCTTCCAAATCTCCGGCCCCGTCGTCGCCTTGTGGATGGCCGGGTTGGCCGGGTTGGTAAACTGGCTCGGTATGAAGGCGTTCGGTACTTCCCTCGCTATTTCCTCCGCCTTCGCAATGGCGCCCTTCATGCCCTTCTCCCCCTCCGTCAAGACAAGTTCCGCACCGTACGCCTTGAGCAGGTTCCGCCGCTCCACGCTCATGGTCTCCGGCATGGTGAGGATAATCCGATATCCACGGGAAGCGGCAATGGCGGCAAGGCCAATCCCCGTGTTGCCGCTGGTCGGCTCAACGATGACGGACCCCGGCTTCAAGAGGCCCTTCGCCTCCGCCTCCTCAATCATTGCCTTGGCGATACGATCCTTCACGCTTCCGGCAGGATTGAAATACTCCAATTTGCCCAGCAACGTCGCCGACAACCCCATCTCCCGCTCATGACCCACCAATTCCAACAACGGCGTCCCTCCAACCAAGTCACTAATCCTGTGATACGTCTTCATAAATAGTCACTCCCTTCAAATCTTATAATACATATCTGTATGGTTGGTATTATACTCCCCCTCTATTCCCTTGTCAAGACTTTTCTGCAAGAAATGTATGCTTCGCTCAAATCGAATAGTCGGCACCCCGTTCCCGATATTGGTCCATCATGTCCTGCAAGGTGACGCCCTCCAAATAATCCACGATGACCTTGTGGAGTCCTTGCCACATGGGGAGCGTCCTACACGTCTCTATTCGCTCGCATTGGTTTACCTCGTCATCCAAACAGGCTATCGGTGCAAGGCTTCCTTCGGTTATGCGCAAAATATGGGCGACCGTATAGGCCGACGGTTCCTTCGCCAACATGTAGCCCCCTTGCTTTCCCCGACTGGCCCGCAAGATGTTCGACGTGTTCAGCAAGGACACGATTTGCTCCAAATACTGCTTGGATATGTCCTGCCTCTCCGCAATTTCCTTTAACGGTATATAACCATCCCCGCCGTGCTCCGCCAAATCAAGCAACATTCGCAACGCATATCTTCCCTTCGTAGAAACTTTCAACGAGTCCACTCCCTTCATCGTACACGCCCTGTATCGGACACACTTCATTTCATTTAAACCTTATTAACCTATAATAACATGGGTTTACTATGTTATCAAGCAGAAGATTGACTGCGCAAATGAAATCCTCAAAATAACCGAAAATGATTTTATCCGCAACTGCCTCCCGAAGCAGTTGTTATTTTTGTCTGGATGTAGCATAATAATGTTGTTCATTATTTTCAATGCAAAGCTGAAAGGAGTGATACAGATGGAACTCGCTAAACATCCTTCTCACTCCTCCCCAATACAAGCCTTCGCATACTCCAGCACGGCGTCCCGAAGGAAGGTGGCACATCCGGGAGCGATTTTATCATAATACTCTTTAAACCGAGGGTCGTCCACATACATTTGCGTCACTCCGACGTGTGCCTCCTTGCTGTATGCCGGCCAATAATGGCAAAGCCACTGTCGGTGGAGGTCGCATGCCTTTTGCGCAAGTTCGCTCGTCGGGTCGCCCTGCTCAAACGCCTCCTTTAGTGCGTCTTGGTATTCCTTCGCCAGGCGCTCTGACTCCTCATACTGTTCCCGCGTCATGCCGCGCACCTTGGCACTTGACTGCTCCACCACGTCCTCACCGTATCTCTTACGGATTTCCACGCCGTACTTTTTCTCATTCTCATTTACAAGGTTATGGATGAATCCTTTGAACTTTTCCTTATCACTCATTGTAGCCCCTCCATTCCACGATTGAAGCGTCCTCTCAACATTCCTTATCAACTGGTCCAACTGGTTGCGTTTGGCGATTAAGGCCGACAAATGCCCCTGCAATGCGTTCTCGGCACGAAAGCCCTCAGAAGACAGGATTCTACCTATTTCCTCTAGTGGCACGCCAAGCTCTCGGTACAGCATAATCTGCTGTAGGCGGTCAACCTCCGACTGACCGTAGATGCGATACCCGTTACTGATGCGAACGGGAACCAACAATCCGCATTGGTCATAGTATCGCAACGTTCGCGCACTGACCCCCGCCAACCTTGCAAGCTTGCTCACGGTATATTCCACGGAAACTCCTCCTCTCGCCATGTAACCCATATGCAACGCAACACTTCTTGGCACCTTCCTATAGTATAAACCATTACGTAACGTCAACGTCAAGGGATTTTCAAAATTTTTAATTTTTAGTGTTGACACGGTAATATTCCCATGCTATAATGCATATATATTATAATACATATTATCCACATATGTATTATATGTATAATAAGTTTAAGGAGGTCACGGGGATGTACTCAATTATCTTCATTATGCTTCGCAAGAATTACAGGAATGGCCGAATGTATATGGTGCATTCCGGGAGAAACCGCATCATGCGACGACGTATGCCCGCAATGGAAGCGTGTTCCATGCCGTAAGGCCAAGTGGGAGGCATATGCGTCTTGTGAAAGGATTCATCCTGGAAGCTTTCTCTATGAGGCTTCCTTTTTTGTTCCCAAAAACCATGTGTTATGAAACAAAACGTTTCCATACAACATTACGACATTTTGAAAGGTGGTTCACCATGAAAACTAAAACTTTGAAAAAATTATTATCCAGTGCGTTAACCCTCGTACTTATTCTTGCCCTATTGACCGGATGCTCGTCGGATGGGGACGACAACTTGATTAAGGTCGGCGTGTGCGCCGGACCCTATGAGGATATGTTCAAAGAAGCCATTGCGCCGACGCTTGTAGAGAAGGGATACAAAGTAGAGTATGTCACATTTTCGGACTACGTACAGCCCAACAAGGCTTTGGCCGACGGTGAAATCAACGTCAACGTCTTCCAACATTCGGTCTACCTTAAGAATTTTGCTGAGGAACACGGACTTGACCTCGTACACGTTACCGAAATTCCCACGGCGGGCATGGGCATATTTGCGAGCAGCGCCCAGACCCTCGACGACGTTCCTAGCGGTGCGACGGTCGCCATTCCCAACGACGTCACCAATCTGGCCCGCTCCATCCGCGTTCTGGAACAGGCGGGGCTGGTGAAGATTGACCCCGCCGTCGACCCTTCCGAGGCGACGCAAAACACGCTTGCTGAAAACCCGCTCAACCTTACCTTCGTTGAAATCGAGGCGCCCCAACTGCCAAGAAGCTTGGAGAGTGCGGATTTGGCGGTCATTAACGGCAACTACGCCCTCAGTGCGGGACTGAGTTTGTCCAAAGCGCTCTACAACGAAGAATTGCAAGAGGGATACGTCAACGTGGTTGCCGTCCGTACGGAGGACGAGGACGCCGCATTCACAAAAGACATCGTAGACACCGTCCATTCCGACGATTTCAGAGCCGTAATCGAGGATTCCTCCAAACAATATGAATCCTTCTTCCGACCTGCGGATTATAACGACTAGGAGCGGGCTACAACAACTAAAATCAAGCAGAAAGGCGGATTACAAGGATGATAGAATTCAAGAACGTTTCGGTAACGTTTCGACAAAAAAAGAATCTGCTCGCCGCCGTACGCGACGTCTCCTTCCGCATTGGGCGGGGCGAAGTGTTTGGGATTGCCGGTTCCTCCGGTGCGGGGAAAAGCACCTTGTTGCGGACCATCAACCTATTGCAAAACGTGAGTGGCGGGCACGTGTTGGTGGACGGCAAGGACGTGACGAAGGTTCGGGGCAGGCAATTGAGGGAGCATCGCCGTAACGTCGGCATGATATTCCAACATTTTAACCTGGCCGACAATCTGACGGCGTATCAGAATATCGCCTTCGTGCTACGAACCGCCGGCAAAAGCAAGCAGGAAACCGACGAACAGGTACGCAAGTACCTTTCGTTGGTCGGGCTGTCGGAAAAGGCGGACTCCTATCCAAGCAAATTGTCTGGCGGCCAGAAACAGCGCGTCGCCATAGCGCGGGCGCTTGCCGGAGGGGCCAAAATCCTTCTCTGCGACGAACCCACTTCTGCGCTGGACGCGGAGACCACTCTCTCCATTCTGAACCTGATTCGGACGCTGAACAAGACGTTGGGCATCACCGTGGTCATCATCACCCACGAACTTGAAGTCATCAAGAGCGTCTGCAACCGCTGCGCCGTGATGGATGAGGGAAGATTAGTTGAGGTCGGCGGGGTGTACGATTTGTTCACAAAACCGAAGCACGACTTCACCAGGCAACTGATTGGGCACACGCAAAAGCATGACCTGCCCAGTGAAGTCGTCGAAAACACGGAGGGTTTGCTTCTCAAACTGACCTTTCGCGGGTTTGGGGCCAACATGCCGATTATTTCCGACGTGACCGTCCGATATGGCGTACATTTCAACATCTTGGTCGGTCGTATTGAGTATATAGAGGATAAACCCTTGGGCGTGTTGTACGTCAATCCCAAAGGGGAGGAAGACGCCGTACGACAATCGCTCCAGTACCTTAAGGAGACCGTACGGGAAGTGGAGGTGATTGATTATGTTGGAGCTTGATTTAGGTGCCGCCTTGTCCAAGGCTTTTCAGGAAACCGCACTCATGTCCGGCATCTCCCTATTGGTTGCCGTAGTCGTTGGCGGGGCGCTTGGCTTGTTGTTGTACGCCACAAGCAACCCCCTGTTCTTTCCCAACCGCATCGTCAACCAAACGGCGGGCGTCATCATCAACATCGTGCGTTCCGTTCCCTTTTTGATACTGTTGGTACTGCTGATTCCCCTGTCCAAGGCCGTCGTCCACACCACCATCGGCCCGACGGCCGTGGTCATCCCTCTGTCCATTGCGGCCATCGCCTTCTTTGCCCGCCTTGCCGACGCGTCCTTTGCCGACGTCGGGCAAGGCGTGGTGGAGGCCGCCATATCAACGGGCGCGGGCAAGCCCTCGGTGATATTTCGGATTCTGTTGCCCGAAGCCTTGCCGTCTTTGGTCAAGAACGTCACGGTTACGGCGGTGTCGCTCATCGGATTCTCCGCAATGGCGGGAACGGTGGGCGGCGGCGGTATCGGCGACCTCGCCATTCGATACGGTTATCAGCGGTATCAGACCGACGTCATGTTCATCTGCGTGGCGTTGCTGGTCCTATTGGTGCAGGGGGTACAGCTCGTTGGCGACGTGGCCGCACGACTGCTGGACAAGAAACGCTGACTGAGAAGCGCAGCGTTCATCCGTTTGGCGAGCCTACGGCTCTGCCAAACTCGCTCCGCACAAGTGGGGATTCCTACATGGTTCAGAAACGCTGACTGAGAAGCCAAGAAAATATGCCGATTAGGGTATCAAAGCCTATTTAAAGATTGAGGAGGACGTTTGATTATGGGTAAGAATAAGTCTGAGAATAAATATTGGGACGAGGGGCTGGAAACCCTTCCCCGCAAGGAATTGGAACAAGTGCAGTTGGAGAGTCTAAAGGAGATGGTTCATTTCTCCTATGAGAATTCCGTATATTACCGCAGGGCGTTTGACGAGGCGGGAGTGAAGCCGGAGGACGTGAAGGTTCTTGCCGACCTGGCGAAGTTTCCCTTTGTGGACAAGAGGACGGAACGGGAAACGCAGGGGGTGGGGGGGCTGCTAGGCGAAATGTGTGGCGTCCCCGAATCGGACGTGGTTTTTGTTTCGGCGTCCAGCGGTTCGACGGGCGTGCCGACGCTCAGTCCCTTTACCAAAACGGATTTTGACGAGTGGCAAGACGTGGAGAGTCGGCTGTTCTACATGACGGGAATGCGCAATACCGACCGCTACGTCCATGCGCTGAACTTCACCCTGTTCGTGGGTGGCCCCGACGTCATCGGTGCGCAGAACTTGGGTGCGTTGTGCATCTGGTCGGGAACCGTGCCGTCGGAGCGGTTGCTGTTCATTTTGAAGGAGTTCCAACCGACCGTCATTTGGACCACCCCGTCCTATGCGTGGTACCTTGGCGAAACAGCGAAGAAGAACGGCATCGACCCGGCCAAAGATTTGGCCATCAACAAGATTATCGTTGCCGGGGAATCGGGAGGCTCCATCGCCGCCACCCGCCAAGCCATCGAGACTTTGTGGGACGCCGACTTATACGACTTCTTCGGCATTTCCGACATCTTTGGCGCATGTGCGGGCATGTGCGAGGTCAAGGACGGGTTACACATCGCCGAGGACCACATCTTGGTGGAGACCGTGGACATCCACACGGGCGAGGTGCTGCCCGACGGGGAGCAGGGTGAACTCGTATTAACCACGTTGCGCAAGCACGCGCGCCCCATGATTCGGTTCCGCACCGGTGACATTGGTTACGTGAACAGGGAAGCTTGCGCTTGCGGACGCACCCACGCACGTATTTACATTACGGGACGCAAGGACGACATGTTCATCGTCTCCGGAGTCAACATTTTCCCGAGCGACGTGGAATTCGTCATCCGCGGGCTTGACGGAATTACGGGCGAGTACCTCATCCGCTTGTCGGAACAGAACTATACTTCCCGCTACATCGTGGAGGTGGAGAAATCCTCAAACAACGACGAAACGGATGACGAACTGGCAGCGCGGGTTACGGCCGCCCTGAAAACCCGCATCGGCGTCAAGCCGGTCGCCGTCACGATACGGAAGGACGGCGAGCTTCCCAGGGCGACGCACAAGGCAAAACGCTTGATAGACGAACGCAATCTAGACTATTCGATATAGGAGGGAACGACATGCAGCCATTGTCAACGAGGACGGCGGGATTTACCGATTCGGTCATCCGACGCATGACCCGCATTTCCATGAAGTATGACGCCGTGAACCTGTCACAGGGATTTCCGGACTTTGACCCGCCAAAGGCGCTATTGGACCGTCTGGCCGAAACGACTCATTCCGGGCCGCACCAATACTCCATTACGTGGGGCGCACAGAATTTTAGGGAGGCGTTGGCCGCCAAGCAATCCGGCCCCATGGGCAGGAGCATTGACCCAAACGGCGAAATCGTGGTGACTTGCGGCAGCACCGAGGCCATGATGGCCGCCATGATGACGGTGACCAATCCCGGCGACAAGGTGGTTGTATTCTCGCCCTTTTATGAGAACTACGGCGCAGACGCCATTTTGTCCGGTGCGGAGCCCATCTACGTGCCGCTCCACCCGCCCACGTTCCAATTTGACGCCAACGAGTTGGAGGAGGCGTTCAAGCAGCGACCCAAAGCGTTGATACTCTGCAACCCCTCCAACCCTTGCGGCAAGGTGTTCACACGCGACGAGCTGACAATCATTGCGGATTTGGCACAACGCTACGACGCCTACGTCATTACCGACGAGGTGTATGAACACATCGTCTATGCGCCATTTACACATACCTACATCGCCTCTTTGCCGGGCATGTTCGAGCGGACGATTTCTTGCAGCTCGCTCTCCAAGACATACTCCATCACGGGATGGCGGCTTGGGTACATCATTGCGTCGGCACCCATCGTCGAGGTGGCCAAGAAGGTTCACGACTTCCTAACGGTGGGCGCCGCCGCACCCTTGCAGGAAGCGGCCGTTGCGGGCCTGCAATTCGGCAAGGAGTATTACGACGACCTTCTGCAAACGTATACGGAAAAGAGGGACCTGTTCCTCAAGGGGCTTGACGACCTCGGCGTCAGCCACACCACTCCGGAGGGCGCTTACTACGTCTTGCTGGACGTCTCTGAATTTGGCTATGAAAATGATTTGGAATTCTGCGAGAGTTTGGCAGAAAAGGTGGGAGTGGGTGCCGTCCCCGGCTCAAGCTTCTTCAAGGAGGACGTAAACCATCTGATACGCCTACACTTTGCCAAAAGAAAGGAAACCCTGTATGAGGCGCTGAACAGGCTGGAACACATGAAGGTGAAAATGCGGTGACCGCCTTTGCCCTCCTCTCATTATTGTGCATGGAAAGAGAGGATGCACGCACATAAATCAGTTATCCTATGTTCATGGAGGTAAGGTAAATGGAATGGTTGAGCAGAATGAACGACGCACTTACGTATATGGAGGACAACCTTGACGGGGAACTGTCCGTTGACAAGGCCGCACAACTCGCCTGCATGTCAAAATACCACTTTCAGCGGATGTTCCCCTTCATCGCGGGAGTGCCGCTGGCGGAGTATGTGCGGCGTAGGCGGCTCACCAAGGCGGCGTTCGACTTGCAGAACGGCGACAAAGTGATTGACGTCGCCCTCCGTTACGGCTATGACTCGCCCACCGCGTTCAATCGGGCGTTCCAATCCGTCCACGGTATGGCGCCGTCCGCCGCCCAGAAGCCGAACGCCACGCTCAAAGCCTATCCACGCATCAGCTTCCAAATAACGATTAAAGGAGTGGTAGAAATGGAATACCGTATCGCTAAGAAAGAGGCTTTTCGGGTCGTGGGCGTGCGAGACCCCCTGAATCCAAATGAGGAGGAAAGCTTTCAACGCGTCCCCGTATTCTGGCAGGAAACCTTTCAGAGTGGCGTAATCCCTCAAATTACGGGACTTATGAATGCGGAGCCGAAGGGGTTGCTCGGCGTGTCAACCTGCAATGGCGACAAGGAATGGAACTATTACTACATCGCCGTTGCCACCGACAAGGAAATGCCGGAGGGGTTGTTCGAGTACACCGTTCCAGAGCATACTTGGGCGATTTTCCCCGGTTCGGGAAGCCCCGGAAGCATTCAAGACTTGCAGAAGCGCATCTTTGCGGAATGGCTGCCGACGTCGGGTTACGAGTGGGCCAACGCACCCGACGTGGAAGTCTACTTGGACAACGACCCCTCGAACATGAAGTACGAAGTATGGCTGCCCATTACAAAGAGTTGACCGAAAAACGCCAACGCTACTTCGCACCAGCGAACTTTCCCATGAACTTACAAAGGGTTGATTAGACCTCGTGCGGCGCGCTTCACAAGTCTGGACGGGCATGTGAAGCATGCCGCGAGAGGCCAAAGGAGGAGATGTCGTGTACCACCCTAGATTAAAAGGACGTCACTATGATATGGGGTTTCACTATGGCGAATTATTGGCCAAGGCCGGCGTATCCTTTGAAGACGTCATCAAGCTTTCTGATGAGCAGATGGCTTTTGGAACGGAGTCATTACATGTTTGCGAAGACATCGCGCCCCATCTTTGCGAGGAAATCAAAGGGCTTGCCGACGGGTTGAAATTCTCCCACGAGAGATTTGCCTGCTGGCTACTCACCATGTATGGATTTGGTGACGTGCATGGCTGTACTTGTTTTTGCTTTAGCGATAACGGAGATGTGTATTTGGGAAGAAACAGCGACATGCTCCCCAGCCTGAAAGCCACAAGTGAGAGCGTTCTTTACCGCCCCGATGACGGCTACATGTTTTTGGGCCATAGCACTTCCATGGTACAGATGGAGGATGGGGTTAACGAACATGGTTTGGCTGTTGGTATGAATTTTCTTGCGACCAAACACTATAACGTCGGACTTAATACGGGAATGGTCATTCGCCACATTCTAGAAAGTTGTAAAACGGTGCGGGAGGCGGTGGACCTGATATCATCCATACCCCTCTCCTCCACACAAAACTTTATGGTTGCGGATAAAAGTGGGGAAATGTCCGTAGTTGAATGCAGTCCCCGTAAAATGTCCGTAAGGACGTCCGACCGTTTCTTACTATCGGCCAATCACTTTGTTGACGGCACAATGCAGGAAGAACATGCGAATCCCGTTGATAATTGGTATGGTTCAAAAGACAGGTACCAAACAGTGGAAAACGCCCTTTCCGACGCGTCGGCGACGAAGGACGGGGCATATGCACAAGCCATCCTTGGCGGGAAAACGGGATTTGTCTGTCAATATGACAAAAAGCTGAACTTTGATACGATTTGGTCCGTTGTGTATGGCTTGAACGATTTAAGCGTGTTTCGCGCAGAGGGCAATCCGGCAAAGACAAAGTTTAAAAAGGACGCTCGCCTTGATTGGGGAATGAGCAAACGCTAATCCCATCACGGAGCAAACCTTGCGCGGCACGCTTCGCGCAACAAAGCCCCGTCATCGGTACAACAATGACGGGGCTCCAAGGTTCGCTTCAAAACCAGACTCACTGTAGCTGATCGGAATTATCCACCCGACCAATAACGACGACGTTACTGTCGCATTCCAACGTCATCAAGAGTGTCAACCCTGTAACGTCCAACTCCGTCAGTTGGTTCCCTTTACAAGACAGGGTCCATAGGTAAGTCAACTTACTAACGTCCAGTTCCGTCAATTGATTATCGTCACAACGCAAGAATTCTAGGTTACTCATCTCACTAACGTCCAATTCCGTCAATTGGTTCTCTCCGCAAGACAGGAGCCACAGGGAAGTCAACTTGCTAACGTCCAACTCCGTCAATTGATTCCCTCCGCAAGACAGGGACCACAGGGAAGTCAACCCACTGACGTCCAATTCCGTCAATTGGTTCCCTCCGCAAGACAGGTCTTCTAACAACTCGCATTTTTCGACTTCTAATTTCGTCAATTGATTCTCAGAACAATCCAACGTTGTCAGAGCTTCCATCTTGCCAACGTCCAGCTTCGTCAATTGGTTCCCGGCACAATACAATCTTGACAGGAAAGTCAAGTCGTCAACATCCAATTCCACTAATTGATTGTCCGCACATCCCAAACTCCGTAACGACGTGCATCCTTCCGCATTTATTTCCGTCAACTGGTTTTCATCGCAATATAGCGCCGACAAGGAGGTCATGTTGCTGACGTCTAATTCCTTCAATTGATTGTTCGTGCAATCCAAGTATGCCAAGGACTCCAAGCCGCCAACTCCCAAGTTCTCCGACGCCTCCACTTGATTGGATGAGCACTCAATAATCATTAGCGAAACACAACCATCGAAGTCTAATTCCGTCAATTGGTTGTTGGAACACTCCACATCTGTTAGGGACGTCAGTCCACTGGCGTTCAGCTCCGTCAACTCATTGCCCACGCAATACAACTCCTCTAAGGAATCCAAACCACCAAGATCCAATTTCGTCAGTTGGTTTCCATTGCATATTATCCCCTTCAAAGAGGTCAATCCTTTGAGGTCCAGCTCCTTCAAATTATTCCCTCCGCAATCCAAGTACAATAAGGACTTCAAACTGCCGACGTTCAATTCTTCCAACCCGCTCTGACTACAATACAACTCCGACAGGGAGGTCAAGCTGCCAACGTCCAATTCCTTCAGATTATTGTAATAACAGAGTAGCTCCGTCAAGGAAGTCAGACCGTCCACATCCAACTTCGTTATTTCATTATACCCGCAAGACAGTTCCGTCAAAGAATCCAAGCCACCGACGTCCAATTCCTCCAATTCATTCATCTCACAGTTTAAAGCTGTCAGCGACGTCAAGCCGCTGACGTCGAGCCTCCCCTTCAACTCCATCATGTCCCAGTTGATACGCGTCAATCTTCCGGTTTGCCTATCCCATCCATAACTCGATCCATTTATATCCTCACTAACCTTTGCACCCTTCGCTTTTTGATCCGCTATTATTTGACTCAATACCCTTACGTCATTTTCATCCTTTCCATTCGCCTCCGCCTTGGGACTGGCCGTTGGCGTGGTTGTCGGAACAGAAGTCGCCGCAGGACTACCCGTCGGAATAATGGTTGGTACGGTGGACGTCTCGGGGCTGTTCGTCGAGGTTGCGGTCGGAGCAACCGTCGCCATGGGGCTATTCGTGGGGCCAACCGTCGGCACGGCGGACGCCGAAGGGTCGTTCGACTTCTTCTTCACGATTCGTATGGTTTTGGCGAACGTCTTGGCCTTCTTACCCCTCTTATCCTTGACCGTCGCCGTCAGCTTAAAAGAACCTTCTTTCGAGACGGCTACGGTAAGCGTCGCCACACCCGCCCTTTTCTTGTCCTTGACCACGGTTGCCAGCTTTTTCTTGCCAACCTTCCAAGTCACCTTGTGTCCCTTTGGCAAATTCTTGACGCGTACCTTCTGTGACTTACTTCCCTTGCCTACCGAGTACGTGGTGGCCTTCACTGAAAGACTCATTTTCTTGGCGGCGTTCACGATAAGGGGATTCATCCAAAGACAATTCATCAAGACTACAATCATAAAAACACTCAAAAAATTTCTACGCTTCATTCCTCCACCTTTTTCCTTTCGTTCCTTGATACGTGACGAGCTTCCGTACGTTTGGCTTAACCATTTTATGATACCACGTGCGGTAAATTTAGTCAAATTATTTTACAATTTGGTCACAGGGTAAAGAGGGGCCGCCCCACTATTTTTTGTGGGACAACCCCTCGATGCATTGCTACTTTTCCGTCAGCCAAGCCACCCTTACCTCTGCTTATCCTTGTTCAGTCCCATCTTATTGCGCACGTGGTTCTCCAGCTGTTCAAACACACATTTGTCCACCAGCGTGCCAATCACGACGATAAGCACCATAACCACCATGACTTGGTTGATGTCGTTAAAGTCGCGTCCCACGAGGAGCACTTGGCCCAACCCCGCGGTAGTGGACATCATTTCGCCGGACATCAGGGCCCTCCATGCAAAGGACCAGCCCTGTTTCAGTCCCGAAATCAATTCCGGCAGACTGGCGGGGAAGATGACCTTGAAATACAGCTTCGGCCCTTTGGCGCCCATCGTCTTGGCCGCGCGTATGTAGATGGGCTCGACGTTCTGTATGGCGTTCTCCACCGCAATGGCAATGCCGAAGGCCGACCCTACGATGACGACGAAGATGATGGCGCTTTCATTCAAGCCAAACCACAAGATGGCGAACGGCACCCAACAAATGCTTGGCAACGTCTGCATCCCCAAGATGAACGGCCGGGCGTTCTCCCTCAAGTACTTGAACCTGGTGAGCAGGAGTCCCAGAACGGCTCCAATGCAGATGGAGACGGCGTAGCCTATGACCACGCGCCTCATACTGGTCACAATCGCTCGAAACAGGTCCGTATGCGGATTCCTGCCCATCACCAAATCCACGACGGATTCCCAAGCCCCCAACGGTTCTGGAAAGGCGTAGGGCTTCCACCACTCAAATACGCGTACGCCCAACGTATAAACCAGTTGCCACAATGCAATCAGGATGACCACAAAGGAAATCCTTTGCAATATTTTAATCCAAATCGTATTCTTTTTTTGCAACCTTATCCACCTCTTCCCGCAACTGGCCTAGTATTTGTTTACGGATGTCCACGAACTCGGGCGAGTCTATCTTCCTCGGCCGGGGCATCTTTACGTCGTACACCTTCTTAATCGTGCTGGGGCTCGCCGTCATCAAGGCGACGCGGTCACTCAGGAACACCGCCTCCTCCACGCTGTGGGTAATAAAGATGACCGTCTTGTGCGTCTCCATCCAAATGTTCTGTATCTCGTCCCTTAGGACGTTCCTCGTCTGTTTGTCCAGGGAGGCAAACGGCTCATCCATTAGCAGTACCTTGGAATCCATCGTCAAGGCCCTCGCCAACGCCACCCTCTGCTTCATCCCCCCCGACAGCTGGTGGGTGTTGTAGTCCCTGAACTTCGTCAAATGTACCATGTCCAAGTACTTCACCGCCCTGTCCTCTTGCTCTTCCTTCGGCAAGCCGGCAATGTTCATCCCGAACTTCACATTCTCGACGACCGTCAGCCATGGAAACAAGGCGGACTCTTGAAACATGACGACGCGATCCGCCCCCGGTTCGGTAATCAACCCGCCATCCAGACGAATCTCCCCCCCCGTGGTTTTTTCCAATCCGGCAATCATGTTCAAGACGGTCGACTTGCCGCATCCGGACGGGCCAATCAGGGTAATGAACTCCCCCTCCTTCACTTCCAGGCTCACGTCCGAAACGGTGTTCTTATCCGTATTGTAAAATTGCTTTGACACATTGGTCAATTGTAGTCCCATACTTTCGCTTCCCTTTTCCTTCGTCACCCCAACAGCCCTTTGCGGCACTCTTTGCGTGCCCACTCGGGTTTGCGGAGCCTATTTCAACAACGAGGTATCAATGATTTGCTCGTCCGGAACTTCCTTGATGAAGCCTTCCTGCTTGTTCACCTCGGCAAACGCGAAGACGGCGTCCTCGTTCAAGACTTCCGTAATCGTCATTCGGCTGAATCCGGCGTCCAGGATGTCCGCCGCCGTGTCCTTCCCGCTGGCTTCCTTAATCTGGCGGTTGACGATTTCCTTTGCCTCGTCCAAATTCTCGTTGATGAAGAGGGTCGCTTCTTTATGTGCCGCAAGGAACTTCTCCACGACGTCCGGATGCTCCGTCTTGAAGTCTTTGCTACAGATGACGAGCGCTACGGGGTACTCCCCGTTCATCCACACTTCCTTGTAGTCAAGGAACAGGTTCGCACCAATCTCCTTCTCCAAGACGCTGCCCCATGGCTCCGGAACCAATGCGGCGTCCAACTCGCCACTGTCCATAAGTTGTTGTACCTGCGCATTCTCAACGGCCACCACGTCCACCGTTCCACCCGCCTGTACGGTCTTCAAGTCATTTTCCTTCAAAATGTTGAGGAGGGACAAGTGCTGCGTATTCCCCAACTGCGGAATGGCGACCTTTTTGCCGTCCAAATCCTTCGCGTCCTCCAACACCAAGTCCTTCCTGGTTACCAGTACGGCGCCCCCGTCCGAGGCGTTGGCGATTATGTTCACGTCCCCTTCGGATTGCTCATAGGCGTTGATGGCCGGAATGGGCCCTATGTACCCCAAGTCAATCTCGCCCGCAAATATCGACTCAATCTCCGCCGGTCCGGCGTTAAAGGACGTCCACGAGACGTTCACGTTGTCTCCGACCGCCTCTTCCACTTTGCCTTGATCCTTCAGCACCAACGCTTGCGCATGCGTGATGTTGGGAAAATAGCCAATGCGCAGGTCAACCGCCTCTCCACCGTCCGTCTCCGTACCTTCCGCATCATCTGGTTCCGCACTCTCTTCTCCAGCTTCCGACGTGGCTTCCGGTTCCGACGTGGCTTCCGTGCTCGAATCGTCTCCGCCACAAGCCGTCAAGCCGACCATCAAACTCAACATTAGCAACATCAATATCCAAACCTTAGACTTTTTCATTTTAAAACCCTCCGTTTTGTTGTTTTTCTATCCATATGCTTAACATACGGGCAATAGTAAGCCATCTGCTCATTTGCCTCGTCAAATGAGCAAATTACCATCCATCGTTTCATGTTTCACTTACCTAATTCCCAAGACTTTACGTTTAACCCTCTTCACCACCCGCTTTCCCTTTCCCCGTAATAGGTTCTTAATCGTACGGTCCCCAATTTTCTTCTGGAGTTCCTCGATGGTCTTCTGTTGCATGGCAATCACCTTGCCACAGACGATGACCAACTCTTTTGCCGTAAAATCTCTTCTCGCCTCGCCTTCGTCCAGATGCGAATCATCCTCGAATAACTTTCCGTCGCTCCTGCCAAGATACTCACGGGCGACGGCGGCGTTGCTCTCCTCATACTGTTCCAAAAACTCCTTCTTCTCTTGGGCGTTGAAATAATGCGTCCCCTGAAAATGTATGGACTTGACGCCCTCCTCCTCTATGACCTGCCGAAGCAGCGGTATGATGAAGCTGTTCTTCCTCCCGAATTCCGGCAAATGGTTCAAGAACCGCTTCGCCTCCAAATACTTGCCGGCCAAGCTGACGTTAATCTCCCTATCCGGCATCCGATACTCGTCCGTCAACTCCAACTGGATGGATTCCAAAAAGTCCTGCACCAACGGCACGCTCTTCTCGTACACGCGCGTTATGATGTTTTCCTTGCCGATTACGCCGGCAATATGCTCCAGGTACGCGTAATAATCCAACTCTATATTCTTAGCCTCGGCTTTGGACACGTAGGATTGGAGCGTCATCGTCGTGATGTTGTTCTTGACCATCTGCGCCCAAAAGGACTGAATGAAGTAATCCTGCCTCCTAAGGTAGATGAGGACTTTCAGGTGAATGTCGTTGTCGTCCGCCCATTTCTTCAAGTCCTCCCAAAACCGCTCCTTTTTCTTGGACGCGCGGAAGATGCTCTCACATGAAATCACAATGTTGGGAAAGTCTTTCTTCAATTCGACGATTTCCCTTAGGCTATTGTCCACAAACTCCTTTTCCTTCTCATACAGGCGCTCACCCTTCTCGTCGTAATACTCGTGAATCAGGAAATGGGCGTTGCGGTTGATGCTGATGCCCTCCAACTCGACGTTTGGGGTCGGATAACAATATCCTTTTGATTGAAGCAACTTCTTGTTCTTCCCCATAAATGTTTGGATAAACGTCGTTCCCGTCTTGGGCATGCCAATATGGAGATACAGGGTAGTCATGTGGACACCTTCCTTTCTTTACTTTTAACCATAAAAATCAACTGCTCCGCACATGGCGGGACCTTCAACGAATGAATTTTTCAACCAATTGCAGCAAATTGTCCCCCGACTCCTCCACTGACAGGACGCTGGTGTCGATGACGACGTCCGGATTCTGCGGAACCTCATAGGGACTGGTAATGCCCGTGAAGTTCGGTATCTTCCCCTCCCTGGCCTTTTTGTACAGGCCCTTCACGTCCCTTCTCTCACATTCCTCTATCGGGGTGCTGACATAGACCTCGACAAAACTCTCGTCGCCTATAATGACCCTGGCGTTCTCCCTGTCCCTCTCATACGGCGAGACGAAGGAGCAGATTACGATTAGGCCCGCGTCGTTCATCAACTTGGAGACTTCCGCAATCCTCCGTATGTTCTCAATCCTGTCCTCTTTTCCAAAACTCAAATTCTGGTTCAATCCCAGACGTACATTGTCCCCGTCCAGCGTCATGGTATGGCGGCCCATCGCAAAGAGACGTTTCTCCAACTCGTTCGCGAGCATGGACTTGCCCGCTCCGGAAAGCCCCGTAAACCATATCGTCTTCGCCTTCTGGTTCTTTTGGTTGGCCCTCTGCATCCGCGTAACGTCCATCTTCTGCCACGTCAAGTCCTGCTGGCCCTTAAGGCCGCTCAAAATGACGCCGCAAGCGGAAGTCATGTGTGTAATCCTGTCCACCAAGATTAAGGAGCCCAGTACGTTTTGGCTTTCGAACGAGTCAAACACGACTTTGTCCGAAACGGAAATGTCGCAAACGGCAATCTCATTCTTCTTCACCACGTCGGCCTCAATTTCCTTGCCCGTATTCACGTCAATCTTATGCCCAATTCTCGTAACCGCCGCAGGCACCTTCTTGGTTCCTATCTTGAGCCAATAATTCTTGCCCTCCGTAAGGGTGCCGTCGTCCATCCACACCAACTTGGCCGAGAATCGGGTTCCCACAAACGGTTTGTAGCGGCAAGCCAGTACGCATCCCCTGGAGACGTCAATCTCCTTGTCCAACTGTATCGTGACGGCCCGACCCTTGTCGGCCGACTTCACCTCTTTGTCCTCTTGCAGGATTCCGCTCACTATCGCCTTCTCCCCGGATGGGTACGCCTTAATCCTCTCGCCCACCTGAATGGAGCCCGACTCTATCTGGCCTTGAAACCCGCGGAACGCATAGTTGGGGCGGCAAACCCGCTGAATCGGCATGAGGAATTCCTCGCCGTCCGCCTCCCGCTCCACGTCTATCTCCTCCAAATACGCAAGCAACGGCTTCCCTTGGTACCACGCCATGTTCTTCGAGGGATTCGTCACGTTGTCCCCCTCCGTCGCCGACACGGGAATCGCTTGGTAGGAGCAACCTTCAAATTCCGCCATCAAGGACTTGATGTCCTCCACAATGGCCTCAAACCGCTCCTGTCCATAGTCCGCCAAATCCATCTTGTTTATCGCAAATACCAGATGGCGGATGCCCATGAGCGAACAAATGCGGGTATGCCGCCTCGTCTGTACCAATATGCCTTGCGTCGCGTCCACGAGGATGACCGCCAAGTCGGCAAACGACGCACCCACCACCATGTTCCTCGTGTATTCCTCGTGGCCCGGCGTGTCCACGACGATGAAGGAACGGCGCTCCGTCGTAAAGTAACGGTATGCGACGTCAATCGTAATGCCCTGTTCCCTTTCGGCCATCAATCCATCCAACAACAACGAGTAGTCAATTCCCCCGTCCCTGGAACCCACCTTGCTGTCCAGCTCCAACGACTTCTCCTGATCCGTGAACAACAACTTCGCATCGTACAGCATGTGGCCGATTAACGTGGATTTCCCATCGTCCACGCTGCCACAGGCAATAAACTTTAACAGCTTATCCATTTAGAAATAACCCTCTCTCTTTCTTTTTTCCATACTTGCCGCCCCACCGTCACTGTCAATTACCCGACTCGTCCTCTCTGAGTAAACGGCGCCCAACGTTTCCGCAACAATCTCATCCAATGTAACCGCCGTACTCTCGACCCCACCCGTCAACGGATAGCACCCGAGCGTCCGAAACCTTACTTTTTTGTGTTGTACCTCTTCCCCGTCCTGCAATTGCAGCCTGTCGTCGTCCACCATGATGATGTTGCCGTCCCGATACACCACGGGTCGCTCGTCCGCAAAATACAGCGACACGATTTCTATCTCTTCCCTCCTGATATACTGCCATATGTCCTTTTCCGTCCAGTTGGACAAGGGAAACACGCGAATGCTCTCGCCCTTGTTAATCTCCGTGTTGTACAGCTTCCACATCTCCGGCCTCTGGTTCTTCGGGTCCCATGCGTGGTGCTCGTTACGAAAGGAAAAGATGCGCTCCTTCGCCCGAGACTTCTCCTCGTCCCTGCGCCCGCCGCCAAACGCGGCGGTAAACCCGTATTTGTCCAACGCCTGCTTCAACGCCTGCGTCTTCATGACGTCCGTATAGACGGAGCCATGGTCAAATGGGTTGATTCCCTGGTCCACTCCCTCTTGGTTGACGTACTCCAATATTTCAACGCCGTGTTTTTCGGCGACTCGATTCCTAAACGCAATCATCTCCTTGAACTTCCACGTCGTATTGACGTGTAAGAAGGGAAAGGGCGGCTTCTCTGGATAGAACGCCTTCAATGCAAGGTGCAACATGACGGACGAATCCTTCCCGATGGAGTACAGCATCACCGGCTTCTCGCACTCGGCAACCACCTCCCTCATGATGTAGATAGCTTCCGCTTCCAGTTCATCTAAATGTGACATGTCGCCCATATGTTACCTCCCTTTACTTATGTATCAATATCTTGCCGTGACTGCCAATTAACGGGAACATTGTAGTGCATTTCGTGACAAAATGCAAGTCTTTTTTGAATTAAGTCTAACTTTTTATGAAATGACGCCCGCATGACGCATTTTAGACAAATCTTTTTTGTCATATGCCATATGAATGACACATTTACCCCCTTATCTTGTAAAATGAAAATATTTGGCCAATGAAGGTTGAATTTTTTTATGTTTTAGTATAATATATTAGCTTAGGAAGATTTCTTATATGGAAATATAGGGTACCCTTCCATGACAACCCCAATACATCAAAAAGGAGATTATTTATGACGAATAACAAGAAAGTGTTGAATTGGCTGGAAGAAATGAAGGCTTTGACGAAGCCTGCCAAGGTCGTTTGGATTGACGGAAGCAAGGAACAGTTGGACGCGCTGACCAAGGAGGCCACCGGCACCGGCGAGATTATGGAGCTGAACCAAGAGAAGCTGCCTGGCTGCTACCTGCACCGCACGGCCGTCAACGACGTGGCCCGCGTGGAGGACCGCACCTTTATCTGCACGAAGAACAAGGAGGACGCCGGCAACATCAACAATTGGATGGACCCGGCTAAGATGCACGCCAAGCTGGACGCCCTGTACGACGGTTGTATGGAGGGCCTTACCATGTACGTGATTCCCTACATCATGGGACCCCTTGGCTCGGACTTCTCCAAGATAGGCATCGAGTTGACGGACAGCGTCTACGTCGTCCTCAACATGAACATTATGACGAGAATCGGCAAACCCGTCATGGACCAGTTGGGCGAGGACGGCGATTTCGTCAAATGCCTCCACGCCAAGAAGGACATCGACGCGGAGGAAAGGTACATCGTCCATTTCCCGGAAGAGAACGCCATACAGTCCATCAACTCCGGCTACGGCGGCAACGTACTGTTGGGCAAGAAGTGCTTTGCGCTTAGAATCGCTTCCTACATGGGCAAGACGGAAGGTTGGATGGCGGAGCACATGCTAATCCTCGGCCTCACCAATCCCGCCGGCCAGAAGAAATACATAGCGGCCGCATTCCCGTCCGCTTGTGGCAAGACGAACCTGGCGATGTTGATTCCCCCTGAAATCCTTGGGGATTATAAAGTGGAGACGGTCGGCGACGACATTGCTTGGCTGCGCCCGGGCAAGGACGGCAAGCTCTATGCGGTCAATCCGGAAGCCGGATTCTTCGGCGTCGCGCACCATCTTCACGAACGTGGTGCTTAAGGACGACGGCACCGTTTGGTGGGAAGGTCTTGACGGCGAGAAGCCGGCGCACGGCATTGATTGGAAGGGCAACGAATGGACGCCGGAATCCGGCACTCCGGGCGCGCATCCGAATTCGCGCTTCACCGCACCCGCCGCACAATGCCCCTGCATCTCCCCCAAATTCACCGACCCCGAAGGCGTACCCATTGACGCCATCATCTTCGGCGGCAGGCGCGCCAAGACGGCGCCACTCGTATACCAAGCCTTTGACTGGCAACACGGCACGTTCGTGGGCGCGACCATGGCGTCCGAAACGACGGCTGCGGCCAGTGGCGCAGTCGGGCAGGTTCGCCGCGACCCCATGGCCATGATTCCCTTCGCGGGATACGACATGGGCGACTACTTCCAGCATTGGTTGGACATGGAGGGCAAAATTGCAAACCCGCCGAAGATTTTCCACGTCAACTGGTTCCGTCAGGATGACAACGGCAAATTTATCTGGCCGGGATTTGGCGACAACGTAAGGGTCCTTAACTGGATTGTGGACCGCTGCGACGGCAAAGTGGACGCGGACGAGACCCCGATTGGATACGTCCCCAAAATAGACGACATCAACATCGACGGACTAAACATTACGGAGGACACCATCAAGGAATTGTTGAAGGTGGATAAGTCCTACTGGGCGGACGACATCGAGAACATCAAGGAGTTCTTTAAGAAGGTCGGCGACCGTATGCCCAAGGAGATTTATGACGAGTTGGCCAAACTGGAGGAACGGTTCGGTAAATAAGATGATACCAGGGTCAAAAGGTCATGTGTTTCATGCTTGCATGAAAACACATGACCTTGGGACTGCGAGAGCATGAAACCTTGCGCAAATGCGGAGCAGTCCGTGGTATCAGAGCGACAAATTATCAACAGGCGCCCAACGAATCCAACGTCATGGAGGAGGGGGCGCCTTCGTTGTAACACGGTGCCAAGGAAGGGACGACGTACATGAGCTTACATGCAACGCCAAGGGGGGAGCGGTTCCACATCGCCTTCTTCGGCAAGAGGAACGCGGGCAAATCCAGCCTCATCAACCAAGTCACGGGACAAGAACTCTCCATCGTTTCGGATGTGAAGGGGACGACGACCGACCCCGTATACAAGGCGATGGAGCTGCTGCCCTTGGGCCCCGTCATGGTAATCGACACGCCCGGACTGGACGACGAGGGGCTTCTCGGCAACAAACGCAAGGGGAAGGCGAAGGACGTCCTGCATAAGACGGACCTCGCCATCGTCGTATTCGACGCGGAGGACGCCATTCGGTGCGCTTCCGGCCGCGACGCGGCGGAGGTATACTCCGTCGAGCAAGATGTAATCCGACAATTGTCAGAGAGGAGCATACCCTATATCTGTCTGTGGAATAAGTATGACTTATGGTTGGAAGCAACGGGGCAACATCCCGAATACGCAGCAATGGAACAAACGTTGTTACATCCTTTCAGCGATTTTTATGTGAGTGCCACCACCGGCCTCCACGTGCATGAGTTGAAGGAGCGCATGGCTACTTTCGTCCCACAGTCGAAACCCACCCGCATAATCGGGGATATGCTTCATCCAAACGACGTCGTCGTCCTCGTCGTCCCGATTGACGAGTCCGCACCCAAAGGGCGGCTCATTCTTCCTCAACAACAAACCATACGGGACGTTTTGGACTCCCACGCCGTCGTTATGGTGACACAGGAGGGCGAGTTGGCGGAGACGCTTGGCTTGCTGAAGGACAAGCCGCGCATGGTGGTGACGGACTCGCAAGTCTTCGCCAAGGTGGCCGCCGTCATTCCCTCAGACGTCCCCCTGACCTCCTTCTCCATCCTGTTCGCCCGGTATAAAGGCGAGTTGGACGCCCTTGCGGCAGGCGTGCGCGCCGTGGAGAACCTTGCGGACGGCGACGTTGTACTGATGGCCGAAGGGTGCACCCACCACCGACAATGCAACGACATTGGCACGGTAAAGATTCCGACGTGGCTACGGGAGAGGACGAAGAAGGACTTGCGATTTGAGACGAGCAGCGGCACCACTTACCCGGACAATCTGGAACGTTACTCCTTGATTGTCCACTGCGGGGCCTGTATGCTGAATCCAAAAGAGATGCACCACCGCATCCAACAAGCGAAGGAGCACAACGTACCCATTGTGAATTACGGCGTCCTTATCGCCCACTTAAAGGGCGTTCTGGAACGCAGTTTGGAACCGTTTGGCAGCTAGTCAACCTTGCGCGGGCGGCATTTCGCAAGCCTTCGCACAAACCTGACCATACAGGAATAGGAGGACGACGATATGAGCAATACGCAATACCAACACCGTACCGCAACCAAGACCCTGCAATTGACGGACGTCAGCGGCAACCCGCGGAGGCGCGCCCACGTCTCCATCAACCAAACCCGACACAAGTTCTTGTTCGGCTGTGGGGCCTTCCAATCCGTCCCCTTGGCGAACGATGAATTGGAAGGGGAGCAGAAGGCGCTGTTCGAGGACCGGTTCAACAAATGGCTCGCCCTTTTCAACATGGCCACCCTGCCCTTCTATTGGGCCAGGTTCGAACCCGAACGCGGACGTCCGATTACCGCGTCCCTGCTTAAGGCGGCCTCTTGGCTAAAGGAGCGCAACGTCATCCCCAAGGGACACCCTCTCTGTTGGCATACTTCCACCGCCCCTTGGCTCATGGAAATGAACAACGAGGACATCCTGCAGGCCCAACTGAACCGCATCACCAGGGACGTGACGGATTTCAAGGGAGCCATCGACGTGTGGGACGTGATAAACGAGGTCGTCATCATGCCCATCTTTGACAAGTACGACAACGGCATTACCCGCATCTGCAAGGAGTATGGACGCATCGGTCTGATTAAGAAGGTGTTTGCCGCCGCCAAGGAGGCCAACCCTCAATCCGTCCTGCTGTTGAATGACTTTAACACGTCCATTTCTTATGAGATTCTGATTGACGGTTGTTTGGAGGCCGGCATACCCATTGACGCCATCGGCATTCAATCGCACCAACACCAAGGTGCTTGGGGGCTGGAAAAGCTTCACGAAGTGTTGGAGCGCTACTCCCATTTTGGATTGCCCATTCATTTTACGGAAAATACGTTGATATCCGGCGACCTCATGCCGCCCCACATCGTGGACTTGAACGACCACAAGGTGGAACAATGGCCAACCACTCCGGAAGGCGAAGAGCGGCAAGCCCGAGAGGTGGTGGAGTTCTATGAAACTCTGTTCGCCCACCCTCTGGTGGACTGCGCCGTCACTTGGAGCGTCGTGGACGGTATGTGGCTTAAGGCGCCCGCCGGCCTGCTTCGAGAGGACAATTCCTGCAAGCCCGCCTATGACGAGCTCCTGAAGCGCGTCAAGGGGGACTGGTGGACGACGGAATCGCTGACGACGGACGACGAGGGCAGGGTTACCTTTACGGGATTCAAGGGCGACTACGAGGTAAAGGTCGGGGACGCCATGGCTTCCTTTACTCTGGATGCAAGCGGGGATTCCCTTGTACGGTTGACGATGGATTGAGTACGACGCCAGATTGAGTGTGACGCCATAAAGAGTTGATTGACAGCCCTTGACGAAATGGGGCGTGGAGTCAACCCTCTATGTCGATGACGACTAGTTCGGGTGGGTTGAAGACTCTGGGCAATGCGGGGTTGTACGACAGGCCGCGACTTACTATGTGGGTCAGGCTTTCGTGTTGGTACAGGCCCCCCGCATAGTCCGGGAACCATCCTTGGTTGGGGGAGTACAGGCCGTTGAGTATATACGGAATGCGCACCTGTCCCCCGTGCGCATGGCCTGAGACGACCAAATCAAAGGGGTACTCTTTATAGCGTGCAATTCTCTCGGGACGGTGCGCCATCAGTATTTTATACCCTTCCACGCCTTCTAATGATTGGAACGCCTCGTCCATTCGCTGCTCTTCGCTCCCCGTCGAGCCGCCATACCACATCTCGTCGGGGTCGTCTATACCCGCAAGTATTATTTTGGCGTCGTTTATTTGGATGGCTTGGTACTCGTCCTCCAGAACAGTGACGCCGTAGCTGCGAAAGGTTTCTTTGATGGCGCGCGCCTTGCCGGACCAATATTCATGGTTGCCGCTTACGTAGTAGAGGGGTGCGACGCCTTGCAACCCTTTTAGCAGCAAATTGGCTCCATTGTCTGAAAAACGGTCGTCCTCGATGTCTCCCGCCAAAAGTATGACCCCTGGATTTTGCACCTTTATTTTGCCAAGAAGCTCGGACTGTCCTTTTCCGTATTTTGAACTATGCAGGTCGGTAATCAGGACTATACGTAGGCTGCTGCCTTGGGGTATTTTTTCTGTTTGGAGGACGTAACGTTGGATTACGATTCCATTGTACAGGGCGACTATGCTTATGATGGCGATGGACGTCAATAAGAGTCCCCGTTTTAGGTTCTTGGACATGTGGAAAATCTCCTAGGGTTATGTAGTGTATAAATTATATGCTCGATACCGTTACACAAACATCTTATTCTGCTCCCGAACATATTCCACAAATCTGCTCAACGTCCAGATTCTATTCTGTCTGTCTTTCGGGTAAGCTGCAATATATGGCTTTGGGACAACCAATACCACGTTCTCCGCCTGCATCTCGTCCATCTGCGTTGGAGAAATTCCCTGTTGCAAAGTACATAGGTATTTCTGCCTGCCTCGCAATCGGTCAGCTTCGTTGATTATCTGCCTCCAGCGATCCTTACATGTCGTCTTTGCCGCCAGACATGTGATTTTGTCTGTTGGGTATCGTGGATCATGGTAAGCGGCTTGTGATGGAAAGATAAAATCAGGCTTTTTGCCACCTTCCGTAACTGCTTGCGACGTATACTCAATGCCGTTGAAATCAAATATTGCTGAAAGATGGTTCTCCAGACTTTTTCCCGCCCTGCTTTTCCTTCGATTCAACACCATGTTTGCAACGCCAACAAAATCCTCTACCGTAGAAAACCCTTGAGAAATGACATGTCCATATCGCCGATATTCCAACGCCCTAAAAAGGGTGTATTCCATGTTGGTCCATTGAATTAACTTCAAATCTGGATTGGTACATACATAGTCCAGATGGTTATAAACTTTATTTTGAATGTCCCTTGCAACACAAGACATTAAGCATGACGGTGGAAACTCCCGTAAAGAGCATCCATTATAAGAAGACTCTTCTGTCGCCAAGAAAAACCCATCTTCTATTCGATCTATAAACTCCTGTATCTCCATTTCTTCTTTTGTATCTGGTTGTATTTGCGAAACGTCAATCAATTTATTCGTTTCCGTTGGACTGACGCTTAAGATATTTAGAAACTCCTCTATATCCTCTTCTATCTCCAGAAAAAAGCCACTGTAATCTTCTTTGCCCTGCTCCGTGAAGACAAACAGCGCCCCCGTTTGATCTGGTCTTAAAAAGGGGAAACCCCACCCGAATCGGGTGATTCTTAATTCGTTTTTACTGCTATAATATGTAAACGTACTTTCCGTCACAAAGTCATTCTGCCATTTGATGTTTATCGTCCGTTTCAGGATACTCTCATTTTCAATGTCTTCTTCAAACAACATCTCCTTTGCCGTTTTTGATACCAGTATTCCTGACTGGTGTCCTCCCGTAGCCCCCGTGTCATTCGCAGAAAGAAACTTCAAAAATGATCGTCGACTTTTTAGTACCGACTGCACCACTTGATTCACCAGCTCTATCGACATCAGCTCACCTCTTCCCGTTCTGCGTCTTGTACTTCTTCCATCTCTTTCATGTTTTGAACGATCAATTCTGCCACGTTCGCCATTAGGGGAACCACAACCGAATTTCCAAACTGTTTGTATGCCTGTGTATCTGAAACGGGAATCTTAAAATCTTCTGGAAATCCCTGTAACCTCGCACACTCCCTCGGCGTCAACCGCCGCGGATTTTCCCCCTTTTGACTTATAAGGATTTCCGAACCATCTTTATAATATCTTGCGCTTATGGTTCTCGTTACCCCATCTGGAGACACCAATCCATAGCCAAATCCATTCCCCGCCGCTTTATGCTTGGCGGCATAATTCTGTAAGTAAGCCCATAATTTATCCGAGAGGGTATACTTACCGTCCACACGCTTTTCCAAAATACTTCCCAATACAGGCTTCGGGACAGTGGGCGTAATGTTAAATTCAAATTGTACGTCATCCCCATAGCGCTCCCTGTCAAACCCCACGATGATTATTCTCTCCCTATGCTGGGGGACGAAGTCCTGTCCATCAAGAATGTCGCTAAAAACTTCATAATTCAGTTCATCAAGCGCCTCTTTCACTACTCTGAACGTTCTTCCCTTATCATGGCTGCACAGGTTCTTGACATTTTCCAACAAGAACGCTTTGGGCCTTTTCTCCTTCAAAATTCGGCAAACGTCAAAAAACAGTGTTCCTTGCGTTTTGTCCTCAAATCCCGTAGCCCTTCCCAAACTGTTCTTCTTAGACACCCCGGCAATGGAGAATGGTTGACATGGAAATCCTGCAACGAGAACGTCATGATCTGGTATATCATTTGCATTAACTTTCGTGATGTCGCCATCGGGTTGTTCGCCAAAATTAGAGAAATATGTCTTCTGGCTATATTTATTCCATTCGCTAGAATAGACACATTTTCCCCCTGCTCGTTCAAAGGCAATTCTCATACCACCTATACCCGCAAACAAGTCTATGAAACGAATCTCCCGTTCATCATAGTGTTTTGATTTTTTTCTCATGCCACTTACATAGTAGGCGACCGCCTCTCGAACACAGTCCTGCATGGTTTGCTCTGACTTTGTGGCATACGCGTTCAATTCATCATATAAGCCCTCGTCGACCCTTAAATGCACCTGCTTCATACACATCACTCCTGGGAATTATTTTATACCTGATTTTTCCCTTATTATACACGCAACATTTCACTAATGCAAGTCATTTTCGAAAATATGTTCGAGCTTTTCCTTTTGCAGAGTTATAAGGCCGCAGGATAATGACGACCATCCTACGGCCTTACACGTTACGCATCCATATCGTTGTTCCTAACTCGCAACAGTACTAAGCAATTCCTCCCAATCCGACGCGCCCACATTGATCGTGGTTCCGCCCGTAACCTCTTTTCTCGCGTAGTATTCTCCCCCTTCATTATCCCGCAACCGAATGTAGAGGTGCCATCTGGATACCGTCGTCCCATCAAAGTCAATGCTGTCCGACGGTTGAATCCATCTAGAATAATCATAGTCGGAATAATCATAATGGCTCTCTTGGTCATAGTACACGTAAAAACTGCCGCCCGTGACCCCCACGGGAGGAGTAAGGTTGAAATCAACCGTGTAATTGGGCAACGATTTCCCCCTAATCCACTCAGCCGCAGTTACGACCAACGTTTGCTCTCCACCCCCTACGCCTTCTACCTCCTTCAAGGCGTAGTAGTATGCGCCGTCAAATTCCGTGCGCACATACAAGTACCATTTTCCCTCGTCCAAGACAATGCTGTCGTCACCCCAAAAGCTTGACTGGTTGCTATACCCGCCATCGTCGTTAACATATCTGCTCTTCCCATAGTACACCGTCCAGTCGTCCACCCTTTGGCCATCTGGTCCCGTCAAGTTCAGGTTCACCTTGTAATCGCCCGTCGTCCAGTCTCCATCCGTTAAGATGACGTCCTGTCTCCCGCCATTGACGACGATGGTCTTTTTGCATATGAGCGAGTCCATATAATGGCCTTGCCCACTGTACGCCGCCGCCCTAATGGTGAAGTAATAGGTTCCATCCTCTAAGAATTCCCCATTTAAGAAACTGTAGGGATATTCATCGTCCTCATATTCGGAGTACCGAATGCTCATACTCTCTTCCTCAATACGATGGGCGTTCGGTCCACCAATATGGAATTTGACTGCATGTTCTCCATGGAAAACGATGTCCGGTACGCCCACGTCGGCATTGGCCACTTCAAATTCCTCAATTTCACTGGAGTTGGCATATTCTCTATCCGACTTATCTTCACCTTGCAACAAGGGGTAGGGGTTGGCGTAGACGCTTCCTTCATACGCTCCCGCCGCCAACGGCATTTCGTACGTGCCGTCCACCTTCGTTGTCACGGAATACGTATTCCCTTTGTCCAGGTTCGTCACCTGCACCATCGCCCCGTCAATCGGGCTGCCTCCGGAATCCCTTACCACCCCTCTGGCGATGTAACCGTTCTCGACGTTGAGGGTGATGGGAACGTCCCTGGCAACCCTTGGCTCATTATAAGCCGTAATTTTAAGCGTCAATGCGTATTGCCCCGCCATCATCGTCTTGCCACTAAAGTAAAACCCCGTCGCCTCTCCTCCGTAACCAAGTTGATTGAACTCCACGCCTTCCGGCAACGTCCCCGCCAACTCAAACTTATACCTGTTTCCCGACGGTCCCCCAATCGGATACACAATCTCTGTCTCAAACTCAATTCCCCTCACCGCGTTAAAGGCAACCTTGGGAACAATGATGTTGTCGTCGTCACCAAAACAGAAGATTACGTTTTTATCCTTCGTCCTCCCCATTTCGTCATTGGCCGTTACCACCGTCGTATGCCTGTCAGCCGCCGCCTTGGCTATACCTTTGATGTGGGCGTAATTGCCGGACGGCCTTTTTGCATCCAATTCCACGCCTTCCGGCATGGCTCCCGCTACCGTATATTTTGCATAACCAATTTGATAGTCGAACCATATGTCTTCATCTACCACTTCCCCCACTCTCTGACGGACAATCTGCTCGTCACCCCTCATTGCCCTAAGGTACTGCGCCTCCATCGTTTTCGCACCTGGCAGGCTTGGTATGGTTATGGATACAAATTCCCCGTTAAACACACTGTTCCTTAAGTTTACCGTATAGTTCACGTTGTCTTGCGTGGTCACCGCCCTCGCAACTACCTCTTTCGCCTGTGTCCCCATCGTCCGAACGCCTACTTGGACGTCTGCCTGCGACAATGCCATGGGTGCCGTCAATGATACGTTTATCACCCTCGACGTGGCTACCTTCACGCCGGCTATGCCTACTCCTTCTACTTGTTGGCCTACGTTTACCCGGCAAGAAGCCTTCTTGCCACTACCGTCGGCCGCCGTGGCGGTAATCGTGGCGGTACCCTTCTTCACTCCCTTTACTTTCCCTTTGCTTACCGTGGCGACTTTTTTATTTGACGTGCTCCAAACCACGCCTTTGACCGAAGGCTTCTTGGGCTTAATCGTCGCCTTGAGCGACTGCTGCCCGCCGACCGCAATGTCAATCGTCTTCTTATTCAACGCAACGCTCTTGACGGGCGTTCCCACCGTCACCCTTAACTTGACTTTCTTTTTATCCGCCTTGGATGTGGCGGTAATAACGGCCTTCCCTGGCTTGACGCCCTTAACCACTCCCTTTTTGTTGACGGATGCGACGGACTTCTTGCTGGATTTGTAGGTTATTGACTTGGCGGCTTTTTTGCCCGACGCAGTCACTTGCAATTTATACTTCTTTCCCTTCGCAACGACTAGCTGCTTCGTGGCCGGCTTCTTAAAACTGATTGATTTGCCCGCCGCCTTCTTGGAACTTTTTGACGCTTTCTTTTTGGCCGCCTCTGACTGGTTTCCACCCAACATACTGGTAACCAGTACCAACGTCATGGCAATCGCAAGAATGCGTCCCCTTTTAAATAGCTTCCTTTGTGCTCTCTTCATTTTTTAATTCTCCTCTCCACTATTTCTCACACAACCGTTTTCTTTCTGTCAATTACTAGAATACTTGTACTACAATACACGAAATTCTATATAGTGTCAAGTTGTTTCCACATTCATTGATTTTTTATGGATATTCCAAACTGATGGTGTGATATGTGGGCTAGATGTGGCAATCTTCCCTCTAAGGCATGTGCGTCATACTGATAAATCAACGGTCAAACGATTTGTGAGCAAAATGAGAACAGTTCGTCAAGGTATGGATAGACTTCCTCTGATATAAATGTATTTTCACCAACCATCTGCATTATTTTCTCTTTGCTCGCCCACTTGGCTTCACAAAACTCAACTGCCTTTTCATACTGCCTCACTCCAATTTAAAATGTCTGAAACTGCATCATTAGTATATATATGTAGTGAAGATGTTGAGTAATTATTTGCTCCTACAATCAATACTTTTCGCATATAAATCCATCTTGGCTTTTTAATTGCCTCCACTTATAATCCTATTCCAAGTTTCTTTATGTGCAAATTTTATTGATTTGTCAGTTTTTAATAATTCCACATAATTGTCAATAAAATCTGCAGTGTCATTTAATAATCTCAAATAATATTTTAAGGT
>QMCE01769409.1_pt1 | contig 39457 bp, 27 predicted proteins | sample 1821851 | NCBI WGS metagenome assembly QMCE01 (sample SAMN09453174, study PRJNA476694) | Termite gut metagenome, whole genome shotgun sequencing project. | isolation source: worker | host: Odontotermes sp. | place: South Africa:Pretoria | collected 2016-01-28 | reverse complement strand
CAATGTGATATTTATTTCAGTTACGTTTTCTCCTGTAAAGGCTTCGATTTCTTCCGGTGTCAGCCAGTTTCGGATTGGCTTGATTGAATTGGAATAGACTATTAAGATGATCAAAATAGTAACAGCAAAAGACGGCGGGGTTCTTCCTTTCTACAGGCAGAAGAAAGCCTGATGATAGTTGGCAAAAGCCTGATATCCGACTTTGCCGATGTTCTGTATGGGAGAGTTATCTTATGGGACGGGGATGGTTACTTTCCGGTGAACTGCCAGTAGTTTTAATGCAAAATTCAGGGTTAGGATTGTCATTAAACGCTATAGCATCTCTGGTGATACCGTTTGAAATCGGTATGCTTTATATTATCAGTGTCCGTGGGTATGATGACAAGGACACAGTTGAGAACAAAATAATGGGCTCACTTACTATGACATTGCTGAATGATTTGAAGATCGAATCTAAGATACTGCAAAATGATAATTGCCATGAGATTGCCGGCTGGGCAAAAGAAGTAGTCACAAATGGCAATTGTGCCTCTATATTTAATCCGAATATAAGAAGAGAAGAAGGATGGCAGTTTCTTAATGAATCCTGGCAATGTTTTTGTGGCCGGGGAGCAGAAAGCAAAGAATTTTTTTCATATAATGGTAGACAATAATATGTATGAATCTACGGGAGGGCAGAAGACCTGTCATATGGATTGGGATTTCGCTGAGATGGCAAGACTGGCAGGATATCAGACATGCTTCAGTTGTAATGGAATAGCCGGATTCAGTGAAGCATTAAGATCCGTCTATGGAGTCAATAAGGGATCAGTGTTTTTTCACTTGATAGTGAAAGAAAAAACGCAGGATATTGCAGACCGAATCAGTATTTCTTTACCTGAGATCAGGAAACGACTGTACAAGATACTAAAAGGTAAGGACGAATCGCCATGATCTTAAGATTTTATATGGATTTTTAATACGTCAGATGCTAAAATACAAGTAATTGTTTATTTGGAACAATTCATGGAATCTAAGGAGGTTCTGATTTGAGCAGACTGACATTTAAAGAAGCAGTGGACTGTACAGGCGGGTCAACTGCATACACGGGGGAAGACTTTCCTTTATCTAATATATGCTTTGATTCACGCAAAAATGTGAAAGGGGCGGCGTTCGTTGCCTTGGTTACCGAAAAAGATAACGGCCACCGTTATGTTTCCGTTTCTGCCCAAAAAGGCGCCCGGGCGGCCATCGTATCAGAGGATGTGAGCACCGACATCCCGACCATAAGGGTTGCAGATACGAGGAAAGCATATCAGGACATTGCCACCTATTGCCGGAACCAGTTTCATGGACCGGTGGTTGCCTTGACCGGAAGTAACGGCAAGACAACGGTTAAGGATATGCTGGCAGCGGTATTAGCCTCAAAATATAAAGTGCTGGCGACAGAGAAAAATTATAACAATGATCTGGGCGTGCCCCAGACCCTGCTTAAGCTTGATCATACTTATGATGTTGCCGTGGTTGAGATCGGAATGAACCACAGCGGCGAGATCCGCAGTCTCGCCAACATAGTAAAGCCCGATATCGCTGCTGTCACCAAGATCGGAACTGCCCACATGGGCAATCTGGGCGGCACCAGACATGCTGTGTTTCATGCCAAGATGGAAATAGCAGAAGGCTTATCAAACGGCGGGACGCTGGTTTTGTGCAGTGACGATGATCTGCTGGCTGACGTTACCTCCGATCGCCTGCAGGTTCTTTTCTGTGGCTTGCGGGAGGAGGAACGTAATTTCCTGTATGCAACGGATATTACTCAATGCTGGGATGAAAGCGGCTTGGGCCTCAGTTTTTCTATGCATTATCAGGGAAACAGCTATCCGTGCTCATTGCCGGTACTGGGGCGGCATAACGTGCAGAATGCCTTGCTGGCCTTGACCATCGGAATCAGGCTGGGCGTTCCGGCTGACTTGGCGATCAAGGCGATACAATCATATCCGCGCAGTTCCATGCGGCTGGAAACAGCAACGGTCCGCGGCATTCGGTTTATCAAGGATTATTACAACGCCAGTCCGGACTCGACCATGGCCGCTATCGATACCTTGTCAGAGATAGGCGGCGGCAGTACCCGTATCGCTGTCCTGGGTGATCTGATGGAGCTGGGGGAAGCGAGCGGAGCGCTGCACCGTGAGCTGGCCGAATATACCCGGGGCCGGGCAGACCGGGTCTATTATGTCGGCGCATATGGAAACGAGTTTCTGAAGGGCAGGAGCGATGCTTCCTGTTTTGCCTCAAAAGAAGCACTGGATGCCGCGCTCTCATCAGCTGTTATTCGGGAAGAGATAAGCAGCGGCGATATCGTCCTGATCAAAGGGTCGAACGGGATGAAGATGTGGGAACAGTATGAACTGCTGTACAAACTGCTTGAACGCGGCAGCGCCGTAGCGGCACAGACCCGTCTTCTGGTAGACGTAGATGCCCTGAAACATAATTATGCTGCTATCAAACAGTATGTGGGCAGCTCCGTGAAGGTCGTGCCGGTGATCAAGGCCGACGCTTATAGCACCGGGGCGAATCTGCTGGCGGATATCTACAGCGACTGCAGCTTTTTTGCCGTAGCCGATCTGCGTGAAGCGGAGGAGCTTCACCGGGTGATGAAGAATGCCCGGTTTCTGATTCTTTATCAGGCTTTTCCCTACGAAGCCGATTGGATTGCCGAACGAAGCGATTACGTAACGATGTCGGTCGGAGAGCCTGAGTTTGCCATGGCTCTCAATAAAGCAGCTGCCAAAGCCGATAAAATGCTGACAATCCATATCGAAGTGGATACCGGCATGAGCCGGCTGGGGGTTCTGGCTGACGAATGTGAGCAGTTGGCGGCGGTCATCGCAGCATGCCGGAATCTGACGGTCGAAGGGATCTATACGCATTATTCCAGTGCCGACATGTACGCACCTGAGGATTTGGAATACACGGCCATGCAGACAGATACATTTAAGCGGGCTGTCGCTATGATCGAAAACCGGATCGGCACGGTTCCTTATAAACATGCCTGTGCCGGGGCGGCAATCTTCAATCCCGAGGCAGAATTATTCAACATGGTGCGGCCGGGGTATATCTTGCGTGGTTATTATCCCTGCGAAGAAATCAAGGATAAGATCACCTTGAAGCCGGTCCTCACATATGTTACCCGGATTACCCAGGTCAAGGAGTTCGCGGCCGGCGCAAGCATCAGCTATGGCCGCACCTTCGTCACGAAGCGGAAGACGCAGCTTGCGGAAATCCCGGTCGGCTATTCTGACGGGGTCATGCGCAGATTGTCCAATAACGGGGCCTTTGTGATCAAGGGACAGCTGGCACCGATCGTCGGGAACGTGACCATGGACTACACCATAGTTGATGTCACCGACATCAGCCCGATGGTAAATGCCGGGGATGAAGTCGCCATCTTCGACAATGTCAATATGACCGTTGAGCGGATGGCGGAACTGTGCGGAACGATAGGCTATGAAATCATCACGAATATCAAAGATAAGGCTGATCGGATAGAAGTATTTTAGATTATCGGTTAATCTTAAGGTTAATCGGTTTCGAATGCAGTTATTTACGAGTTAAGAAGGAGGCTGTTCTGCTTGGAACTAAAAGAGATCAAGGCGCTGGAGGTTTACGGAAAAAAGTCGGTGTATTTTGGCGGAAGCCAGAGCTGGTATATGGACAACTGGATGCGGATGTCCGGATGCGCGCCTACGGCGGCGTCCAATATCGTCTGGTATCTGTCCCGCACCCGCAGCGGCCTTAAGTCTCTTAGCGGAGCAAAAGATTACAGCCAGGAAGCATGCCGGGAGCTGATGACCCGGATGTTTTCCTATGTAGAACCGGGACGGGGCGGGGTCAGGAAGCCGTCCGTTTTCACCGCGGGACTGACGCGCTATGCCAAGGAAAGATCGTTTGCCGCCCAAAGCGATATTTACTATATTCCTTCGCATTTTAAAGGAAGACCCTCCTATGCAGAAGGGGAGCATTTTCTGCAGGAGGCGCTGCGGCGGGATCTGCCGGTAGCTTTTCTCAATTATTCCGCCGGCGACCAGAAACAGATCGAGGCCTGGCATTGGGTGACGATCATGGCTTACCGGCCTAAGGAAGCGAAAGCGGTCATATCCGACCTAGGGATCAAAAAAGAAATCTCACTGAAACAGTGGTGGGAAACGTCGTTCTGGGGCGGGGCTTTGGCTTGGGTTGACGTGCAATGATTCTGACTTTCGCACAATTGACTTACTGTGCCCATTCTGTTCATTCTGTTATCACCATGTTCCGGGTGAAAATCCAATATTAAATCATGAAACAATCCACATTAATTGATATTATATTTAGAATTACTCAAATTTAATATATAGCTTTTTGTTATTGATGTATCGAATAATATATTATAAAATTGATTTAGGTACAGGATATGCCCCTGTATTTGCTCATTGATTATCAGATTGCAAACAGAAAGCGAGGATAGGTGGACAGATGTTTCGTTAGCAAACCAAACATCCAACAAGAAGGGAGATATTACAAATGATAAAACACATGACATCGTACTTTTTGATATTAATATTACTGATTGCCACATGGAGCGTGGCTGTATCCTCCGGCCCGGCTTATGCGGCAGGACAAGCTGCGGCCCAAAGGGCTGCCGGCACCTTGCCGTTTGAATTTGCAGCGGCGGCCACGCCAGGGAAAGCCCCGGGGTTCATGGAGGCTCCCTATATCGACAGCGAAGGCTGGATTCATTTAAAATCTTTGACGGATCAGTTCATCTGGCTGGAAGACGGCCCGTCTTTTGCCGACGGGGAATTGGAGTTTGAGTGGAAGCTGTCATCCCGCAGCAGCAATATTTCCTTTACTATCTTAAGCCGCTTTTCCGGTTTGCAGCCCGGCGCGACGGGACACCCCGTATTTGCCGGGGCGCAGTACATCAACAGCGGCGACTGGATGACCCAGTACTGGCTGGGCAGCGGAGAACTATATTCAGCCATCGGCAAGCCGGTTCTTAACGGAGCAGCAAACACCGCCGCCATTCCCATGGCAGCTCCGGAGGTACATCTGGTCCGCGTTGCTTTTGCGGGGACGACAATGACGGTTACCATCGACGGCGTAGAGCAGGGAAGCCTCCCGGTCAGGAGCGATCTCCCGGTGGCTTCCGGCAAACTGGGTTTCCGCAACCATAACGGCAATGTTCAGGATTTCATGCTGCGAAATATCCGCATGAGGGCAAGCGGCCAGACAGAATGGCAGTATTACGGGGACAATTCTTCTATGCCGGATCCTGTCCCCTTAAGCATCATCACCGACATTGAGGAAGTTAAAAGCGGACAAAGCATCAACTTTGCCGCCTCGACTAAATCGGTAAGTTGGATTGTGGAAGGCGGCGGTGCCGGCACTTCCATCAATGAATCGGGGCAGCTGACGGTGGGTGCCGACGAGCCGTCAGGGACAATGCTGACAGTCAAAGCTTCCCTATGGTCACATCCACAAGTCATCGTTGCTGAAACAGTACAGGTAGTGGACGATAATGATGCCGGCAGGGTCGTATTCGGGGTGCTTTCCGACATCCATGTGGGAACCTCGGACAGTTCCAGCTCTGCTTATCCCAACAACCAGCGCTTTGCGGCGGTGCTTGACTGGTACGGTAGGCAAGGTGTGGATGCCGTAGCATTGGGCGGCGATCTCAGTGACTTCGGCCGGACAAACGACTGGAACCAGTTTCAGGCCGTTGTCCAGAATCGCTTGGATTCTCCGCATGATCCCGCCCCTGACAAGCCGGTGATGGTGGCGGCAATGGGAAACCATGATGCCTATGGCGGCGGTACGGGCGCCTTTGTCCAGGCGACCGGCCAAAAGACCAACGCGGATTATGTAATAGGCGGCTACCATTTTATTACGGTTAACCCAGGGGCGGTCATAAGCGGTGAGAATGCAGGAGTCGCTTCTCAGGGCTTTAACACGGTCAGTTCGTCGGCAAGCTATGATAATTCGTTTGCTCAGGCCACCAAGAACTGGCTGCGGGCGCGGATTGACCTGGCTAAAGCCGAGGATCCCGCCAAACCGATCTTCATCATGTGTCATTGGCCGATCCAGAACACCTTTTATGTTTCCGACGAATGGTATACCAGTAGTTTCGGTAACAACGACACCAATTATTTCTTTAAAAATGACCCTCAGGTAGTGCTCTTTTCCGGTCATATCCATAGTCCGAATCAAGATCCCCGTTCTATTTGGCAGGGCGGCTTCACTTCCGTCAATACCGGGTCGATGCACTACATGGAGATGGAAGGCTCCGGCAGTGCCGGCCAGTCCTATCTGGGATATAAACAGGACGGCGTAAGCGCCAATTCACATCCCCGCAATCCGGTTAATCCCGCAAGCGAATCCAATGTTCCGATGATGCAGGGCATGATCGTGGAAGTCGAGGGCTCGGAAGTAACGATAAAAAACTATGACTTTGACGCCACAGCCGGACCGTCGGGCCAGGCGGAACTGGAGCAGGTCTGGACCTTCGACGTGTCCCAGCCCGCGAACTTCCCCTATACTGCTGCCCGGCGCGAGGCCGCCAAAACAGCTCCCCTGTTTGATGACAGCAAGCCGGCCGGCACAGCGGTAACCGGTGAGATCGACGTTCAATCCCGCCCCAACGATCAGACCAAAATCGATGTAACCTTTCAGCAAGCCACAATGCCGGATGGAATTCCCAGCAATGCCGGTAAGGAGGTAGTCCATTCCTATCAATTCGAAATCAGGAATCTTCATACCGGTGTCCTCGTTAAAACCGCCTGGCAGTGGTCCGATTTCATGTGGCCGACCCGGCTCAGACAGGAATACTATACCCAGACGCTGGGAGGTCTGCAGCCCAATGTTGAATATGAGCTGCGCATTTACGCCTTTGGATCTTTCCAGCAGCAGAGCAGCCAGTATCTGCGGGAGACTTTCACTATCGGCGGGAATCAGACATCCTCGCCGGAGTATGACCTCTCCTTTAACAATACCTTGGATAACGGGACGGGGGAGCCGGCATTGGTGCAAGTCTTAAGTACGGCCAGTCCTGCCAGCCTGACCAGCGGGACAGTAACAATACCGGAATATGTGGATGCTGGTGTGTCCGGTCAAAAGGCTCTGCGTCTTGCCGCTTCCAGTGCCGCCCCGAAAACAAGCACCTATATTGATCTGGGCAATAGGTTCAACTATAACCAGAGTTTTACCTTCGCATTTGATATCTATGTAAATGACGGGTATACCAATGACGCGGCAATCTTTAGCAATAAAGACTGGACCAGTGGAAGCAATGCCGGCTTCATCGTAAGCGCACACAGTAGCGGCGGCATCCGGCTAAATTATAACGTCGGCGGCGGAAGCCGCTCAGATATCACCTTGGGAAATAAGAGCACTACGGTCGGGCAATGGATCCATGTCGCCGCTGTCTTCCGCAAGGAAACCAATACCATAGACGTATACCTTAACGGCGCTAAAATCAGTTCCAATACCAGTGTCAATCTGAGAAACGGCATAAGCGGCGGCGTGAACACCTATATCGGACAGACGGTGGAACCGTCAGGACAGTTCGCCAATGCCGGGAAGTACAGCATCGATTTCAAGATCGCCGACTTCGTTCTTCAGTCCGGTGCCATGTCTGATGCCCAGGTTCTGGCCTTGGCCCAAAGCTGACATCCCTTTCCGGACTTTGATGGCCTTAAACAGCCGCCGCCAAGATTTATCGATGCAAAACCGGTCGGTACCTGATCCGTACCGGCCGGTTTTGTAGAGTTTTTAATCCTGCTGCTCGTCAGCTTGAGGATGCGGAAATCTAGTAAATTGGCAGCAATTTGGAAGATGCTGATAAGAGATTTGGTATTGTAGAAAGAACCAGAAAAAAACCGTATTGGTGGCTCGGGCAATATGACGATGACCGCTCACGCCAGTCAACTGATGGCAAAGATCACTGCAGTAGCCGTTTGTTGCCGTTTGATGCACTTTGGCTAGGCGGTAACATTACAAACAGACCATTGGTTTCAGAAAATTGTAGTCTTTATAAGTTGACAGTTCAGGAAAAAAATGGTAAAGTGGGTTTAACGTTAAACTAATCAAAAGTAATGAAAACCCGTCCCACGGGAAAAGAAATATCAACCAAGTTTAACGTTTAACCATTTTAATTGCGAAATTAAGTACGCTACGGCGTACTTCAATTGAAAGGAGAGGAAAATGAAAAAAAGGTTATTAGTAACGTTGCTTGCGTCAGTCATGATTCTTACTAATCTGGCCGGCTGTGCGTCAGACGGCGGAGATACTGCAACAAATGAGGATGAACCGGTGGTCGAAGAACGGGCCGTCGAAGAACCGGCGGTCGAAGAGCCGGCCGAAGAACCGGCCGAAGAGCCGGCTGAAGAACCGGTGACTGTCACGCTGGGAATCTGGCCGGAAGATACTCTGGTAGAAGATATCGCTGTCCATGAAGGCTTTGTGGCCACCTTGGCGGAGACACATCCGAATGTAACATATGAACCGGCTTACTACCGGTATGCGGTTGACACTTTCATGCCGATGGTAGAATCGGGCAATGTACCTACGATATTTGAAGCATGGTTCACCGAGCCGCAGAAGCTGATCAAACAGGAAGCGGTTGCCGACATTACCGATCAGCTGGCCGCGAGAGGCTGGCTGGATGCCATCAGCCCGGCCATCAAAGAACTACTGAGCGATGCAAACGGCCGGGTTTACGGGGTTCCCCGTGACGCTTATGCCTTGGGCCTGATGCTGAATGTAGAATTATTTACCGAGGCCGGCCTGGTCGATGACGCTGGCTATCCGTTATATCCCACGACCTGGGAAGATCTGGCTGAAAAAGCCGTGATCATCAAAGAGCAGACCGGTGCGGCCGGGCTCTGCCTGTTAGCTAAGGACAATTCCGGCGGCTGGCATTTTTCCAATATTGCCTGGGCTTTTGGCGCAACCCTGTGTGTTGACAATGGCGACGGTACTTTCACGTCTAACCTGGCTTCCCCGGAAGCGATCGCTGCGATGGAATATGTCAAATCCTTAAAATGGGAATATGATGTCCTGACCGCCGACCCTACCAATGAAGACTGGGGAACCGGCTTCACGGCGCTGGGAACCGGTGCCGCCGCGATGTATATCGGCGCTAACGATGCGGTCAACCAGCCGACTCAGGTCAACGGGCTGCCGCTGGAAAGCCTGGCCCTGTGTGCGATACCGGCCGGTCCGGGCGGACAGTTCTCCTTGATGGGAGGAACCCCCTATATGTTCTCGAAAGACGCTACTCCCGCGGAAATCGAAGCGGCCCTGGACTATCTGGTCGTCTTTGGCAAATCGCCTGAGGTCACCGAAGCCTCCATCGCCGGCATGAGAGCCGACAATCAGAACAAAGCCGATAACGGCGTCCCGATCATCCCCCGTTTCGCTTGCTGGGTCGGCCAGGATATCCTTGATGCCGAGGCACAGATTATTGAAGAGCTGGGCAACGTCGATACCGGGATGTACCAGAGCTACTTTGATGCTACGAAAGCCGGCGGGCTCAGGACGGAAGAGCCGGGCCTGACCCAGGATATGTATGCGGAGCTTACCAAAGTCCTGCAGGCTGTCCTGACGGATGAAGACGCTGATACGGCGGCGCTGATGGAAACTGCTAACAGCAATTATCAAGCGCTTTTGGATGCGATGTAAGACGAAATTACAACGGCAAAGAATTTATTGGAAATAAATAGAATAGTTTGCAGATGCTGGGTTTTTGAAAAAAAACCCAGCAGTTTTCTAAAAGCTGCTGCCGCAGACAATCTGGCCGGAGCGGACAATAACTGCAAAGGAGGAAATGCCAAAGGAGAAATACCAAAGGAAGATATGCCAAAGGAGGATATGTCCATGAAGACAAAAAGCAAGTTCCGCAAAAAAGATCTGGCCGGCTGGCTGGTCATGGTGCCTTCGCTCATTTTATTTGCTTTCTACATCTGGCAGCCGCTCATCGAAAATATCCGGCTGTCGCTCTACACCGCCAAGCGGTATGAACTGGTCGAATTTGTCGGTCTTGACAACTATGTCAGGGCGGTCAACAGCCCGGACTTTATGGCGGCCTTCAGCAATACCTTTGAATATATTTTCTGGTCTTTGCTGATCGGGTTTCTGGTTCCGATCATAGTCGGCATCCTGATCTCCGAGACGGTTCATTTCAAAGGACTGTTCCGGGTGGGGGTTTATTTTCCCAATATCATGCCGAGCCTGGCGACGGTCTGGATCTGGTCTTTCTTTTTCACACCGGGGGACACCGGGGTATTGAATATCCTGCTGGGTAAGCTGGGGATTGAGCCGCTGATGTGGCTGACCGATCCCGACATGACGATACCGCTGATCATCGTTTCGATGACCTGGAAAAGTGCCGGTGCGACAGCGCTGATCTATATGGCGAATATCAGCTCGATCAACGCCGACCTGTATGAAGCAGCGACGATTGACGGTGCCGGTATCTGGCAGCGGACCAGATACATTACCCTGCCCAGTGTCTTTGGACTGGCCAAGACCTTGCTGATTCTGCAGGTGATTTCCGTGTTCCAGATCTTGCAGGAGCCGATGGTCATGACCAACGGCGGACCTAACAATGCCAGTATTTCGATTATGATGCTGATGTACCGTTATGCGTTCCGGGACTTCAACTTCCCGGTGGCAGCGGCGATATCGGTTATGATCTGCCTGGTCTTAGTGCTGCTGAGCGGGCTGTATATGAAGCTTACGGCGGCTAAGGATGAGTAAGGAGGGGAAGACGATGTTTTTTGACAAATATAAAGAAAAAAAAGACGGCGCCATCAGAGGCTATGACATCCATTCGCCTTCAGTGAAGCTGCTGAGTGTCATCCTGGTCCTCATCTGCCTGATGATCGTGGCAGTATGTGCTTTTCCGGCGGTCTGGGTGTTGCTGGCGGGGTTTAAGGATATTCGGGAATTCCGCAACGACGTGACGATATTCCCCAGTTCTTTTGATTTCAACAAGCTCAAAGAAACCTGGGATGCGCTGAAATTCCAGAGGTATTACCTGAACTCGCTGATCAGTGTCGCCGGTTGTGCGGCGGCGGCGATTCTCTTTAACGGCCTGATGGCCTACAGCTTGGGGGCACTGCGGCCGAAAGGATATAAGCTGGCATACGGGCTGGTGATGTGGAGCTTGTTGATTCCTTCCATTACCAGTATCGTAGCGGTTTTCCGAAATATCAATATGATCGGGCTGAATCAGTCCTTTGTGCCGATCTGGCTGGCTTTTGGTGCCAATGCCTTTTATGTGGTGCTGTTTAAGCAGTTTTTTGAAGGGATACCGCAGGAACTGGTGGAAGCGGCGCAGCTGGACGGCGGCGGGGTACTGCGGATCTTCACAATGATCATGATACCGCTGTCGCGGCCGATTATCGTGGTGGTGGCAATCTTTGCGATAACGGCGGCCTGGTCGGATTTTTTGCTGCCCTATCTGGTCCTGAACGGATCGGGGAACGAAACCGTGATGGTAAAGCTCTTTTCCTTTAAGGATACGCCTACGGATGCGGTCAGTGTGCTGCGGGCAGTGCTGTTTTCCATTATTCCGCCGACGCTGATCTTTGCAGTGTTTCAGAGGCAGATTACGGACGGTGCGGCTGTGGGGGCAGTCAAAGGATAGGAGGTGCTGTTATGGAGCGCCATTTGAGGATATGTTGCGGAGCGCCATTTGAGGTTAATTATGGCTGGTTATCACAGCAACGACAGGAGAGGACAGGATCATGGCCAAGGTCGGGGATAAACATTTTATTGAGGACGAATTCAGGATTATTGAGGAAGGATTTCAGCCGTCTTACGGTGAAGTGTCAGAATCAGTTTTTTCATTGGCGAATGAGTATATGGGGATCCGCGGCAATTTTGAGGAAGGCTATAGCGGACCGGGCCTGCGGGGAAGTTATTTTAACGGCATCTATGAGGAATATCGGCAGCAGGAAAGCGGATATCGGGGGATATCCAATATTACCGAGTACATGGTTAACAGTGTGGATTATTTTTGCTGCCGTCTGGAATGGGACGGCGAGCTTCTGGATCTTGAACACAGCCGATTCCGGGATTTCCGGCGGGTGCTTGACCTGCGGAGCGGTATCTTGACACGTACTTTGGTCTGGCAAGCAGGCGGGAAGGAACTGGAAGTTTCCTTTGAGCGGTTTCTGTGTATGGATAAGATCCGGCTGGGCGGGCAGAAGATCCGGCTGAAGGCGCTCGACTTCAGCGGCAGTATCAAAGTGTCAATGATTCTGGATTTCACCCCGGTTCATCGTTCGGCCCGGGAAAACAAGTGGGAATGCCGCGAGCAGGAGGTTAACGGTACTTATCTGTCGATATCCGGTACGACCAGGAGCACAGGGCAGAAGGTGACGGCCCAGGCCAGGGTGTTCGGCAATATGGCGGAACCGTCAGGCTGGAAAAACGAAAAGCAGGTAGGGATTACCGGGACGGTAAAGCTTAAGCAGGGGGAAGCAGCCTGTGTCGGCAGGATTGTAAGGAATCTCGTGGACAGAAACAATTCTGTCAAAGAAACCGTATCTGATGATCAGCGCTATATCGAGTCAGCTTCTGGCGAAGATGACTATAAGGAACTGAGTGAAGCCAATATCCGCTGGTGGGAACGGGTGTGGGAAAAATCGGACATCCGGATTGAGGGCGATATTGCCAATCAGCAGGGGATCCGCTTCTGTATTTTCCAGATGTTCCAGACTTGTCATGGCAGCTTGCCGGGAATGAACATCGGCGCCAAGGGGCTGACGGGGGAAGCATATAACGGAAATGCTTTCTGGGATACGGAAATCTATTATCTGCCCTTTTATGTGTTTCAGGATCATCAGGCGGCCCGCAATCTTTTGCTGTTCCGCTATCTGAGCCTGGATTCGGCGATGGAGCGGGCAAGGGAGCTGGACTGCGAAGGGGCGTTTTATCCTGTCGCCACCATCAGCGGTAAGGAATGCTGTAACCTGTGGCAGCATGCGAGCTTGCAGCTGCAGGCTTCGACGGCAGTCGCATATGGGATCTGGTTTTATGAAAAGCAAAGCAACGACTGGGATTTCGTAGTCAAATACGGGGCGCGGATGCTGGTGGAAATCAGCCGGATGCTGGCTACCAGGGGCGATTTTTCGGCGGACAAAAGCCGGTACGGTTATTACGGGGTGATGGGGCCGGATGAATTTCAGATGATGGTCAATAACAACTACTACACCAATTCTCTGGGAAAATTCACCCTGGAATATACCTTAACGGTGCTTAACCGGATGCAGACTGACGAGCCGGAAGGGTGGGCCGAACTGATGGCAAAGGCCCATATTACCCAAGAAGAAAGATCGCGGTTTGCCTTGATTGCGGACCGGATGTATCTGCCCTATGATCCGGCAAGGGGACTGTTTGAGCAGCACGAAGGTTATTTTAACCTGCCTCACGTAGATATCCACCAGATTCCGATGGAGGAATTCCCGCTTTATCATCATTGGACGTATGACCGGATTTACCGGAATGACATGATCAAACAGCCGGATGTCCTGATGGCAATGTTTTTATTTCCTTCCTCCTACAACGATGAGCAGCTCCGAAAAAACTATGAGTATTACGAAGCCCGCTGTATTCATGAAAGCTCGCTGTCCCCGTCGGTTCACTCCGTTCTGGCGGCGCAGTTGGGGAAATACGAAGCAGCCTATCAGTTTTTTGCTTTTGCTACGCGGATGGACTTGGATAATTATAACCGTAATACCCGTGAGGGCCTGCATACGCCTTCTATTGCCGCGGCTTGGATCAACATTGTCTATGGTTTTGGCGGGATGCGGTCGGACGGGGAATTATTAAGCTTTGCGCCTTCGATCCCGGAGCAGTGGGACGGCTATTCCTTCCGGATCACCTGCCGGGAAGATGTGCTGGTCGTCAAGGTGAACCGGGAAAAGGTGCGTTTCAGTACTTGCAATGGGACGGCAATGCGGATCATTGTTTATGGGCGGATTTATCAGATGGAAAGTGCTGGTATTGTGGTGGAGGTGGAAGGCAAAGGAGATATATTACGTGCTAAAGCTGGGATGTGAGGCAATGTAAAGAGCGGGGGGGGCTCTGGTTCCCGAGTTCCCCCCAGCTGCTCTTTTTTGTGATTGTCAGGTTGTGGACATGATAATGCGGGGATGAAATGGTAGGGATATGAATAGACAGAATATGGATAAGCAGGATAGGAATAAACGGGATAAGGATGACTGGATGATCAGCGAAACAGCTTATGATCCGCGAAGGAATACCGACAATGGCAACCGTTACCTGATCGGCAACGGTTATATGGGTGTCAGGGGCACGTTGGAGGAATTTACCAAGGAGCAGCTGGCAGCGGTGAATCTGGCCGGGCTGTATGATCAGGTTGGAGATGGCTGGCGGGAGCCGCTGAACGCCCCGAACCCCTTGTATGTGGAACTGACTGTCGATGATGTGAAGCTGACGGTACTGGAACAGCAGCCGGCGGAACATGAGCTGAAACTTCATTTCCGGGAAGGGGTCTTGTACCGTAAAACCAGCTGGGATGTGGCTAAAGGCCGGGTCAGGCTGGAAACGGAACGGTTTGCGGATATGGAAACCCCCCATTACCTGTATATGCGTTATGCGGTAACGGCTGACCATGACTGCCGCTTGAGTATCTTGACGGGTATTGACGGGGATGTCTGGGATATCTATGGCCCGCATTACCGGCAGTTCCGGATGGAAGAGGAGGAAGGCAGCCTCTGTGCCGCCGCTTCGATCCAGGAAGACCGGATTACGGTCCGGATCCGGGAAAAACTATGGCTGCAGGCTGGCAGAAGGCATAAAGAAGGGGTTATTGAAGAAGACATTATCAAGGAAGGGGTCATCAAAGAAGATATTGTTGAAAAAGGCTTTATTAAAGAAAGGGTTATCGAAGAAGACATAGCTGACGGTACTGTCAAAATATCAGACGTCATCGTAGAGGACCGGAAAATAATGCGCAGGCTGACCTATGCCCTTTTGGAAGGGGAATGGCTGATACTGATCAAAGCGGTACATATAGCGACGGATCAGGATGAGGAGCCGAGGATGCCGGAAATATTTGGCGGCATGAGATATCTGTATCCGCAGCGCAAGGCTGCTCAGCTTGCCAGCTGGCAGGAGTTCTGGGAGAAGGCGGCGGTGACGATAGAAGGGGATGACAGGGCAATGCGGGCTCTGAATTATTCGCTCTATCAGCTCCATTCAGCCGCTCCAAGGCATAGCAGCCACCTTTCCATACCAGCCCGCGGACTGTCCGGCCAGACTTATAAGGGGGCTGTTTTCTGGGACACGGAAATGTTTATGCTGCCCTTTTTTCTTTATACAGAACCGCAGGTGGCACGTAGCCTGATCCGCTATCGTCTCGACACGTTGCCGGGGGCGCTAAGTAAGGCGTTTGAATATGGCCATGAGGGGGCATTTTATGCCTGGGAGAGTCAGGAAGGGGGATATGAGGCCTGCTCTGCTTACAATGTGATCGACGTGTTCACCGGGCGGCCGATGCGGACCTATTTCCGGGATAAACAGATCCATATTTCAGCGGCCATCGTATATGGCATCATGAAATACACCGAGATCAGCGGTGATGAAAGTATCTGGCGCGAAGGCGGTCTGGAGACCGTCATCGAATGCGCCCGCTTTTATTACAGCCTGCTGGTAAAAAAAGTTGCCGGCGATGAATTTGAACTCCGGGACGTCATCGGCCCGGATGAGTATCATGAACGGGTCAACAATAACGGCTATACCAACCGGATGGCCAAGTATACCTTTGAAGCGGCCGTCTTGCTTTTAGGACAGCTGGAGAAGGAGCCGGGTGGCTGGCCGGATCGCGAAACGGCCGAACGGTTCTATGTGCGGTATCCGGTAGCAGAACTAAAGGAGCAGTTTGCTGAGGCCGCACGGCGGATCTATCTGCCCAGGCCGGATGAAAAAGGGATTATCGAGCAGTTTGACGGTTACCGCCGTCTGGAAGACGTGAGCGTGGAAACGCTGCGAACCCGTCTGCTCAACGAAAAGGAGTACTGGGGAGGCGCCTATGGCGTTGCGGCGGAAACCCAGGTGATCAAACAGGCCGACGTGGCGATCTGGCTGACGCTGTTTGCCGATGAACACCGTGAGGAAGTGTTGGAAAATAACTGGCATTATTATGAAGCCCGAACCGAGCATGGTTCATCCTTGAGTGCCTGTATCTATGCCTTGCTGGCCTGCCGGTGCCGGATGCCGGACCGCGCCTATCCTTATTTTCTTAAGTCGGCGCTGGCTGACTGGAAAGGCGGCGGTAAGGAATGGGCCGGCCTGGTTTATATCGGCGGTTCCCATCTGGCGGCCGCCGGCGGCGCGTATATGAATGCGGTCCACGGCTTCGCCGGGATTTCCTTTCAAGATGGGAAGCTCAAGATCGCTCCCTGTTTTCCGTCACATTGGCGTAGGATGAAATTCTCCCTGCAGTTTTTGGGGGAGCGGAAGATCATTGAGATCATAAAAGAAAACGGGGAATATCAGATACTGGTTAAGAAATGTTAAAGTTTACGGACGCTTTCACGTCGGACCAGATGGACCGGCAAGGTAATATGGGTTTGCGGCGGCCGCTCGCCTTCCAGCAGGCGGATCATCATTTCCACGGCCAGCGCCCCTTTCCGGTTCATATCCTGGCGGATGGTGGTCAGCGGCGGAGTAATTAACCGGCTCAGGATGATGTCGTCAAAACCGACGACGGAGATATCCCGGGGAACCATGATGCCCTTTTCCCTCATGCAGGTAATCAGATTGGCGGCCATAATGTCAGCAGCCACTACCAGGCCGGTCAGGCCGGGGATGGTAAGCAGCCGGCCGCACAGCCGCTGGCAGGATTCAAGATCCATCTCGTCGTCCAGCACCAGTTCCGGGTCAAATGGGATGTCATGATCGTCAAGGGCTTTCCGGTAGCCATGGAAGCGGGCATTGATCACCCCGCCTTCCCGCAATGGCGGGCAGACAAAAGCGATCTTCTGATGACGGTTCTCGATCAGGTGCGAAGCCGCCAGATAGCTGCCCTCAAAATCTTCCAGGCCGATGTTACAGATCCGGGTGTCCGTGATATAGCTGTCCACCAGAATAACGGGAATCTTAAGAGCGGCAAAAGAATCATAAAAGGAGTCTTTGAAGATACCGGTAAAAAACAGCCCGTCGACGTTCCAGTTCTGCAGGAAAGCCATCAGCTCGCCTGCCGTGGCAACCGTCCTGAGCATCAGGTAGTAGCCGTTTTCCCGCAGTACCCGCTCTAAGACGCCGATAAATATCGAATGAAAGGGATCTTCCATAAAATTAGAATCATCTTTGGTCACCACATGGTTGATGAAACCGATCACCCGGGAGGAACTGGAGACCAGGGAGCGGGCCGACATATTGGGGACATAGCCCAGTTCTTTGATGGCATCATTGATGCGGGCGATGGTTTCCGCCGACACCCGGTGATGCTTGCCGTTGATGACATTGGAAACTGTGGTAAAGCTGACGCCGGTGGCTTGAGCAATATCTTTTATCGTTACCATTTGTACTCCTTTACATGACAGTGATGCCATGATGACTGAACTGTAACAGTTATTATTATTTAATCTGAGGTATTCCGCATAAAATCAGTTCGATTTTAATAAATAAAAGTATAATACATGATTATAAAATTAAGAAATATTGATTTAACGTTAAACTTCATATAGCTTGCCGGAATCAGCAATTGCTTAACAACTTATTACGTTATTAACTGTAGTTTACCATCTCTGATAAGATAATTCAAATATAAAGTAAAGGGATGACGGGATGAAAAGAGAAAATAAAAACCGTGTACTTACGATCATCTTACTGCTGGCTATCGTTGTCAGCGCGGCGGCGGTCATCCGCCAAAAGAACCGCCCGGGGGAAGTGAATATGCTGGCCGAGGCCAAACTGGTTTTATATGAAGGGCCCAAAAGCCTGAAAGCTGCCGGAGCGGAGGATCTGGAGGCTGCTTCGGAAAACCAGCGAGATTTGTCGCTGATGCGCTGCACCGATACGCTGATCCAGGTGAACGGCCAAGACTGCTTTGTTTACGACACCAATGTCAACCATACCAGGCAGTGGGTGAGCAGCTATACGCCGCCGCTTTCCCGGACGCCGGTGGCTTACTTTGATTTCTCGGAAGCGGCCCGGATTACGGTTTCGCTGACGGAACGGGACATTCATACGGTCAAGGTCAGCCCGATGCACTACGGGATCGTTCCCGAAATAGATCCGGAGGGTAAGAGCGTGACCTTTACGGTCACCGAGCCGGATACCTATACGGTTACATGGAACGACTCGCCGGAGCGGGCCGTACATATCTTTGCCAATCCGCTGGAAACCGACCTGCCGGACTTTAATGATGAAAAAACCGTCTATGTCGGGCCGGGGGAATGGGATATTGAAAGTATCATCTTGGAGGACGGGCAGACGCTCTATCTGGCCGGCGGCGCGGTGGTACACGGCATCGTTAATGCCAACTATGCCGAGAACATCACGGTCCGGGGCCGGGGGATCATCGACGGTTCCAAGCTGCCCGGCTGGAAGGGCACGCTGGCCTATATCCCGCTGAAGTTTGATTTCTGCAATAACGTCACCGTTAAGGATGTGATCGTCTTGAACCCCAATGCCTGGGTCTGTCAGGGCTATGCCAGCAGGAACGGCTTGATCGACGGGCTGAAAATCATCTCGCCCCGGCCTAACGGAGACGGGATTTCCCTGCAGTCCTGTCAGGATTTTACGGTGCAGAACTGCTTTGTCCGTTCCTGGGACGATTCGCTGGTGGTCAAGAACTATCTCGGCAATTCCGCCAACCTCACCTTCCGCAATAATCAGCTGTGGACCGACCTGGCGCAGTCCATGGAAGTAGGTTATGAAACCAATAAAGGCTATCTGCCTGATCCGGTCATCCACAATATCGTGTTCGAAGACATTACCGTCCTGAATAATTTCCATAAGCCAGTCATTTCCATCCATAACGGGGACAATGCGGATGTTTATGACGTTGTTTTCCGCCGGATCACCGTGGAAAACGGCCGGATGGGAAGCGGTGACGGCAGCGAGATGCCCTATCTGATCGATCTTCATGTCGGGCAGAGTACCAGCTGGTCGACCACGGATGAGCGCGGCACGATCCGGGATATTATAATCGAGGACGTGACGTTATTGGCGGGTAACGATGCCGTTTCTCGGATTCAGGGATATGACGGCGAGCACCGGGTGGAAAATGTCCGGATCAGCAACCTGAATATCTTAGGACAGCAGATCACCGGTTTTGATGACGGACATTTTGAGATAGACGAGGCGACAACGGCTGGCCTGGCCATTGAGTGAGAATAAAAAAGGAGCAGATATGACAGGAAATATTACAGGGCGCGTCAATATCATACTGGCGGCGGTGTTGCTTTTATTGATTGCCTTCGGATTTTTTTACCATCCGCCGGCGGTCTTGCAGGAGATGAAGGAAGAAAATCTGACCGTAGTGACCGCGCCGGATCAGACGAAAAGCATGGAACATCCTGATTTTGTCAAGGAAGAATTTATTCCGGTTATTCCGGCGGGAAGCAATATAGCTCTGGGGATGCAGGCAGCGGCCAGCAGCTTTGAAGCGACTTATACCCCCCGTAAAGTGACTGACGGCAATGCCGGCGGAGTATCTTATTGGGAAGGGGCGAAAGACAGTTATCCGAACTGGATCGAGGTCGAGTTTGAGGAAGCGAGGTCAGTACATGCGGTGCGGGTTCTTTTGAATCCGCAGAACATCTGGGGGCGGCGGGAGCAGACCTTTTCGGTCGAAGTAAGCAGTGACGGCGAGACTTATGAAGAAGTCGTGGCAGAAGCGGCTTATGTCTTCGACCCGGATCTGGGGAACGAAACCGTGGTGGAATTCGGTCAGGCGGAAGCCAGGTATGTTCGCCTGATCTTCACAGCTAATTCTGGCAGCGGCGGCGGGCAGGTGGCGGAACTGGAGGTATATGGGGAATAGAAGATCGACCTTTGCCTCTGTTCAAACTTCGCAACTATGACATGAGCGATTGCAAAGATATTCGATTCTTGCACCATCATCACATAAGTACTAAGTAGTTTATGACCATCCGTAAAAGGAATTGTATAAAACGACGAAAATCAATAGTATTAGTTGACAGAAAATCCCGAATAGAGTAGAATTTGCATAAAATGTTAGATAGAATATTATTATACATTATATTATTGTTGATAATATAATAAATAATGTTTGTATATTCTATATTTATTAAGTTATTATTGATATTTGATAAGCATTAGAATAATACAAATAGCAGAGTAAGTAATTGCGGTTTACAATAGCAGAATTTTGAAAATGAAATTATTACTTAGGAAGATTGGAATACAGCGCTTATCACGTTAATTCCCGACGCTATATATTATATGCATACATATAGAAAGAATAATTACAATGAAACATAAATACATTAACTCAAAACAGATAACAATCTTGTCGGTACTATTGATAATGATAGTATTAATGACTATAGTGCATTTTGATCATAGCATATATAATGTTGCGGTAAGTTTTTTTATTGTCGTTTGTGGAATAACTTTTGTGCCAGTTATAAAAAAAGAATTGGGTTACAGTGATAATCTGCAGATATTTATATATTATGCACCTATGTATATATGGGCAGCTGACCGTATCCACGCAGCTGAGAACTATCAGGTCATTCAGACAAATTTTGTGCCCTACGTTGTTGGCATTGCCGGAAGTACCATTTTGATTGTCTTGCGTTATCGTGATATTAAAAAAAATGTCGGGAATCCAATGAATCAGTTGCCGATAGAAAAATCATTTTTCTTTCGGCAACTGATGCACATCAGTATTGCGATATTAGCTGAGGAAATTTATTTTTCAGGTTATCTGGTTAATGCTCTTCGGGAATATGATTTGGCTGTCTCTGCGGCAGTCAGTGCCGTCCTTTTTCTGCTGGCACATATTTTCAATCGATGGGCGGCTTCTATGTTTAGATTTAAAGATTATGTGTTCATTCTTTTGCTTGGGTTGCTGAAAGGAGCAGTTTATCATAATACGAATGCTTTATGGATTGTAGTCATCATGCATGTGATTTATAACTCTTCTGATATATATATCATGTTCAGGAGGCTGTTTATAAAAGAAAATCAAACAGTGATGTTTTTTAATGATTATTAAGACACGGATGGAAGAGGGTCAATCATGTTTGGTATTAGTATAGCAGTAGCAAAGAAAAACCGACTGATAATAAAAAGAGCATATCCCTGGTCCTTTATGTGGTCCAGAGTTTCCGGGGCTTTCTTTGCCTTGGCAGTACCGATAATGCTTTATTATTTTGTATTTGGACAAACTGTTTCCGAGGATTTCAAAGCATTTGCGGATGGAAGCGATTACCTGAATTATATTGTTTGGGGTGCCGCCATGAATGTTTTATCATTTTCGACCCTAATGAATGTGGGAAGATGTTTAATAACGGAGCTGCGTGAGGGAACACTTGATAACTTTTTGATTTCGCCGGCATCCAGAGCCGGGTATTATCTGGGAACCTATGCTGAGCAGTTGCTGCGGTCATTATTGGAGGCGTTGCTTATCATTATATTCGGTTTTATTGCCGGGGCAAGATTTGCACCGGAAAATATCCCTGAGGTTTTTGTGTGTATTATCATTTCATCAATGGCTTTTTTTTCATTATCAATCCTTGTATCAACCATCATGGTCTATACGCGGGATACTTATCTGGTTCAAAATACGATTTTTCTTTGCATGAGCTGTATTTGCGAAGTGGCTTTTCCAATAGAGTTTTTGCCCGGATGGGTGGGTCGTATCGCCAATATTTTCCCGTTGACCCCGGCGCTTACGATTACGAGGGCCTGCCTGTCCGGCACTTTTAGCCTGGAAGATTACCGTAACGAGATGATCCGGATCATCGTACTGAGTATGGTGTACTTTCTGACCGGTTACTTTGGATTTATAAAATATGAAAAAAAATTAATTGAGGAAGTATTGGCATAGGAGAAAAAGGATGATAGAGGCAACTGATTTATACAAGAATTACCTGATTAAAAGCGGACATATCTGGAAGCGAAAAAAGGAAAGTAAAGAAGCGGTCAGAGGAATAAGTCTTGCAATCCGGCCGGGACAGATTACGGGCTTGCTCGGAGTGAACGGGGCAGGCAAGACAACCACTATTAAAATGCTTACAACCATGATTTCCCCTACGTCAGGGACGATTGTCATCGATGGCATTGATGCAGTGACCAATTTTATGGAAGCTAAAAAAAAGCTTAACCTGATTACCGGCGGGGAGAGAAATATATACTGGAGACTTACCGCAGTAGAAAATCTGGAGTATTTCGGCAGTTTGTACGGGATGAAAAAAGCAGAATTGAAGAGTAGGATTGATGAGGTACTAAAAATTGTCGATTTGGAAGATCAAAAAGATATTCCGGTAGAGAAGTATTCCAAAGGCATGAAACAGCGGCTGCAGATTGCCAGAGGACTGATTAACGATCCGGCTTATCTGTTTATGGATGAACCGACACTGGGGTTAGATATCGTCATCACAAAAAGCATCCACGACTACATAACAAAGCTGGCAAAGAATGAGAATAAGGGGATACTGATTACAACCCATTATATTTTCGAAGCGGAAGAATTATGCGATTTCATTTATGTGATTGACGGAGGAAAGATTATCGCAAGCGGTACACCACAGGAAATCAAACTTCTTTACAGACCCAAAAAACGTTTCCGGATTACGGCGGCCATGCTGACAGATGAAACAGTGAACACCTTAAAGAAACTGAATGATAATGATATGGAAATTATAATCAGCCAGGAGTCACATTCTTTTGAAATGAAAACCGAACGAAGCAATGTCCAAAAGATAATCGGGGTGTTAAGAAAGCATGATATCGACATCAGCAATATCGAAACTGTTGATCCGACCTTGGAGGATGCTTTATATGACATGGTTTCCGGGGAGAGAAGAGGATGAAGATGTTTTTATCAGTATGCAGAGGTGAAATTAAGAAACAGCAAAGGAATTACTTCAATTCCTGGTCAACCTATATTTCCCTGCTTGTCTGGCCGGTGTTGACTTTGGCTGTTTCCTATTATTCTTATCTGAGTTTTGATTTGGAAGTATTAACAAAAATCGGGATTCATTCGGCAGATGATCTGGCTGTTTTTTTGCTTACCGGTGCTTTATGTTACAATTGCTTTTGGCTGATGGTACAAAGTGCGTTTTTTATGTTGAATGAGCGGGAAAATGGCACTCTTGAGATGGTCTTTATGACACCGGCATCGCGGATGGGAATTTTATATGGGAGATCTTTGGGGGTTTTCAATCAAGGCATTTGGTTTTTTGTATTTTATATGGTCATGGTCATGGTGATCAGAGGAACGGATGCCGGCACCGTGACCGGCTTACCCGCAGTTTTTGTTTCGCTGCTAGTAAGCGCGGTTATTTGGGGCGGATTTATGAATGCCGTATTTATTACGTCCCGTGATGCAAGTTTTTGGTTTATTTTGTGTGATGAACCAATGAAGCTTTTGTCAGGAGTACAGTTGCCTGTTACGGTAATGCCTTTTATCTTAAGAGCGCTTTCGGTCATATTCCCGCTTACCTATTGTCTGGATATAGCCCGTTCATTCTTTTCCGGTGCTGTGCCGGAAGATACGGTATGGCTTAAGTACATAATGATCAATTTGCTGCTGATCATGCTTACGGGCCTAATTTTAAGGCTGGCAGAAAAGCATAACAGGACGACCGGCAACCTGCAGTTTTATTAACACAAGCTATTTTTCATTATGATAGATAGCAAATATAACAGGAAAGGAGGTTTTATCATGTATCAGAAACCGGAAATCAAAAAGGTAGATAATGAGCAGATTGTCGCCCGCATTTGTGCCTTGCTGGTAGCCTAGTATCTATCTGATATAGAAACAGGATTGAAAACAGCTACATCTTTTCTTTCCTGTTTCTATACAACAATTCGGCGTATGACATGATATTGATTGCGATGGTAAAAAAGAAACTGGGGGTTTTAATCAGCAAAATTGACGGAGTTTATTATGCGTCATATGAGTACGAGGTTTATGAACTCAATGAAGTGGGGGCACGCGTTCTAGACTTGTGCAATGGTAAGAATACCAATGAAGATATCATTAACAAGATCAGCGGATTCTATCAGCATGACAAAGAGCTAATAAGTCAGGATGTCAGTCAATACATTGATCAGTTACTGTCTATGGACTTGATTGCTTCCTGTTGATATGGAAAGGAAGACGAATGCATAAAGATAAAATATTAAATGACAGACTGGTCGAATGCCAAATGACGGCGGAAGACATCATTGATTATGTCAGGAGCTATATATGTTTAAACAGTGAGGATGCCATCATCGTATATATTTCATTGTTCGACGGTCTGGGGAACAGGAATTCAGATATTGATGTCTATGTATTATCAAGTGAAGAAAAACAGCAGAAAACTTTAATGGCTAGAATCAGCAAGGCTGTTTGTGATATAGAATTCTGGACATTCGAAAGCATGGAAAGAGCTGTTGCCAGTGCCAGAACGATGAAAGATCCGGTAACCTTAAAACTGTTGCAAAGAATAGAGCGGGGTGTCTGCATATATGGTGATTCGGAATGTTACAAAATGCTAATTAAGAACCTTAGCGGTATAGATTTCAATAAATTAATATGTGAATATTTTGTTTCGATTGCCGGCGGTGAGTATGATGATGCCGTTAAGATGGTAAAAAACCGGAATTACATGGCGGCTTTAAGCTGCGCCCGAAGAGGGATTGACAATCTGATCGCGGCGTTTAATGCCAAAAACGGGTTTGCCAACCTGAATCTAAAATGGAGCTCTACGATTTTGATTAACCACGATGGTTTTGGAAACGCAGAAATAATGTCAGGATATGTGAAATATCAGATTTATTCGCATATCACAGAAGCATCGATTTCCAGAGAAGTTGAAGAAATGCTGGATTATATTTCTGACGGACTTACTAAAGTAGCCTTGGATTAAGGGTTTGTTTGAGCAGCCTTTAACGCAAGTTGCGCTAAGGAGCAGTCTGTGATAGGCATGATAGGCATAGGTGTAAAGATGACAAATACAAAAAATGAATGTATTTATTTAATGGGAGGCAGTTGCTGTAATATCGAGATCGAATCTTCAGATGTATTGGTAAAGAAGATACAGGAGTCTGTGTCAGGTGTAGAAAATGGATATAAAAAGTTCTATTTTGAAGTGCAGCATATTTATAACGAGAGTAAGTTATTTCCTGAATTATATCCGAAAATCTATGAAATAGACAGCAGTAATGACAAATATTCGGTAAAATTTGAGTTTTGCTTTCAAGGAAAAACCTTGGCGGATATCTTGCGGAATGAGACATATGATGAAGAGTATTTTGAAAAAAGCCTAGAGGTCATCCTTGATAAATTATTTCATGATTATTATTCCATTCCAAGAGAAAGTAAACCGAGTCCCAATTATATTATACAGTGTTATATGGAAAGAATAGAGAAGCGCCTTCATGTAGTGACGGCAAAGCAGTTCAGGAATAAATACCAGTGCAGCGAAACCTTGGTAAAGATGATACGATATGGGGTTTATATCAATGATCAGTATTATCCGTCCATTCTAGAATACACAGGGTATCTCAGAAAAGACAAAGAGCTGCAGAGTAAGTTAATGATCACGCATAACACGTATTCGCATCATGACCTAATTCCGGCTAATATTGTTGTTGGGACGGATAGTCCGGAGCATATTACGGCATTTCGTTTGATAGACCCGAGAGGAGAGGGTGAAACAGGAACTGATGTGAGAAATTTTATGTATGATATGGGAAAAATACTGGTCGGGGTAGATACATTAGATATTTTCCGTATTTTTAACGGGAATATTGCAGAAAAATTATATTCATTGGAATGTCTTGATCATGATGACGATATGCTAAGATTTCATTTTGGTTTTCACACTGGTCATCCGATTGTACGGAAATACATGAGCGCGGCCAATAGCTTTTTTGATATTATGCAAAGGAATGGCTATTACTGTGATTTTGTAGGGGAAACACCGGAACAATTATATATGAAGTATCTTTTTTCTTTTGCGAATATGTTTCATCCTGATATACCCTGCAGGATAATATTTGAACGTGAGGAATCTATTCCAATCGCCATGTATCTGAGAGGAATGATGGTTTACCGCGCATTTATGGATCAATATTATGGAATGGATCCCCTTCGTTTACCAGGAAATAAAGAAGCTGTAGAACTCTGGCCCGATAGTAACAACTCTATTGACAGACAATAAGAAAAACAAGTAATCCACTGGATGAGAGAGGTAACATGGAATGATCATTGAGAATTTTAAGCCCCTGTCATTAGATTTTGTTTTCAGAAGGACAAGCATCTCTTTTGATGCCTTTGACCTGAGGCTTCAGATTGACGAAAAATATGTGGATATGCAGGTAGCCTATAATAGCGATCTTATTCATGCCGATAGGAATCAGATTGTTTATTTGAGCCATCAAAACAAACAAATAAAAAAACGGCCGATTTATCTGTATTCCCGAAACATATATGAACGAAAGATAGGAAATGATTTGGTTCATATGGATTTTCTTATATACAATAACGATATTGTCTTTGACGGTGTCTGTGTGAACCGGTCCAAGGGCCATGTCAATGACGTTGACGAAATGGAAATATTTCAGGTCTTAAGAGGCAGGATATTTTGTCTGTTTATAGACGTAGACAATAAAAAACACTACGGGGTATTTGAAGAAGGGGATTATTATCATGTTCCGAACGGCTGGTATCATTGCACATATATTCTGGATGGCCCGGCTATAGTCGCCAATTTTTATATGAGGACATTCTGGGAAACTGATTTAGAAAAAAAACCATATTTTGTAATGGAAAATAAGATTTCTATTGAAAAAAAGGATGGTGAAATAACCATCAAAGAAAGAGGAGGGGGAACGATGGGCATGGGAGAAATAGCCGGGAAATATGCTGAATATAGGGATATATCCAATGATTTCTACAGTAAAATAAGTAAGTATTTAGATAAAAGCATTTTTGAATTATTTTTTTCAGATTGTTACATTGATCTATAAGACGGTGTTATCGATGCAAAAGTACTGCGAAGGGAAGTAATGATCATGTACATATTAGGCATACATGGCTTTAGTCACGACGCCAATGCGGCGTTATTGGAAGACGGAGTTTTGATTTCTTTTTATGAAGAAGAAAGATTATCAAGAAAGAAACATGATGACGGCTTTCCTTATCTGGCAATCGCTGCATGTTTAACAAAAAAAGCGATCAGTTTGGACGATATTGACATCGTTGCGATCGACATGCTTTCCGGTATGGCGACAAAATGCAGCGATGAAATCAAAAAAATGGGGTACAAAAATAAAATTGTTTTTGTACGGCATCACGATTCACATGCTGCCGCCTCTTATTATGCATCAGGGTACGAAGAAGCAGCGGTATTGATTGTTGATGGGCATGGAAGCAATGCTGATGAAGTATTTCTGCGGGATAAACATTATCTGCATTCACAGGGGGATCATGCAAAATATGAGTTACAGTCCTTTTATCGTGGACATGGCGGAAAATTACGATTAATTGACAGAACAATCGGTAGTCAGGATTACCGGAACGGTATTGGTATATTATATACTTTGGCGTCCTACTTAATTGGTTTTGGGGAGTTTGGAGCGGGTAAGGTGATGGGGCTGTCACCATATGGCGAACCGGATCATGAGTATTCTGCGGATATTCTGAAAATTTTCGGCGAAAAGGATATCGTATTGAAAGGCAGAGACAGCATTACCGACAATATGACTTATTATTGCAAAAAATATTTTAATTCAGTAAAACCCAGAGTAGCAGAGCCGTTGCCCGATAAAACTTATACGAATTTGGCCTACAAAGTTCAAAATGAATTGGAGAAAAGTTTGATTCATCTGTGTAATTATCTTTATGAAATTACGGGATGCAAAAAATTATGTTTTGGCGGCGGCGTAGCGCTGAACGGCGTTGCCAATATGAAAATCCTGGAACAGACAAAGTTCGAGGACATCTATATTTTTCCAGCCACTTCCGATACCGGGGTGGCGATCGGCAATGCGGTTTATGTCTGGAAGGTAATGATGGAACAAAAGAATAAGTTTCAGTTTGAAAATGCTTATTGGGGAACAGAGTATCCGGACGAAAGCATCGAACAATTGATAAATAATTACAGAGAAAAACTTCTGATACAGCGGGTTGACAATATCTATGATGAAGCAGCAGCTTCGTTGAGCAAAGGTCGCATCATCGGGTGGTATCAGGGCAGAAGCGAGGTGGGGCCGCGGGCGCTGGGGAACCGCAGTATTCTGGCTGATCCCAGACCTTTATGGATGAAGGATAAGATCAATGCAGAAGTAAAGCATCGCGAAGCATTCCGGCCATTTGCGCCATCTGTTTTGGAAGAACATTGCCATGAATACTTTCAATTGGACAAACAGAGTCCTTATATGTTATTAATGGCCAGTGTAAGGAAAGAAAAAAAGGCCTTTATCCCTGCCGTAGTCCATGTGGACGGAACGGCCAGAATTCAGACGGTTAACAGTAATCAAAATGAGAGATTTTATGAACTGATAAAGGCTTTCTATAAAAAGACCGGCATTCCCCTTTTGCTTAACACCTCTTTTAATGTCGCCGGCCAGCCCATTGTCGAGACGCCAAAGGATGCGATAGAATGTTTCCTCCGCACCGGGATCGATGAACTGGTTATAAACCATTATTATATAAAAAGGAGATAAAGAATGCATAGACAGATTACCCATCAGAATATTAGGACAGAGATTCAGTCAGCAGTAAAGGACGCCGGTTTTATCGGCAGGTGCGTATATTTCGAAGAACCCTATGACTATGAAGTATATTGTTCGGATCCTGGGTGTTCTAAGCATATCATCAAATTTTTAGAGCCATATTATAAATGGGATTATCAAAAAAACATATCGGCCCGGGAGACGTTCCGGATCAAAGCTTCTATAAAACCGGATCTGGTTTTCTGGGCAAAGAGTTACTTTACAGACGGGGAAAAAGTGGCGGTTAAACTGCCGACGTTAAGTCGCTTTGATACTTACTCGCGGAAGAAAAGCGATGAAAAAACGGCGATTTATTGGATTGAAGATACTGACACCTATATTCTGATCGAGAAAGAAGAAATATTCATTGTTGCTGCCAACGAAAAGGGGCTAAATATTAATGTGATTCGTGTGATCCGTGATACAACACAGCTTAAGTTTCAAAACAACGGAGGGGTTTTCTTTCATTCAACGGCTTTTTGTGATGCGGCGAACGGAGTTGTGATCATGGGAGATAAAGGAGCGGGAAAAACCACATTATTATTCAAATATATCATGAATTATAACTTTCAGACAGTATCATTAGACCGGAGTTTTTTATATCAAAACGACACTGGCATAAGCTTATATGGCTGGCCTAATTCATTGAATCTTGGTATGGGAACGATTCGGGCGAATTCTGATCAGCCGGAAATGCAGCAGCTGTTAAGTCAAGGAAACGAGCAAAAATATAAAGACTTCGATACCGAATTTCAGTGGAATGATAAGGACAAAATTCACTTAAACCCCTATGAGGTTTCATTTCTTCGCAGACAGGATCAAGCCTGCTTAAGGGCCATTATTTTTGCCAGCTTTGAAAAGAGCGGAAAAGAAGCAGTAAAACAAATTACAGATCAGAGACTGTCCGCTTTATTAGAGGAGAATTGCTATTCTCCATATGACCCGAACTTCAAAAATTGGCATGAGCTGGTCACAATAGAGAAAATATGCCATAAATACAAAGAAAATATTGTTCAATCTATTATCAATACAGTCCCCTGTTATGAGATGATATATAATGCCGACACAATTCCGGAAAATTTATTGGCAATCAACGATTGATTTTGAGTGCGGCAGAGCCGCAGATGGGTATAAATATGTATAAAGTAGTCTTAGTTATGGCTTTCTTGAAAGAACATAAATGGAAATCACAATTAAATCTGCGCGACAACCTGGGAATCGGATATTTATCCGCAATGCTTAAAAAGGCAGGCTATCAGGTCGATGTTATCAATGCGGAAATGCGATATGAAGAGGAAGAAACCGTAACCCGAAAGATAATGGCAGGCCATTATGATATGGTGGGTTTTACCTGCTCCGCGCAAAGGACATATCAACCGACTGTTACCATATTGAAACGAATCAGAGAGATGGGATATAAAAACCATGCTACAATCGGCGGAGTATTTGCCGCGACTGCAGCGAGGGAGATCATGGAGGAGTGCCATCACCTTGATTCGGTTATCGTAGGCGACGGTGAATATACTATTTTGGAATTGGTAAAAGCTCTTGAGTCAAACCGGGATTTGACTGGAATAAAAAGCCTGGTTTACCGTACTCACGGGGAAGAAATTGTTGCTAATCCGAGACGTGAAAGATTGACGGATCTTGATTCACTGCCGTTTCCCGAACGCGATGAGTATAACTGCTATAAACAAGAAATCCAGTCAGGAGAGCTGTTTCTCAGAGTAATCGCCGGGCGGGGCTGCAATGGCACCTGTACATTTTGCAGCACCGGGAACCTGCAAGCTGAAGAAAACCGGCGTGTTGTACGTACTCCGGAAAATATCCTGGAAGAATTAAAGGAAGGTGTGGAAAAATATCATTGTCATCATTTTCGATTTAGTGATGATTTATTTTTCGATAAAAGCAAAAATTCTCAGATCTGGTTGAGAAGATTTTTGGATTTATTGCGAGAGGCCGATTTAAATATTAAATTTGATGTTTGTATGCGAGCGAGAGAAATGACTTATGAAACAGTGAAGGAAATGTCTGATTTGGGTTTGAATCGTGTCTTTATCGGGGTGGAGTCCGGCTCGGATCGTGTACTGAAGCGTCTGAATAAGAATTGTACTGTCAGAGACAATGAAAATGCCATTGCTATTATGAACCAGTTTCCGCACATACAGACAGATCTGGGTTTTATCATGTTTGAGCCGGAAATGACTTTAGATGATTTAAACGATAGTTTCCAATGGTTACGTGCCCATAAAGAAGTAGCATCCAAACATAATTTATATAATAAACTCAATGTTTATTATAAGACAAAGATATATGATACCCTGAAAGCAAAAAAATTACTGAAACCAGCTAAATTCTGGGAGCGTCATAATTATCGATTTGAAGATCAAAACGTCAGTAACATCCTGAAAGTGCTGGAAGAACTGAAGTCAGAAATGATGGAATATAATCAAAAAGAAGTGGATCTACATCTATTCAGGCGACAGCTGGCGGATGTTTCGGGGGCGCTGGATGAAGCAGATGCTGCCATTCAATTAGTTCAGGAACAGGAATTGAATTTCTGGCTGACTGTTTTTGAAGACTGCCTGAACAAAAGTAAAAGGGGTGAAACAATAAGCGCGAATCATTATAGGGAAGATAGACGGCAATTGTTAGAAGAAATTGATCATTTAACAGTTAAAATAAAAAGATTTTTCAGTGAGGAAATAGAAATTGGAAATACTGATTGATACCCATATACATACTTTGTTTAGCGGACATGCTTACGGCTCCATCATCGAAAATGCCCAGGCGGCTAAGGCGGCAGGGCTTACAATGATGGCAATCACAGATCATGGTCCAGGCATGCCAGGTAGCTGTCATAAGTATTATTTTTATAATTTTAGCTGTATACCGAGAGAAATAGGGGGGGTAACAGTTTTGATGGGAGTTGAAGCCAACATCATGCTGGAAGATGGAACGTTAGACTTAGATGATAAAAGATTAAAGAAAATGGATTTGGTAATTGCCAGTTTGCATGAAAAATGCCTGAAAGCCGGTGACTGTAAAACCAACACCCGTACCATGACCAATGTCATTGCCAATCAAAGTATTGATATACTGGGACACTTGGATGATGCCAGATATCCGGTTGATTTGGAAACTATCATCGGTATGGCAAAAGAAGCCGGTAAATGGATAGAAATAAACAATAGTTCTCTCGATAAAAACAATCCAAGGTATCAGGAAGGAAATATGTCGTTGCTCTCCTTAATCGAAGAATGTAAAAAACAGGCGGCTTTGGTATCGCTTGGAAGTGATGCCCATTTTCCGACGCAGGTCGGAGATTTTTCGGCGACATTAAGCATATTAAAGGAATTACACTTTCCTGAATATTTAATAGTCAATCATAACCGGAATTATTTTGAAGTCAAAATGAAAAAAAGCGTCAGACATAGGGAGAGGGATTGAAATGTCATATATGATACTGTTGGCAGGCCTTCCGGCCGCGGGAAAATCAACTTTTGCAGGGTATTTAAGCAAAGAGACCGGCATACCGGTGCTTTCAAAGGATTTTATCAAAGAAAAACTCTTTGATAGATTAGGCTTTCAGTCAAGAAGTGAAAAAGTAAAATTGGGAGACGCAAGTCGTGACATCATGTATGGGCTTGCGGAAAAATTTATGGAAATAGGAAATCCGGTGATACTTGAGAACAATTTTGAAAGCGATGGAAGAGATGAGCTGATGGAATTGATCAGCAGATACCAATATCACAGTATCACGGTTTTTTTTGGCGGCAACATTGAAATGATTTATGAAAGGTTTATTAAGAGAAATCACAGCGCCGAGAGGCACCTGGGACATGTTATAAATACATGTTATCCCGCCGTCGGTCCTTGGGAGCCCATTCATGATATCTCCCTTGAAGATTATCGGAAAATGATAATGGAAAGGGGCATACAGGACTTTACAGTTGGCGGCGATTTCATATTCGTAGATACGACGGATTTAAGCAGTATAAATAATCAGGATATTCTACTACAAATAAAGAATAAGTTAAGCATTTGAGTGTAATTCATATGCTTAGAGGAGTATGAATGATCATTGTTTTTGAGGGTTTGCATGGTTGTGGAAAAACAACCCAGATTCATTTATTAAAGAAGTGGCTTGAAGAAGAACACGGAAGTCAGGTGAATATATCGGAATGGAATTCGCATCATCTGACGGGAACAGTAACCAATACCATAAAAGATCAGTATATTGAAAATACCGTTATTATTTCGTTGTCTCATGCGCTTGATTTATATTTAAGGCTTCAAGACTTAAAAGACGCCAAAGATCAGATTGTAATTTTTGACCGCTATTACTATTCTCAGATGATCCGAGATTCGATCAGGGGCCTGGACATGTCATTTTTAACTGGTATATTCAGATTCATTCCAACACCGGATATTGTTTTTTACTTAGACATTGCTCCTGAAGATTCATTAAAAAGAATAGAAGAAGCAGGTATATTCAGAAGTGAATATATTTTGGGCAGTAATATTTTTGATAACCTGGATAAAAGAGCAAGCACTTGCCGGTACTTCACATTGCAAAGAGAAAAATATATTGAATTATTTAAAAATGAAAGAAATTGCCATATAATAGACGCGAACTTAAGCATACATATACAGTTCCAAGAAATATGCCGTATAATAAAATCATTAATGCCGTTTTATGACATTTTTAATTTTATATAGAAACAGAAGTCTGTATATTGTTGCATATTAATCTTAACTATTGTAATATTTCCTGAGTTTTGCAGTACAAAGCAAGTAAAAACACCCGCCAGTCCAGATAAAATGCGGATTGGCGGGTTTGTCATTTTGTCGGTATGTCATAGCGTATTTTTACTTTTTTGTGTCTGCAAAAACTTTTTTTATCTCACTGATACTCCTGATTCGTTTAGTAAAATCTATCTCCAGCATGATACCTAATTCTTTCAGTATTTCATTGCAATAATCAAATAAATAGTAATTCTGTTTTAGCAGCGTACACTCGGCCTTTGAAAGACTTTCCAGAATGCGGGCGGCACTGTACTTGTTAGATGTATACAGTTCAAGAATCCTGACAATGATCAAGGCCAGAAAACAGGTCAAAAAGTGGGCCTCGATATGCTCCTTTGTGGAAACATAGACCGGCCGTGCCTCAAGATCGCTCTTGATAATGCGGAAAGACTCTTCGATTTTCCACAGCCCGCGGTACATTTCAATGATACGGTCGTCTTTTTCCTGCTGTTCACTGGTAATGATCATGTAATAGCCGTCGAATTTTTCTTCTTCCCTTAATTTATCGTAATCCAGTTCCAGCATTTTTCCGGTGTCCATGATCTCTCCGGTATCCTTGTCAAACTGGATGTTTTTTATGTAGCCGGCAGCACCATGGGAAGAAGCGCGGGTATAACGGCCAGGGTGGCTGAGCATGTCCTTGGCCTTGGCGATGACCGCTGCCCGCTCGGCTTTGGCCCGGCGGTCGTATTTTTCACTGTAAAAAACCACCTGTTTCTCATGGACAGTTTTCAGTATTTTCTTCCCGTTTGTGGCAGTCACATGGATAGTCCGGGGGGAGAGCCTTGATTTCCGCTTATATTCCGTGCCGAGCCATTCATATCCTTCGTCTGAAAGGACATAATCCTTAATGGCTTTTTCTGCTCCCCGCACCGACATGCTGAACACGTATCCGTCTTTGGCAGAAAGGGTATACCAGATATTGTCGCCGGTGGTCATGCCCTTGTCAGCCACGACAATAGACCTGCCGATGCCGAATTCCCTTTTGATCTCCGAAAGATTGGGGCGATAGGTCAGGCAGTCATTGGTGTTGCCGGGGAAAAGCCGGTAGGTGATGGGGATGCCGTTATTATCCATGAACAGTCCCATCTGGACAATCGGATCAGGGACATGGTTCTTTGCCACTCCCTTTTTGCGGAGTCCGTCAGGGATATGGGTATCTTTCCCCTTCTTGTTATGAATATATCCCTCCGGGCCATCAATTTCGAAGTGATAGTTGGTGACGTCATAGTAGACCAGGGAAGTATCACGGCCATACAATCCCTTGATTGTGTCATGGATGCGGATAAGGAGCGTATCCTTATGTTTGGCAAGAAAGGAAAGACAGCGGTACACATCGTCAAGGGAGAAGTCAAAGTTTTCAAAGAAAATTTCCCTGTCCTCAAAAGTTTTTTTCTTGGAAGCAGGAAAAAGAAGTCTACCAAAGACAATCATCTTAAGAATGGCATTGGCGTCAAACTGTTCCTTGGAATGACGCTGTCTGTTGATTATGAAGGAGTGGATACCGAGTTGGTGATAGATTTTGCTGATAGCGGCGCTGCCAAAATTTTTCCGGAGCTGGATTTCGGTTTCGATAGATTCATCCGGGAAGAACTCAAAAAGAATGGGGGCTGTTTTTTCAGCCTTCAGCTTTTTAAGAAGCTCGACTCTTTGGGAAAAATGAGCAATGGGGTCGGGGAAATCTTTTTCCAAAGCATCAAGATAGCCAATTTTTTCCACAGTATACTGGCGCGAGTATTTTTTATCCCGATCATAGTAGTTGTCAACGATAGAAAGATAAATACGACCAGATTTTTGAGGTGTCTGTTTAAGATACATACTGTTGCTCCCTATGGATGTAATTAAGATAATCATACCATAATTCGCCATAATGCGCTATTAGCAAACGACACAAAAATAATCCAAAAAATCCCAGAATTATTGACAAATCCAATAACTCCGGGCTGGTTTTTTTATTTCATGCTGCAAAACTCACGAAACAGAAGTCTGTATATTGTTGCATATTAATCTTAACTATTGTAATATATTATTATTGATTACTATAATATGGAAGATCAGTCACTGCTTTCTAATCATTATTTCCCGATATCATAGTTAAGAGTGCAGACATTTAAGGAGGTATTCAGTGGCAAGAGGGGATTTTTTAATAAGTTGCAGTAAGACGGACAGGGATTGGGCGCGATGGGTTTCAGGCATCCTCGAAGAACAGGGATATACCACTTATATTTATATACATAACAATAAGAATTCCAATTTAAATAAAACAAAGCTAAAAGACCATCTGAAATATTTCCCCAATTTTATACCGATTATTTCCGATGAGTCTGTCAGTTCGCCTTATTGGCGGCTTGAACAGTCAGAGATCGTTAATAGAATGAAACAGGATCCCGATTATCATTTTCTGCCTGTATATGTGTCGAAATGCGATGATTCAGGCACGACAGGAACGGAAGAATGTCTCTGTTTATTTGGTGTCGACGAACATATTGCTGAAAATATGTTGCTGAGTGCCGTTAATGTTAATCATGCCGCCGCTCGGCGACCTTTTTATCCGGGAGCCAATAGCGCAAAACAGCCACATCCGTCTTTTCCAGGCATCGCTTTTTCTGAAACATCACTTGCTGTCGAACTGGAACAGAATAGCAGTAATGCCGAGCTGGAACAGAATAGCAGTAATGCCGAGCTGGAACAGAAAAGCAATCATGCTGAAGACCCGCTAGACCATAAGATAAAATTAGCAGGACTGGCTCAAACTGTGTCAGGCCTGTTTCTGACCTTGATCGCACTCTTGACGACAGGAAAAATCATCCCCACTGTTGCAGTGTTAATCGTTGTTGTCCTTGTCATCTTACTTATTCGACAACGTAAAAGACTCATCCGTCTGGCCAACAAAGCAAGGATGCTGCTGGTGGGATACAGAACCGGACTGATCATAATCACCGCCGTCATTTCGGTAATTGGCCTTGGCATTGTGATTTATAACCTGAATTTCACAGTTCGATACTATGGTGACATCAATGAAATATATGGCTTGCCAGAGGGCATAGGAAGTGAATTGACGAAGCAGTCACGGGACAACAGGGTCGGATACTGGAAGATATCAGACAATGCCCTGACGAGGACGATAAGACTTTCTTATATTACTGGGTATCAGAATATTGACTTGGCGGCAGAAAGCATTTCTTCATTTTCACTGTCCTTTTTTCATCCCTCGTCTTTGATTTCGTATAAATATACGATTGGCGATGACAAGGCGAAAGAAGTCTTATCCGCGACGCATTATCGAAGTGACGGCAAAAAACTTTTGGATATAGCCTATAGCAGCCGTAATGACCTGACAATAACTTATTTTGATTTTAACGATACCCCTCAGCTGTTTCATTCTACCATACACCGGTTAATTAATAATGCAGGTAAGTCATTGCCTTATTCCATGAAGCAGGAGTATGATTCTTCTGGCTTGGTAGCAAGAAGAACGCTTAAAGCTTTGCAAAGCATATCCATCGGCAGCGTATACGGAGAACAGTATAGTTATGATGACAATTATCGTTTATCTGAGTTACAGTATATAGGAAGCGACTTAAACGATAATATGAGCGTTATTGCGAACGAAGCCGGCATTGCCACTGTAAAGTTTGAATATAGTGACAATGATATGATTTCGGTCAGTTATTATGCAGACCCAGATATGAATATAGCGGCCAGCGGATACAACGGGGCTCATAAAGAAAGGATTATATATGACGGGAATCATAACATAGAAAGCATATACTTTGTGGATGAAAGCGGCAGTAATATTTATGATAATAACGGAGTGCATAACTATCAATATGTGCAAAACAGCAACAATAACATGATAGTTAAAGAAACTTTTTTCGGAATAGACGGCAGTCCCGTCTATCATAAAACAGATGGCTGCACTTCCAAAGAATATGATGTAACCGGTAAGACTTTTAATATCATTTATAACGACAGGCAACGCCTGAGCCTGGAGAATCTCGCCCTATCGCCGCAATTGCCGGCAAAGGTAAATGACAATGAAATTGCTGATATGAATCCAGTGCCTGAGAACATAGATACTGACAACATAGATACTGACAGCCCTAGCGCATCTGAGGCGGCTAATACCATTGACTCTTTAACAAGCAGATATGTTACCATCAGCCATGTATTAGATAATAGCGGAACCGTAATAAAAGTAGTATATTTAGGAACAGACGGTAAAAGTATTCTAAATGAATATCACTATGCGGAACGCCGCTATACCTATGATAAAAATAAAAACATAATCAATGAAACTTACTATGACAGTAATGGAAACATAACTTTCTGCGACAAAGGTTACGCTGCTGTCGAGTATCAGTACAACGAAATCGGAGCCAAGATATGGGAAGGCTATCTGGATGCACAAGGCGAGCTCACCGTTCCCGGAGATTATGGTTATGCTGCAATGAAAACTGCTTATTATAGCACGGATTCCGGTGATTATTATTATATTGAGGAATCTTTTTATAACAGGGACAATAAACCGATTGTGGATCATCAGGGCGGCTATTCCTATGTCATGAAGCTATATGACTCACAGCACCGCCTGATTGAAACTTATTATTTGGATCAGGAGCGTAATCCGGTATTGCATAAAGAAAGGGGCTACGCCCTATGCGAATATGATTATTATGGAATGAATATTTCCCGGGAGCAGTATTTTGACAGCTCTCAAAAGCCGGTCTTGCGGCTTGACACCGGTTATGCAATGTGGGAGGCAGAATATGATGAGCGTGGAAATCAGACAGTTAGGCGTTACAAAGGAACGGACGGCGAACTGACCCTGCGGTTGAATCACGGGTTTGCAATCATGGAGATTGAATATGATGAGCGTGGAAATCAGACAGCATGTCACTATAAAGGAACGGACAATGAGCTGGTACTTCGTACAGATTTAGGCTGTGCGATCTGGGAAGCAGAATATGACGAGCGTGGAAATCAGACGGAAGTCCGCTATAAAGGAACGGACGGTGAACCGATCCTGCGCTCAGATTATGGCTATGCGGTCTGGGAGGCAGAATATGATGAGCGTGGAAACCAGACGGAAGCCAACTATAAAGGAACGGACGGCGAACTGATCCTGCGCTCAGATTATGGCTATGCGGTCTGGGAGGCAGAATATGATGAGCGTGGAAACCAGACGAAAGTCCGCTATGAAGGAACGGACGGCGAACTAATCCTGCGCTCAGATTATGGCTATGCGGTCTGGGAGGCGGAGTATGATGAGAATGGAAACCAGACGTTAGCCTGCTATAAAGGAACGGACGGCGAACTGATCCTGCGGACAGATGCAGGCTATGCAATCGAAGAATCGGAATTCGATGAGCGTGGAAACAAAACCGAAGCTCTCTATAAAGGAACGGATGGCGAACTGATTCTGCGGACAGATACAGGCTATGCAATCGAAGAATCGGAATTCGATGAGCGTGGAAACAAAACAGAAACTCTCTTTAAGGGAACGGACGGCGAATTGATCTTGTACTCTGAATATGGCCATGCGATCTGGGAGGCAGAATATGACGAACGTGGAAACCAGACGTTAGCCCGCTATAAAGGAACGGACGGCGAACTGATCCTGCGCTCTGATTATGGCTATGCGGTCTGGGAGGCAGAATATGACGAACGTGGAAACCAGACGTTAGCCCGC
>QMCE01000174.1_pt1 | contig 39616 bp, 32 predicted proteins | sample 1821851 | NCBI WGS metagenome assembly QMCE01 (sample SAMN09453174, study PRJNA476694) | Termite gut metagenome, whole genome shotgun sequencing project. | isolation source: worker | host: Odontotermes sp. | place: South Africa:Pretoria | collected 2016-01-28 | reverse complement strand
AAAATTAAAATAATAAGTGAATTATTTTAAGGATGATGGGTGAAGATATATGATGAAAAAAAGAATATTAACTGCGTTTCTTGCAACGATGATTATAGCTTCACAGCTTTTATTTCCCATGGCAAGCTCGGCTGAGGAAAGCCAAAGCGGCGGGGAAGCGAAAGCATGGAAAAATGTCTCGGCCGGCTGGCAGCACACCCTTGCGGTTGATAGCGGCGATGCGCTCTGGGCATGGGGGAAGAATGATGACGGAAGGCTTGGCACGGGAGACACATATAACAGATACCTCCCCGTCAAAATAATGGACGATGTAAACTATGCCGTGGCGGCGGAGACGCATTCGCTTGCGCTGAAAAAGGACGGCACACTCTGGAGCTGGGGAGCAAACGATTTGGGGCAGGCCGGAGTTGAGGAAACGGCAACTGTTCTTGAGCCTGTCAAGATAATGGACGATGTGAGAGATGTGTACTCTAATTACACACACAGCTTTGCAATAAAGAATGACGGCAGTCTCTGGGCATGGGGCGCAAATGAATATCATCAGCTCGGCGTTGAAGGCGACGACAGCAACCTGCCGAAAAAGGTCATGGACGGCGATGTTTTGAAGGCGATTCCCGGGGTTTTCCACAGCGGGGTGATTAAGGAAGACGGCAGCCTCTGGGTTTGGGGCTCAAACGATTCCTCACAGCTTGGAATAGGCGGAACTGAGAAGCAAATAAATGAGCCGGTAAAGCTCATGGACGGAATTGCTTCGGCAAGCTTCACGGAGAGATACTCCGCCGCCGTAACGGAAGACGGAATTCTCTATGCATGGGGAACAAATGAATACGGTCAGATAGCCGGAACAGACAGAGAGGTGGTCACGCAGCCGCTGAAGATAAAAGAGGGTATAGCGGAGGTTCAGGCGGGAAGATACCATATAGTCGCACTTGAAAACGGCGGCACGGTTTACACCGCAGGGAGAAACACATACGGGCAGCTTGGCGACACCACAGACATTGACGGCAAAGAGCTGGTTGGCATAATAGAAAATATTCAAAGCATTTCCGCCAAGAGCGAATATAATATAGCGCTTGACAAGAGCGGGAAGCTTTTCGCCTGGGGAAATAATTTTGACGGTCAGTTCGGCAACGGCACAGGGGTGCTCGAATTCACCCCCACGGACAAGGTGGGGGTGATATACAATTCAATTCCCGAAATAGATAATGAAGTGACAGTTAAAATCACAGAGCAATCCTTTTCCGCCGGGGGCTCACACAGTCTTGCAATAAGCGAAAACGGCAGCGTTCTTGCGTGGGGGAATAATCTCAGCGGGCAGTGCGGCGTGGGGATAGCCAATGACACGGTAGAGCCCGGCGATATTATGCAAAACGGAATTTACGTCGAAGCAGGAGACGCCTCATCGTTTGCTATAGATGCAAACAACGACTTATGGGCGTGGGGCTCTGATGAATACGGCAATTTGGGGCTCGGAAAAGAAAGCAATGAGAAATTCTCCCCGACAAAGGTTATGGGAGATGTTGCGTCGGTGAAGGCAGGCGTGACACATACAGGTGCGCTTAAGAGTGACGGCAGCCTGTGGCTGTGGGGAGACAATTCATACGGGCAGCTCGGCACGGGCAGCACTGTGCCGGAGTATAAGCCTGTAAAAGTTATGGACAGCGTAAACGATTTCTCTATAGGAACAGCGCACACAATCGCCATAAGGGCAGACGGCAGCATATGGGTTTGGGGGAACGGCAGCTACGGTCAGCTTGGCTTCGGGAATGACCTCTCCGTTTTCGTGCCGGTAATGAATCTGGGCTCTTCGGGCGTGATGACGGCTTCAGGCGACACCACAACGGCTGTTCTCATGAACGACAGTAAGCTTTTTATGTGGGGAAACAATGAATTCGGTCAGATAGGCAGCTATAATGCGGACGGAGAAAAGACCACCGGGCCGCAAAATGCTGCCACCAACGGAGATACGCTTGAAAGTGCCGCCGACCTCAACGCAGTTTTTCTTCCGACAAAGGTGGCGGAAGATGAAAATATCATAGATTTTTCTTTGGGACATACATTTACGGCGGCGATTACAGACAAAGGAATGTTATATGGCTGGGGAGACAATGAGTTCGGGCAGATTTCCGGCTTGAAAAAGATGAGCTGGTCACTGCAGGAAATTGCCGGAAATGTCGTCGCAGTGTCATGCGGCGGCTATCACACGCTGTATCAATTAGCCGACGGCACGCTTCTCGGAACCGGGCAAAATAATGCGGGGCAGCTGTTGCCGAACGCAGATGGTGCCGAAGGGTATCTGACAGACCCGGTGGATATTTTGAAGGATATCAAGCTGAGCAGCTCATCAAGAGATTTCATAAACAGTGAGCTGAAAATTTCCCCGGCGAAATTCTTTTCCGATATTTCCATATATGTATGGATAGCAATAGGCGGCGGGATAATTCTGATTGCCCTGGCAATTATCATCATTGTGATGGTGAGAAGAAACATAAAGCTGAGGCAGGCGGCGTTGGTCGCCATACAAGAGGCGGAGAGGCTTAAAAGCCAGCAGCAGAAAAGAAGGAAATGAGCATTGGGCGGTTTTTAAGACCGCCTTTTTTTTCTTGACTAATCCAGTGCGTATGTATATAATATATAAGAAGTATTATGCCACTGCTGAAAGGAGAGGTGCCAAATGAGTGTATCGATGGTTGTGAAGTAAAACTGAATATTGCAGCGATGCGAGTCAGCACGCATGCAGAAGACTAAGCTTTAGTGAATACTACAATTCTGTAGCACACTCAGGTGTGTTATTTTTATGCCCATTTTTAATGAATAAGGAGAAAAAATGATAGATATTACAAAATATGGTTATGATGAAGCAATATACGGAGGCACAAAAGAAAACACCGCAAGAATAACGGCGGTGCATAAGGAAAGATATGAAATAGTGTGTGCAAGAGGGAAAGCCTTTGCAAGGCTGAAAAGCGGCATATATTTCGGCGGTGCCGATGAAAGCTTTCCCGCAACAGGTGACTTTGTCGAGATAGCGTATAACGAAAGCGGCGACAGTATTATAACGAAAACTCTGCCGAGGAGAAGCTTCTTTTCCCGTACAGACCCGTCAACTGCACATCAGACAGAGCAGGCGGTTGCGGCGAATTTTGACTATGTGTTCGTCATGCAGTCGCTGAATCAAGACTTCAACGCTAAACGCCTTGAAAGATATGTGACGCTTGCTTGGCAGAGCGGGGCGTCACCCGTCATATTGCTGACAAAATCAGACTTGGCAGACGACGTGACCGCATATATTGCCGAGGTTGAAAATACGGCTGCCGGCGTTCCGGTGTTTGCCGTCAGCGCAAAAACGCTGGAGGGAATAGAAAGCCTGAACGCATATATGAAGGCCGGAAAAACAAGCGTTTTTCTCGGCTCGTCAGGCATAGGGAAATCGAGCCTTGTAAACGCATTGGCAGGCGAAGAGATAATGAGTGTCAATGAAATCAGAGAAGACGACAGCAAGGGCAGGCACACGACGACGCACAGGCAGCTGATTATGATAAACGAGAGCATGATTATCGACACGCCCGGAATGCGTGAGCTCGGCATGTGGGACATCAGCATCGGTCTCAGTGAAGCCTTTGGTGATGTTGAAAGCTATTTAGGCAGGTGCAGGTTTTCAGACTGCACGCATAAAAGCGAGCCCGGCTGTGCCGTAAGGGCGGCAATTGAAAACGGCGAGCTGCCTGCCGAACGCCTTGAAAGCTATGAGAAGCTAAAAAAAGAGGCAAGATATTCCGAGGACAAAATAGGCTATTTAAGAGAGCGTCAGCAGCTTCATAAGACAATCAGCAAGATAAATACAATAAGAAAAGATAGCTGAAAAGAGCCTGACGATTTTTCGTCAGGCTCTTTTGGAATCAGAAATTAATAACGCCGAGATGTTCAAGCAAAATCTTTGTGCCTATAAGAATGAGAATCACGCCGCCGACAATCTCTGCCCTGCTTTTGAACTTCAAGCCGAAGACATTGCCGATTTTCACGCCTACCATTGAAAGCACAAGGGTGATAACCCCGATGAAAGAAACGGCGGGGACGATTTCAACCTGCAAAAAAGCAAATGAAACGCCGACGGCAAGCGCATCTATGCTGGTTGCAATTGCCAAGGGGAACATGGATTTCGGGCCTATATCTTCCTTGCATTCATCGTCGTCATCACGCTTTACCGCTTCACGAATCATATTACCGCCGATGAGCAGCAAAAGCCCAAAGGCTATCCAATGGTCAAAGCTCGTAATCTGCTTTTCAAAAAGGCTGCCGACGAAATAGCCGAGCAGCGGCATTGCTGCCTGGAAAATCCCGAAATAAAGCCCGACGACAAGCGCCTTTTTCAGCGTGATTTTAGACATGCTCAGCCCCTTGCACACGGCAACGGCAAAAGCGTCCATAGAAAGCCCCACAGCGATTAACAGTAATTCAATAATATTCATTTTTCCCTCCGTTTAACGGCAATAAAAAAAGACAAATGCAGTAAAGGCGGCATTGCCGCAATTTACATACATGAGTCTTGTTCTTTAATGCAAGCCAGACGGCATAAAACCGTCAGCATGTTGACTTACAACGGGATTTCTCCGATGAAATGTACCCGCAAACTACTCCCTCGATGATGTTAATTTGATAATGTTCTATAATTATAGCAAAGCATCGGGAGGGTGTCAATATCTTTTGTAGCATGGCGAGTATTGACACAGCGTGACAATCGGCATATAATTAACAAAGAATACTTTTGTGCAGGGAAAATAGGTTTTATCTGCTCTCAAAGAGAGGCTGGGTGCTGAGAACAGCCGGGCAGAAAGCTTTGGCCGCCCTTACTCCTCGGAGGCACTTCGCTGTGAAAAGCAGCGGCGTATGCCGGCGTTAACGGCTGAGGTTTTCTCACAAGCGGCGCATTTGCGCAATTTGGGTGGTACCGCGGATTTATTTCGCCCCAAGTCTTAATAAGGCTTGGGGTTATTTATTTGAATTAATATAGAAGCAAAAGGAGATTGCAATGAAATGGACAGGGCTTAACGATTTGAGAGAGGAATTCCTCTCATTCTTTGAAGCGAAGGAGCATGAGCGACTGCCGAGCTTCTCACTTGTGCCGAAGGACGATAAAAGCTTGTTAATCATCAATTCCGGCATGGCGCCTATGAAGAAATTCTTTACGGGCGAGGTGACGCCGCCCGCAAAGAGGGTGACCACCTGCCAGAAATGCGTCAGAAACACGGACATTGAGAACGTTGGAATAACCTCCCGCCACCTCACTTATTTTGAGATGCTCGGGAACTTCTCATTCGGAGATTACTTCAAAAAGCAGGCTATTCCGTGGGCGTGGGAGTTTTTCAATAAAACGCTCGATATATCCGAAGAGCTTCTCTATATCTCCGTTTATGTCGAAGACGACGAGGCGTATGACATTTGGGTAAACGATGTGGGGATAAAGGAATCTCACATGGTGCGCCTCGGAAAAGAGGATAATTACTGGGAGCACGGCGCAGGCCCGAACGGCCCGTGCAGCGAGATTTATTTCGACAGAGGAGAGGAAAACGGCTGCGGGAAGCCCGGCTGTGCACCCGGCTGTGACTGCGACAGGTTCGTCGAGATAGGGAACATCGTCTTCACACAGTTTGAATCTGACGGGAAAGGCACGTATACGCCGCTTGAAAGCCCGAATATAGATTTCGGAATGGGGCTTGAAAGGCTTGCGATGGTGGTTCAGGGCGTGGATAATGTTTTCCTCGTTGACACAATAAAGGAGATAACAGAGCACGCCGTGAAAATCACGGGAACAGAGTATGGCGTGAACCGCAAAAACGACATATCCTTGCGGATTATCACTGACCATATCAGAAGCATTGTGTTCATGATAGGCGACGGAATTCTGCCGTCAAACGAAGGCAGGGGCTATGTTTTGCGCCGTATGCTGAGGCGTGCCGCAAGACACGGCAAGCTTTTGAAGGTGAGCGAGGTTTTTCTCACCAGGCTTGCCGACACGGTGATTGATTCAAATAAGAGCGCATATCCCGAGCTTGACGAGAAACGTGAGACAATTAAGAAGATAATCGAGAGCGAGGAAAACAGCTTTACACAAAAGATAGACCAGGGGCTTGAACGCCTCAATGCGTTTGTGGAGAATTTGCAATCGGGTACACTGTCCGGCGACCATGCTTTTCTTTTGAATGACACATATGGCTTTCCGCTTGATTTGACAAAGGAAATTTTAGAAGAGAGGAAGATTAAGGTCGACGAAAGCCGTTTCTTCGAGCTTATGCTTCAGCAGCGTGAGCGTGCGAGAAATGCAAGGAAAGCGGCCGGAGAAGATGCATGGGCGGGCGAAAATGATGCCGCCGAGGGAATAGCGGAAACCTACTTTGCAGGCTATGATGAGCTTGGAAGCGATGCAAAAATTCTGGCAATTATCAAAGCAGGGGAAAAGGTAAATTCAGCGGAAGCGGGCGACGAGGTTTCGATAGTTCTTGACAGAACGCCGTTTTATGCCGAGGGCGGAGGACAGGTGGGCGACGCCGGAACGATAGAAACTGCAGGCGGCACGGCAGAGGTGATAAATACAACAAAAACAGGTACATCTGTTTATATGCACAGGGCGGTGATAGCAGACGGCAGGCTTGAAGCCGGCACTGATGCAAGGGCGAAGACAGACAGACGCCGCCGTGAATCTATAATGAGAAACCATACAGCCGCCCATCTTTTGCAGGCGGCTCTCAGAGAGGTGCTCGGCACACACGTCGAGCAGGCAGGGCAGCTTGTGGACGAGGACAAGGTACGCTTTGATTTCACGCATTTTCAGGCCCTCACGCCTGACGACCTCAGAAGAGTTGAGGAAATCATCGATGAGAAAATCCTTGAGGCAATCCCCGTTGACATAAGGGTCATGCCCATCGCCGAGGCAAGGGAGATGGGGGCGATGGCACTGTTCGGCGAGAAGTACGGCGACACTGTGCGTGTGGTTTCAATCGGCGGCTTTTCAAGTGAATTCTGCGGCGGAACACATGTGGATAACACAGCAAAGCTCGGGCTTTTCAAGGTCGTCTCCGAAAGCTCTGTTGCGGCGGGTGTGAGAAGGATAGAGGCCGTAACCGGCAGAGGGGTTCTCCATATCTTAGACACGGTTATCGAGATGCGGAATGAAATTGCGGGAATGCTAAAAATGACGAACAGCTCCAACATGATTGAGCGTGTAAAAGCACTTCTTGATGAGATGAAATCAAAGGATAAGCAAATTGAAAAGCTCAACACACAGCTTGCGAATAAAAATGCCGGCGATATATTCGAAAACGCTAAGGAAGTAAGCGGCGTGGGCGTTATTGCCGCAAATTTATCCGGCACAGATATTGCGGCGGTTAAGGCAATGGCGGACAAGGCAAAGGAAAAAGAAGAGGCGGTGGTTATCGTGCTTGCGGGCGGAGTTGAAGACAAGCTGAACATAGTCTGCTCGGTGAACAAAAAGGCGCAGGAAAGAGGCTTGAAGGCGGGGCAGATTGCCAAGGAGGCTGCGATGCTTGCAGGCGGAAACGGCGGCGGAAGACCTGATTTCGCAATGGCGGGAATAAAGGAAAAGGATAAAATTGACGAAGCGATTTCTGCGGTGGAGGAAATCGTTAAGAAGATGCTTTGAGGAGGAAAATATGGATTGCATTTTTTGTAAGATAGTGAGCGGGGAGATTCCCTCGACAAAGGTTTATGAGAATGATGATGTGCTTGCCTTTCGTGATTTGCAGCCGCAGGCACCGTTCCACGTGCTGATAATCCCTAAAATGCATGTTGATTCTGCTGCGGATATAAGCAAGGAAAACAGCAGGCTTATTGCCGAAATTTTTGAAGCGGCGGCTGAGATAGCAAAGCAGGAGGGTGTTGAAAACGGCTTCCGGCTTGTCACGAACTCGGGGAAAGACGGAAGACAGTCGGTTAACCACCTGCATTTCCACATGCTTGCGGGCAAGAGCCTGAGCGTACAGCTGGGCTGAGGAGGAGAATATGAGAGACTATTTCAAAATGACGATTGCCGGCGTGAACCGTGAGCTGCCGATTTGTGCTGTAAACGAACACCTCGATATAGCTGGCTTCATCATGTTCGGCGATGTTGAGCTGACGGAGAAAGCGGCGGCTGGGCTGATGGCGAAATGCCCGGAGCATGACGTCATCGTGACGGCGGAGAGCAAGGGAATACCTCTTGCATATGAGATGGCAAGAATAGGCTGCAGGAATTATGTCGTTGCACGAAAAGAGGTTAAGGTCTACATGAGAAACCCCGTGAGCGCAGACGTGCAGTCTCTGACGACACGCCATATACAGAAGCTGTATCTTTCAGAGGATGATTGCGAAAACCTTAAAGATAAGCGAATTCTTATAGTAGACGATGTTATCAGCACAGGAGAATCCCTCGCTGCGATGGAAGAGCTTCTTCATAAAATAGGCGGCAGGGTGGTCGGCAAGGCATGTGTTCTCGCCGAGGGCGAAGCGATGCACAGAGAAGACATCATTTATCTGGAACCCCTCCCATTGTTTGAAAAGTGATGCAAAAGCCGTTTGCTGTCATCGGGTTTTCACTGTTAATAGCATTTATCACGGCGGTTTTCATAGGAAAAACGCCAAGCTTTGTCATGGCGGCAATATGCGCTGCGGTTGTTATAGCAGCCTTGGTTATCCTGCGCTTAAAGGGAAAAAGCATTAAGGATTTCATAATTGTGTCAGCTGCGCTTTTATCGGCGTCGCTGGCATTTTTCATTTTCGGCTTTTCATATGAGAACAGCGCAGAGAAATTCACATTTCTTGACGGACAGGAGGCGTCGATATACGGCAGGGTAGCGGAATATCCCGAGCATGAATACGGCAGGTATTATTATGAGGTAGAGGTAGAGAGTGTTACAATAAATAATGAGGAAATTGAAACCGGCAGTTTCCGTGTAAGACTGGGCTCAAGCCATCCTGTTTTCGTGGATTTATATGACTATATCTACACTGACGCAACATTTTATGCATTCAACGATGAAGACTTCTTCTCGGCGAAAACACGGAACCTTTCACAGGATATTGTAATCGGAGCGTCTGTGAAAGGACGCACGGCATACGGCGTGAAGGCGGAGAAAACAGGGCTTGACTATTATCTCAAGCGAATTCATAAAGACCTCACAAAGAATGTGAGCGCTATGATGGCGCCTGAACAGGCAGGCATTGTGAACGCCATGATTCTTGGTGACAGCAGCGGCATTACAGACGAGATAAGCCTGAGCTTCAGGAAAACGGGGCTCTCGCATTTGCTGACCGTATCCGGCTTTCATGTTTCCGTTATTTCCGGCTTTCTGATTCTGCTGCTCTCCGGGATGGGCTTTGGCAGGAGACTGAGGAATACGCTTGCGATACTGGCTGTGCTGCTGTTCATGCTGCTAAACGGCATGAGCGGTGCGGTTATGCGAAGCGGCATAATGACGGTGATTTTCCTTCTGGCAGACATTTTCGGCAGAGAGGCGAATTCTCTCAATTCACTGGGCATTTCGCTTGTTATAATCTGCCTTACGAATCCGTTCGTCGGGGGCGATGTGGGCTTTTTGATGTCTGTTATGGCAACAACGGGGATAATTCTCTTGAATGCCCCGATGAGAAAAATTTTGATGAAGCCCTTCGGAGAGGGTAGGATGAAGAAGATAATGAACCCTGTCGTATCCGCTGTTTCGGTGAGCTTTTCGGCGACTCGGTGAGCTTTTCGGCGACGCTTTTTCTGCTGCCGTTCCAAATATACATGTTCGGCTCTGTCTCTCTCATCGCCCCGCTTGCAAGCACCGTTTTCATGCCGCTTGCCACTCTGCTGATTTATCTCGGGCTTTTTGCGCTTATCTTCTTCTCTTCCGGGATTCTCGCCTTTGTCGCAGCACCGTTTTCTTTTCTCACGGCACTTACTGCTAAAGGCATTATTGAAGGCGTGAAAGGGCTTGCAAATGTCAGCGGATTTTACTTGCACATTGGCAACCGCTACGGTCTGCTTTGCCTTGCCGTTATCTTACTTTTGCTCACTGTGATAATCATTAAAAAGCCCGGGGGGAAAGCAAAGGCGGCGTTCGCAATCTGTGCTGCTGCGGTGATAATATCGGGTGCCGTGTTTAATTATGCCAAGTATAATGATGCGGTTACTGTTGCTGTTGTAAACGAGGGGGAGGAAAGCTGTGTCATCTTAATTAAGAATGACGAGGCTTCGGTGATAAGCCTGGGCGGTTACAATGAAACAGCGGCACTGTCTGTGCTGAATGAAAACAATGTCAGAAAGCTGCGCACGCTCAATCTGCTCTCAAACACGCATGACGTAACCTATGCAGCACGCAGTATTTTGAAAGAATATGAAGCGGAGAGGCTGAATATAAGCGAAGAGGTTTTCGTTGACGCTAAAATGAGAGAAAGCTTTGGCAATGCAGTTATACAAAGCTTTGAAGATGTTAAAAATTATGATGCACTCAGCAATGTGAGAGTTGACATAGAAGACGGCGGCTTTGAAAGTGAAATCTTCGGCAACAGGCTGATAATTGAAACAGGCGAAGCACCAAAGGCTTCTGCCGAAATTTTAGTGACAAATAATATGCAGAGCAAAGTGATTTCGTCATTTACTGTTTTGCAAACAAGTGATATAATTGAGGCGGAAGTATTTGACGGCGCATTCATTGCGGCATGTGAGCGGGGCGTGACATACATAGACATATTCGCAGACGGGAAATTGGAGTTAAGGAGGGGAAGCTGATGGCTGCCATAAGTGAAAGTGAGCTTAAAAAGCAAATCGAAAAAGATGAGCTCGAGAATGTGTATTTCCTGTATGGCAGCGAAAAATACATGCTGAAGCGTGCCGCAAAAAAAATAATGAAAGCTGCCGGCGGAAGCTTTTCCGAGTTTAACTTAAATGAATTCGGCAATGAAGCGTCAATGGAGAGCATTGTGGATTCCGCAGTGGCGCTGCCGTTGATGTCGGAAAGAAAATGCGTGGCGATAGCGGATTATAATATAGAAGATAAAAAGCAGGAGGAAATCAAAAAGCTTGTTGAGCTTCTTGAGAATATCCCGCAGGAAACGGTTTTTCTTCTCTATTTCCCGACGCTTGATTTTGACGCAAAGAAAGCCAAATGGAAGAATTTTATCAAAACGGCCGACAAAGCAGGAAGCACGGTGGAGTTCAAACAGCGGGAGAGAAGCGAGCTTGCGGGCATTCTTATAAAGAGTGCAGAGAAGGCCGGCTGCACGCTTTCAAGGCAGAATGCTAATACAATAACCGAATATGCCGGCGGCGACATGAAGGCGCTTCTCAATGAGATGTCTAAGCTCTGCGCGTTTGCCGCAGGAGGGGAAATCACGGCGCAGATGATTGAAGCCCTTGTGCCGAAATCAATGGAGACGACGGTGTTCATTCTCTCAGACGCAATTGTGCAAGGAAATTACGAGAAGGCTTATGCCTGTATGGATTTGCTTTTCCATGCCGCAGAAGAGCCGGTGGCGATTCTCTCGGTTCTGGCTTCATCCTATGTGGATATGTTCAGAGTGAAGACGGCGATTATAAGCGGAAAGCCCTATAATGAGCCGCTGAAGTACGGTGATTACGGCGGCAGGGCATTCAGGCTTGATAAGGCGAACAGAACGGCGAAAAGCCTTTCAATTGAGCAAATCAAAGGAAGCATAGATGTTCTTTTAGAAGCTGACATGTCGCTTAAGGGCTCAAGAATGGATTCACGCTTCACGATGGACGGCGTGATAGCGAAGCTGCTAATTATTGCCAAAGGAGAAAAAATAGCTTGATAAAAATAAAGGAAGCGGTTATCGTTGAAGGCAGGTATGACAAGGCCAGGCTGAGCTCGCTCATAGACGGTGTGATAATTGAGACAAACGGCTTCCGGATTTTCAAAGACAAGGAAAAGCTGAAGCTTATTCAACGGCTTGCAAAGGAATGTGGGATTATCGTGCTGACAGACAGCGATGCGGCGGGCTTTCAGATTAGGGCGAAGCTTCAGGGCGCAGTGCCGCCTGACAGAATAAAGCATGCGTATATTCCCGATGTGTTCGGGAAAGAGAAAAGAAAAGATGCCGCTTCAAAGGAAGGGAAAATCGGCGTTGAGGGAATAGACGCCGAGATTCTCAGAGAGGCACTGATAAAAGCGGGCGCAGAGCAGGCAGAGAACAAGGAAGAGCTTACCAAAGCGGATTTCTATGAATTGGGTTTGTCCGGAAAAGCGGACAGTGCCGAAAAAAGAAAAAAGCTCCTCAAAGGGCTTGATTTGCCCGAGAGAATGCCGGTTAATTCGCTTATAAAGGTGATAAATTCTGTTTACGATAAAGAGGAATTTTTGAAAATGCTGGAGGTTCAAGATGGAGCTTAATAAAAAAACGCTTGAAGATGTTAGATTCAAATCAAAAGGGCGTTGGTATGACGCAGGGCAGGTGGATGATTTCATTGACGAAATCATTGAGGCCTTGGATTATGCCGAGGAAAATGTCGTGCATGACACACTCCCTGAAGAGCCTGTGCCGAAAGAGACAAAGGAAGCAAGTGAAGTTACCGACATAAAAGAGGAAATAAAAAGACTTACAGCGCAGAAGGAAGAGCTGACGAAGAATATTCAGCTTTTGAAAGGCTTCAAAGAGCAGTTCAAAGGCTCTATCAGCGCAGACATCGAAAAGATAAAAGAGCAAATAGAGAAGCTTGAATCGGACACATTACTATAAAAGCCAGCGGAGGACGAATTGAATAATACAGAGATTTTCCTGGATTTATACAAGCAGCTTGAAGACGAGCTTGAGAAAAAATACAGAGAAAAGAAGCGGCGCTATTCAAGCGTGGTGTTTGAGTATTCCAAAGACCCTGAAAGCGCACGCTACAGAGACAAAATCGACGTTGCAAGGGAGATAAGGAACCTGCTGACGCACAATGCAAACATAGACGGCGTGCCGGTGATAGAGCCGTCAACACCTGTGATTGACGGGCTCAAAGAGGTAATAGATTACGTTAAAGCGCCCCCGCTTGCGCTTAATTATGCCAAGCAGGGCGAAAGTATCATGAAGGCGACGCTGAATCAGGGTGTTTTGCGTATAATGGAGCTTATGGATAAAAACGGATATTCAAATATTCCCGTCATGCGAAACGGAGATTTTATCGGAGTTTTCAGCAAGGAAACAGTTTTTCGCTATGTTCTGTTTGACGGCAGAAAGATTGATAAATCGACGACCCTTGAAGATTTAAGCAAGCTTCTTCCGGTCAGTGATAACAGGGGCAACTATGCCTTCCTCCATAGAGACGCCACCTATGACGAGGCAAGGGGAATCTTTGAAAGGCTGACCGGCAAGGGGAAGCGAGTTAACGTCATCTTTATAACCGAGAATGGCGGCGAGCAGGAGAGGCTTCTCGGTATGCTGACGCCGTGGGACGTTATGGGAGAGCCCGATTGAATAAAAAATAAACACCCTTCGGTGTTTATTTTTTTGCTTTAAGATAATTTCTCATTTTTTCAAAGCTTTCCGTGCTGAGAACATGCTCGATACGGCAGGCGTCTTTAACCGCAGTTTCCTCTCCCACGCCTATATGCAGGAGAAAATCGGTAAAGAACTTATGCCGCTCATACATCTCCTCGGCTATTTTTTGCCCGGCTTCGGTGAGTGTAATGAAGCCGTCGCCGTCCACCTCGATGAAGTCGCTTTCTTTCAGCTTCTTCATGGCAACGCTCACACTGGGCTTTGTAAAATCAAGCTCGGCGGCAATATCAACCGAGCGCACTGAGCCCTTCGTTTCACGCAGCATAAGTATGGTTTCGAGATAATTCTCGGCGGATTCCTGTATCCTCATAATAAACTTCCTTTATGCAGAACTGTCACTGCTAACCGTGAATATCTTACCATATATGCCTTAATTATGCAATACGACGAACAGCGGGGGAAAACGAATCAAAAGAAAGAAATCTGTAAGGGAAACGCAATTTACTTATCAAGGCTTATTTGTTATACTGTCGATAAGCAAAAAGGGGCAGCCAAATGCGGAGGCGGCTCACAGGATATAAAGAGGTATTGAAAGAGGAAAAGATGGATAATTTCATGGGAGAAATGAAGGTGAGCAGTCCGGTATCCGAGTATCTCCGGAAGCGGAATGAGCGCATTCAGCTTGCTTATAAGAAAAGAAAATTTGCGAACAGCGCAGACAAGCCCTTTGCATATGGCATGTGTCTTTCAAAGCTGTTCTGGATATTCTTTCTCGGAAGCTTTTTCGGTTTTGTGGTGGAAACGCTGTATTGCGTGGTAATGCCGCCGCATCAGTTTGAAATAAGGGTAAGCGTCGTTTTTGGCCCGTTTGTTCTGATATACGGCATCGGCGCAGTGGCGATGACACTTCTTTTCTGCAAGCTTTATAATAGAAGCTCGGCGTTCATTTTCCTTATCAGCGCACTGATGGGAGGAACGGTCGAATATGTTTCAAGCTATGTGCAGCAGGTTCTTTTCGGCACGGTTTCCTGGGAATATTCTGATTCACTTTTCAATATAAACGGCAGAACAAATCTCTTTTATTCAATTTTCTGGGGGCTGCTCGGTGTTTTGTGGGCTAAGGAGATATACCCGAGAATGTGCCTGCAAATCGAGAAAATCCCGAAGAAGGTTGGAAAACCGCTGACCATTGTCCTCACAGTTTTCATGATTGTAAACATGATTCTTTCAGCGGCGGCGGTGATGAGATGGTCTCAGCGTATTGAAGGTGTTCCGGCACAGTCGCCCGTGGCAGTTTTCATTGATAACACGTTTGGTGACGATTACATGAATGCCATTTATCCCAACATGAGGCATGTTGGCGGTGTGGAAGTGGCAGAAGCACAAACAGAATAAAAGAACCCATCACAAGCTTTGTATGTGATGGGTTTACTTATATCAGGGGTTATTACACTACACTGTAAAGAATATCTCCGTATGTCGGGAGTGGCCAATAATCGGCCTGCACATTGCTCTCTATCTCATCGACGGCGATACGCAGCCCGTTCATCGCAGAGAGCACCTTGTCGCTGTAATACTTTGACTGCTTCTTGATGTCTCCATCTAACGAGCTTGCCGCAGCGAAAATCTCTTCAAGCCGGTAAAGCTTTTCATAGGCGTTTTCCTGCATTGCAGAAAGCCGTGTGAGAATATCTGTTTCGGCGGCACACGGGATTTTGCTGCTGACGCTTTTTTTTGCGGCAATTGTCTGCGCAAGGCTACCGAGATAATCTGAAACGGCGGGAAGAATATCACGCTTTGCCATATCTATCATGGTGGTTGCCTCAATGCTCAGCGTTTTAATATACGTGCCGAGGATTATCTCATAGCGAGAGCGCATTTCGGCGTTTGTATAAACCCTGTGCTTATCGAAAATCGACATGTTTTTTTTCTCGATATATTTCGGCAGAGCGTCGGCGGTAGTTTTGAGATTTGAAAGCCCACGCAGCTTCGCCTCCTTTTCCCAATCCTCTGAATACCCGTCACCGTTGAAAATGATGCGCTTATGCTCTTTTATAACCCGCCTTGTCAAAGCCTCAAGAGCAGCATGGAAATCCTTGGCTTTCTCAAGCTCGTCTGCGAACTGGCAAAGCTCTTCCGCAACGATGGTGTTCAGCATGATGTTTGGGCAGGCTATTGAAAGCGCAGAGCCGAGCATACGGAACTCAAACTTATTCCCCGTGAAGGCAAAGGGAGAGGTGCGGTTTCTGTCAGAGGTATCTTTAGGAATAGTCGGCAGAACATGCACGCCGATTTTCATATTCGTTTTGGCGTTGCCGTTATATGATTCGCCGGCCTCAAGTGAATTGAGAATACCCGTGAGCTCATCGCCGAGGAAAATTGAGATTATCGCCGGCGGTGCTTCGCTTGCACCGAGGCGGCAGTCATTTCCCGCTGAGGCGACGGAAACACGAAGTAAATCCTGATACTCATCCACACCTTTTATTACTGCGAGCAGAAACAAAAGGAACTGCGCATTTTCATGCGGGTTTTTCCCCGGTTCAAACAGATTCTTGCCTAAATCAGTGGAGATTGACCAGTTATTATGCTTTCCGCTGCCGTTTATGCCGGCAAACGGCTTTTCATGCAGCAATGCCGTCATATTATGCTTTGCGGCGATATTTTGCAAAACCTCCATCGTGAGCTGGTTATGATCTGTGGCGATATTCGTCGTCTCATAGATGGGTGCAAGCTCATGCTGTGCGGGGGCGGATTCATTGTGCTTGGTCTTCGCAAGCACGCCGAGCTTCCAGAGCTCTTCATCTAAGTTACGCATGAAGGTGGCTATGCGTGGCTTGATTGAGCCGAAATAATGGTCTTCAAGCTCCTGCCCCTTCGGCGGCTTCGCACCGAACAGAGTGCGGCCTGTATATATCAAATCCTTGCGTTTTTCGTATACGGATTTATCGATTAAGAAATATTCCTGCTCCGGTCCTACAGTTGCAAAGACACGGCTTGTGGCGGTGTCGCCGAAAAGACGCAGGATTCGCATAACCTGAGTGTTCAGGGCTTCCATAGAGCGCAGAAGCGGGGTTTTCTTGTCCAGCACCTCGCCGCTGTAAGAGCAAAAAGCGGTGGGGATATAGAGTGTGCCCTCTTTGACGAAAGCATATGAGGTAGGGTCCCATGCGGTGTAGCCCCTTGCCTCAAAGGTGGCACGAAGCCCGCCTGAGGGAAGCGAGGAAGCGTCCGGCTCTCCTTTTATGAGCTCTCTGCCTGAGAACTCCATGATGACCTTCCCGCCTGCCGCAGGTGCGATGAAGCTGTCATGCTTTTCGGCGGTGATGCCTGTCATCGGTTGAAACCAGTGGCTGTAGTGAGTAGCCCCCTTTTCCACCGCCCAGTCCTTCATGGTATTCGCAACACTGTTGGCAACGGTTATATCAAGGTCTTTGCCCTGCTCGATGGTTTTGCGTAAGGATTTGAAAACGTCTCTCGGGAGGCGTTCTCTCATAACAGATTCATTGAAAACCTGTGAGCCGAAAATATCGGGCACGCTGATTTTTTTTTCGCAAGGCATGTTATAGTCAGACATAGTTTTCTCCTCAATTATGACAAAAGGCTGATGAGGCGCATCCCCGTCAGCTTTTTGCCGTCTTTAGTTATTTTATAGTATATGATGCGTACCTGTCAACTTCTTTTCATCCTTTTCAGGCTCTCAAAACAAACAAAATACATCTGAAAAAAAGATAATATTATGACACATATGACATCGAAAAAATTTTGAATTTGATTTCAAATAGTGGTATAATATTGAAGTTAGTGCGAGGAAATAAACGAGAGCTTTGGGGAAAATATGATTAGGAAATCAGACAAGCTTCATGAAGAATGTGCAGTTTTCGGGGTTAGCATCTCTGAAAATTACGAGAACAACAACGAGGCTGCGGGGATAACCTACAATGCCCTGCTTGCCATGCAGCACAGAGGGCAAGAGGGTGCGGGCATCGCCGCCTGCGAAGACAGTGCGATTGTCTGCGTGAAGGACATAGGGCTTGTGAACGAGGTGTTCACGCCTGAGGTTATGGAAAGCATGCCGAGGTCAAAATTCGCAATAGGGCATTGCAGATATTCAATGGCGGGGGCGAACACAAAATGGGATGTTCAGCCGGTTGTCACTGAATTTTTGACGGGCAGAATAGCAACCTCTCATAACGGGAATGTCACGAACGCGGGGGAGATAAGAGAGAAGCTCAAAGGATACGGGCTTGATTTCTCCGCAAAAAGCGACAGCGAGGTTATCTCGTCTTTAATCGCATACAGAGCCATACGTGCGTCGGGGAATCTTTTAGAGGGCGTCAAAAAGGCGGCGCAATCGCTTCAGGGTGCATTTTCCGTTGTGGTGCTTGGTGCTGACCACAGCATCGTTGCCGTGAGAGACCCTAACGGATACCGCCCGCTTTGCCTCGGCGAAAACGAATACGGCGTGGCAGTTGCGTCGGAATCCTGTGCGCTTGACAGCTGCGGCTTTAAGTATATAAGAGACGTTGCGCCCGGTGAGATTGTTCTCATTCAAAACGGAAAGATAATGCACAGCGAAATATGCTTGAAATCGGATGCAGAAAGCCTGTGCATTTTCGAATATGTCTATTTCGCCCGCCCGGATTCAGTTGTGGACGGTCTCAGCGTGTATGAATCACGCCTGAGGATGGGTGAGATGCTTGCCAAAGAGCACCCCGTAGAGGCAGACGTCATCTGCGGCGTGCCGGACAGCGGGCTTGAGGCGGCGATTGGATATTCAAGAGAAAGCGGAATTCCGCTTGCGCCCGGCTTTGTAAAGAACCGCTATATTGGCAGAAGCTTCATTTTCCCGACACAGGCGCAAAGAGCAAATGCCGTTGCGATGAAGCTTAATCCATTGAAGGCTGCTCTTAAAGGGAAAAGGGTGGTGCTTGTGGACGATTCAATAGTCAGGGGCACGACAAGCGAAAAGATTGTAAACGCCATCAGGAAAGCCGGTGCGGCTGAGGTGCATATGCGTGTTTCGGCACCGCCGTTTACGCACACCTGCTATTTCGGCACAGACATAGACAACGAGGAAAACCTGATAGCGAACAGACTGAGCATAGACGGAATCCGGCAGAAAATAGGAGCAGACTCACTCGGGTACATAAGCATGGAGGGGCTGCTTGCCGCATGCGGCGGATGTCGGCTGGGAATGTGTGACGGCTGCTTCACGGGAGAATATAAAACAAAGGGCTTGAAATGATAAAGGAGAGAGCATATGCCGCTTAATAAAGACATTAAAAAGGTACTTGTCATTGGGTCAGGTCCGATTGTCATCGGTCAGGCAGCAGAATTCGATTATGCCGGAACGCAGGCATGCCGTGCTTTGAGAGAAGACGGCATAGAGATTGTACTTATCAATTCGAACCCCGCCACGATAATGACAGATAATGCGATGGCGGACAAAATCTATATTGAGCCGCTTACGCTTACCACGATAAAGAGAATCATAAAAAAAGAAAAGCCCGACAGCATTCTCTCAGGCTTCGGCGGGCAGACAGGGCTTACGCTTTCAATGCAGCTTGCAAAAGAGGGCTTTCTGAAGGAAAACGGAGTGCGTCTTCTTGGCGCATCACCGGAAACAATCGATAAGGCGGAGGACAGGCAGCTGTTCAAAGACGCCATGGAAAGAATCAATCAGCCCTGCGTTCCCTCAAAGGTGGTCACAACGGTTGAGGGTGCGTTGGATTTTGCCGAAGAAATAGAATACCCCGTGATTATACGCCCCGCCTTCACTCTCGGCGGCACAGGCGGCGGGATTGTAAACAACAGGGAAGAGATGCTCGAAACAGCGTCAAACGGATTGGCGCTTTCACCTATAACTCAAATTCTGGTGGAAAAGAGCATTGCGGGCTGGAAAGAGATTGAGTTCGAAGTCATGCGAGACGCTGACGGAACGGCTATAATTATTTGCTCAATGGAAAACCTTGACCCCGTCGGCGTTCACACGGGCGACAGCATCGTCGTCGCTCCGGCTGTTTCGCTCTCTGACGAGGAGCTTCAAATGCTCCGCACGGCTGCAATCAGCATAATTAACGAGCTTGGAGTTGAAGGCGGATGTAACTGCCAGTTTGCGCTGCACCCAGATTCAATGGAATATGCCGTGATAGAGGTGAATCCACGTGTTTCTCGTTCGTCTGCATTGGCGTCAAAGGCAACGGGATACCCCATTGCAAAGGTTGCGACGAAGATAGCGATAGGCTATCGCCTCGATGAGATAAAGAACGCCGTTACAGGCAAAGCATATGCCGCCGCCGAGCCGGAGCTCGATTATCTTGCTCTGAAATTCCCGAAGTGGCCCTTTGACAAATTCGTCTATGCCAAGCGTGACTTAGGCACGCAGATGAAGGCGACGGGCGAGGTGATGTCTCTTGCGAAAAGCTTTGAGGCGGCGCTGATGAAGGCCGTGAGGGGCGCAGAGATTTCGCTTGATACGCTTAACATGCCAAAGATGCGGGCTCTAACAGACGAAGAGCTGTGGAAGCTGGCTGTTCATGCAACCGACGAGCGCCTTTTTGCGGTATATGAGCTTCTAAAAAGAGGCGTTGCGGTAGATGAAATGTATCAAAGGACCATGATAAATCCATGGTTCCTTGATAAGCTCATGAATTTCGTCGCATATGAAAAAGAGATAGGAAGCGGAAATGTAACAAATGAGCTGTATATAAAGGGCAAGAAGCTCGGCTATCCCGATGCGGCAATAAGGCGGCTTTCGGGGGTTGATTTCAACTTTAGATTGAGTCCTGTGTATCGTTCGGTTGACACCGGCGCGGGGGCACGTGCGAGCTCACCCTATTTCTATGCAGATTATGATGAAACCGAAACGGCAGAGACCATCGATAACGGCAAGGAAAAGGTAATTGTGTTCGGCTCCGGTCCGATAAGAATCGGACAGGGCATTGAATTTGACTATGCCAGCGTTCACTGCGTGATGTCGCTTCAAAGGCTCGGCTATGACGTGGTGATAGTCAACAATAACCCCGAGACTGTCTCAACAGATTTTGACACGGCAGACAGGCTGTATTTTGAGCCGCTGTCTCCCGAGGATGTGCTTGATATAATTGACCTTGAAAAGCCGAAGGGCGTTGTTGTGGCCTTCGGCGGGCAAACGGCGATAAAGCTGATAAAAACGCTTTCCGAAAACGGTATAGCTATCATCGGCACATCTGCGGACAGCATTGACACGGCGGAGGACAGAGAGCGCTTTGACGCCTTGCTTGAACGTGCGCAAATAAAGCGCCCGAGGGGCTTCACGGTTATGACGGCCGAAGAGGCTCTTGATGCCGCAAGAGAGCTTGAATATCCTGTTCTGATGCGTCCGTCGTATGTGCTTGGCGGGCAGAACATGATAATCGCCTTTTCTGATGAAGACATTGAAGAATACATGAAGATTATCCTCATGACAAAGCAGGATAATCCGGTGCTGATTGATAAATACCTCAGCGGCAAGGAAATTGAGGTTGACGCCATATGTGACGGCGAAAAGATACTTATTCCCGGAATTATGGAGCATGTCGAGAGAACCGGCATTCATTCGGGCGACAGCATTGCTGTCTATCCCGCTTCCGGGATTGATGACGACATGAGCGCACTTATCGTTGAGACGACGGAAAAGCTCTGCAAGGAGCTCAAAGCGATTGGTCTCATTAATCTTCAGTATATAATCAAAGACAGAGAGATTTATGTGATAGAAGTGAACCCACGTGCATCACGAACCGTGCCGTATATCAGCAAGGTAACGGGCGTGCCGATGTGCGATTTGGCGACGAAGGTCAGCCTTGGCTATAAGCTTGACGATTTGGGCTTCGGCTCAGGGCTTTACAAGACGTCGCCGTATGTTGCCGTAAAAGTGCCGGTGTTCTCGTTTGAGAAGCTGACAGACGTTGATACGCAGCTCGGTCCGGAAATGAAATCAACGGGCGAAGTGCTGGGCATAGGCAACAACATGGAGGAAGCCCTCTTCAAGGGGCTCATCGCCTCAGGCAGCAAGATGACCAAAACAGGCGGTGTGTTCATAACCGTGAGAGACCAGGACAAGGCGGAAATCGGAGAAATAGCGAAGAAATTCGACAAGATGGGCTTTACAATTTATGCCACTTACGGCACTGCGGCGATTCTTGCCAAGGTGGGGCTGACAGTCCGCCCTGTTGACAAGATACATGAGGGCCCGAATAACGCTATCAAGCTTTTTGAGCAGGGCAATATAAGCTATGTCATTTCCACCTCGGCAAAGGGCAGGAACCCCGCCAGAGACAGTGTGAAGATACGCAGGAAGGCGAGCCTGCTCGGCATTCCGTGCCTTACGGCGATTGACACAGCCGACGCTTTGGCAGACAGCCTGATGAGCCGCTATACGCCAGAAAACACGGAGATTATTGATATAAATAATCTAAAAACCGAAAAGCAGAAGATTCCTTTTACAAAGCTGCAGGGATGCGGCAATGATTATATATACATCAACTGCTTTGAGACGGAGATAACCTCTCCTGAATTCCTGTCGATTTACTTATCTGACAGGCACAAGGGCGTGGGCGGTGACGGTGTTATTCTTATTTGCCCGTCAGAGGTTGCAGATGCCGAGATGAGGATATATAATCTTGACGGCAGCGAGGGGCAGATGTGCGGCAACGGCATTCGCTGCATTGCGAAATATCTGTATGATAACAAAATGGTGAGCAATCGTGACATAAGCATTGACACGAAAAGCGGCATTAAGAAATGCCGTGTATACACAAAGCAGGGGCTTGTCAATAATGTTTCGGTCGATATGGGCAAGGCAGAGCTTTCACCTGAAAGCGTCCCCGTTTTGCTTGACGGCGGCAGCATCATTGACCGCAGTGTGGAGATAGCCGGAAGCGAATACAGAATAACCTGCTGCTCGCTCGGAAACCCTCATGCGGTGGTGTTCGTGAATTCGGTTGATAAGCTTGAGCTTGCGGAGATAGGTCCGCAGTTTGAGCATTCTCCTCTTTTCCCGAAGAGAGTGAATACAGAGTTCGTAGAAGTTATTGATGAAAAAACGATTAAAATGCGTGTATGGGAGCGCGGAAGCGGCGAAACGCTTGCCTGCGGAACAGGCGCATGTGCCGCAGCGGTTGCGGCGGTGCTGAACGGATACTGCAAAAAAGGCGATGATGTAAGGGTGATTCTTCGTGGCGGCGACCTTATAATTAATTACACAGACGAAACGGTAATCATGACAGGTAACGCCGAAAAGGTGTTTGACGGCGTTGTGGAAATATAACCTGAATTTCTTGGAAAGGAGGCATTTTGATGTATAAACTGGGGCAAATCTTGCTGCTCATTGCCGTGCTTGGCATACTCGCCGTAAGCATATTATTGTTTATGAATCTTGTTGATACCAGAATTTCGGGCGGTGTGTTGGTTCTGGCTTTGATTTTCATAGGAGCAGGAAGCGGCATTTCAAAGAAGTACAAGAAATAGTTTTCACAGATGGTGCGTTAATTTTATGAAGAGGGGATTTGAATTATGGCGAAGTATATTTTTGTTACGGGAGGCGTTGTCTCGGGGCTCGGAAAAGGCATAACAGCCGCATCACTCGGCAGGCTTCTCAAGGCAAGGGGCTTAAGGGTGACGGCGCAGAAGCTTGACCCTTATCTGAATGTTGACCCGGGCACGATGAGCCCATATCAGCACGGCGAGGTCTACGTCACCGACGACGGCTTAGAGGCCGATCTTGATTTGGGGCATTATGAGCGCTTCATTGACGAGGATTTGAACAAGTATTCCAGCATCACCTCGGGAAAAATATACTGGAATGTCCTCAATAAAGAAAGAAACGGCGATTATGACGGCAACACAGTGCAGGTTATCCCCCATATAACAAGTGAAATCAAGGGCTTCATTTATAATGTTGCGCAGGAATCTAATGCAGACATAGTTATAACGGAAATCGGCGGAACAGTAGGTGACATCGAAAGCCAGCCATTCCTTGAAGCCATACGCCAGGTGTCACATGAGGTCGGCTATGGCAACTCCCTCTTCGTCCACGTCACCTTGGTGCCGTATCTCAAAGGCTCCGGTGAGCATAAATCAAAGCCGACGCAGCACTCGGTTAAAGAGCTGCAGTCAATGGGTATATCCCCGAATATAATCGTTCTTCGCAGCGACGAGCCGATTGAGGACAAGAGCATAATTGAAAAAATCGCTCTGTTTTGCAATGTCAAGGACGATTGTGTAATTGAAAACCTGACAATCCCCGTGCTATATGAGGCACCGATTATGCTTGAGAAGCATGCTTTTTCAAAGGTGGTGTGCCGTGAGCTTCAGCTTGATGTGCCTGAGCCTGATTTGACAGAATGGCAGCAGATGATTGAAAAGGTACGAAACAGGAAAAAGAGCGTGAGAATTGCGCTTGTGGGGAAATATGTGAAGCTGCATGACGCATATCTCTCTGTCATGGAGGCTCTTCGTCATGCGGGGTATGACCACAGCGCAAAGGTGGACATCAAGTGGGTGGATTCCGAGATTTTGGACGAGGAAAACGTGGCGTCTTACCTTGCAGACTGCAACGGAGTTATAATCCCCGGCGGGTTTGGAAGCAGGGGCATAGACGGCATGATTGCTGCGGCAAAATATGCCAGAGAGAATAATATGCCTTATTTCGGTATTTGCCTCGGCATGCAAATTGCCGTAATTGAGTTTATCCGCAATGTCTGCGGGATTGAAGATGCAAATTCAGGGGAATTTGATGAATACGGGCTGAATAAGGTGATTGATTTCATGCCGGACCAGAACAAGAATATTCCCAAGGGCGGAACACTTCGCCTCGGCAGCTATCCGTGCAAAATTCTCGGCGGCAAGCTGGCCGAATGCTACGGTGAGGAATATGTTAATGAGCGCCACAGACACCGCTATGAGTTCAACAATGGCTATCGTGACACAGTGACAAAGGCGGGCATGATAATCAGCGGGCTGTCACCTGATGAAAGCCTCGTAGAAGCGGTTGAAATCCCGTCTCATGATTTCTTCGTGGGCGGGCAGTTCCACCCGGAATTCAAGAGCAGACCGAATCATGCTCATCCGCTCTTCAAGGGGTTCATCGGTGCGGCGGTTAACCATATGGAGAAGAATAAAGAGTGATTTGAAAAGCCTGACAATTTGTCAGGCTTTTTTATAAAAAGATATTGACAGCACGTTAGTAATAATGTATTATATAAGTGAGTTAGATGAGGCTAACTCACGGTTGTGCAGGAATCTGCACATTGTTTTTGAAAAAGAGTTAGGTTAGCCTAACCTGATGAGGGGGATACTATGACGCTTAGAGATATTAAGCCGGGTGAGCAGGTTAAAGTAGTCAAGCTTCTCGGAGAGGGCGCACTTCGCCGCCGCATAATGGACATGGGTGTGACAAGAGGTGCTGATATTCTCGTGCGCAAGGTGGCACCTTTCGGAGACCCGATTTCCGTAAATGTCAGGGGATATGAGCTTTCGCTGAGAAAAAGCGAGGCGGAGAAGATTTTGGTTGTGTAATTTATGAGGCTGCTTCTTAGGAAGCAGCTAAAAAATACATATGAGTTAGTTATGACTAATCAGGGGAGAGGATATGAAAATTGCACTTGCGGGGAACCCAAACTGCGGAAAAACCACGATGTTCAACGGCCTGACGGGCAGCAAGCAGTATGTCGGGAACTGGCCCGGCGTGACCGTTGAAAAAAAAGAGGGAAAACTCAGAGGCAAAAAAGACGTAACGATAGTAGACCTTCCGGGGATATATTCGCTTTCCCCGTACACGCTTGAAGAGGTGGTGAGCAGGGAGTATCTGCTGGCGGAAAGCCCCGATGCGGTGATTAACCTTGTTGACGCAACGAATTTAGAGAGAAACCTCTATCTCACCACTCAGCTCATCGAGACAGGTATCCCTGTGGTAATTGCGCTGAACATGATGGATATTGTGGACAAAAACGGGGATAAGATAGATGTCAGAAAGCTTGGCGAAGCGCTCGGCTGTGAGATAGTAGAGACAAGTGCGCTTAAGGGCGACGGGATAGCTGCTGCCGCCGAAAAGGCAATTCAGATTTCCGGCAGAAAGCGTAAGGCAAAGCACAGATATTCGGAAAAGCTTGAAGTCTCGCTTAGTAAGATAGGTGATCTTATTTCAGGCACTGTTTCTGCCGCAGAAATGCGCTGGTATGAAATCAAGCTTTTTGAGCGGGATAAAAAGATTATTGACAGCCTCAACCTGACACAGGATATACTCGGAAGAACAGAGGAAATAGTACAAGAGGCTGAAGGCGAATTTGACGAAGACAGCGAAAGCATAATAATCAATGAGAGGTATGAATGGATTGCTGCTGTCGTAAAGGAAAGCGTTGAGAGAAAGCCTGTTGAGCTCACCGTCAGTGACAAAATTGACAGAATTGTCACAAACAAATGGCTTGCTCTCCCGATTTTTATTGCAGTCATGTTTCTGGTTTACTACATATCTGTCTCGACAATCGGAGCAATCGTAACAGACTTCACAAATGATACGCTTTTCGGGGAGTGGATACAGCCGGCTGTGACCTCGGGGCTTGAAGCAATAGGCACGGTAGACTGGGCGGTAAGCTTAGTGGTGGACGGCATAATCGGCGGGGTTGGGGCAATTCTCGGCTTCGTGCCGCAGATGATGGTGCTCTTCATTTTTCTTGCACTTCTCGAAGACTGCGGATATATGGCGAGAATTGCCTTCATCATGGACAGAATCTTCAGGAAATTCGGGCTTTCGGGTAAAAGCTTTATCCCCATGCTCGTTTCAACGGGATGCGGCGTGCCGGGTGTTATGGCGACAAGGACGATTGAAAACGAGAAAGACCGCCGCATGACAATCATGACGACAACGTTTATCCCATGCGGCGCAAAGCTGCCGGTAATCGCACTGATTATAGGTGCGATGTCCGGCTCTGAAATGGGCGGCTGGGTTGCGCCGATGTTCTATTTCCTCGGCATAGCCGCTGTGATTATATCAGGGCTTATTTTGAAAAAGACAAAGCCGTTTGCGGGCGAGGCGTCACCATTTCTGATGGAGCTTCCCGCATACCATGTTCCGAAGGCAAGCAGTGTTCTGCTTCACATGTGGGACAGGTCGAAATCCTTTATCAAGAAAGCGGGAACGGTCATTTTTGCTTCAAGCGTTATCGTGTGGTTCTTGAGCAATTTTGGCTGGCTTAACGGAAGCTTTGCTTATCTTGCCGACAAAGAGCAGATGAACATGAGCATTCTTGCCGTGATTGGCAATTCTATTTCGTGGCTGTTCGCACCGCTCGGCTTCGGGAACTGGCAATCGGCTGTCGCAACCCTCATCGGCATAACCGCAAAGGAAAATGTAGTCAGCACCTTCGGCGTTCTGTTTGGCTTTGGCGATGAGGCGTCTCATGGACTGTGGGGGCAAATCTCCCTCTTAATGCCTGCGACATATCAGCTTCTCTCCTTCCTCGCCTTCAATCTGCTTTGTGCGCCGTGTGCGGCGGCAATAGGGGCGATTAAAAGAGAGATGGCGTCGGCGAAATGGACAGCCTTTGCAATCTCTTATCAATGTGTTTTTGCCTATGCCATAGCCCTGATGATAAATCAGTTTGGCGCATTTTTTGCGACGCAAGCCTTCAATGCAGGGACACTGGCGGCAATTATAGTTTTGGCATTCATGCTGTTTATGTTACTGAGAAAAGACTCATATAAGAAAAAAGTGGGTGTAAAAACCGCTTAACGGCAATTTAGAAAGGAGAGTTTATGCTGCCCGCAATAATCATTTTATCTGTAACTGCTGTGCTGCTGTTCTTTTCGCTGCGCCATATCAAGCGGCACGGCGCATGCGACGCCTGTGAGCAGAAAGAGAGCTGTCACGGTGCCTGTGAATCGTGTAAAGGCTGTAATAGCATATAAAAAGAAGCCGGAATCTCCGGCTTCCTTTTGTTTATCCCTTTAGTTCAACTCTTCTTATCTTGCCGCTTATCGTCTTCGGCAATGAATCACGGAATTCCACCAAGCGTGGATATTTATACGGCGCAGTGTTCTTCTTAACATACTGCTGAATCTCCCTGACCAAAGCATCACTGCCCTCGGTATCCTTTGTCAGCACGATAACAGCCTTCACAATCTGACCTCTCTCAGGGTCGGGTGCGGAGGTTACGGCACATTCGAGAACATACGGAAGCTCCATAATGACGCTTTCAATCTCAAACGGACCAATGCGGTAGCCTGAGGACTTGATGACATCGTCTGTTCTGCCGACATACCAATAATATCCGTCCTCATCCTTCCATGCGGTGTCGCCCGTGTGATACATATTATCGTACCAGACCTCACTTGTGCGTTCAGTGTCTTTGTAATAGCCTTTGAACAGCCCGCACGGCACGCTTTTGTCGAGACGCACCACGATTTCACCTGTCTCACCGAGAGGAGCAGGGCTACCGTCCGGCAAGACGATGTCAGTGTCATAAAGAGGTGTGGGGAAGCCCATTGAGCCGAGCTTCGGTACTGTTCCCACAGGATTGTACAGCGAGAGCGTAGTCTCTGTCTGCCCGAAGCCCTCCATAATGTTAAGACCCGTCGCACGCTTCCACTGCTCATAAACCTCGGGGTTAAGAGCTTCTCCCGCCGTGGTGCAGTATTCGATAGTAGAGAGGTCATACTTTGATAAATCCACCTTGATAAAAAAGCGGTACATTGTCGGCGGTGCACAGAAGGTAGTTATGCCGTATTTTTTGAACATGGGCAGAATATCGTCTGCGTCGAATCTGTCAAAATCATAGGTGAATATGGCAGCCTCGTTCATCCACTGACCGTAATACTTGCCCCAGAGCGCTTTGCCCCAGCCGGTGTCGGAAATGGTGAAATGAATGCCGTCAGGGTTGACGTTGTGCCAGTATTTCGCCGTGATATAATGCCCGAGAGCGTAGGTGTAGGAATGCTCTGCCACCTTGGGGTAACCCGTGGTGCCTGAGGTGAAGAACATCAGCATTGTGTCGTCTCCGCAGGGGGTATCGGCTTTTCTCTCATAAGTGCCGCTGAAGCTTTCAACCTCCTTATCAAAATCATGCCAGCCAAGGCGGTTTTCGCCCACCATGACTTTTACATCAACGCCTGCCGCCTTTGAAGCTGCCTCGGCCTCTTCGGCAGTGTCGCCGTCAGAGGTGCATAAGATTGCTTTGACGTCCGCCGCCTTATAGCGATATTCAAAATCATGCTCTTTTAGAAGGTTCGTTGCCGGAATAGCAACCGCCCCGATTTTATGCAGGGCTGTGAGCACATACCAGAACTGATAGTGTCTTTTGAGGACTATCATCACCTTGTCGCCCTTGCCTATGCCGAGGCTTTCAAGATAATTTGCGGTTTTGGCGGACATCTCTGCCATTTCTCCGAAGCTTATCCTTCTCTCCTGATGGTTACGTGATACATGAAGCATGGCAAGCTTATCAGGCGATTTCCTTGCTATTTCATCGACTATGTCAAATGCAAAATTGAATTTATCCTGATTCACAAATTCAATTTTCTTCAGCACGCTGTTTTCGTCAAGCTCGGTTTTCACAAATGGGTCAGAAACTGTCTGTCTGTCTTTACGTGCCATTCTCGAATCAATGAGCTTCTGGAAATTATCCGGCTGGGGCTCAAGATGCTCACTGCCGCGCAGAACAATTGCATAGAATTCACACGGTTCGCCGTCTATGGCAATCATGCCGTGAGGCGTTGCACTGTTGTAGTAAATTGTGTCGCCCTCATGAAGCACATTGATTTGCTCACCCACCTGAACCTTCATGCTGCCCTTGATTATGATGTCGAACTCCTGCCCCTCATGTGCGGAGAGCTTGATGGGGATATTCTGCTCATTTTCATTATACGGCATTTCAACGTAGAAGGGCTCGGCTGTCTTATTCTTGAAAAGCGGAGCCTTGTTGAGATAATTAAAGCCGTGCCTGCGTGCAATCGGCAGTCCGTCGCCTTTTCGCAAAACAGTGAAGCGTGAAAGCGTGGGGCTTTCACCCTTGATTAAATCCGTTGGGTCAATTGCAAAACGCTGTGCGCATTTATAGATGAAGGTGAAAGAGAAATCTTTTTCGCCGCTTTCATATGCACGGTAATCTTCAAGGCTCACCTCTGTGAATTTCGCCATCTCTTCTTCGGAAAGCCCCATGATTTCCCGCATTGAGCGAATTCTCTCGGCCACCTCGTGCATAGTCGTCTTCAAATCCATCTGCATAGTTCCTGACATTTTCTCATCTCCTTTAATAATCAATAATATAAAAACCCGCCTCAAACAGATTCCTCTGATTGAGACGGGGTTAAATAACTCCGCGGTACCACTCAAATTGCGTAAAACGCCGCTTATCGGGTTCAAGCAAACCCTATGCACTAACGCAGCATACTCGGGAAGCGTCTACTCTGAATAAATCATTTCGGGCTTCCGGCTCGGAAGGGATAGGTTTTCAAATCTTTAGCATCGGCTCGCATCACCCGCCGACTTTCTGAAGCACCGATTTGAACCGTCTTCGTCACAGCCGTTAAAAATATTGTTCTAATCTTACACTACATTTTTTTGCTTGTCAATACGTTTGGAAAAATAATTTTGCACACTATCAGACTAAAGGGCTTCTATTACATCTGCTGTAGCTTTCAGCAAATCATTGTCCGCAAGCTCAACCGTGCCGGTATCAGCCGCCTTCGCAAGCTTTGGGTCAAGCGGCAAATTGCCCAGGATTTCGAGATTATACTTGGCGGCAACCTCATCAATGTGGCTTTTTCCGAAGAGAGGGTATTTCTCTCCGCAGCATGGGCAAAGGGCATAGCTCATGTTTTCAACGAGCCCTAAAATCGGAACATTCATAAGCTGCGCCATCTCAACGGCCTTTGAGACCACCATGGAAACGAGCTCCTGCGGCGAGGTGACAATGATGATTCCGTCAAGCGGGAGTGACTGAAAAACCGTGAGCGGTACGTCACCCGTGCCGGGCGGCATATCCACGAACATATAGTCAATGTCGCCCCACAGCACATCCTCCCAGAACTGCTTGACAATTCCGCCGAGGACAGGCCCCCGCCAGACGACGGGCTTTGTTTCATCCTCAAGCAGAAGATTAATGCTCATCACATTTATGCCTGTTTTCGTCTTCACTGGGAAAAGGCCGTCTTCGCTCATTTCGGCATTGCCGTGAAGCCCGAAGGATTTCGGGATAGACGGGCCTGTGATGTCGCAGTCCATTATCCCCGTTTTGAAGCCCCGGCGTGCCATCTCCACAGCAAGAATCGACGTGATAAGAGATTTTCCCACGCCGCCCTTGCCGCTCACAATTCCGATAACCTTCTTGATGCTGCTCATGTTATTCTGACGAAACATGAAATCCTGCTGCTCACTGCGTGAAGGGCAATTCTCCCCGCATGAAGCGCAATTGCTGTCACAATTTGTCATATCTTCCTCCTGTTTATTCAAAGAATCCCATAATTACGACGCCCGAAACGGCCACACCGATGGCGGCATATTGTCTTGGCGTAAGCTTTTCCTTCAGGAAAATCCGTGAAAAAATCACAGAAAAAATGCAATAAGCCGAAATTAGCGGAGCCGCCATAACGGCATTATCGGCAATTGCATATATATAGAAGAACTGCCCGGCAGTTTCACAGAGTGCGGCAAAGCCCTTTTCACGCTCTTCCTTTAAGATTATCTTCTGCTTCTTTATTATAACAACATAGATAAAGGCAATTATCGCACAGAGAAGAAAGGTGAGATAATAGGAAATCTCAGCCTCCATTTCAGAAACGATGCTGTCTAAAACCATTGCGTCGCCGAAGGTGCCGAGCGCATCGATTAAGCAGTAGAAAACGGGCAGCAAAACAGCGATTAAGCTGACGGTGTATTTCTTTTCAATGACCTCGCCCCTGAATTTCCTCGCCTTGCTCTCGTCCTTCATATCAAAGACAGAGAGAAGTACAGCGCCCGTTGCGACAAGAATAATTGCGGCGAATTGCAGCACCGAAAGCTCCTGCCCGAGAAAGATGAAGCACAGCAGTGCCGCAAGCGCACCAGAGCCGTTACAAACCGGAGAGGAAACCGATAATTCAAGATAACGCAAAGCGATATACCCGATGAACATCGCTGCGATATAGAGAAGAGAAACCGGCAGGTACTTCACAAAGCTCATTAAGGAATACTCGTTCCAATGAGTGATTAAAAGCACAATGCCAATAATTCCCATTACAGAGCCAACAGCCATTATCATTTTCAGATGGCTGAATTTATCTCTCGGGTCTGTGCCCATTTTCGAAAAAAGGTCACTGCCGCCCCAGAAGCCGGCAGTGAGAAGTGCAAGCGGAAACCACATATATTATAACCCCTGAGTTTTATTTTAATCCGAGAACGGCCGCATTGCTCCCCCTGCGGCCACGGGTTTTTCTGTGCGAGAAAATCAAATCACTCTCACACATGGAGCAGATATTTCCAACATGAATATTCTCGTCTTTAATGCCTGAGGCAAGCAGAATCTGCCTGTTGCATTCCCATAAATCAACATGGAATTTGCCATCGTGCGTGTCCTCGACGAATTTTTGAGACATCGGCAAATCAAGAAAAATCCTTGCGACAGGCTCGTCTACCTCAAAGCATTCCTTGCAGATAGAAGGCCCGATGGCAACGGTGAGCTCTTCCGCTTTGCTGCCGAATTCTGCGCTCATGCGCTCTGTCATCGCCTTTGCCATGCCTGCCGCAGTGCCCTTCCAGCCCGCATGTGCAAGCCCGATTGCACGGTTCTTTTCATCAATGAAGTACAGCGGAACACAATCGGCACAGTAAATTGTCAGCAGAATATTTTTCTCGTTTGTGCAAAGCCCGTCAACGCTCTTCATATCATATTCTTTCCAGACACCGAGCCCTCTTTCTGCGGCAGAGACACGGCGAATGCTTATGTTGTGGTCCTGCGCACCCGTTACAAAGCTATGTTTATCGGCACCGAGAGCCTCGGCGAAAAGCTCATAATTCCTTATGACGTTTTCATCGCTGTCACCCCGGCTGAAGCCAAGGTTCAGTGCGGCGAAGTCTCCCTCGCTGACACCGCCTATACGGGTTGAGAAAGCATGATTGATGCCGCCGATGCCGCCAAATGCATTAAATCGCAGAAGCCCGACGCCGTTTTGGGCAATGTCAAGCTGCATATTGCCGATTTCGGCGGGCTTTGCCTCTCTCGGCTTTTCAATTATCGGCACAGGAAAAGTTTTCTTGCTCACGTTTAACCCCTCATATTTCTCTTTAAGAATGAGCCGCCCGACAAATTTATGCCCGCATTTGCGGCATTTGAATTCGGCACGAAAGCTTTTGTTTTTCATTTGCCACGGCGTAATTCTGTCACAGGCTGAGCTGCACTTCGGGCAGACGAATTTCAAATGCTGACGCTTCACCAGCGGGTGGCTGAGATTACTGATATAAGATGTCTTGAAGGTCATGCGGCGATAGAATTCATCATCGCATTTTTGAAAGAACTTCTCAAGCGCTGCACTATCATAAATGCTGCGGAGAATTTCAAGCGTCAGCTCACTGTCGTCAAGTGCACGGTGCAGCTCAACGCCGCCTATGTCAAGCCCGAGAAGCTCTGCCGCCGTTGAAAGCCCAAGCTGTTCCTCAGTATGCTCAAGCTTCATCTCAGCATATGCCTGAAGGTTGCAGTAAGTGGAGAGGAAGGGCACCTGCATGTCGCCGCTGAAATAACGGCAGTTGTCAATCAAAGTGAGAATATCGGAGGTTCCCCAGGTCATGATGGTGTCTTCGCCCGCCCATTTGCGGAATTTCCTGACCACCTGCATGAAGGTGCCGCCGTCCTTTAAGTATTCATCAGTGATATTTGTAAGATTCGAAATGATGGAATTGAGGCGTTTGCTAACCTGCGGCTTGACAAACGAAGAGAATCGCTCGGTAACCGTCAGGTTTTCATCAAATTTGACGGCGCCGAACTCTATTATCTCGTTTATATAAGCCCTGCGCTTTCTGCTGTAGCTTGAATTCCATTCAAGGTCAAGTATTATCATAACTGTTCCACTTCGTCAGTGATTTCCCTTTAAGCCTCTGCTTTCTTCTTGCGGCTCGCTTCTCTGGCACGGTCATCCTTGTTAAGAAGCCTTTTTCTCATACGAATGCTTTTCGGCGTGACTTCCACAAGCTCGTCGTCCGTGATGAATTCAAGGCTTTGCTCTAAGCTCAGAACAGAGTGAGGCGTAAGCTTCAAAGCCTCGTCTGCACCTGAGGAGCGTGTGTTGGTCGCATGCTTCTTCTTGCACACATTCACCGTCATATCCTCGGCCTTCGGGTTTGCGCCGACTACCATTCCCTCATACACCTCAACACCGGGGCCGATGAAAAGCCTGCCTCTGTCCTGAGCATAGAAGAGACCGTATGCGGTGGAAGAACCTGTTTCGTGTGCTATCAGCGAGCCCTGCTGGCGGTGGGGAATGTCACCCTTATACGGCTCATAGCCCTCGAACACATGATTCATTATGCCATTGCCGTTTGTGTCTGTGAGGAATTCGGAGCGGTAACCCATAATCCCTCTTGCGGGAATTTTGAATTCCATATGCGTTGTGCCGGATTCCCTTGTGCCCATGTTCACAAGCTCTGCCTTGCGTGAACCGAGCTTCTCCATGACAGAGCCGACATAACCGTCCGGCACTTCAATCATTAAAAGCTCGATGGGCTCAAGCTTTGTGCCGTTCTTCTCCTTATATATAACCGACGGCGGCGAGACCTGAAATTCATAGCCCTCACGCCGCATCTGCTCGATAAGAATCGAAAGATGCAGCTCGCCTCTGCCGGATACCTTCAGTGAATCAGTGGAATCCGTATCCTCAACTCTCATCGCTACATTTGTCTCCACCTCTTTATAAAGGCGGTCTCGGATATTCCTCGAGGTGACAAATTTGCCCTCACGCCCTGCGAAAGGAGAATTGTTCACGATGAAGTTCATGCTCACGGTCGGCTCGTCTATCTTCACGAACGGCAGCGGGTCAGGCTTGGCGGCTTCACAGGCTGTCTCGCCGATATTCAAATCCGCAATGCCCGAAACGCAGATGATGTCGCCGACGGTTGCCGTTTCAGCTTCAACACGTTTGAGCCCCTCAAACTGATAAAGCTTGACAACTCGTGCATTCCTTGTATGTTCGTCTTCGCTAGAGCATATCGTCACGGTTTCACTCAGATGAATCATGCCCCGCTCAACTCTGCCTATGCCGATTCTCCCGACGTAATCGTCATAATCTATGTTTGAGAAAAGCACCTGCAGGCTGCCGTCAAAATCCCCTTCGGGTGCAGGAACTTCATTTATAATCATCTCGAAAACCGGCACCATATTCTCCCCTGCCACATCCGGGTCAAGCGTGGCATAGCCGTCACGCCCGGAAGCGTAAACGACGGGGAAATCAAGCTGTTCATCATTTGCGCCGAGCTCGATAAATAAATCCAGAACCTCGTCTACCACCTCTGCCGGTCTTGCACCGGGGCGGTCTATCTTGTTTACGCAGACAACGGGTTTTTTCCCCAAAGCCAGTGCTTTTTTAAGAACAAATCTCGTCTGCGGCATGCAGCCCTCAAAGGCATCGACAAGCAGCAAAACGCCGTCAACCATCATGAGAATGCGCTCAACCTCGCCGCCGAAATCGGCATGCCCGGGGGTATCAACAATGTTTATCTTCGTATCCTTGTACATCACAGCGGTGTTTTTTGAGAGAATGGTTATGCCTCTCTCACGCTCAATGTCGCCGTTATCCATAACCCTCTCAGCTACGGCTTCATTCTCACGGAAAATGCCGCTCTGCCTCAAAAGCTGGTCGACAAGCGTCGTTTTGCCGTGGTCAACGTGCGCAATTATTGCTACGTTCCTAATATCTTCACGAATGCCCATTTAATTCCTTCCCGTCTCATCAAGTAAAATCCACGGAAAAGTATACCATAAAAAAGCAAGTCTTGACAAGCTAACATTCATTAGCTATAATGAATGAAAAAGCTAATGAATGTTAGCTAAGGAGGGACTTAAAATGATAAGCTTGTTTTTTGGCGATTTGTGGTCTATACTTTCTTCAATCACACTGCTTATAATTCTAATCTTTGCAACGCTCTCAATTATCAACAATAGAAAGATTGAATTATGGGGCGGGAGGACACTCGTACTGACAATAATCGGGCTGGCACTGTGCTGCTTCGCAGTTATGCGAGACGATTATGTCACGGCACTTCAGGGTGGAGAAGGTTTCTTCGCACTGGATTCCTTGCAGGTGAATTTATCCTATGCAGGAGGTGCAATCAATTTGCTTGCAGGAATATCATCTGTTTTTGTGAAGAATCAGAAATACCGTAAAATTATGTTCTTTGTTCTGAGCGCAAGCATTGTGTTGAAGATACTGATCATTGAAATTTCAAGAATTGCTTTGTTGCAGGGGTAAAATATGGGAAAGCCGGATACCAAGCAGAAGATAATTAGTGAAGCATTGAAGCTTTTTTCTCAAAAAGGCTACGATGGTGTCACGGTGGCGGACATAGCCGCTGCCGTTGGGATTAAAGCGGCTTCGCTTTATAAGCATTATAAAGGAAAAGGAGACATTTTCAGTGCTGTTTTTGAGGAAATGAAAATGCGTTATGCTAAACAGGCTGAGTCAATGCAAATGCACGGGAGTGATGCCGCCCAAGATGAAGCTGTTTTTTCGGGAATTTCCGAGCCTGAACTGATTGGACGTGGCAAGCTGCTGTTCAACTATTTTCTGCATGATGAATATGCAAGCAGATTCAGAAAAATGCTTACGATTGAGCAATACAAAAATCCTGAGTCTGCAACGCTGTATGCGGGGCAATATATCGATGAACCGCTTTCCTACCAAGGTATGCTGTTTGAGCTGTTGACAAAGAGCGGCGGTCTTCTTCCGGAGAATGCACAAATTATGGCATTACAATTTTACGCACCGGTATTTCTGATGTTACTGCTTTGCGATTGCCAACCCGAAAGAGAAGATGAAGCGATAAGCATGGTTGAAGAACATATAAAGCAGTTTTGCAGAATATACAAAAATGATGAGATGAAAAACCGGCGATAATAACCGCCGGTTTTTTTGCATAGATTATTATGGTCTTGAAAGGATTTGCTTTTTTGAATCGTATTAGTCATGTAACCAATAAAAAGAAGGAGAAAAAAGAAATGAAAAAGGTTTTGGCAGTTATCGCAATGATGGCTATTATCGTTGCAACGGCGGTGTCGCCGGCATCGGCGGCAAGAGCACAGAGAATCGGCGGAGGCAGATGCCCGGCACCAAGAGTATCTCCCATGATCGAGTGTCCGTTGTGGGAATGCCCGGTTGGCGGATATGAGAACTGCCCGATAGAAGGCGAATGCCCTTTCCCCGATTGCACAGAGATTGGCCCGCATGAGCATGACGGAGTTTGGTATTGTGACAATTACGATGATATGGGGTATAATAGAGGTAATTGGCCCGGCAGAGGCGGCGGACATCATGGCGGAAGGAATGGCGGACCCGGAAGAGGACGCCGTTAAGGACAGAGGATTATGAGAAGCGAGCAGGAAGCGCAGCTTGCGATTGAGAAATACTCGGATATGATTCGCAAGGTTTGCTTTATGCACTTAAAAAACTATCATGACACAGAGGACATATTTCAGGAGGTTTTCCTGAAATATGTCCTGCATGAGGTTGCTTTCCAAAGCGATAAACATGAAAAGGCATGGCTTCTGCGAGTAGCGATAAATGCCTGTAAGGATAAGCTGAAAAGCTTCTTCAGAAAAAAGATTTCATCTTTTGAAGAGCTGACTGTCGAGCCGTCTTATGAGGACGAAGATAACAGAGAAATTATTGATGCGGTGCTTGCGCTTCCGCCTAATTTCAAAAATGTGATATATCTGTTTTATTATGAAGGATATTCTGCAAAAGAAATTGCAGTGATTTTACATAAAAACGAAAACACGGTTTATACCTGGCTCTCACGGGCGAGAACGCAGCTGAAATCTGATTTGGGAGGTGAGCTCTTTGAATAGCAGAATAAAAGATGCATTTGATGGAATAAAGGCTGAAGAAGAATTAAAGCAGAGTACGAGCAACTTCCTGAACAGCAAATTGTATTCTAAGCAAAAAAAAGGGTTTGCCCGCTATGCCGTTGCCTTTGCGGCAATTGCCGTTATATTCTTCACAGGCTTCATGGGTCATAACATCTATTTTGCAGAGGCAGGCGTCATAGATATAGATGTTAACCCAAGCATCGGAATGAGCTTTAACGATTTCGGACGTGTCATTTCCACACATGCGTATAACGAAGAGGGAAGTGTAGTTCTGGAAAATGCCGATGTTCGGCATAAAACCTACACGGAAGCACTGGAAATCCTTATAGCAGAGATGATAGCCGAGGGGTATGTGAAAGACCGTGGAATGGTTACGGCGACCTTGCAAAAGGAGGATAATCAGAGAGAGTCGGAAATGTTGGATGCAATGAAATCATGCATAAATGATGCACTGCCGCAGGAAAACAGCGAAGAGGTAGAAAAGGAGATTTTCGCAGTAGATTCAGCCACAAAGGAGGCAGCTTCGGAAGAGAATCTTACTCCGGCGAAGTATATGGCGATAGTTGAATTGCAGGAGGTTGACCCAACTGTAACTTTCGAAACATGTAGGAATAGCTCAATCAGTGAGATTAAGGGGCAGATGCGCAGACATATGAACGGCAGAGGGAGAGGAAAAAGTGACGAGAAGACCTCAGGAGCCGCTGAAAGTGAGGCAGAAACAGAGGAATCGTCAAGTGCTGTATCCGAGGCGAGCCAAAGCGAGACAGAATCACACGAGAAAAACGGTATGGGTAACGGTTCGGGTAACGATAACGGAATGAGTAAAGGTGACGGAGCAGGCAACGGTACAGGAAAAGGCAACGGAATGGGCAATGGCGGAATGGGGAAAGGAAACGGTGGAGGCAACGGCATGAAAAATGGAAATGGCAGAAGAAGGAATCGCAATTGAATTGAAATAAAAAAACAACCCATCACAAACTGCGCTTACGCTGCGTATGTGATGGGTTCTTTATTATCAAACTTTATTTCTTAACCGAAACCGTGCTGAAGGCTGTTGAAACACCCTCAACTATCATTGCAATACCGAGGATTCTGACAAGCCATGAGCCGACAGGATTTACAATAATCAGTACGCCGAGTGCAACAACAAGCAAGGAAATCACAAAGGGGATAACCCATTTTGAATAACCGCCGTTTTTCATGTCAAGGGCTCTCTTTGCGTCTGAGAAGCCTTCAACGACAAAGTATATGCCGAGCACAAGGGAAATCAGGCCGCTGAAGAAATTCGGTACGAAAATCAACACCACGCCGAAGATGGCAAGTGCCAGGCCTATTACCAAATCAAGCGCAGGTGCGGCGGCGGAATTCTTTGTGTAATTGATGATTCTCATGATGCCGTAAATCAGGGCGACAATACCGATGATAATGCACGCAAGGCTGAGTGCGATGTTCGGGAATATCAGAAGAACCAGGCCGATGATGATAAAAATTCCGGCGGTTAATCCGAAGCTCCCTTTAATTGATTTCTGCATAATAAATCTCCTCACTGTTATTAATCTTTTGAGGGCTCATAAAGCCCCTTTTGTGTTCGTGTGAATGTATTCTAAATCAAAATAATGAAAGAATATTTAAGCGGTTCATACGTTTTTATTAAGATTGCTCCGGAGGGAGATGTTCAAACAGGGTTATGACATGTCTTGGGCAGGCAGAGACGCATTCACCGCAGCCCGTACATTTGTCAGCGTCAACGGTTGCACAGAAATCCTTGACGTGTATGGCGTCTTCGGGGCAGACACGCTCACACTTCATGCAGCCGATGCACCCGATTTTACAGACCTTAACGGTGTCTGCGCCCCTGTCACAGTTCATGCAGCGCACCACCGCTTGCTTTTTAAGCTTTACGAATTTAATTAGCTTCTTCGGGCAGGCTTCTACGCACTTTGAGCAGCCGCGGCATTTTGCCGGGTCAATCTTTGCAACGCCGTTGCAGATGTCAATAGCACCGTATTCGCATACGGCTTCGCAATCGCCCAGAAGGATTTGGAAATGCGCGGCCCCGGCGAGCTGCTCGGCAC